>Ga0181525_10004542_pt1 | contig 10621 bp, 6 predicted proteins | sample PEATcosm2014_Bin_48_FD_121100 | JGI IMG/M metagenome (GOLD analysis project Ga0181525, IMG submission 121100) | Peatland microbial communities from MTU Mesocosm Facility, Houghton, MI, USA - PEATcosm2014_Bin06_10_metaG | ecosystem: Environmental > Terrestrial > Soil > Wetlands > Peat | place...
CGCGGCCGCACCTGGTTCCTGGGCCTGAAGGACCAGATCTACGTGGCTCCGGGCACGCTGCTGGAATTGGGTTTCGCCGAGATGTTCACGCTGGCGCGGCTGATTCCGTTTGGCACGGGCGTTTACATCATTACCCCCACCGGCGACCAGGGCAACAATTTCCTCGATTCCACGCAACATTCGCGGCGCGGACAGTTTCTGACGAATCTGTTCCTGCCCGCGTGGCATTTTGCGGGCACCCACAATCTGAAGATGGGAGCGGATGTGGACCGCCTGGACTACGCGCAAGGGATCAGCCGCACCGGTTACGATCTCTACGGCGTGAAGTCGAATCTGCTCCGCTCCGTCATGTTCGATGGGAACGGATTGCTCAGCCGTCCCAGCCTCACGGCTTCGTCTTATGTGACGGACCACTGGCAGGCGCGGAAGAACCTGTTCTTCGAAATCGGCGCGCGGGAAGATTGGGATGAAATCCTGCGGCGCTGGTCGTGGTCGCCGCGCACCGCATTTTCCTGGGCCCCGTTCGACGGCGCCAACACGCGCATTTCGGGCGGCTTTGCGGTGCTCTACGATCCCACCATCATCCAGCTTTTCACCAGACCGCTCGACCAATACACGCTGACCGATATCTATTCCGCGAGCGGCGCGCTGCTGCTGCCCAATGCACTCTCGTATTACACGCTTCCGTCCGAGCGCTTGAAGTCGCCGCTGTATCAGAACTGGAGCGTGGGTTTGGACCACCAGTTCCCCTGGCGCATCAAAGCTGGTCTGAGCCTGCACCGGAAGCGCGGCGGCGACGGTTTCGCGTACGTGAATACGCTGCCGGCGCCGATTGTGGCTTCCCCGCAGATCGCCGCCGAGTATCATGCATCGTATGTGGAGCAGCAATTCACGCTCACCAATGCGCGGCACGACCAGTATGACGCCGCGCAGGCGATCGTGCACCAGGCGGTCCGAGGCCGCTATGAATGGATGGCCAGCTACACGCGGTCGCGGACACACTCGAACGAGGTGCTGGACCCGTCGCTTGAACAGACGCTATTACTGGGTCCGGATAACGGGGGGCCGCTGCCCTGGGACGCGCCGAATCGTTTTCTAAGTTGGGGATATCTTCCCACGTTTTGGAAAAACTGGGCAGTGGCTTACTTACTCGAAGAGCGGACCGGATTTCCATTTTCCATCCAGAATGAGTACGGTCAACTAATTGGCGCTCCCGATGAGCACCGGTATCCGGACTATTTCAATCTGAACCTGCACCTGGAGTGGCGCTTCCATTTACGTAAGTACCGCTTTGGCATCCGCGGAGGCGTGGATAACTTGACGAACCACAGGAATCCGACGGTAGTGAATAATACGCTGGAGTCGCCGAGTTTCATGACTTTCTACGGCAGCGAAGGACGGCACTATGAGGCGCGGCTGCGGTGGCTGGGGAAGGAGTGAGTGCCCGAGCTGCCGGACATAGCTGCTTACATCGAGGCGCTCGGGCCGCTGGTGATGGGCCGGACTTTGGAGCGCGTCCGGGTGGGCAGCCCGTTTCTTCTGCGCACGCTATCGCCGCCGCCGGCCAGCGCCGAAGGCCGCGTGGTGCGCGAGTTGCGGCGCGTCGGCAAGCGTATCGCGGTCGGCGTGGAAGGCGATGTCTGGCTGGTTCTGCACCTGATGATCGCCGGACGGCTGCACTGGCGTCCGCCGCGGCCAAAACTGGGCGGCCGGCAGAACCTGGCGGCCTTCGATTTCGCGCACGGCTCGCTGACGCTGACGGAGGCCGGCAGCCAGCGCCGGGCGTCGCTGCATGCGGTGGAGGGCGAAGAGGGGCTGCGTGGGCTCGATCCCGGGGGCATCGATGTGCTGGCGGCGGACCTGGCGGCCTTCGGCGCGGCGCTGACTTTCGAGAATCATACGCTGAAGCGCGCGCTCACCGACCCGCGCGCGTTCAGCGGCATCGGCAACGCCTATTCCGACGAGATCCTGCATGCCGCGCGCCTGTCGCCCATCGCGCAGACGCGCAAGCTCACCAGCGAAGAGATCGCGCGGCTGCACGCCGCTACGCGCGAGACGCTGGCGCATTGGGTGGACCAACTGAGCGCCGAAGCGCGCCGGAAATTTCCAGAGAAGGTGACCGCGTTCCGCGAGGGGATGGCCGTGCATGGGCGCTACGGGCAGCCGTGCCCGCGCTGCGGCGCGAAGGTGCAGCGTATCCGTTACGCGGGGAATGAAACCAACTACTGCGCGCGCTGCCAGACAGGGGGGAAGGTGCTGGCCGACCGGGGCCTTTCGCGTCTGCTTGGCTCGGATTGGCCACGCACGCTGGAGGAGCTGGAGGCCTTGAAGCGGCGCTAGTGAGGCTCACCTATTACAGTGAAAGATTGAGGGCGGGGGTGGGGCAGCGCCTTGCGCTGCGGCGGCCTCCCAGGCCGCCTCTTGCGGGGCTGGGAGCCCTGCGCAGGCCGGGGGCCTGCTCCACCGCCTGCCCCACCGCGTGAGTCAATAGCCTACAGGCCGACGTGGACGTCGGCCGCAGGACTGGAGTCCTGCCCCACTAACACAACGGTGTCGATCATGGCGTAGAGATCCGCGGGGCGGATCGGCTTTGGGAGATGGCCATCCATGCCGGCGGCGCAGCACCGCTCGGCATCGCCTTTCATGGCGTGCGCCGTCATGGCAAAGATCGGAAGGCGCCTGCCCGTGTCGTTCTCCGCCTTGCGGATTGTCGCGGTAGCCTCGAAGCCGTCCATTTCCGGCATCTGGACGTCCATCAGGACCAAATCGAACGACTCGCGCTGGACCGCTTCTACCGCCTCGCGCCCGTTGGCGGCCACGGTTACCTGGTGCCCGCGCCGCTCCAGCAGCCGTACGGCCACCGCCCGGTTGATGGCATTGTCCTCAGCCAGCAGGATCTTGCGGCTGGCCGCGGCCGGACCCGCCGGCAAGCTCGCCGCAGCGGATTCCGGCGCCGGATGCTCTGCCTCGCCGCGATCGAGCACCGTGCAGATCAGGGGATGCAGCTCCCCTCGGCTCACCGGTTTGGTGAGGTGCCCGGCCACCCCCAACTCGCGGCATCGCGCCGCGTCGCCGGGCTGGCTGGCGGAGGTCAGCATGATAATCGCGGGCCCGCCGTATCGCGGGTTCTGGCGCAGTTGCCGGGCAAGCTCGAAGCCGTCCTGCCCCGGCATGTGCGCATCCGTGATGATCAACGGCAACGGCGCTCCCGCGTCCGCCGTGGACTGCGCATACGCGAAGGCGGCCTTCGCGCTGGCCTCCGCCCGCACCCGCATTCCCCAGTGGGCCAACGTCATTTCGAGGAGCATCAAATTGCTGGCGTTGTCGTCCACGATCAGAATCGGAACATTCTCCAGGCTTCGCAGGTCCGTCTGGGACTTGCGCGACTCCTTCGAGACCGCCAACCGCGCGGTGAAATGGAAGCAACTGCCGCGGCCGGGTTCGCTCTCCACCCACATCCTGCCTCCCATCATTTCCACGAGCCGCAAAGAGACCGTGAGGCCCAGGCCCGTGCCGCCATACTTACGCGTGGTGGAGCTGTCGGCCTGGGCGAAGGGCTCAAAGATCTGCTGCTGCTTCTCCGCGGAAATTCCGATCCCGGTATCGCGCACGGAAAAGTGCAAGGCTATCGCGTCCGCGTCCTGGCTGGCGACCACCGCTTGCACCACGATCTCGCCCTCGGCGGTAAACTTGACGGCATTACCCACCAGGTTGGTCACTACCTGCCGGAGGCGTACGGGATCGCCTACCACCATGTCGGGAATACGGTGCGCCAGGCACATCAGCTCGACTCCATTCCGGCTGCCGCTCAGGCTGAAGCTCTTCATGATTTGGTCGAGCAACTCCTGGAGGTCGAAATCGACCGGATCGAGATCGAGCTTGCCGGCTTCGATTTTAGAGAAATCCAGAATGTCGTTGATGATGGTGAGCAGGCCTTCACCCGAGCTCTTGACCATGTCCAGATACGCGCGTTTCTGGGGCGAGGTCTCGCCATCCAGCAGAATCTCGGTCGCGCCCAGGACCCCGTTCATGGGTGTGCGGATTTCGTGGCTCATGTTGGCCAGAAACTCGCTCTTGGCCAGGTTGGCGGCGATCGCCTGTTCCTTCAGCGCGGCTGCCTGCGCGAGTTGGGCTTGAATGGTGCTGGTCTGCTGCCGCACGCGGCGCCGCAGCGCGATCAACCAGAAGAGCGCGCACAGGAAAACCGCACCCGTAACGCCAACAACCGACAGCGCGTGGTCGGCCGTCCACCAGGACGGCTGTTGGATTACGCGAAGGTCATTCGGCGACCGCAGCAGGATCTGGAACGCGGTGGGCACCCGATAGTGCCGCGACGCCTGGGTCTCGGCAATGGCGCAGATCCCTTTCAGTTCGAGGCGGCTGCCATCGCGCAAGTCCAATCGGGGGTCCCCCGCGCCGAATTCGAGAATGGCCGAAAACACCGCGCCGCCCGAGTCCAGCAGGAACGTATACTGGTCCGCGGTCCGCCGTTGCCGGATGAGGCGCGCGTCGATCCGGACCAGATCGCCATCGAGGTTCCCGGAAAGCGCATCCGCGGCCGCGATGGGCCGCGGCGCGGGCGGCGGCCCCGGGCCAAGCTTCCGAAAAATCGCCTCGTGCAGGGTGGGCGTGTAATCGCCCAACGCGGGGAATCCAACGACATCCACCAGGTCTCCCGGCTCGAGCGGGGTCATCTGGCTGCTGAGCACGCTGGCGCCTTGCACGCCATCGGTAAGGAAAAACGCCTTGCCGGGCCATCGCGCAGTCACCACGCCGCGGACCCGAACCCGATGATCGGTGCCGGCGCCGGGATTGTACTCGAATACATTGCGCACGGTCTTCACCGGCAGCGCGAACGGATCCGGGGGCCCGGGCTCCAGCACCTTAACTTCGTCCAGGCTGGGTGTATACATATTGACGCCGATGAGCTGGCGTCTGCGATTGAAAACGGGACCTGACGCGCCGCGGACACGGATTCTCGCGTCGATCAGCCGGAGGTATTGGCGCGCGCTATAATTCGGCGTCATCACGTCCAATTGCATTTGGCCGGAGGCCACGACCAGCGTGAGCATGGTGTTGCTGGTATCGGCCGATCGCACGGTGCCTTCAATCTCGATCCACTGGCCGTCCTCGACGCCGGTCGAGAGCCGGTCCAGGCTGACGCGGCGCGCGGGCGGCACGGCCGCTTCTCCCAGCACGCTTAAGACCGCCTTATCGACGATCGGTGAGAACTCGCCAGGGCCTGTGACGCCCGCGATCTCCAGCATCGTTCCGGAGTGGAACTCAGTGGTGAGCAGGACCTGGTTCTTTGTCTCGACGTAAACCCCGGTCGATCCATCATTGACGAAGAAGCCGTGCCAGCCAGGAAAGCAAACCACGCAGATTGCGCGGAGATGCACCGGATAGCCTCGTTTCGCTTCGGAGGGGGAGAGATCGTGAACGGCGGCAGCGGTGGTCAGAGTTGGAAGAATTCCGGATGGGTTTAGCGCCGGCTCACCGGCGAGGTGGACGCAGCCCGCAATGCCGAGCAGGAACAGCGCGCCGCGAAAACGAGACCTTCCCACGCTCCCATATCGGCTAAGCGGGCAAATGTCTTTATTTCAATGGAACCGGCTACTTCCGGGCGCCGCGTTGCGGGTTCTTCAGGTTGGTCTGGCGGCGCTTGGCCTTGGTGCGCTTGGGCTTGCTGATGACGAAGGTGCCACTACCCAGGTATTCGGCTTTATACGTTTTGTCTTCTGCCAATCGAATCTCCTCGAAGGTGATTCCCTATTTTACCTCGGACGTCTGGCCCGTGGGGCGGGCCCTCGGCCTGCGGCGGCCTCTCAGGCCGCCTTTAGCGGGGCTAAAGCCCCGCGCGGACTGAAGCCCCCCAAGGCTTTCAGTGCGGGTAGGGATCGCCAGCGTGGGCCACGCGGATGTTGTGATCGTGGAATACCATGGGAATTCCCGGCACCTTAACTTTCGGCATGTGACAACTGACACAGTTCCGGTCCGACTGAGGACAGACTTTTGCTCCTTTTGCGGCATGACACGATAAGCAAGCGCGGTCGTAAGGCGCGTCGGCGCGGACCATTTCGACGTGCGGATCGTGGCAGGCGGTGCAGCGAATGCGTTGGTCGTCTCCCAGGAAGCATTGGCTAAGGGCCAAGCGGTAGGGCTGAAACCGGACATTTTTCTCGCCCAACAGACGCTGCCGGACCACGGTTTCCCAGGTGTGATGACACTCGCCGCAAAAGCCGGACATCTCCTCGGCGGCCATCTCACCGAGTTTCCGGGGGAGCGGCGCGGGCGCGCCACCGGACGCGGCCTGTCTGTGTGCCTCGGCGCCGGAATGACAGTGCTCGCAGTTCACTCCCGGCTGCATGGAGGCGAGCGTCAACTTGCCGCGGCTTACAGCGCCTTCCGAGTGACAACCGAAGCATTCCACAATCTCCTGATCCGAGGTCTGCCGTCCCATGGCTTCGGTGAGGTTGCGAGGCTTGATGGAACGGTCTCCCATGGTGATGCCCAAGGCTTGGGTTTCGCCATAGTAAGACACCAGGCTCTCGTAGAAGCGGCCCTGGTATTCCAGGACGAAAGTCAGATTGCGAGAGCCGAACGCATATTGAATCGGCAGAGTCAGCGCGGCGGAGCCATCACTTACGGTGTAGGTGCTGGCCCCGTTGTGGCGCTCGACGGTGTAGTGGTATCCATTCAGTTCGAGCGTCAGTTTGGGATGCGCTTGCAAGGCTGCCTGGCGCGGAGGCAGTTGGATGCCGGTACCCATGGGGGTAAGCGGCTGGGATCGGGCTTGCGCGGGATGGCAGGCGGCGCAGGCCGCTTTGGCGGGCGGTTTTGCGCCTTGCGCAGCGCCCGCCAGGGCCAGGCACGCGGCGGCAAGCCACCCGGTCACTTGGCCGCCATATCCATTGCCATACCCATGGACACGCGGCGCTCGCGGCGCGCATCCTGGTAGCGGCCCGCGCGGGAGTACACGGTGGCCAGGGCCATGTGGTAATCGAGCGACGCGGGGTCCAGGCGCGCCGCGGCTTCCAGGCTGGCGATAGCCTGCGGCAGATCTCCGGTCCCGAGCAGGGCCTCGCCGAACGCATACTCGGCCAGCGGGTTGGAGGGTTTTTGAGTGGCTGCTTTCCGGGCGAATGACAACGCGCCGGACGGGTCCTTGGCGGCGATGAGCAGCAGCGCCAGCAGGGCGCCCGCATCCGCGTTATCGGGATTCACGGCCAACTCGCGCCGGAATTCCGCGGCGGCCTCTTCGCGGCTTGTGTCACTCAAGTAAGTGGCGTATAAGTAGTGTACGCCCGGAAGAGTTGGGTATTGCGCCACTAACTCGCGAAAACCAGCGTCCGCTCTTTCGGTCTCACCCAAAATCCAAAAACGGGCGGCGGTTCCGGCTTTTAGCACGGCATCCAACCGCTGGGCGGGCACCTCATCGGGCAGCAAGGGCTGGCGGAGAGCGTTCAGCCCAAGGGCTGTAAGCAGCAGCGGCTGTTCCCCGCCGGCGCGCGCAAACCGCTGCAATTCCCGGCGGGCGCGATCGAAGAAGCCCGCCCGGGTTAGCAGCAGCGCGTAGTGAAACCGGGCGTCGGCTTCCACTTCCGGCGGCAGATCCGGGCCGGCGAGCCCTCGCCGCAGATGGTCGAAGGCCTGGTCGTACGCGCCGGTCTCGAACTCGCAAAGACCCAGCAGAGACCACGCGGTGGGCCGTTTGTCATCCAGGCGGACAAATTCGTCGAAACCGGCCGCACAGCCCGCATACTGGCGGGTCGCATGAGAAAGCGCGCCCACAAACCACCAGCCCTCGGCCCAGGATGGATTCAGTTGCACGGCCTGGCGGTAGAGTTCGACGGCTTCCGGGAGGCGATTGCCGCCGCGGGCAGCAGCGGCTTGGGCCGCCAACTCGTCGAAAGTGGCTGCCTCGGCGGCGACGGCCGCGAGGGAAACGATTATGACAGTGAGGGCGCGCGGCATTCCCTGCGATCCATTTTGGCACAGCGGAGCAGCGGGGCCAGGGCCCCGGCCCAAAGGGCACCCCGGCCGGGGGCCTGCCTCACAATTTTGCTACTCCGACGCGGCGGCGCGGCGGGCATTCACGGCGGCCCCGAGGATGGCCAGTTCGTGGCTGCTCGAAATGGTTTCAAACAGGCTTCCCTGCAGCGGCGTCATTTTGACCATCTCGTTGATGTACTGCCCGATCAGGCCCAGGTCGACGTACTTCGCGTTGGGACCCATGATGAAGAATTTCCCCGGGCCATCCAGATGAATACCGGTGGCCGATGCGGCCGCCAGCGCGCGGTGCCATTGCTTCACGAAGGCGCCACAGCGGGCGTCGCCGTCATGCGCCGCGGCGAATACTTCGTCCGGCTCCATGTCGAGAAAGCGCAGGCGCATGGCACGGTGCCCCACAATGCCTTCCAGGTGCCCGGTGCCGCCGCAGCCGCAGTAACGCTCCTTGGGATCGAGCGAGACGACCATATGGCCGCCTTCCCACACGCCCTCGGCCTGGGGGTAGCGTCCGAAGCCCACGCCATCTCCCAGGTACCAGATGCGGATGAGCTTCTCCAGGTGGCCGCGGGTGGCCGCCACGCCCGCGGCGATGGCATCGGCATCGTTCAGGATCAGCACGGAGGCCTTCAATCCGCCCCGGCTGAGCACGCCGCACAACGCCGCGGCGAAGGGAAAGCCCTTGATCTGTTGCAGGTTCGGGGACTCCTCAACGATGCCGTTGCGAATCACGCCCGGGAAACCCACCCCCACGCTGTCGATGTGCCCTTCGGTGGCGGCTATCAAGACTTGTTTTCCGATCAGCTCGGCGATCTCGTCGCCGGTCATGGTCCGCAGCGCGTCGGGATTCTCGACTCCTTCCGGAAAGATCCGGATCGGGCCGACGAGCGCATCGTCTTCCACCACTCCCACCGCGACTTGCCTGGTCGCGAGCACGCCAATTGTTTGCCCCATGGTTAGTTCTCTCCACTTCCAATCAGGACAGGCAAGGATGCCTGTCCCACTCACAGACGCGTCAGTTTGTTCAGGCCGTTGAACGCGGCGGCCTTGTAACATTCGGCCAGCGTCGGATAATTGAAAACCGTATCCACGAAATACTCGATGGTCCCTTTCAGGATCATGACGGCCTGGCCAATGTGCAGCAACTCGGAGGCGCCTTCGCCGATGATATGCACCCCCAATATTTCCTTGCTTTCGCGATTAAAGATCAGTTTGAGGCGGCCGGTGGTGTCGCCGCGGATCTGCCCGCGGGCGATTTCGCGATAATAGGCCACGCCGACCTCGTAGGGAATGTCGTCGTCGGTCAACTGCTCCTCGGTCTTGCCGATGAACGATATCTCGGGAATGGTGTAGATGCCGTAGGGATAGGTGGCGGGGTTGGAGTGCACCGGTATGCCGAAGGCGGTGGCGGCGGCGATGCGGCCCTGCTCCATGGAGACCGATGCCAGGCTGGGGAAGCCGATCACGTCGCCCGCGGCGAAGATGTTGGGCTGCTTGGTCTGGTAGCTGGCGTTCACCGGAATGCGGCCGCGGCTATCGGCTTCGAGGCCGGCCGCGGGCAGGTCCAGCTCTTCCACATTGCCCTGGCGGCCGACGGCGTAGAGCAGCGCGTCGCCCGAAATTTTTTTCTTGCTCATCAAGCTGGCGACCACACCGGTGGCGGTATCTTCGACGCTTTCGACCTCTTCGTTGAGGCGCATGGTGACGCGGTTATCGCGCAGATGATAGGAAAGCGCCTCGACGATTTCGGCGTCGGCGAATTCCAGCAGGCGCGGCCTTTTTTCCACCAGGATGACGCGCACCCCCAGCGCGGCGAACATGCAGGCGTATTCCACGCCGATGACGCCGCCGCCGACCACGATCAGGATCTTGGGAATTTCCGGCATCAGCAGAATCTGGTCGCTGTTGATGATGGTGCGGCCGTTCAAGGGCACCTTGGGCGAGACGGAGGGCTTGGTGCCGGTGCCGATGACGATGGCGCCGGCTTCGTAGTCGGAAACGCCGCGGCTGTTTTCCACGCGGACGTGCGTGGGGTCGAGGAAACGCGCGGTGCCGTAGATCACTTCGATGCCGTTGCGCGAAAGCTGCGCCTGGGTGATATCGGTTTCGGTCTTGATCACGTGCTGCACGCGGAACCCCAGGTCCCCCATGGTGATCTTTTCCTTGACGCGGTAGTTGACGCCGTAGATGCCCTGATACTCGAAGCCGGAGAGGTGCAGCACGGCCTCGCGCATGGTCTTACTGGGAATGGTGCCGGAGTTGATGCAGGTGCCGCCCACCACTTCGCGCCTTTCGATCAAAGCGACGCGCTTCCCGGACTTGGCGCCCTGGATGGCCGCGCGTTGTCCGGCGGGGCCAGAGCCGATGACGATCAGATCGTATTGTTGCATAGCGGAACTGGGTGCACATTCATCTTAGCGCGGCTGGGAGCGCGGCGCAGGGGCGGGGCTCGCCTTTCCAGCCGGCCCGAGCCGGCTGAAAGCCGGCTGCGGGGTGTGCCCAGCATGGGCAGAATCTAGTTGGATGAAAGGAGCCAATCGGAGCCGATGACGGCAACCGTAGCGAAACGCAAGGCGTAGCCGCGAGGTGAAGCCGAAAGAAGCGCGTAGCAAAC
>Ga0181525_10004543_pt1 | contig 10619 bp, 10 predicted proteins | sample PEATcosm2014_Bin_48_FD_121100 | JGI IMG/M metagenome (GOLD analysis project Ga0181525, IMG submission 121100) | Peatland microbial communities from MTU Mesocosm Facility, Houghton, MI, USA - PEATcosm2014_Bin06_10_metaG | ecosystem: Environmental > Terrestrial > Soil > Wetlands > Peat | place...
GCGCCCTTGTTCCCCACGGTGTCCATCAGCCACGCGGTCTTGAGCACGAGCAGCCGTGCCTGCTCGATCCGCACCCTGGATTCGGCGATCCAGTCCTGGACGACGCCCTGCTCGGCCAGGGTCTTGCCGAAGGCCGTCCGGCTGGCGGCGCGCTCGCACATCAGCCGCAGCGCGCGCTCGGCCGCGCCGATCATCCGCATGCAGTGGTGGATCCGGCCGGGGCCAAGCCGGGCCTGCGCGATCGCGAACCCGTCACCCTCCCCCGCGATCAGGTTCTCCTTCGGCACCCGCACCTGGTCGAATACCACCTCGGCGTGGCCGCCGTGCGGGCCGTCGGTGTAGCCGAACACGTTCATCCCGCGCTTGGCGGTGACGCCTGGCGTGTCGCGGGGTACGAGGATCATGGAGTGCCTCCTGTGGCCCACCGCAGCGCCACCGGTCACTCCCATCACGATGAGGATCCGGCAGTTCGGGTTCATCGCGCCGCTCGACCACCACTTGCGGCCGTTGATCACGTACTCGTCGCCGTCCGCGGTGATCGCGGTCGCGATGTTGGAGGCATCGCTGGAGGCCACGGCGGGCTCGGTCATGCAGAACGCCGAGCGTATCTCCCCCTCGAGCAGCGGGCAGAGCCAGCGCTCCTGCTGCTGCGGGGAGCCGAACTCGGCGAGCAGTTCCATGTTGCCCGTGTCCGGGGCGGCGCAGTTGAACGCCTCGGGCGCGACGGCCGGGCTCCAGCCCATGACCTCGGCGAGCGGGGCGTACTGCAGGTTGGTCAGCGGCGGATCAGGCACCAGGCCCTTGGCCACCTCGGCCTGCGCCGCCTTCCCGGTCAGGAACAGGTTCCACAGCCCGCGGGCGCGGGCCTCGGCCTTCAGCTCCTCGGTGACCGGCAGCCGCTCCCAGGGGCCCGCGGTCTCCGCCTGCTCGGCGAAGACGGCCTCGGCCGGATAGACGCGCTCGTCCATGAACTCCAGCACCTGGTCACGGAGGTCGATCGTCCTTGCGTCGAAGGTGAAGTCCATGGAGCGTAACCTCCCATACGGTCGCGCACCAGCCTATCTACTCGCCAGTACGCTTGTCCGGCCCGGATGTCGTGGTCACAGTCTCTCCTCCCGGCAGGCGCGGGCATACGGCGGGGCGGTCAGCCGCGGTCAGCCGGTCCGGCGGAATACGTAGACGCCGCCTGAGGAGAAGATCAGGGTGTAGACGTGCGGGTAGAGCTGGGCGATGAAGGCCGGGACGTTGCTGACGGCCGGGGAATAGTCGCTGTTCACGCCGTCGAACACGATGTACTGAGTTACCGGGTTGCCCGCGTTGCCCATCCAGAAGACGTCGGTGCGGGCGGCGAGCGGCGCCAGCAGGTCCAGGGTGGCCTGCACGGTGGCGCCGCTGGGCACATGAGCCATGGCCGCGTCGGCCGACTCGACGTGCGAGCTGACCCGGTAGGTCTGCGCGTTCCACAGATTGTTCAGCGGAAACTGGAAGGCGAGCGGTACCGCGATCGCGAGCATCATGGCGGGGCCGTAGCGCTGGGCCCCGGCCAGCAGCGCGCGCCGCGGCCCGTGGCGGCCGGTGGCGTCGGCGGGGTCCAGGCCGGCGCGGATCCGGGCAATCGCGTCCACAGCCGCGATGAACAGGATCGGCATCACGGTCGCGTTGTAGTGCCAGACCGTGCCCCAGAAGCTGCTGTCCGTGGACGTGAAGCGGAGCAGCAGGCTCGGCACGGCGATCAGCGCGATCGGCGACCGCAGCGCTATGAAGGCGGTCGGGAGCAGCAGCATCACGAGGGTCTGGAGCTTGTCCGGCCAGGCGTGCATGAACTGGCTGACCAGGCCGAACAAGGACGGGTCCCCACCGGGCGCGAGGACCCCGCCGTCGCTCCAGTAGTCATACTGATGGGCCGGGTTGAAGTGCGGGATGATCACCGCGATGGCCAGGAACGACCAGGCGAAGCCCCAGAACAGCAGGAACTGCCCGGACAGGATCCGGCTGCGGTCGTATGGCACCGGGTTGGCGGCAAGCTGCGGGTCCGTTGCGGGCTGCTTATCTGCTTCCAGGTCCTCGGTCGCGGCGGCTATGGTCTCTGCCGTGCCGGGTAGGTCCTCGGTCGTGGCGTGTAGGTCCTCGGTCGTGGCGTCTCCGGGCCTGACGTCAGCCGTCGCGGGCGGGGTGGCAGGTCCCTGGTTGGGCACCGGCATGCGGAGGCCGGACAGGACCATGTAGAGCCCGATGGCGGCGACCGTGAAGCCCTGGTCTTCCTTGACGAAGACCAGCGGAAGCGCCCACCAGAGCGCGGCGCGCGTCCGGCCGCGGGCCAGCGCGGACAGCGAGAAGGCAAGCAGCGGCACCGCGAACGCGATCTCGTGGAAGTCGAAGTTGACCATCTGCTGCAGGCCCCACGAGAACCCGTAGGCGATCGCGACGGCCCGGCCGGGACCGGTGCCGAGCTTCTCCCGTGCGACCTGGCTGACCGCGAACACCGACGCCGCGGCCAACAGCGCCTGCGCGATGAGCAGCGTCGCCGCCGACGGGAAGACCCGGAAGACCGGCGCGAGGACGGCCACGATCGGCTGGAAGTGATCACCGAGCAGGTTGAAGCCCGAGGCCCTGATGTCGACGATCGGCGCCCGCAGGTTGGCGTACTGCTTCACGTACTCGGTGAAGATGCCCAGGTCCCACGATGACGGGTTGAGCTGGATCAGCCGGGACAGCGAGATGGTCGAGTACGCGCCGAGCACGACGATTGCGGTCGCCCAGGTGACCGGATCGGTATAGGCGCCGGGCCGCGTGCGCTCAGCCCGCGGGACCCGGGCCCGCCTCGCCCCCGGCCCCGTGGCTCGCGATGCGGCAGCCGATAGTATCCCGAGCCCGTACCTGACGGGCTCGGCACCGGACTGCGCCCGCTGCTCCTCCAGCATCCCCGACGTCCTCCAGCATCCCCGCGCAGCCTACCCGGTCGGGCTGCCCCGCGGAATGCCGCGGATCACAGATGAGCAGGAGTTTCCTACACGAGCAGGAGCTTGGCGATGCGGCGGCCGGATGCCCACAGGCCCGCCAGGCCGAGAGCGGCCAGGTATCCGGCCCGCCAGAGCAGGTCAGGGCCGACCACGCCCAGGGTCAGGTCGCGCAGCAGCACGACGCCCTGGTACAGCGGCGTGCACTCGATCACTACCTGGAGCGGGCGCGGGTAGACGCTCAGCGGGTAGAACGTCGCGGAGAACAGGAACAGGGGCATGCTCGCCAGGAGCACGTAGTCGAAGTCCTGCCAGCTCTTCATGTACGTGGTACCGGTCATGCCGAGGGCCGCGAAGCCGAAGCCGATCAGCACCGCCACCGGCACGTCCAGCACCGCCCACGCGGAGTGGACCAGGCCCAGCGCCAGCATCACCAGCGTGAACGCCACCGCGTAGATGCTGCCGCGGATCAGCGCCCAGCCGATCTCGCCGAGCGCGACCTGGATCGGCCGGATCGGGGTGGCGAGGATGGCGTCGTACAGCTTGGCGTACTTCAGCCGGAAGAAGACGTTGAACGTCGAGTCGTACATGGCGCCGTTCATCGACGACACCGCCATCAGGCCGGGGGCGACGAATTCCCGGTACGGGACCGGCTGCCCGCCGGGGCCCGGCACCTTCCCGATCAGCACGCCCAGGCCCAGGCCCACGGACAGCAGGTAGAACAGCGGCTCGAAGATCCCGGAGAAGAACACCAGCCAGGCGTGCCGGTAGACCCGCGCGTGCCGCTCGATGAGCCGCAGGCTGGCGCCGTCGCCGCCGGCCCTTCGCAGCCGGGCCAGCCGCCCGGCCGGCGGCAGGATCCGGAGCGTCATGTCAGACATGTCGTCGTACCTCAGACATACAGGCGCCTTTGATAGGTGCGGGCACCGGCCCAGATGCCGATCGCGGCCAGGACCGCCAGGTAGGCGACGTGGCCGAGCGCTCCGAGCAGGTCGGCGTGGCCGAGGCTGAGCGCCCGGCACAGCGCCACGCCGTGCCACAACGGCGTCGCATATGCGATTCCGCGCAGCCACCCGGGGAGCTGGGACAGCGGGAAGAACGTGCCGGAGAACAGCATGAGCGGCATCAGGGCGAACCTGAAGATGTAGGTGAAGGAGGTCTCGGTCGTCACGGTGATCGCCCAGGCGGCGATGGGGGCGGCGAACGCGAGCCCGGTCAGCACCGCGACCGGCCACGCCAGCACCACCCAGGCGGACCGCACCGCGCCGAACGCCCACATGAACACCGTGACGAGCGCGGTGTTCATGATGAGCCGCATCGCCATGAACATCAGGTGGCCGCGGTAGATGTCGGCGGGTCGCAGCGGGGTGGCCTGCGCCGCGTAGTAGATCTTGTTCCACTTGATCGAGCCGAACACGGGATAGCTCGCCTCGGCCATCGCCGTGTTCATTGCCCCGGAGGCCAGGATGGCCGGGGCGACGAAGTCCAGGTAGCTCACGCCGCCGAGGCTCGCCGTGCCGTGGGAGTTCACCAGCGTGCCGAGTCCCAGCCCCATAGCGCTGAGGTAGAACAGCGGGCCGAACACGCTGGACCAGATGCTGGAGCGCCAGATCCGCCGGTATGCGGTCAGCCAGCAGCGGAACGCGCGGACCGACATCTGCATCAGTCCTCCAGCCGGCGCCCGGTCAGCCGCAGGAAGACGTCCTCGAGCGTGCCGCGGCGGACCAGCGAGGTGAGCGGCTCCAGGCCGGCCGCCCTGACCGCGGTCAGCGCGGCATCGCCGTCGGAGACGTACAGCAAGATCCGGTCGGCAAGCACCTCGGACCGTTCGGCGGACGAGAAGTCCTTGAGCTTGTCCGCCGCCGTGGTGTGCATGTCCGGGTCGAAGCGCAGCTCGAGGACCTCCGGTGAGCAGTAACGCCCGATCAGGTCGCGCGGTGAGCCCTCCGCGGCGAACCTGCCATGGTCCATGACGACCAGCCGGTCGCAGAGCTGTTCGGCCTCGTCCATGTAGTGCGTGGTCAGGATCAGCGTGACGCCGCGCTGCTTGAGACGGAAGAGGCGGTCCCACACGACGTGCCTGGCCTGCGGGTCCAGGCCAGTGGTCGGCTCGTCGAGGATCAGGATCTCCGGCTCGTTGATGAGCGAGCGGGCGATCGTCAGGCGCCGCCGCAGGCCGCCGGACAGCGGGTCCACCTTGTCCTTCGCGCGGTCGGTCAGCTGGACGAAGTCGAGCAGCGCGGCGGTGCGCTCCCTGATGACGCGCCGCGGCAGCCCGAAGTACCTGCCGTAGACGAGCAGGTTCTCACCGACGGTGAGCTCGACGTCGAGGGTGTCCTCCTGCGGCACGACGCCGAGCCGGGCCCTGATCGCCGATCCGTCCTTCACCGGGTCCTTGCCCAGGATCCGCAGCTCGCCGCTGGTCGGCGGGGAGACGCAGCCGATCATCCGCATCGTGGAGGATTTGCCCGCGCCGTTCGGCCCGAGGAAACCGAACGCCTCGCCCCGGTACAGCTCGAAGTCGATGCCGTCCACCGCCGTGAAGGTCCCGAACCGCTTGGTCAGGCCTCGCGCTCGGACGAGAACCTCATTACGGGAACTTGTGGGCACCTGATGCAGGTTACCTGCGACCTGTGACATTCTTCGAACGGTTTAACTCCCCACACGTACCACTACCAGGCGGTACGGTAATGTGCGGTCTATCAGGAACCGGTCCGAGTAAGGACGAACCGAGAGTGGATCTCATCCGCGATCTTTACGCGCGTTTCAGGGTGCTGATACACGAGGTCGCCAAGTTCGGCATCGTGGGCTTTCTCGCCTTCCTGATCACGGTCGGCGGCGCCAACGCGCTGCGTTCCGGGGCAGGGATCGGCCCGCTCACCTCGGTGGCGATCGCCACCATCGTCGCTACGGTCTTCTCCTTCTTCGGCAACAAGCACTGGGCGTTCAAGCACCGTAAGGGCAACGGCCTGGGCCGTGAGTCGATCCTGTTCTTCGTCTTCAACGGCGTCGGGCTGCTCATCCAGCTGGCGTTCGTGGCGACCGCGCGGTACGGGATGGGCCTGACCGACACGTTCTCCTACAACGTGGCGAACATTCTGGGCATCGTCGTCGCTACCGCGTTCCGGCTGTACACCTACCGCCGCTGGGTGTTCGTGGCGATGGACGCCGGGCCGCCCGCGGCCGAGCAGTTGGAGCCCGAGACCTCGGCCCCCTGAAAGGACTCGCGTTAGGGCTTGCGTTAGGGCTTGCGCGTCACGGGCAGCCGCGCACGGCGGATAGGCCGAGCGGTGCCTTGAGCGCGGCCGTTTCCTGCGCCTTGGTCAGGTATCCGACGGAGGCCATCCGGCCGAGGACGTGAACCAGGCGGGCCCGGGCCTGAGCCGGATAGGCAAGCGGGTCGTCGTAGGTGGGATCGTTGACCACGCCCGCGAGCATGGCGGCCTGGACCAGGCTCAGCTCGGCGGCGGGCCGCCCGAAATAACCGCAGCTGGCCGCGGCCAGGCCGTAGTAGCCGTGGCCGTAGTAGGCAACCTCTGCGTACAGCCGCAGGATCTCCGGCCTGCTGTAGGTCCCGTTGAGCTTGATGGCCATGGCCACCTGCTCGATTATCTGGACGAAGCTGCTGTGACCAGAGGTGTACAGGTTCTTCGCCAGCTGCTGGTCGATGGTGCTGCCGCCGCCGTCGGTGTGGCCGGTAACCCAGGAGAACGCCGCCCTGATCAGCGCGAACGGGTCTACGCCGGGGTCGGTGTAGAACCGGTGATCCTCGGTCGCGACCAAGGCCTGGGCGAAGTAGGGCGGCACCGGCGGGCCGGGATAGGCGATGTGGTGCTCCCGTGCCTGAGCCGCGGCCAGGGTGGTGGCCTGGCTGGCGGACGGGGTCACGACGAACAGCAGGCCGACCGCCGCCGCGAGCACGACGACTACCGCGAGGACGATCTTGCCGAGGCGCAGGACCAGCCGGAGCCGTCTCTTCGCTCGGGTGGGCTGGCGCTCTGTCTTGTCCCCGAGGCCCTTGTCGGCCGGGGCCGAGCGGCGAGCGCCAAGTACTCTCAACGACCCAGCCCCTCCGTAGCCTGCGGCGCGGTTCTCCTTTGCGTACAACGAGCACGGCCCCCCGCCTGTGCCCGGCACATCGTAGCTGTCCCGTCCGACCCGAATCACGCATCCGCCGCGGTGTGGCGTAGCTGACACCGCGGCATGGACGGAAGGCCCGGTATGGGCAGCGCCGCGGTTGCGCTAAGCTGTCTGAGCCAGTCGGCGATGGCGGCTGGTGCACCACGGGACGTGGCCCAGCTTGGTTAAGGCGCCTGACTGGGGGTCAGGAGAGCGGGAGTTCGAATCTCCCCGTCCCGACTATAATTCGAACACAGTACTCGAATGTCAGTGCTGTCCACTAGTGTTCTGATATGGATCGATTTTCCAAGTCAGAACGCCCTTGGTCTGACGCCGAACTCAAGGACGTCGTGGCGGCGGCCGCGAATTGGCGTGATGTGATGCGCAGACTTGGCCTTCGCGCTGACTCCGCCGGAGCAATCCGGATCATGAAGCGCCACGTTATCCGCCTCGGACTGGATACATCCCATTTCAAGGGGAAACGAATCTGGTCCGACGGGCAACTGAGGCGTGCGATCATCGGCGCTCAGTGCTGGGACGAAGTGCTCACGTCTCTCGGGCTGTCGCCAAATAGCTTGGATGCGCGAATACGCGTCAGAGCTCATGCGATGCGTCTGGGTCTGGATCTCAAGCACCTGGAAGATCGCATCGGAGGTTCCGCGAAGCCTGCCGAGGCCATGCCTGACCTCAAGCATCTGCGAGACGCTGCGACCTCCATTGCCGCTGCCTGGTTCTCGCTGTGCGGCTTCACAGCAGCAATCCCGGTGGAGCCGACGGTCTATGACCTGCTGGTATCGATGCCCGACGGGATAAAAAGAGTGCAGGTCAAGACGACCACATATCTCAGCAGGGACGGCTGGATTGTCGGAGTCGGCCGAAGGCCCTATAGCATAGGGAACCGGGAACGCCTGGTTCCGTACGATACGGAACTCATCGACTTGTTCTTCATTATGGACGGCGACCTCAGCATGTACCTCATTCCCAGCCGGGTTATCGCCGGGCGGGTCGGTATTCTGCTGCGTACCTACGCCAAGTACATCGTGGGTAATGCAGCTGGGCTTATGGCTCCGGCCGTTGCGGCATTACGGCGCCTGGCGGCTCAGTAGGCGTCGCTGATGTGTACCGACTTGAGCATGGACGATATCTCGGCTTGCTGGGTCGGGCCGCGCAGGCAGGCGTCCATCTCGTACCAGTTGTCGGCCAGGAGCCGCGGGATGACGACGGAGATCATCTCGGTGCCTTGCAAAGCGGTGCACCAGGCTTCTGTTGTCCTGGTCTCGGTGGCCGGGTGGCCGTCGATGGCCGTGTTCGCCTTCGGGCTGTGCCAGCTCGGGAAGCCGTTCTCGCTCCATCTGACGAGGACTCCCCCGGGCGCCAGCGCGCGGATCGGGTTACCGCAGGAGACGGTGGTCCGGCCGGGCTTCTTGGTGACCGTGCACGGGCTGCGCAGCCGGCCGGTGCTCAGGTAGACGATGAGCGCGGAGAAGCTGGACACGTCGTTCCAGGTGCCTGACCGCCAGGCCGCCGGGTAGCGGAAGGCCACGCCCATTCCGCTGAAGCTCGCAGTCGCGGTCGCCGTGGCCGGTTCGGTGACCGCGGCCGCCGGATGCGGGCTCGCGGCCGCGGCGCAACCGCCGGTCAATATCGCTGTGGCGGCTGTTGCCGCGAGTGCCATTGCGAGGCGGTTCCGGTGAGCCACAGTAATGAGACGTCTACCGATCCGCCGAGGTTGCTCGGCGGAGCTGAACTGGCGGCCCTGGCCTTGGGAGCCGCCGGCGCCTGGTGTTGACTATCGGTATGCCTATCGATGGAGACTACGAGCCGAGCCCCGCTGCCTGGGTGCGCGACCAGGTTGAGGAGTACGAGAACTCGGGCGGGATGCAGGGTACGACGCTGCGTGAGACCGGCCTGGCGGTGGTCGTCGTGACCAACCGCGGCGCCCTCAGCGGCAAGGTCCGCAAGACGCCGGTGATGCGGGTGGAGCACGACGGCCGGTACGCCATGGTCGCCTCGAAGGGCGGTGCCGCGGATAACCCGTTGTGGACCTACAACCTCCGCGCGAATCCCGAGGTGGAACTCCAGGACGGCCCGGACAAGCAGGACATGGTGGCCCGCGAGGTCAGCGGGGACGAGCGGGCCGAGTGGTGGCAGCGCGCGGTCGCCGCGTTCCCGCCCTACGCGGAGTACCAGCAGAAGACCGCCAGGCAGATACCGGTTTTCGTGCTGGAGCCCGTGACCTCGGGCTGACAGGGGCCAGACCTAGACATGGCGGACGGCGCAGCGGACGCTAGCCGTTGATCGTGCCTACGCCGGGGATGATGGGCTCCCAGACGGTCATGTCGACCGGTCCGGCATGCGAGCACACCTCAAGGTCGAAGGCGGCGTAAGTGGCGCCGTACTCGCCCGGCGGGTAGATACGCAGCAGCTCCGCCGAATACACGGGGTCACATCCCGCGTCGGTGCTTACCACGACATCGTGGTAAGCCAGGATCGTGTGCGCGGTCGCGCCTGGCGCGAGGATCACGGCGTGTGGGGTGATCGCTCGATTCCAGTCGGCCGGGCTGCCGAGCTGGTGCCCGCTGCGGCCGATGGCGGAGACGCCGGGGAAGCCGTACAGGGAGCAGGCCTGGCCGCTGAGGTTGGTGAACTCAAGCGGGTAGTAGATGGTGCCGGCCGCCCCGTTGCCCTGCTCTACCGCGACCCAGACGCCTAGGGCGGAGGCGGCGCAGCGGGGCACGGGGGATGACGCGGCGCGCGCGGTCCCCGACGAGGTGGCCGCGTAGGCCGCCGACGAGATGGCCAGCCCGGCCACTACCGCGGCGGCGACCGCGATGACCCGGCGGGTTGTTGTTGAGATGCGTTTCATGATGTTCGTCCTGTGTTGCACTGGTTCTGCTTTCTGCGGAACCCTTTATGCCGTTGAGACGCCGATGCCGGGCTTTCGGTTGGAAACCGCGGCTCGTACGGGGACACCGGGCCGAGCCTTGCGGCGCATTGGGCACACGTCATTGGGCACACTGGTGCGATGACAGCACGGGCGGAACTCACGCGCAGGGCGCAGGCTCACGGCGTCGCGGTCTCTTACACCGACTGGCAGGGCCGCCTGGTCGAGGTGGCCGACGAGACGCTGGCCGCGGTGCTCGACGCGCTCGATGACGGCGGCGGTGCCGCCCCGGCGGGGCGCCGACCCTTGGCACAGCCACTGGCCGTGGCACCGTTCCCCGCCCGCCGGTCGTGGGGCTTCGCCGTCCAGCTCTACTCGGTGCGCTCGCGCGCCTCCTGGGGACATGGCGACCTGCGCGATCTGGCGGACCTAGCGGCCTGGAGCAGCCGCGAGCTCGGCGCGGACTTCGTGCTGGTCAACCCGCTGCACGCGGCCGAGCCCATGCCACCGGTCAGCCCCTCCCCCTACCTGCCGATGAGCCGCAGCCACATCAGCCCGCTCTACCTCAGGATCGAGGACATCCCGGAATACGCGGCGCTCGGCGCGAGCGACCGCGCCCGGATCGACCGCCTCGCCGCGCCGCTGCGCGCGGCGAGCGC
>Ga0181525_10004544_pt1 | contig 10619 bp, 8 predicted proteins | sample PEATcosm2014_Bin_48_FD_121100 | JGI IMG/M metagenome (GOLD analysis project Ga0181525, IMG submission 121100) | Peatland microbial communities from MTU Mesocosm Facility, Houghton, MI, USA - PEATcosm2014_Bin06_10_metaG | ecosystem: Environmental > Terrestrial > Soil > Wetlands > Peat | place...
AGGCTGCTGGAAATGTTCGATAAAGCCAACGAACTGCTTGAGAGTTCCCCTTACAAACGCGGAGATGTAGAGATCTCGACACCCGGAAAATCCCAATGCAGGTAACAGGTGGTCGGGGGATGAGGAGATCCGCTGACACCGGCCTGGGGCGCATCCCCTAGGCGGTCCGTCGTCGCTGCCGCCCGGGCGGGGCGCATTTTGCATCCTTTTGCCTCATCATCTTTGGTTTGCCCGGTTCAACGTTGCCGGCAATCCGACCCGCTTTCGGGACTGTCCAAAAAGCAACGCGAGCCCACTCGAAGTGGGCTCGCGCCGCCATGGTCAAGTTTGCTGGCTCCTGCCGCTAGAGCGTAACGCTGATTGCCAGGTTAACGCCCGGATACGTCGGATTGCACAGGTAGTACATGCCGTCGATCTCCACCACATAAACGTCCTGTGTGTAGAGCCAGTTGCTCGGCCACGCGCCACCAAATCCAAACCAATAGCCGCCGTATTGGAAGCGGCCGCTGCTGTAGTCGCCCTGACTGACGCGAAACGTGTGTTCGCGTCCGAAGCTGGCCTTGTAACGGTCGGCCGGAATGCGTCCACCGGCGGCGTGTTCGGCAGGCTTAGCCTCCTGCGTGCGTTGCTGCGCGTTCTTCTCCTCAGGCTTGGTATTCTTTTGTTCCTGAGCGCTTTTCTCTTCCGGCTTTGCGGGCTTTTCCGGTTGCGCTTTCTTCTCGTTTTCCTGGGGTTGCGCTTTCTTCTCGTTTTCCTGGGCAGGCTTGTCCTTCTGTTCTTCCTGCTCGTGTTGCTCCTGCTGTGCATACGCCGGAGCTGCCAGGGTCAAAGACAGAACTGCTGTGCCGATAACTCCAATGAGTCTCATAAGATTTGCCTCCATTTTCGAACGTTTTACGAACGCCTGCTGCTGCAAGCTTCCAGCAGTTGCGTTGATCGGGCTGCCGATGGCGCCGCCCGAGGGGTTGTCCCTGGTTTCGATGTTCGAGAAACTTTAGGGTCGACTCGTGTCCGCCGCAGTTTCGCGGTCGGACACGCGGATAAAGAATGCCGATTGGCTGGATGTGGTCACTTGGCCGGACCGGATCAAAACCCGGTCCACAGCAACCTTAGGAATGAGAGCTGCGAATCAGCGTCCGCGGCTCAGTCTGCACACTCAGGAGAATAGAGAATGACAGGTGTCGAATCTCATGTCTGAGCAAGATAGCTCACTTGCGGAAAACCCGGTAGGGTGGTTTTACAAATCCTGCACTCGTTCCCGACGCTCGCAACCTGCAGTGACATCCAGCCCGCTTGGCAGAAAGTGCGCATAGACCGTGCCCGCGCTAGGCGGCTTGCCCGGCCTGCCGAATGGGCTCCAAACTTTGGCTTCCGAGGTATGAAAATGCTTTTCGGTCGTGATGTAACGATTGACCCCGCCGAGGAACCCATTTCTCGCGCCTCATTCGCGAGGCTTCCCTGAGCGAAGTCGAAGCGGGGACTTTTCACTTCGTCCGTTAAGACCTGCCTTCCCCGGCGAGCCCGACGCCATTCGCCAAGATTCTTCGATAAGGCGATAATCAGATCAGCCTATGCTCCGTCGATTCATGCTCCGTCGGTTCATGCTCCGTCGATCCGTGCTCGGTCGATCTCCACTGCTCCTTCTGATCCTCACCGCCGTTCTCACGCTCTCCTCCAACTCTGCCGCTCAGGAGCTCGCCCGGCGTCTTATCCTCAAAGACGGCTCCTATCAATCCGTCACCAAGTACGAAATCAAGGGCGACCGCGTCCGCTACCTGAGCGCCGAGCGTAACGAGTGGGAAGAAATCCCTTCGTCCCTGATCGACTGGCCGGCCACCGAAAAATTCGAGAAGGAACGCGCCGCTCCATCCGCCATCCCCGAAGCCGCACTCATCGACAAAGACAAAGACAACGATAAGGACAAAGACGATCGCGAAGCCGAACTCTCCCGCCTGCCCCAGGTGGCTCCCGGACTCCGCCTGCCCGAAGACTCCGGCGTCTTCCTGCTCGATAATTTTCAAGGCCAGCCGCAGCTCGTCGAACTGCAGCAAGCCGAGGGCGATATCAGCGCCAACCGCCGCGGCAACATTTTGCGCGGAGCGCTCATTCCCATCGCCGGCGCCAAGCAGACCATCGAACTCGATAACGAACACGCTACCCTGCGCGCCCACGTCGCCGTGCCTTCCATCTACATCAATCTCGACGACGATCCCTCCAGCAACCGGCCGCCTCCCGGCCAAACCGCCTCCGCCAAGCCATCCCAGCCCAGCCTCGACGCCCCACGCGCGACCGCGCAACAGCCCCAGCAACCGGTCCAACCCCTGGTGCCCTTCGATCGCTTTCGTATTGTTCGGGTGCAGGTGAAAAGCGGCAAGCGCATCGTGGGCGATGTCAAACGCACCGCCGCCGGCAAGACCAGCACGCAAGAGAGTTCCGTAAAGACCACCCTCGACAGGATCAGCGGCGGATGGCTCAAGCTAACCCCCACCGAGGATCTGGCCCCCGGCGAGTACGTCCTCGTGGAAACCAAGGGCAAAGAAGACGTGAACCTCTACGTCTGGGATTTCGCCGTAGATCCCAGGGCCCCGGCCAACGCCAACCCCTGGAAGCCAAACTAGAATGGAGGAATCACGGATGGAGTGATCGGGCGATTGAAGATCGCCGAGATTCAAGATCGTCGAGATTGAAGATCGTCGAGATTGAAGATCGTCGAGATCGAAGATCGTCGAGACTGAAGATCGTCGAGATGAAGATCGCTGAGATGAAGTTCGCTGAGATGAAGATCGCTGAGTGCTTGAAGATTATTCACAATCACCCAATCACTCAATCAATGTTTACGTCCACTCAATCTACTTCATCACTCCCCGCTGCGCGATCCCAATATTATCCCGAGTCGTGTTCTTCACCAGATACATCATCTCGTCGGCTTGCCGGATGATGTCATGCGCGTCGCGCGCATCGTGCGGATAAGTGGCCAGCCCAATCGACGCCCGAACATTCAGCGCCAAGCCAGCTTCCTGGCAAAAACTGCTGGCGCGCAGGGCATCCCGCAACCTCTTCGCTACCACCAGCGCCTGATCTTTTCCCGTCTGCGGCAGCAGCACCACGAATTCGTCTCCGCCATAGCGAAAAGCAAAGTCAATCAAACGCAGTTGCGCCTTCACCAGGTAGCCAATTTCCGCCAGCAGCCTGCTCCCCACCAGGTGTCCGTGGGTATCGTTCACCGTCTTGAAGTGATCCAGATCGATGAACAACACGCTGAACTCATAGCCAAAGCGCGACGAGCGATACACCTCGGTCTCCAGCGTCTTGTACAAGTGCCGGGCATTGTATAAGCCAGTGCAGTCATCCGTTATGGTCAACTCCTGGATCTTCTCTACCCAGCGCGCGTTCTCAATCGAGATGGCCGCATAATCGCACAGCGCCTGCAGAAAAAAGACTTCCGGCTCGTTGAACTGCGCGATGTCGACATTCACCAACTGGATCACCCCCAGCACCCGCAGCTTCGATCGCAGCGGCACGCAAATCACCGACCGCGTCTCGCACTGCGTGGCTTCGTCGATGCGCCGGGCGAAGCGCGGATCCTTTTCCGCATCCCGCAATATCACCGGCTCGCCGTTCTTGGCTACCCAGCCGGCAATGCCTTCCCCCACCTTCAGCCGGATATTTTTCAGCTTCTCCGCCGCCGCCCCCACCGCGATCGCAAAGTACAGCTCTTCGTGCTCCTCGTCCACCATCAGCAGCGACCACGTATCGGGACGGAAATATTCCGCCATCTTCTCCATAATGGTCTGCAGAATCGAGTCCAGGTCGAGCGACGAAGTCAGCGCCTTCGCCACATCGTGGAAGATGTTCAGTTCCTGGCTCTGACGGGTTCGTTGCGTGCCGGTAGCTTCGGACATGCCCGGTTCCTTGATCTCCAACAACTCGATCTCCGAATCCGATCTTTGAAACGTTCCCCTTCGAGTCGACTTACGACTCGAACTTCACGATTCGGGTTTACTAATCCTCGGGGTTACCAATCCTTAGGGTTCACTAATCGCTGATCCTTAAGCGGACGGGTGGCAGTTCCAAAAATTATAGGGGTGCGCCGCACCCGGAGCAACGAACCTTGGTAACCAGAACCCCCAAAGCCACCGGACAGCCGCCCGCGGCGGTCCGGTCGAGCCAAGCTCGACCTCGCGACCACGTGTAGGGGCGGACCATCTCATTAACCCCAGCCTCCTGAGCCATCGAGCGCGATCCGATGTTAGACAACTACGGGGCCTTCGTGAGCCGACCAACCATCCCGGCTCGGCAGATCGCGGTTGGAGACATGGGCATGCCAGATTGCCATATAATGACGCGCACCCATGACTTTCCACGGAGACAGATTCCCGATGAGGATCGCGTTTATCGAAATCGTGGCGTTGACCATCCTAGGATCGATGCTCTCTCTCGGTCCGGCGCGTGCCCAATCAAAAGAGGATTCGGCCCAGGCTAAGCAAGCTTCCGCGAAGCCTGAAGGGCTGAAGCCGGAGCAGCAAGCCAGCAAGGGATCGGTCACGATCGCGGGAAAAGTGATGCCCTATGACGCCCTTGCCGGCACGATCGTCGTGCATCCCAAGGGCTGGGATGATGTGCCTCAGAACGCGGACAAGGACGATAAAAACCTGGAGCCCGAAGCCAGCATGTTTTATGTCGCGTATTTCAAGTCGGGCGACCAGAGTGGGCAGCGGCCGGTGACCTTCTTTTATAACGGCGGCCCCGGGTCATCGACCGTCTGGCTGCATATGGGAGCGTTTGGGCCGAAGCGCGTGATCACTCTCGATGACTCCCACACCCCGGCGGCGCCCTATTCCATCGTTAACAACGACTACAGTCTGCTCGACGCGACCGACCTTGTGTTTGTGGACGCGCCCGGGACCGGCTTCAGCCGCATCGCCGGGAAGGATCGGGAAAAGGTGTTTTACGGCCTCGACGCGGATGCCGAAGCTTTCGCCGATTTTATTTCGCAATTTCTGGCGAAGCAGGGGCGCTGGAATTCACCGAAATATCTGTTTGGCGAGAGCTACGGCACCACGCGTTCTGCGGCGTTGATTAATTTGCTCGAAACTGCCCGCTTTATCGACTTCAACGGAGTGATTCTGCTTTCGCAGATCCTGTGCTATGACATCAACGCAGACACACCGCAGTTCAATCCTGGAATCGATCTGCCGTATCAATTGGCCCTGCCAACCTACACCGCTACCGCCTGGTATCACCACAAGCTGCCCGACCCATCCGGCGAGTTGGCTCCCCTGCTGGCGGAAGTGGAGCATTTCGCGATGACAGAGTATGCCATTGCGCTGGGCGCTGGATCGGCGCTGTCATCGGACCAACGTCAGGCGGTCGTGTCCAAACTGCATCGCTACACCGGCCTTCCCGCCGACTACCTTGAAAAATCGGATCTTCGCGTAAATGCCGGGCAATTCGAAAAGACTCTCAAGGCGGACAACGATATAACTACCGGCCGGCTCGACACACGCTTTTCCGGGCCGACGCTGGACCCGCTTAGCAGGGAAGCGGAATACGACCCACAGTCGGCGGCCATCGGCTCGGCTTATGTCTCCGCCTTCAACGATTACGTGCGCAAGGACTTGAAGTTCGGCGATAACCGCGAGTACAAGCCAACCATTGACGTGGAAAAAAGTTGGAATTTCTTGCACCAGCCCCCGGGAGTCCCCCTGGCGTTGCCGCAGGCTTCGAACGTCATGGTCGATCTGGCCAACGCCATGAAATACAGCCCGGATTTGAAGGTCATGGTAAACGCGGGCTATTTCGATCTGGCAACGCCGTTCTTCGAAGGGATCTACGAAATGCAGCATTTGCCGATCCCCGCCAAATTACAAAAGAACATCGAGTTCAAGTTTTATGAATCCGGGCATATGGTATACGCGCACGAGGCCTCATTGCGGGATCTCCATAACAACGTAGCTGCCTTCATCCTGGAGACAGAGAATTCGAAAACCAGGTAAGCGCTAAACGAACGTCGGCCCACCCCTATGCTGCTGGTGGCCGTAGCTGGTGGCTCGGTTCGATAAAGCGAGCGCCGCGCATTCCTTGAAGTCAACCCGAAAGGTCCAGCTGCCGCTTCACGCGGAATCTGAGGCTGGTTCTCGCGCCGACTTCCTGCACCTCGATTTTCTCGAGCCTGATTTTCTCGAGCCGGACGCGCTCAAGGCTGGAGCTTCCAAACGACCGGAGACCGGCGCCCAAAAATACCGGCATGATATCAACATGAAGCTCGTCGACCAGTCCGGCATCGAGGAGCTGTTGGGCGATGCTGACGCCGCCGACCACCTGAACTGCCTTATCGCGGGCGGCAGCTTTTGCTTGCGCGACTGCCGATTCCACACCGTCGGTTACGAAGGTGAAGATCAGGTGCTCGTCTTGTTTCGGTGCAACGCTCGGCGGGTGATGGGTTAGCACGAAAATCGGCACTTGGAATTCGTAGTTGCCGACGTAGGAGTCGGGGTCCCCCATCTCGAAGGTCTTTCTCCCCATGAGGACTGCACCAGTCTGCTCGATAACGTCCTTCATGTAAGCGGTATGCCTGAGCGCCGCCAGGTCGGGATAGAGGCGACCTGCGTTGCCATTTTGATCGGCGACAAAGCCGTCAAGAGAGATGGTCATCCCGACGATTACTTTTGCCAATGGTGCCTCCGTGTTCGATTATGGCGATCGGTCATTTCAAGATTAGCTCCGAAATGGAGTGACCGCAGTCCCAGTGAAAGGGCCTGATTTTTGAAGCCGGAGTGTCTCAATTGGCGAGACCAAGCATTGAGATGCGGGGATGCGATTTGCTACGGCTAGCCGACAATCTTGCCGGTGGGATACTCTTAAATAAGTATGACAATAACCAACCGCTGCACCGCCCTGTTCTGCGCCTTCGTCCTGGTTGCCGCACTTCCCCCCACTCCGCCCGCTCACGCCGCCCCAGTCGACCCCAAAACCGTATCCGTAATCGACGCCGGCCTCGGCCCCTGCTCGGCCGATTTCACTATCACCGACTCCACCGGCGCCCCGGTCTACGGAGCCAACATCAGCGTCCACATCGCCTACGGCTTGCTCAGCGCTCACAAGCTGGACCTCCAGGTCGGAACCAATGCCGATGGCAAAGCCCGCTTCACCGGACTCCCCGACAAAACCAAACAAGGCCTCTTTTTCCGCGCCTCCGAGGGCAATCGCGAAGGCTCAACCTTCCTCGACCCCGCCAAGACCTGCAAAGCCGACCTGACCATCGCTCTGCGAACCAAATCTCAGTGATGCTCCAGCCCAGATCTAATTTTGCGGACAGCCGCCCCCGGCGGTCCGGTCGAGCCAAGCTCGGCCTCCCTCCACTACCCTAGCCGCCGCCCGCCCCCAGCTTTTGTTCTGTGGCGTACTTTCCCGCCTTCGCCTATGATTATCGCGTCTCGATCCGGGCGGCTACTTAACTCCGCCCGCCGGAGTGGGCCTTGGGTGCGTTCGGAGAAAAACTTCGCAAACAGCGCGAACTGCGCGGCATTGAGCTCGACGCCATTTCGAATACCACGAAAATCAGCACCCGCATGCTGCGCGCCCTCGAAGACGAACACTTCGACCAGCTTCCCGGCGGCGTCTTCAACAAAGGATTTGTGCGCGCCTACGCCCGTCACGTTGGCCTCGACGAAGAAGAAGCTGTCACCGACTATCTCACCGCCCTGCGCGAGAGTCAGATCCAGGCCCAGCAGATTCTCCCCAACTTCCGCGCTCCCGCCGTTCAATCCGACGATTGGCCCGCAACTCAGCCCTCCTCGACGAAACTCCCCGCCGCCCGGCTAGGTGCGGAGAAGACTGGCGCGGAAACCGGCGAAAGAAAGACCGGCGCAGAACGGCCTGCCACCTACAAGACTCCTGCCCGCGTTCTCGAAGACATTTCTCGCGACGAATTTCCTCGCGAAGCCAACGTCTCCTCCAGGTCCGCGCCGGCATTCAATTCCCCCGCCGAGCGCTGGCCCAAGAAATATCCGGCGGGAATTTTAGCCGAGGCCGCCGCCGATTCTTCCGCTCCCATTCCTTGGGAGAAACTAGCAGCCGTTCTGCTGGTGATTGCGCTCGCTTTGGCCGTCCTGAGTTATCGCCGTCACCGCCACCTCGCCGCCGCATTGCAACCGGCCGGGGCTTTGGGGCAATCCGCCTCCACGAACTCTTCACTTCCGCTTTCTGCACCCACGTCATCGGCGACCCCAGATCAACCCATCCCTGCCCAGGAAGGCAGAACATCGCCCGAATCCGAGGCGACGGCCCCGCCCCCTCCGGGCGACTCCGTAGCTTCGCCCAACGCGAGCAGAAGCTCATCGGCTGAAAACCCGACAGCAGCAGCGGCGAACTCAACAGCGGCGGGCTCACCGAGACCCAGCCCCGCCACGTCATCCCCTCAACCCTCCGCAACTCTGTCTGCATCGTCGCCGCCCACATCCAAGATAGATTCCTCCACCGGCCCAACTGAGGAAGATGTGAATCCCCCAGTTGTCATCGCCAAGAACACGGCTCACACCTCCGCAACCAAGTCGCCGCTATCGTTCACTCTCCTCATTCGCGCGAGCGAAACCTCCTGGGTTTCGATTGTTGCGGACGGAAAAGTCGTGGCCGAGGAAACCTTGATCGCGCCCGCAGGCACTTCAGTTCGCGCCACTCACCAAATCGTAGTGCGCGCCGGAAACGCAGCCGGCATCGGCTTCCTGCTGAACGGCAAGGAAATCCCCAAGCAGGGTAACGAGGGCGAAGTAAGAACCTACACCTTCGACGCCACCGGCCTTCGGGAAACTTCACCAGCCCAGTAACTCAGCCATGAGTTTGGACTGAGTCCGAGGCTCTATTCTCCCCGCAGGTCGCGAACAACGCCGCCCCCACCACGTTATGGGCCCAGACCAGGTAACGATCTCCAGCGGATGGCTTTCAGCCGCGCCGTAACCTGCGCAGAATCAATCGCGGCTTCAGGCCGCCGAGGGAATGCGAATTTCGAATCGGCCCCCCAGTCAGGAATTGGATTTTTCCTCCGAGCGCGTACCTAACGGATGGCTCGTCCCTGCCGGGCTCTTTGAGGCGAGAGCGGGATTCCGCAGGTTCCCGCTTCGGGAGCGCTTTCTCGCTTAAATACTCAGATCGCTCCATCCACCCGGTGATTTCCGCGATTGGATTCACCGTCAGGCATTTACCGCTAAAATCATTGCGCGACCGCAACCCGTCTGTTAGCCTTTTTAGTGTCATCCTGAGCGACCGCGCAGATCGTTCCGCAGGCCTCGCCAGAAATAAAGTCCGAAGCAATTTTCCAAGGAGAAAAAATCTTGGCCGCAACCTTAAAGAATCGCATTTTGTTCACCTCGGAATCCGTAACCGAAGGCCATCCCGATAAAATCGCCGATCAGATTTCCGACGCCATCCTCGATGCCTGCCTGGCCGATGATCCCTCCAGTCGCGTCGCCTGCGAAACCCTCACCGCCACCGGTCTGGTGGTCATCGCCGGTGAAATCACCACCAAGGCCTACGTCGATTTCCAGCAGGTCGTTCGCGGCACCGTCCAGTCCATCGGATACGACAACGCCCTCCACGGCTTTGACTGCAACACCTGCGCCGTAATCTCCAGCATCAACAAACAATCCGGCGACATCGCCATGGGCGTAGACACCGGCGGCGCCGGCGACCAGGGAATGATGATCGGCTTCGCCTGCGACGAGACTCAGGAGCTGATGCCTGCTCCGATTTCTCTGGCGCATAAGCTGACGATGCGGCTCGCGCAGGTTCGCAAGAATGGAACGCTTCCCTTCCTCCGTCCGGATGGAAAATCCCAGGTTACAGTTGAATATGATTCGAAAGGAAAGGTGCGGCGAGTGGATGCGGTGGTGATTTCCACGCAGCATGCTGAGACCGTCACCAACGACGAGTTGCGCGCGGGTATTTTGAAGCACGTGATTCAGGCGGTGATTCCGGCGCATCTGCTGGATGAAGATACCCACTATCACATTAATCCCACGGGGCGTTTTGTGATTGGCGGGCCCATGGGCGATACCGGGCTGACCGGGCGGAAGATCATCGTCGACACCTATGGTGGGATGGGGCGGCACGGGGGCGGTGCGTTCAGCGGGAAGGATCCGACCAAGGTGGACCGTTCTGCGGCCTACATGGCGCGATACATTGCCAAGAACATCGTGGCGGCGAAGCTGGCGGAGCGTTGTGAGGTGCAGCTGGCGTATGCCATTGGCGTGGCCGAACCGGTGAGCGTGCGGGTGGACACGTTTGGCACGGAGAAGGTGAATCCCGAGATTATTCCGGAGCTGATTCGAGCGAACTTCCAGCTGACGCCGCGCGGCATTATTGACTCTTTGGATCTGCGGCGGCCCATTTACAAGAAAACCGCGGCCTACGGACACTTCGGGCGCAGCGATCCGGACTTCACCTGGGAAGCCACGGACAAGGCGGAGAAGCTGGCGAGCGACGCCGGTGTGGGGGCGCAGGCGGTGCACGCGGTGCGCAAGTAGGCGGGCGTGCGACGGGCCGGGAAACCGGGATCCCTCGCTTTGGCTTGGGGTGACAACCCGTTGGGATTCGGGATGACCATCGTTGGGCTGACGAGTTGA
>Ga0181525_10004545_pt1 | contig 10619 bp, 10 predicted proteins | sample PEATcosm2014_Bin_48_FD_121100 | JGI IMG/M metagenome (GOLD analysis project Ga0181525, IMG submission 121100) | Peatland microbial communities from MTU Mesocosm Facility, Houghton, MI, USA - PEATcosm2014_Bin06_10_metaG | ecosystem: Environmental > Terrestrial > Soil > Wetlands > Peat | place...
CGGCGTCATTCGATGGGGAGGGATGCATGGGAGTTCGAGGCCCACCCCGGAAGTTGTCGATGGCTTCGATCGGCGCGTCCAGCATACAACGCCGGAAGAACAGCGCGACCGAAGCGACGGAAATCAGAAGCAAGATGAGAGCGATGTAATTATTCTGTCCCATGCGTCTTCAAGCTATCATGCTCTTCATACCGGCTGTTCCACACAGGGCCTTTGCGCGGCTGACGCTAAGTTGTCGAAAACCAGACTTCTCGGTAAATGCCGCAGGCACAGTGTGCCCATCTACACTTGGAAGCTGGGGCACACACTGCTACCGCTCTAGCCCACAACGGCAGGCTTCAGAACAGCCTCGCTCCACTGGCGGAATGTGGTGGGAGTGTCGGCCGCGACCGCCCGTGATGCGGTGTTATCCATGCCTTCGTTCTTGGCCGTCATCAAGTCTGCGAGGCCCTGAGCGAACGCCAGGGACATACCGTGGCCAGCCATCCTGCTCTTGTAGGCCTCGATGGGCGTCTGCTGAAAGCGAACAGGCTTGCCCAGAACGTCCGAGAGAATTTCCGCCATCTCATTCGGAGAGATGTCCTCCGGACCAAGCACCGGCACTTCCGCCTGACCTGTCCAGGTGGTGTCCATCAGGAACTTTGCCGCCACTGCGGCGATGTCGGAAGTAGCGACCGTCGGAGCTTTCAGGTCGGCGTGGATTGGGGAGGAGAACACGCTCTTCTCCCTGATTGCCGGCGCCTGGCTTAGCAGGTTGTCCATGAAGGCAGGCATGGCGAGTACGCGCAGTGCGACACCGGTGCTCGCGAGCAGGTCATCCGCCTTAATGTTGAAGGTGGCCAGGCCGGCCTTTTTGTGCCAGCCTCGCCCTAGGGCGGAGATGGCCACGACGCGCTTGACACCGCACTTTCTAATGGCTTCCGCGGCAGGCTTTGTGAAGCCGACATACGCCTGGTCCACGCTGTTCAGGGTCATGAGCGGCTCTGGCGGGATCAGCCAGAAGAGCGTATCTGCGCCGGTTAGAGCCTTCTCGATGGGTGCAGCGTCGCCGTGCGAGCCCTGTACGACCTGGACCCGCTGTCGGATTTCCTGCGGGATGCGCGAAGGATCGCGTGCGATCGCGCGTACGGGTTCGCTGCCCTCAACAACGCGCTCCAGAACGCGATGGCCGATGTCTCCGGTAGGGGTGGTGATGACGATCATGACAAATCTCTTTTCGCGCCGTCCATGGTTACCAATGATAACTTATTCTTGTTTCCATCGTAAACATACGCGCTAGAATAGAGCGTGGCAAAACTGACCGGCGCGGACGCGCATCGGGACCGGATTCTGAAGGCTACTCTTACCTTGTTAACGAAACAGGGGCGAGATGCAGTAACCACACGCAACGTGGCAGAAGCCGCAAAGGTGCAACCGCCTGTCCTGTATCGCATCTTCGGCGATAAGACCGGCCTGCTGGATGCAGTGGCTGCCTACGGCTTTACGGCTTACCTCGCGAAAAAGCACTCGCCTGAGCCTAACGGGGACCCTGTGGAAGCTCTTCGAGCCGGATGGGATCTTCACGTCGAGTTCGGCCTGGCGAACCCTGAGCTTTACCTGTTGATGTATGCCAAACCACGGCCCGAGGCTGGGAGCCTGGCGGCGCGGCGGTCCTTCGAGATGCTCGGTGAGCGCATGCAGCGTGTGGCCGCGGCAGGGCGGCTGCGAGTGAGCGTGACAAGAGCCTGCGCCCTGTATCACGCCGCAGCGGTCGGCGTAGTCATGTCCTTGTTGGCCAGCGTCCCGGAGCCGCGCGATCTTTCACTATCGAGCACAGCCCGCGAGCATGCGTTGAGCGGCATCACGACTCACTCTTCAGCCGTTTCCACTCCAAAGATTGCTGTAACAGCCAACCGGTTGCGTGCACTGCTGACACAACCGGGCGAAGGGACGAGCGTACTCACCGATGCCGAGCGGCTACTTCTCTCAGAGTGGCTGTTGCGCCTGACGGAGCAGGGCGATTGATCCCCACAAATCGGCTTCTGGGCACGTGACCGTCCGCGCCAACTGGCGGGTGATTTTCCGTTTCGCCGAAGGCCACGCGGAGGACGTTGATTATGTCGATTACCACTAGCAACTAGCTAGACAGGGAGAAAGACCCATGACCATGAAAAACCCGCCGCACCCCGGAGGCGTTGTATTGCGCCAGTGCATCGAGCCTTTGGGCTTATCGATCACCGACGCTGCCGAAGCTCTGGGCGTGACGCGCAACACGCTTTCCGAACTGGTGAACGGCAAGCGCGGCATTTCTCCCGAAATGGCTGTGAGGCTGGCAAAGGTTTTCGGTGGCACGGAGGAAGGCTGGCTTGTGCAACAGGCACAGTAGGACCTTGCGCACGTCCGGCGCGACCGGCTCAAACTCAAGCGGATGGAAATCGCTTAAGCCCGTTTGCGCCTTGCCGTGCCCTCACGTCTCAAAAAGGGTAAGTTTTGCATCATTGCTGGCAGGCCCGTAAACAAAGGGCTTGGCATGTTGCAAATGTCTAGTGCAAAACTGGTGACGTGACATATCACTTTAAGGTGGACGTCTATCCGCCTTGCGCGTTCATCCATTTATTGCCCTTGAAGTCCGGGTCTGTCTCGCCGAATTTTGGAAGGGGTTGATCGTCAGCAAATACGCGTCCGTCGTGTTCGGACAGCGAGTGGATTATATCCGTATCGCTCTTGTCTGGGAAATACGAGACGCTTAGGGGCTGTTGCTCCAGACCAGATGGCGCATCGCCCCAGAAAAATATAACAAGGTTATGGACGTTGAAAAAAGAGTTTGGCGGCTGAACGGCGACCCGCTGCTGCAATTGGAGTGTTCCTTCAATTGGGGTCGCGTCCACCAGCATCAACACGACTGTGTTCTTCGCTTGTGGTGTGGTAGGGGGGATCACGGCGTAACGGTTCTTCAAATCGATAGTGCGAGCAGTTCCCGCGTTTAGTTTAAAAGAGAAATATTGGATGACGTGTGAACCAAAAACGCTCTTAACAAAAGCTTCCGAGCTAGAGAGCGCCTTCTGTTGAGCCTGGATGTCACTATTTGCCTGGGCGAGCTGTTTCCGCAGGTTGTCCATTTCTGGCTCAAACTTACTGGCGGCTTGCAGCTCTTTGCGCGAGCTTTCTATATCGTGTCGGAGAGACGTGGCTTGCCGTGCGTTTTCCGCCTGAGTCTGAAGCGTGGTTGTTTTGAACGCTTGCGATTGTCTGGCTGCTTCACTTGACGCGGTCTTAATCGCCGCTTTTCCTACGTCAAGCTGCTTCGAAATTTCCTGCTGAAACCGTGAAGTGGAGCGTGCGATCTCATCGCTGCTGTTCTTAGACGTGTTTACAACAGACTGTTTTGCGACTTCAACACCTGACCAGAAGTCGGAAGCCTTCCAGATCACCCCAGCGCCCGTAAGCACAAGTAATCCCACAGCCACGCCAATAATCAGTTTTATCCAGTCCCATGCCTGTTTGAAAACTTTGATGGAACTATCCATTTCAAGCACGTCGCGGTTTTGGATCGAATCAGAAAGCTGATCCTTCACTTTTCTTGAAATGTAATCGTTTAGGGTGAGCGGAGAGCCGCAATTCCCGCAGAAAGCGTGGTCCGCCGGATTATCATTTCCGCACTGGAAGCATTGTTTCGGCGACGGCATCGGTAGCTGCTCTCAAATACCAATTCTTTCAACTTCGGCGACGCTGATGTCATCGTTGCGCCGATCATAGAGGCCCGTTGTTTTCGCGTTCGAGTGCCCGGCCATTCGTTGCGCGACCTCAATACGGCCGCCATTGGTGAGGTAGTCCGTAATCCCAGTGGCGCGGAAGGTGTGGCAGCCTATCGGGGTCTGAATTCCCGCGTCGGAAGCACGGCGGCGCACCATGCGCCAGACATCCCCGCGCAGCATCGGCCTGTCGGACAGTTGGCCCGTCTTTCCGAATCGCAGAGCGGAACAGCGGCCCCTTGCGATCGCCAGCGATCGCCGCCGCTTCAATATAGGCGTCAAGGTAGGCTTCCAGCTTGTGATGGCACGGCATTTCATTGACTTTGCCGTTTTTCTCGTGAAGACGCAGCCACCAACGTTTTTTCTGTGGAAAGTAATCTTCGCCAGTGAGCGCCACGACGGCGCCAGCGCGGGCGAAAGTGTAAGTCATCACGGCGATGACGGCGCGGTCGCGCAGACCGACGACGGTTGAAACATCCATGCCGGCGAGCAGCGCGGTTGCTTCCTCGGAGGTCAGCACCGGCGTTACACCCTTGCTGACCGAGTGCCGCGGCCCCCGGACGGCGTGCGCAGGATTGGACGGCACCACTTGGCCGGTGACGAGCCAATCGAACATCATGCGAATGCCGGCGAGATGTTGCTTGACCGAGGGAGGTGACATTTCCCGGAGGAGCTGCTCGACGTAGGCCGCCACATGCACCGGCTGGACGCGCCCGAGTTCCCCAATCCCCTGCCCTTCGCACCAGAGCAGGAAATCTCCGGCAGCTCGTGCGTATGCCGCCCGCGTGTTTCGAGTACGGATATTGACGGTGAAGAATTCGAGGAAACGGCGTGAGGCGGACTTTCCTGCTCTCGCGATCAGCGCCGGCAGCCGACTGCGTTCAGGTTCAGCCAGCGCGAGCGCGGTACTCATCCTAACCGCTCCAGCATGCCGAAATGCTCAAACGCCTTTTTGATCGCGATGCGCTTCTCTGGCGGGCACGGCTCGACGCGTTCGTCGCTATGGCGATTGGGTGCAGCCCCGACCGGCAGCCCATATAGCTCCTTGCAATGCGCGATCCAGCATGTTTTAGGCTGGAAGCCAAACTGTTGTTCGGTCCGTTTCTGGATTTCCTGATATGTGGCGGGTGACCGCATGAGAGGGAGCCTATCAGGTTCTCTCGGATAGAGCAACATAACGTCCTTTATGTCGCGCTATCGCGAGAGGCCGGAGCCGCGCCGGTTGTTAGACGATTTCATGTTTTATCGGCTAGCCCACCAGGGTTGGGGTTGCTGCCGAGCAAACGTCCCAAGAATGTGCGGCCTTTGTGTTTGTAGGCGAGCAAGCGTTTTAGAACACGGGCATCCGCGCATGCGTGATGTTCCTGTTCATACTGAAGGCCGGCCTTGCCCGCAAGGGTTTCAAGACTCTCGCTCTGGACTCCGAGCAGTTGTTTCCACTCTATTCCCTGAAAGGAGCAGAGCCACTCCATGTTTTCAGTTCCGGGCAAATGGCTCGCGAGCAGTGGTCTGTCGGCGACAAAAGCGTTGTGGGCTACGATGAAGTCAGCTCTTTCCAAGACGCCGCGGGATTTTGGCTCATCCAGTGTCTCACCAAAATCCATACAGTACTCTTCGAGAATGCCGACAACCTCATCTGCCTCTGCATCATAAGCGACGTTGACAATGCCGAGTTCGGTCATTTTGCGTGCACTCCCCGATCCCTGACACTCTGTATCGAGGAATGCGATTGTTTTTAGCTGGCGTTCAGATGGAGGCGGTGGCGGCTTTTCTGGCCCGCGCGCCTGGAACGCTTCGTCAATCAGCGGTTCTACTTCAATCAATTGCCGGAAGCCATCGGCAATCGCCGAAACAAATGAGTCCAGCTCAAAGCCCGACTCCCCGTGGAACTCTTCAAGGCGGATGTTCTTCCAGAGCGGAGACGACGGATCTGGATCGCCATCCTCATAGTAGTCCGTAAAGCCACTGCGTTTCAGTTTTGGTCGGAGCCGATTGAGTAAAACGTTGCGCTGCTCGAACTTCTCCTCGGCGGGAAGGTAGAGCTGTACGGAGGGCGATTCCTCAAATAAGTTGGGCCACCAAAAGCAGAACGCCACGTAGTCGTCATCGTAGTCTTCATCGGGCACCCGCCATTTTCCTGAATACAGGTAGAGGAATACCCCATCCTCGCCTATAAACAATTCTGGCTCCTGCCAGGCCTCCCGCTGCAATTCGGCGCGGAGATGGTCGCCAAGCCATTCCGCGAAGTGGTACATCTCTGATGCCAGGCCGCCCTCTTCGCCGCAGAAGTCGATCTCGCTCTTGATTGCGGCCGCGCGGTTCAACACGTCGTTCGCACGTTTGCTAAGAATTCCTTGAGGCATAGCCGCGACTATTCTACGCGATTCCCGAGGCGGGTGACGGTGCTTCCGATAATCCGGCGCTATGTCAGTTTCAGCGGCTTCCCGGCGCAACCATGTCGCACAAAAGGCGGGTCTTAATACAGACCCGGAACGCCTGCAAACAAAAGGGGTTGGGACCCTCACAACAGAGTCTCATAAAGGCGGGACGCTAGGCGAAACTCTACCCGCTCGTCGCGGTTGACGGGCGTGCTGCTCGGAGCCCGTCTCGCGACGCTCCAAGATTGCATCGGCCGCGGCCCGGTCCAGGACAGGCAACCTACGGCGGCGGCTTGGTAACGCCCTGGTGGGCACGAATCTGTTCATCCCGATATAGATTCCGCACACAAATCGCCTTTGTAACCTCGTAAACTAAAAAGAATGGCCAATTTGGGATTTGTCGGTTTAGGCGTCATGGGCAGCCGCATGGTGCAACGGCTTCTGGAGAAAGGCCATTCGGTCACCGGGTACAACCGCACGCGCTCCAAAGCCCAGTGGCTCATCGACAAGGGAATGAAGTGGGTGGATTCACCGCGCGCTGCCGCCGCGGCCGCCGACGTAACGCTCTCCATGGTGACCAATTCCGCCGCGCTGCAGGACATCGCCGACGGTCCGAATGGGATCATCGGCGGTCTTGGCGGCGGAAAAATCTGGATTGAAATGAGCACCGTCAGCCCCGAAATCAGCAGAACGCTGGCTGCGCGCGTCCGCGAAAAAGGCGCGGACATGCTGGATGGTCCCGTCTCAGGCAGCGTCATCACGCTGGAACAAGGCAAGCTTTCCGTGATGGTGGGCGGCCGCGCGGAAGCATTCGAGCGCGCCAAACCAATTCTGCTCGATTTGGGCCCCAAAGTAACGCATGTTGGGGAAAATGGTTTGGCGTTGGTGATGAAGATCGCCACAAATCTCAATCTGGCGGTGCAGATGCTTGCGTTTTCGGAGGCCGTCCTGTTGGCCGAGAAGAACGGAATCAAGCGCCAAACCGCCGTGGAAGTGCTGACCAACAGCGCCATCGCTTCGCCTATGGTTCAATATCGCGGCCCGTTTGTGCTTAAAATGCCTGAGGAGGCGTGGTTCAACGTAAACATGATGCAGAAGGATATGCTGCTGGCCTTGGAGTTGGGCCGCAAAGCCGATGTCCCCCTGCCCACCACGTCCATCGCCAACGAATTCCTCACCGCGGCCCGCGCCATGGGCTACGTGGAGCAGGATTTCGCTGTAGTATTTGAAGTGCTGGCAACAATGTCCGGAGTTCGAAAATGACCACTACCGTTAATCCCCCGAAGGCTGCGGCCCGAACCGGCGCCGATTTGTACGTCCATATGTACCGGCGCATGATGATGATCCGCCTATTTGAAGAACAGGTGAACGATCTGTATACGCGCGCATTGATGCCCGGCTTGGCCCACCTCTACATCGGTGAGGAAGCCGTAGCCGTGGGCGTTTGCGAAGCCTTGCGCCCGGACGATTACATCACCAGCACGCATCGCGGGCACGGCCATTGCCTAGCCAAGGGAGCCGCGGTGGATCTGATGTTCGCTGAGCTGCTCGGCAAGGAAGCGGGCTATTGCAAAGGGAAGGGCGGGTCCATGCATATAGCAGATCCCGCCACCGGAAACCTGGGCGCCAATGCTATCGTGGCCGGGAGCACCGGCATCGCCACCGGCGCGGCCTTTTCGGCGCAGCGTCTGGGCACCGGGCAAGTAGCAGTCTGCTTTTTCGGCGAGGGCGCGCTCGGCCAGGGCGTGCTCTACGAAGTGATGAACATGGCGGCGCTCTGGAAGCTGCCCGTCATTTACGTCTGCGAAAACAACATGTACAACGAGTACACGCACTTTTCGGAAACCACGGCCGGCGATATTCTGATGCGCGGCCCCGCTTTCGGAGTGCACTCGGAACAAGTGGATGGGCAGGACGTGCGCGCGGTTTACGAATCCACCAAGAAACTGGTGGAGCGCGCCCGTGCGGGTGAAGGTCCGTCGCTGCTGTTGGTCAATACCTATCGCTATCATGGGCACCATGTCGGCGATGTCAGCCGCGAGTATTACCGCTCCAAGCAAGAAGAGCAACAATGGAAGACCGACCGCGATCCTCTGCGGCTGATGGGCGAGTGGCTCACATCGCAAAAATTGGCGGATCGCGCGTCGCTCGATAAAATTTATGACGAAGTGAAGGCGGAGATTGCGAGCGCGGTGGAATTCGCACTCGCCGCGCCTTATCCCAGCCCAGACAAGGTGGATCAAGATGTCTACGCTTAAGACCAAAACCTCGTTTGAATCCAATGGCGGGCTTGAAACCGCGGTTCGCGAAATCAGCCTGGCGCAAGCCATCCGCGAGGCGCTGGCCGAAGAGATGCGCCGCGACCCGCGTGTTTTTATTCTCGGTGAAGATATCGCCGAAGCCGGCCATCCGTTCAAAGTACTCACCGGCCTGGTGGAAGAATTCGGGTCCAAACGAGTGCTCGATACTCCGATCTCCGAAGCTGGTTTTAGTGGAATCGCGGTGGGCGCCGCCATGACCGGCATGCGCCCGGTGATCGATATCATGTTCGGCGATTTTATCGGCCTCACCATGGACCAGATGGTGAATCAAGCCGCCAAAATTCATTACATGTCGGGCGGAAAATGGAAGGCCCCGCTGGTGATGCGGACCACGCTGGGCGCAACGCGGCGTTCGGCCGCGCAGCATTCGCAATCGCTGCACGCCTGGTTCTGCCACATTCCCGGATTGAAAGTGGTGATGCCCTCCACGCCCTACGACGCCAAAGGCCTGCTGAAATCGGCCATTCGCGACGACAACCCGGTGGTGTTTTTCGAAGACAAAATGATGTACCGGCTGAAGGGCCCTGTGCCTGAGGAAGATTACACCATCCCGCTGGGCGTGGCCGACATCAAGCGCGAAGGCAGCGACATCACCATCATCGCCACCAGCAGCATGGTGCAAGTGGCCTTGGGAGCGGCCAACTTGTTGGAAGAGAGCGGCGTCAGCGCCGAAGTGGTGGACCCGCGCACCCTGTGGCCGCTGGATGAAGAGACGCTGTGCGAGTCCGCGCGAAAAACCTCGCGCGTGATTGTGGTGGATGAAGGTTATGGACGCTACGGCGTCACGGCCGAGCTCGCGTCGGTGATTCAGGAGAATTGCTTCTTCGATCTGGAGGCGCCAGTGAAGCGCATGGGTGCGATGCACGTTCCCATTCCTTTCTCGCCGCCGCTCGAAGATGTCACGGTTCCTACCGAAAAGACGGTGGCGGCCGCGGCGTTGGCTTTGGTTGGAAAAGCCTGATTTATTCAAAAAACTGGAGAATCCTGTGGCACTAAAAACTCACGGAACCATGGCGGTGGATTGGGAACAGCGCATCGATATGGATCGCCTGCGCCGGGAGCGCCTGGCGCGCGTCAAGGATCTGCTGGCGAAATCGGAAATCGGCGCGCTGCTGTGCTTCGACATGAACAACGTGCGCTATATCACGGCCACGCACATCGGCACCTGGGCGCAGGACAAGATCAGCCGCTTCACATTGCTGCCCCAGAACGACGAGCCCATCCTGTGGGATTTCGGTTCCGCGGCCAAACATCACCAGCTCAATTGCCCCTGGCTGGGTGAGCGTTCGCGTCCCGGCATTTCCCTGTTGCGCGGCGCGATGTCGCCCGAGATGGGGCGAGCCGAAGATGTCGCCAAAAAGATAAAGCTGGAACTGGAAATGCGCGGGCTGCATAAGGAACCCGTCGGCATTGACGTGGTGGAACCGCCCATTCTGTTCGCGCTGCAGCGCGAAGGCATCAACGTCGTAGACGGACAGCAGCTCATGTCCGACGTGCGCATTATCAAGACGCAGGACGAAATTTCATTGCTGAATACTTCGGCGATGATGGTGGACGCCGCGTATCACGATCTTTACTGCGCCATGAAGCCGGGCATGAGCGAGAACCAGGCGGTTGGCTTGGTGAACAAGATCCTGTACGACTTGGGCTCGGAATACGTGGAAGGCGTGAACGCCATCTCGGGCGAACGATGCAATCCCCACCCGCACGTTTTTTCCGACCGCGTGCTGCGGCCGGGCGATCCCGTGTACTACGACATTCTGCATTCCTACATGGGCTATCGCACCTGCTACTACCGCTGCTTCAGCATCGGTTACGCTCCGCATACGTTGATCGACGCCTACTCCCGCTGCCGCGATTACTTGGACGCCGCGATTTCTCTGATTCGTCCCGGGCGCACCACTGGTGAAATTGCCGCGGTGTGGCCCAAGGCGCAGGAGTTCGGTTTCCCCAATGAAGAAGCGGCCTTCGCGCTGCAATTCGGACACGGCATCGGCCTGGCCATCTGGGAAAAGCCGGTGATCAGCCGCCTGGTCTCGCTGGAACATTCTTATGAGCTGAAGCCGGGCATGGTTTTTGCGCTCGAAACCTTCTGGCCTTCGAAGGACGGATGGAGCGCCGCGCGCATCGAAGAAGAGATCGTGGTCACCGAGACCGGCCATGAAGTGATCACGCGCTTCCCGGCGGAA
>Ga0181525_10004546_pt1 | contig 10617 bp, 7 predicted proteins | sample PEATcosm2014_Bin_48_FD_121100 | JGI IMG/M metagenome (GOLD analysis project Ga0181525, IMG submission 121100) | Peatland microbial communities from MTU Mesocosm Facility, Houghton, MI, USA - PEATcosm2014_Bin06_10_metaG | ecosystem: Environmental > Terrestrial > Soil > Wetlands > Peat | place...
ACGTGCGTGCAGCGGCGCGGGCGGCTCCCTATGAGCGTGAGGCATCACCCTGATGAAGAGCTGCTTCAGTCGAATGCCTCGGGCGTCGGCGACGCCGGGGCAGCGCTCCTGGTCGCCACGCATCTGACCTTCTGCGCGCGATGCCGCGACGAAATGTCCGTTCTCGAATCGCTCGGCGGCGCACTCCTGTCGGAGACGGCGCCGACCGCGCTCGAGGATTGCGCGCTCGAAAACGCGATCGCGCGGCTGGAAGGTGCAGCGGAGGCGAAGCCGGTTCGTGTGCCGGCCGGATCGGTATCGCGCGCCATGCCGGCGCCGCTTCGCGCCTATGCCGGCATCGATCTCGATCGCGTGCGCTGGCGGCCCGTTTTCCCCGGCCTTTCTTATCGGATGCTGATGAAGCGCGGCGGCACGCATGTCTATCTGACGAGATCGACGCCCGGCAGCAGCATCGGATTTCACACCCATCGCGGCAACGAGCTTACGCTGGTGCTTGCGGGAGGGTTCACCGACGAAGCCGGCAGCTATGCGCAGGGCGATCTGATCGCGACGACTCCCGAAATCCATCACAGGCCGGTCGCCGACGACGATGGCGATTGCATCACGCTCTCCATGACCGATGCGCCGTTGAAGTTTGACAATGTCGGCGCCGGGTTGTTGGCGCGGATCTTCGGCTTCTGACGGCTGCGACAACCGAAAGCGTTTTCGCCCTGGTTCAGGGGAAAATGTCGGTGATCGATTTCCAGATCGAATCGTCGGGGTTGGGAACCGGGGCAGGTTCGCGGTCGGCCGCTTCGATGGTACCGGGAAGCGGTTGTGTGTTGTCCTGCGGGTTCTGTGACCAGCCGCCACCCAACGACTCATAGAGACCGATGACGGCCTGCGCATGGGCGAGGCGCGCCTGCTCGAGGACGTCCTGGGCCGTGAAGAGCGTCTGCTGGTTCTGGATGAGCGTCGTCAGATCGACGATGCCTTCGCGGTATTGCAACTCGGAAATGCGCACCGCTTCGGCGGAAGCCGTAACTTCCCTCTGAAGGGCCGCTTCTTCGATCGCGAAATTGTAAACCTGTCCGAGCGACGTCTCGACATTGCTGAACGCGGAAATGACCGACTTGCGATAGGTCGCGACAAGACCAAGCTGCTCCGCCTTGGCGAGATCGCTTTGCGCAAAAAGCTTGCCCGCGTCAAAAAGCGTCTGCAGGGCGGACGCACCGATGCTCCATTCGAACGTCGAGGCGTGGAACAGCGTGCCGACGACTTCGCTGGTGGTGGTTGCGTTTCCTGTCAGGCTGACGGCCGGGAAGAAGGCCGCACGCGCCGCATCGACATTGGCATGGGCCGAGGCGAGATTGGCTTCGGCTTCGGCGACGTCGGGACGGCGCAGCAGCAGCTCCGAAGGCAATCCCGGCGCCACCAGCGGCAGCGAAATTCCATCGAGATTTCTCGCGGAGACGTCGAAACCTTCCGGTGGGCGGCCGAGCAAAATCGCCAGCGCGAGGAGCGCCTCGTGCTCCTGCTCCTGGAGCACGGGAATGTTGGCTTCCTGCTGTGCGACAAGCGCCTGTTCCTGGGCGAGATCGAGCTGCGAAGACACGCCGTTCGTGAGCTTCGCCTGCGTGATGACCAGAACCTTCTTGGCGTCTTCGACGTTCTGCTGCGCAAGTTTGACGCGCTCGCGCAAAGCCAGGACATCGAAATAGGTGGTGCCGACGTCCGAAACGGTCGTCAGCGTGACGCTTTCCTGCGCATAGCGCGAGGATCTGAGGGAATCTTCGGCGGCGTGCAGGTTGTCCCGTGCGAGCCCCCAGAAGTCGACGTTGTAGCTCGCATTCGCCGCCACACCGAAATTGTTGAAGGTGCTGCCCGGCAATTTGATCGTCGGCGCGCTGGTGGAAATTCCGGCGGAGGTGTTCTGCTGCCGGCTCGCGGTAGGATTAAGCGTGAGATCCGGAAAGAGCGCGGAGCGCTGGACGTTGGCTTGCGCCGACGCCTGAAGAACATTGGCGAACGCCACCGCGATATCGAGGTTGTTCTCCTCGGACTGCGCGATCAGACCGTCGAGCTCCGGGCTCTTGAAGCTGTGCCACCATTCCCGGCTCGGCCAGACGCCGACGGCCGGCGGGATCTGGCTCGTAAACTTGACGGGAATATCGCTCGGCTTCAGTGCCAGCGGCTCGTCGCTTGAGCAGCCGGCGGCTGCGAAGGCAAGCACCAACACTGACGCCCGCGTCATAGATTTCGTCATGGATCCACTCGCTTGCCGGCACCCCTCAAAGCGGGCCGGCGACATCCTCTTTAATTAACCTCTGACGGCCCGAACGCAAGGGCCACCCGGCGTGGCTCTCAACTATGCCTAACATGAGAGCTTCTTCGGGCGGGAGCCTTGGTTCCCGGCAGTGCAAAAGGACGGTCGGAGAGAGCCCCAGTTCGGGGTCTGAAACTCCTCCGACCGTCCGCGCGTCCGTGCCCTTGATGGAGCGCCGATATGGGCACGGTCACGATTCCCGACCAAGGCCTGTGATCAACGGCAATCCGTCGAATGGCCTACGTCGCAATGTCGCCGAATGCGGAAATTCCCTGCGCTCCTCCAGAACGCCCAACGCGATTCGCTGAAATGCCGCATGCGCTCCTAGGTGTGGGGTCGGAAGGCGATCTGCCATGCCTGCCCGCAAAGTCCCCTTAGCGACAGGAATACTCGGGCCGGGACGGCGGGCATATGGTCCAGTTGTAACAAACTGTCGTCGGGGTGCGGAAAGCCGCCAAGCTCGCGAAACATGACGTCCTATTCACGGAGCAGAAGAAAAAAAGGCGGCGCAAGTTTGCGCCGCCTGCATTTTTCGACACTTCAAATCGATCACGTGCCGTCGCTGTGCCGGCGCACGACCTTGAAGCGCGTGAGCTGAGACGTCGCCAACTCAAAACCCGGCTCGATCTCCGCAGCTTTTTTGTAGTCTTCGTAAGCGGCGCGCACATTGCCGAGTGCTTCGTGCGCAAGACCGCGATCGTAATACGCGATCTGCAGACGATTGGCGCCCGCGGCGATCCCTTTGTCGATGTCCTGCAAGGCTTCGTCGTATCGTGCGAGCGCGATCAGCGCCGCGCCGCGATCGACATAGGCCTCGCCGAGATTCGGGTCCATCGAGATTCCCTTGTCGTAATCGATGAGCGCCGTTTGCGCCTGATCGATGCGCGAATAAAGGATGCCGCGATTGACGTACGTCGCCGCTCTGTCGCGCACCGTGAGTGCGGCTTCGCTGAGCGCTTCGCTGCACGTCGCGATTCCTTCATTCGGATTGCCACCGAATTCGGCGGAATTGAAACAAGAGCGCGCGAGCCCGTTGCCAAGCACCGTGACCGCACTCTGCGCGCTTTGAGACATCAAAGACGCCACTCCGAGCACAACAAGGGCTACAGAAGTCCCTCGAATCATCTTCGTCCTCCCTCTCCATCAGATGATGAAATTCTTGCACCGTATGTTGCAGCCGTCCATCCCGAAGCGTTTGCAGAATTGCGTTTTCAGAGCGAACGCAAAATGCTCCGCCTGCGGCGATTTTCAATGCGATGTAAGGGCTTAAGACGATCGCCGTGCTGCAACTTCAAGCGCGCGCGGAATCACTTCTACGTGAGAGACGATGCGCGCACGCGATTGCGCATCGCTGCACTTCGCAATGTGTGTGCTTATGCGGACCAGGGATCGATGCTGAATTCCGAGACGGCACGAAGCGGCACACGCAACGCCGCGCGCGCACCGAAATAGAGCACGACCGTCATTTGCCCGCTTTGCGGATTCCACTCCATCTGGGGCGCGATGCCGCCGGGCTTGCGGAACACGCGGCCGTCGAAGTCCATCGGACGCGGCTGGACCATGCTCCAGCTCTGCGCCAACTCATCGGCGAGGCGCGCGCGTATGGCAGGCCTCTCCTCGACGGCGGCGCCGGCGATGTCCGAGGCGTTGGGTGCGCTCAGATAGATCTCGCCCTTGTTCGAGATCTCGAGACGGACTGCGACCATGACGTCCTGTGCCTCATAGGCGCCTTCCCAGCGGCCGACGGGCGGCGCTTTCGAACCCGAGCAGGCGAGGACCGACAACAGGCAAAATCCGGCCACAAAGGCGACCACATAAGCGCGCATGAAATCTCCCTGAGACGCACGAGCGGCGAATACAGTTTGGTTACAAGATATTGACATTCGGTAACGCCGCGCCCGCGCCCCCTTGCGGGGGGGCCTGCAACGTTGATAGGTCACTCTCCGAGCCGCCGGGGATGGATTTGCCGTGACCGATACCGCCGAAGATTTGCCCAGGGGATTTCTCGCCGAATCGCTGGGGCGCATCAAACCGTCTCCGACGATTGCTGTGTCGCAGAAGGCGCGCGACCTGAAAGCGGCGGGCAAGGATGTCATCGGGCTGGGCGCCGGCGAACCCGATTTCGATACGCCCGACAACATCAAGGAGGCCGCGGTCGCAGCCATCCGCCGCGGCGAAACGAAATACACCGCCGTCGAAGGCATCCCCGAATTGCGGGCCGCGGTCTCGAAGAAGTTCAAGCGCGAGAACGGCCTCGACTACAAGCCGTCGCAATGCTTCGTGTCGCCCGGCGGCAAGAACGTCCTCTACAACGCGCTGACGGCGACGCTGAACAAGGGCGACGAGGTGATCATCCCGTCGCCTTATTGGGTGAGCTATCCCGATATCGTGCTGCTCGCCGGCGCCAAGCCGGTCATCGTCGAAACCAAGCTCGAAGAAGGCTTCCGGCTCACAGCCAAAGCGCTCGACCGCGCCATCACCAAGCGGACGAAATGGCTGATCTTCAACCAGCCGTCCAATCCGACCGGCGCCTGCTACACGCCCGAACAGCTCAAGGAAGTCACCGACGTGCTGCTCAAGCATCCGCATGTGTGGGTGCTGACCGACGACATGTACGAGCATCTCGTCTATGGCGGCTTCGAGTTCACGACCATCGCGCAGGCCGAACCGAAGCTTTATCCGCGCACGCTGACGATGAACGGCGTCTCCAAGGCCTATGCGATGACCGGATGGCGCATCGGCTATTGCGGCGGCCCCGAGCCGCTCATCAAGGCGATGGCGAAACTGCAATCGCAGTCGGCGTCGAATGCATCGTCGATCGCGCAATGGGCGAGTGTCGAAGCGCTGAACGGCCCGCAGGATTTCATTCCGAAGTTCCAGAAGATTTTCGAAGAGCGCCGCGATCTCGTGGTCTCGATGCTCAACCAGGCGAACGGCCTCGAGTGCCCCACGCCGGAAGGTGCGTTCTATGTCTATCCCTCGATCCGCAAGCTGATCGGCAAGAAGTCGCCGTCGGGCAAGAAGATCGCGACCGACGAGGATTTCGCCAACGAGCTTCTGGAGCAGGAAGGCGTGGCTGTCGTGCACGGCGCGGCATTCGGGGCGTCGCCGTTTTTCCGCATTTCCTATGCGACCTCGAACGCACTGCTGGAAGAAGCCTGCAACCGCATCCAGCGGTTCTGTGGAAACCTGCGCTGAGTTCCCGTTCCTGGCGGAATTGTCCGAATCAGGGCCTTGCCAAGCGCCGCGCCCGGCGCGAGCATCGCCGTTGCGGGGCGCGTGACGCGACCCAAATGTAAGGCCTGCGCCCGCCGCGCCTCGGCCCTTTCGGGCAGCGAAGGCGCATAAACATGTCTCGAACAAACGGAGGAAGTGGGCCACGTGCAGTGGCCCTGGTAGGACCCTATGGCAGCGGCAAGACGACGTTGCTCGAGAGCATTCTGGCCGTGACCGGCGCGATCCCGCGCAAGGGTACGATCGTCCAGAAGAACACCGTCGGCGACGGCTCTCCGGAAGCGCGCGCGCGCCAGATGAGCGTCGAGGTCAATTGCGCGACGACCCGATATCTCGATGAAAATTTCACGTTCCTCGACTGTCCGGGTTCGATCGAATTTCTGCAGGAGACGCTGAATGTCCTGCCCGGTGTCGATGCGGCCGTCGTCGTTTGCGAGCCGGAAGCCCAGAAGCTGCAGATGCTGAAGCCGTATCTGAAGCACCTGGCGGACGAGGGCGTTCCCCACTTCCTCTTCGTCAACAAGGTCGACAAGGCCAGCGGCGCGTTGCGCGAGCTCCTCGCGGACCTCCAGGAGGCGAGCGACCGGCCTTTGCTCCTGAGACAAATTCCTATTTGGGAGGATGGCGCCGTGTCCGGCTTCGTCGATCTCGCGCTCGAACGTGCGTTCGTCTATGGCGCGCATGAGCCGTCCGAGATTATCGAGATGAATGGCGACATCAAGGAACGCGAGAAGGAAGCGCGCTTCCAGATGCTCGAAAAGCTCGCCGACTACGACGAACATCTGATGGAGGAGCTGCTCTCCGACGTCGAACCGCCGCGCGACGAAGTGTGCGAAGACCTTCGGCGCGAGCTCGCGAACGGATTGATCGTGCCGGTGCTCATCGGTTCGGCGGAACGCGACAACGGCGTGCGGCGTCTCCTGAAGGCGCTCCGTCACGAGGTTCCTGAAGTCGCGGCGACGGCCGCGCGGCTGGGCTTCGAAGCCGATGGCGAAGCCCGCGTGCAGATCGTCAAGACCTACCATTCCTCGCATGGCGGCAAGCTAAGCCTTGGTCGCGTTCTTTCCGGCGCGCTCAAGGACGGCACGGTGCTTCACGGCCCGGACGGCGGCGATGCGCGGGTAGGCGCGATCTTCTGCCTGAAGGGCGAACAGCAGACGAAACTTGCGGAAGCCAGGGCCGGTGACATGGTGGCCCTGGGACGGCTCGAAGGTGTCGCGACAGGCGAAACGCTTTCCGGCGCCAAAACGGGAGAGAAAGTCAAAATCCGGATTGCGCAGCTAAAGCCCGTTTACAGCCTCGCCATCGAAGCGACCGACCGGAAGGACGAAGTGAAGCTCACAGCCGCGATCGGCAAGCTGCGCGAAGAAGACCCGTCGCTCGGCTTCGAGCAGAACGCCGAGCTGCACGAGATGACGCTGACGGGGCAGGGCGAAATCCATCTGAAGGTCGCTGTCGAAAAGCTCGAGTCGAAATACGGGCTTAAGCTGCGCACGCACGCGCCGCACGTCCCCTACAAGGAAACCATCCGCAAAGGCACGAGCCAGCGCGGCCGGCACAAGCGTCAGACGGGCGGTCACGGCCAGTACGGCGATGTTGTCGTCGAGATCAAACCGTTGCCGCGCGGCTCGGGTTTCGCGTTCATCGACAAGATCGCCGGTGGCGTCGTGCCGCGGCAGTGGATTCCGTCGGTCGAGAAGGGTGTGGTGGAATATCTGAAGACGGGGCCGCTCGGCTTTCCGGTGGTCGATGTTTCCGTGACGCTGGTCGACGGGTCGTATCATTCGGTCGACTCCTCGGATGCCGCGTTCCAGGCGGCCGGCCGGATCGCGATGCAGGAAGGCATGCCCGAATGCGCACCGGTGCTTCTCGAGCCCGTCATGCGCGTCCGGATCCATGTGCCCAATGACGCGACCGCAAAGGTCAACGCCATCGTCAGCGGCCGGCGCGGGCAGCTGATGGGCTTCGATGTGCGCGAGGGATGGAAGGGTTGGGATACGGTCCAGGCCCAGATGCCGCATTCCGAGCTGCACGGGCTGATCGTCGATCTGCGCTCGCTGACGCAGGGCGTCGGCACGTTCGAAACGGAGTTCGATCACCTGGCGGAGTTGACCGGCAAACTGGCCGAGCACGTCGTCGCCGCGCACAAGACCGCGGCGTAAGGCTCCCACTGGGACCGCGGACGTCCCGTCCGCATCGTGAAGTCCGCGAACAAAGGCGGACAAGATGTCCGCGGTCCCAGTGAAGCGGAGTTACACGCAGTACATGTAGCGCGCGTAATCGAAAATTTTATCGATCGTTGAATTTCGCGTGGGAGCGAAGGGGCGCCTCGCATCCGGGGGGAGGATGCGAGGCGGCGAAGTAAAAGCCTTCGCTAGGGGTCGCCGACGTGGGGGGAACGCGGCGACAATCCGGAAATAGGAGCAATCGCCGCGCGATTCAACAGCCGCAGTTCACAAGGTTGTGCTTTAAAACCGCCAGTCTCGTGCTGCCCGCACCAGAAAATCCCGAAACGCGGCCACGCGCTTGGACTGCCGCAAAGCGTCGCAGTAGACGAGATGGGCATCGAACGAGGGCCCTTCGACGCCTGGCAGGAGCGCGACGAGGCCGGGATGGCCCTTGGCGAGATAGTCCGGCAGCGCTGCAATTCCGGCGCCCGCTTCCGCCGCCTTCAGGATGCCCGTGATGTTGTTGATCCTGAGTGCCCGCGAGCAACCCTCGGGCGCCATCCTACGCGTCGCATCGAGCAGCCAGTTGACGTCGCGAATCTCCGGCGACGCCGTTTCGCCATAAACAATTATCGTGTGTTTTATGAGATCTTCGAATGTTTCCGGCGCGCCCATGCGCGCGATGTAATCGTGCGAGGCATAGGCGTGATAGTGCACCGTGAAGAGCTTGCGCTGAATGAGGTCGGCCTGCACTGGCGCGCGCATGCGCAACGCAATGTCGGCTTCGCGCTGGGCCAGATCGAGCTCACGATCCTCCAGAACAAGGTGAACCTGGAGCTCCGGGAATTCCTGGAGGAATTCGTTCAGGCGCGGCAGCAGCCAATAGGTGCCGAGGCCATGGCTTGAGGTGACCTTGAGCGAACCGCGCGGCGAGGCTTGCGCGTTTTTCAACGCTTCCTCCGCCTGGCCGAGGCGCGCCAGCACGTCGGAGACGGCGCCGTAGAGGAGTTCGCCTTCGTCCGTCAGCGTGAGCCCGCGCGCATGGCGCTGGAACAGGGGCGTCAGGATCTCTTCTTCGAGTGCGCTGATCTGTCGGCTCACCGCCGACTGACTGAGCGCGAGCATCTGGCCGGCGTGGGTGAAGCTGCCTGCAGAGGCGACTGCGTGAAAGATGCGAAGCTTGTCCCAATCCATATCCAGTCCCCGAATGCGCGGATCGTCAGTGTCGACCCGCCAGAAAACGCTCAGCCTCGAGCGCCGCCATGCAACCCATCCCGGCCGCCGTCACGGCCTGGCGAAATACCTTGTCTTTCACATCGCCCGCAGCGAACACGCCGTCGACGCTCGTGCGCGTCGAGTCCGGCTGGGTGCGGATATAGCCCTCTTGGTCCATGTCGATCTGGCCCTTGAACAGCTCGGTCGCGGGCGAGTGCCCGATCGCGACGAAGAGCCCGTCGATGGCCAGCGTCGATTGCGCGCCGCTTGCGAGATTGTGTGTGCGAATGCCGGTGACGGAGGAGGGGTTGTGCGAACCCAGCACCTCTTCGACCACCGTATCGTAGAGAATGGAAATCTTCGGATGGGCAGCGAGGCGCATCTGGTTCGTCTTGTCGGCGCGGAGCGTGCCGCGACGATGGATGAGCGTCACCTTGTCGGCGAAGTTCGTCAGGAACAGCGCTTCTTCGACGGCCGTGTTGCCGCCGCCGACGACAGCCACGCTCTTTCCGCGAAAGAAAAACCCGTCGCAGGTCGCGCAAGCCGAGACGCCGAAGCCCTTGAACTTCTCCTCCGAAGGAAGGCCCAGCCAGTTCGCCTGAGCGCCCGTCGCGATGATCAATGTGTCGGCGCGATAACGCGTGCCCGAATCGCCTTGGAGAACGAAGGGCCGCCGCGCCAGATCGACCGCCGCGATCATGTCGTGGACCGTGCGCGCACCGACATGCTCGGCCTGCGCCTGCATCTGCTCCATCAGCCACGGGCCCTGGATGGCATCGGCGAAGCCCGGATAGTTTTCGACTTCGGTCGTGATGGTGAGCTGTCCGCCGGGCTGGAGGCCTGCAATCATCACGGGCGACAGCATCGCGCGCGCGGCATAAATCGCGGCCGTTGCACCGGCAGGACCACTTCCGAGGATGATGACTTTCTCGTGCAACGAATGATCGTCTGCCATAGCGCCCCTGAAAACCGGAAACGGGACGCTTTTCCCGCAAGCGAACCCCTCGGCCCTCATATCGGAACCCGTCACGGAAAGGTCAAGCGCGCGCGAAAACGTTGCGTTCGAAGCGGCTTTTTCGATTGTTGGGGTGCGGCGGCGCCGCCGAGATCTGACGCGATTCCCCACGCGGCGATGATGTGTTTCGCGCCGCGCGAGAATCCCACAGGCATGTGGGGTCTTGAGAAATTTTATTGCGCGGACGCCGGGGCGGGCGTTAGAGTGCCCCGCTTTTTACCCCGCGGGATCAAAAATGGAGCATCACAAGCTCGACGCGATCGACCTCCGAATCCTTTACGAACTTCAGGAAAACGGGCGCATCACCAACGTCGAGCTCTCGCGGCGCGCGAAGATTACGGCGCCGCCATGTTTGCGACGCATGCGGGCGCTTGAGAAGGCGGGGTACATCAAGGGCTACCATGCCGATCTCGATTCGAAGGCGCTCGGCTTCGAAGTGACGGGTTTTGCCTTTGTCGGGCTCGCAAGCCAGGCCGAAACCGATCTCAAGCGCTTCGAGGAGCAGGCTCGCGCCTGGCCGCAGGTGCGCGACTGCTTCATGCTTTCCGGCGAGGTCGATTTTCTCCTGAAATGCGTGGCGCCGGACCTGTCGGCGTTCCAGACCTTCATCACCGAAACACTGACGGCCGCGAAGAACGTGGCCAGCGTAAAGACCGCGCTCGCCATTCGCGCGAGCAAGA
>Ga0181525_10004549_pt1 | contig 10615 bp, 7 predicted proteins | sample PEATcosm2014_Bin_48_FD_121100 | JGI IMG/M metagenome (GOLD analysis project Ga0181525, IMG submission 121100) | Peatland microbial communities from MTU Mesocosm Facility, Houghton, MI, USA - PEATcosm2014_Bin06_10_metaG | ecosystem: Environmental > Terrestrial > Soil > Wetlands > Peat | place...
CGGCGTGAGTTTAATCCGTTTTTCGTGCGCGCCTAGGAATTGCTTGCTTGCTACGGAATTTGGCAGCTAACTTCGTTCGCTACTAGGTGATCGAGATGACGGACGTACAACAACGTTCCATTGCGGCTGGTTTCTTGCACGCGCTGCAAACGACACCGGCCCTGTATCAGGAGTGGAACGCGATACCGAAAGACGACGCGGTCGCTATTGGCGCGTTGATTCAAAAGACGATGGGTCTCGCGCAGGCCCCGAGCGTGGACGATTTGAACGCGATGGCCGCCTATGTCGACAAAAATCTAGGCGATCAGGTCAAGGCTTTACAGGCGAGCAATCCCGACATGCCGTCGCACGTCGGTTCGATGTTCCTCATGCAACAGAACTCGTAGCGCGCAGATACCAGGCGGCGACCTGGGTACGCGAGCTAACCTCGAGTTTGTTGAAAAGGTTAGCGATGTGACCCTCGATCGTGCGCTCGCTGAGGACCAGCTTCTCCGCGATCTCGCGATTGCTTAGGCCATCTGCCACCAGGGCTGCGATCTCGCGCTCGCGACGAGTCGTTGCTCCGAACCGCCCCGCGTCCTTCGGCTCGACGGGCGACGCGTTGTCCGCATAGCGGAGGGCGAGCGACGAGAAAAACGGGGCCTCGAGAAATTCGAACTCTGCGCGCGCTTCGTCCAGCATGGCGCGAGCACCCGGCCTCCCCAGAAACGCACTCGCGGCGGCGCGAGCGAGAAGATGTTGCGCTTGCATCCATGGTTGACGCGAGACGCGCAGCCCCGTTTCGGAGGCGATGTGGGAAAGAGCGTCGTTATCCCCCACATTGCGGGCTGCGACGGCAAGCAGAACCGGAAAGTGCATCAACAATGGCTCACCCATGCTCAGATCCCGAGCGAGCAACTGATCGAGGAGCGCCTTGGCCCGACGCGGGCTGCTCTTGCTCTCGCGAGCGAGCCAGGCCGTCGCAACCGGAATGAGGATCGAACTTTCGTCGCCGGTGCGGAATGCTGCGACTTCCCCCAGCACTTCTTGCCAAACGGGGTCGTCACCGTAGGGGTCGTGTAAGGCCTGACCGGTCACGCGATACGCGAGCGACAGTCGCCGCAGAACGATTCCTCGATGGCGTATGTTCGACTCTGCGCCTAACGTCCGAGCATCGTCGAGCTCGCCTCGCACGACGTGCGTTAGCAGCATGAGCAGATCGAGAATCTCCGTTCCGATTTCGCCCTTGCGCCTCGAGGCAAGATGTTGCTCGATGCCTCGCGGACCGCGATGGAGAAAAGCGTGGGAGGTTGCCGCTACGAGCGGCATGACTCTGGCCACGGGGAAAGCGCGTGCGCTCTCTTCCGCCAGATGGATCGAACGGATTGCGCGCTCCACGTCACCGTTGCGGGATGCGACGATCGAATCGTAGGTATGAACGCGCACTTGCATCAGCGGCTCGGCGTGTGCGCTAACGCTTTGGTATCCCTCCTGCGCTTCGCGCAGGGCCTCCGCGTCGCCGCTGCTCAGGGCTACGTATAAGGCGGTGCTGTACAGCTGTGCGCGCTCGGGCGGCGAGGTCAGGACGTCGAGCTGCCGCGCAAGCTCGGCTTTCGCAGCCGTGTAGTTGCCGCTATGAGAGAGCGCGATCGCGAGCGAGGTGACAAGTTGCGCGGTCCCCGTCGAAATACCGGCGTTCTGCGCTGCTTCAAGGGCAAACCGACAGATGCGAATGTTGTCAGGCTCGCGGCCTAGCATATTGTACAAGAGCGAGAGACGCGAGTAGAACGGGACGAGCTCTTCAAGTTCGGGCTGCGCGAGGTCGAGGGCTCGCTCCCACGCACTCGCCGCGAGCGAGTACATCGAACGCTTCATCGCCTCTTCCCCGAGCGTCGCGAGCGTCGCACGCTGCAACTCGCGATCGCCGCACGCAGCCGCTTGCTGCGAGATGCGCTCGTAGTCCTCGAGTCTTTGCGTCGGTTGCGCCTGAATTGCGGCGATTATGCGCCGGTGTAGCGGAATCGATATCGGAATCGTCTCGCGTACGCTCTGCTTGATTGCGTCGTGAACGAAATATAAGCTGTCGCCGCGCTGTTCGAGAAAACGGTCTGAGGCTGCGGCTATAAACTCAAGAGCTTTGCTCTCGCCCCATAGTCCGCGCAGAATGCCGTATTCGATGGGATCGTCGATGAGCGAGCAAATCTGTAGAAACTCTCGCGCGGGCGCGCTAAGAAGCGCGAGGTCTCGCGCGGTCGTCCGGCGCAGACTGACGTCGACGTCGCGTTCATTGGATGCGTGCTGTTCGCGGGCGCTCTCGCTAAGGGTCACGATGTCGACGGCACGCCCGGCGGCGCGGGATACGATCGCATCGAGAACGGCGGCGTTCGCTTCGGGATAGATCTCGCGCGCGATCGCAGCGGACGACGGATCCGAGAGTTCGTGCACGACGATGGCTTCATCGCGAAAATCGAATGCGGCGGACCCGGTATCCTCCGATCGCTCGGTCGATACGAGCACGATCGCTCGGTCTGCAAGCGCGCGTACGCTGCTTTCTACGAGGGAGAGACTCTCGCGATCCGCCCATTGCGCGTCGTCGAAGGCAAGAAGAACCGGATGGTCGAGCGAGATGCCTTCGAGGACGCGGAAAAATGACTCCTCAAAAACGTCCGCTTCCTCGATGCCGAGATCGAGCCCTGAAGAATAGCGTTCGGCCTCGCCGCCTAGCCGGTCAAGCAGTGCTTGCGCGGCGCGGCGGGCGGCGAAGAGCGGGAGCGAGGACTGGATGTGGTGGCTAGCTACGAAGCCTTGGAGCCACACCGGCGGCGCTGCTGCCAAGGCCGCCTTAAGCAGAGCCGTCTTCCCGATGCCTGAGGGTCCGACAATGCGGATGGCGCGCGCAACGTGGCCCTGCGCGGACGTAGCGAGAACATCGCGGATGCGGCTGAGCTCGGGGTCGCGGCCGAGGATCGTGGGCACGGCACCCTGCTTATCCGTAAAACCAGGTGTTTCCCCGGACGCGGTCCGGGTGCCGGGGCTGATAGGCTTGCCACATGGAGGACCCACCGATGTACGCACTCGCCGACCAGTCCCTGGAATCCGTGCCCTACTGTTTTATCCTGGACGATGCGTATCACGTGGTCATGGCCGGCCCGTCGACGGGTCTGGATCCGCTGGCCTCGCTCTACGAGGTCGACGCGGGCGCCGACGTTCTCCCCGGACCGATCGATCGGGTCGTGCGCGCGCTGACCGCAGCTTGGCGTTCGAGCCGCCCGGCCAGCACCGCGACGGCATCGGTCAACGATCTGCAAGTGACGATTGCGCCGCTGCACGGCTTTGACGGCCGCCGCATTGCCGTGTTCATCCAGCGCGCGTAAGAGGTGAAGCGTGTATCGCCTAAAATCGAAGGCGGGTGCACCAACAGTCGAAGGCGCCGGCACCCTCGCGCGTTGAGCTAACGCTCCGCGGCCTCCTGATTGGAGGCGTCATCACCCTCGCCTTTACCGCGGCTAACGTCTTCCTCGGGCTCAAAGTCGGTCTTACGTTTGCGTCGTCGATTCCGGCGGCGGTTATTTCGATGGCCGTGTTGCGGGCTTTCAAGAACGCGACGATCTGGGAGAACAACATCGTGCAGACCGTGGCGTCCGCCGCAGGCACGCTCTCGTCGGTCATCTTCGTTCTGCCGGGGCTCGTGATGGTCGGCTGGTGGACGGGGTTTCCGTTCTGGCAATCGTTTACGATTTGTGCGGCCGGCGGCATTCTCGGCGTCATGTATAGCGTGCCGTTACGGCGCGCGCTGGTCACCAACTCCGACTTGCCATATCCCGAAGGCGTCGCGGCGGCCGAAGTGCTGCACGTCGGCGCGGGCGAGCGAGCCGGCGAAGCGATGGAAGAAAATCGCATGGGCCTGATCGCGCTCGTATGGAGTTCGATCGGCTCGGCGTTCTTCCAAGTATTGCAAGCCTTTCGATTGGCGACGCCGGAATTCGATATCTTCCAACGCATTGGCCCATCCATCACCGGGATGGGCTTTAATATGTCGCTCGCCTTGATCGGCGCGGGACACCTGATCGGCTTGACGGTCGGATTGGCAATTCTCACCGGCTTGATCCTGGCGTGGGGCGTCGCGATTCCGATCCTGACGGCGATGCATCCCACGTCCGGCGCGATCGGCGACGTCGCGATCACCATTTGGTCGCACTACGTGCGCTACATCGGAGCCGGCGCGATTGGGATCTCCGCGATATGGACGCTCGCGAAGTTGGCGTCGCCGGTGTGGACGGGCGTGTCGTCGGCTATCGCCGCACAGCGGCTGCGCAACGCCGGTCAAGCCGACGCCTTGGACATCACCGAACAGGATCTTCCGATCAATACGATGCTCCTTACCTCTGCCGTGTGCATCGTTCCGATCGTCATCGTGCTCTGGTCGTTCCTCGCGGGAAGCGTGCTCGCTCCAATGATGGTGCCGCTGATTGTGGCCGCCGTCATTTACATCGTGGTCGCCGGCTTCTTTGTCGCAACCGCCTGCGGCTATATGGCGGGCTTAATCGGGTCGTCGAACAGTCCGGTTTCCGGGCTTGCGATTCTTTCGGTGATCGGTGCGTCGCTGCTGTTGCTGGGCGTTGCGCACGAAGCGGCTCCCTCGACGGGGCCCGCACTTATTGCCTTCGCGCTCTTTGTAACCGCGGTCCTGATCAACGTCGCGACGATTTCAAACGATAATTTACAAGATCTGAAGACCGGCCAACTCGTCGGCGCCACGCCGTGGAAACAGCAGGCGGCGCTGGTGGTCGGCGTCATCTTCGGTGCGCTCGTCATCCCCCCGATTCTCAACTTGCTCAACGGCGCCTACGGATTCGGAAGCGGCTCGCCGCACGGACTTCCGGCGCCGCAAGCAACGCTGATTTCGACGCTTGCGAAAGGCGTGATCACCGGGCAAATCGACTGGAGTTTGATCACGGTCGGCATCGGCGTTGGAATCGTGATCTGCATTATCGACGAAATCGGTGCGCGGACGAAACGCTTTCGACTACCGCCGCTCGCGGTCGGTCTCGGCATCTATCTCCCCGCCGCTACCACGTCACCGGCCGTCGTCGGTGCCGTCTTCGGCACGCTGTACAATCGCTGGGTTGCGAACAAACCCAATCCGCACGCCGCGCGGCGCTTGGGTGTCCTCATCGCGTCGGGATTGATCGTAGGCGAAAGTCTGTGGGGCGTGCTGTATGCGGGCATTATTCTTGCCGCGCAGGGGCACGTGATTCACGCGGCCGACCCGCAGTCGCCGCTTGCGATCGTGGGCGACGCGTTCGCGGGCGCCTCGCAGTGGATCGGTATCGCGCTCTTCGTCATCATTCCGCTCGCGCTCTACGGCTGGATCGGCCGCCGCGCGCGCACGCTGCCCGATTTGGGTAGCATCGGCGAGATTGCCGAAACGGGCGAAATCGGCGAGACGCGTTAAACCAGCGGAGGCACGACGCGCCGCCACTCCTGGCCGCGCACCTGCGCAAGCTTGGCGTGCACGGTTGGAATCAAGGACGCGCTCCCCAGAGCGTCGCGACTAGCCGTTAGAGCTCGTGCGTCTTCGACGTTGCGCTCGCGGTAGACGCGTTGCGCGAGGGGCGCCCAGAGCGCGACGCTTCCGGAAATACATCCGGCTGCACCATACTCGAGCGCTTCCAGCAGATAGTTCTCCGACCCCGGAAAGATCGCGAGTTCCGGATAGCGTGCGATAACGGCGCGTTGGTACGCTCGGTCGTTCGAACTATCTTTAATACCGAGAATGCGATCCGGAAATTCGGCGAGCAGTCGCGCGAGGAGATCGAGGTGAAACGTGACGCCGCTCATGCGGGGAAAGTTATAAAGCAGCACCGGTCCGGGCGTCGAGCCGAAGAGGCTGTCGAAAAACCGCAGGATGCCGTCGTCGCTCGCATCGCGATAGAAGAACGGCGGCATGACCAGCGCGGCCGCGAAACCCGCATCGCACGCGGCACGCGTAAGCTCGATCGCATCGGCCAGGGATGCCGCGCCGGTGCCGCACATAACGCGGTCTTTGGGAAGGTCGCTCTTCGCGACGGCTTGCATCAGCGCGCGCCGCTCGATCGTGTCGAACGACATGGCTTGCCCGGTCGTTCCCAGCAGGTTGATGCCGTCGCAGCCGTCGGCGAGAAGTTCGCGATAGTACGCAATCGCGCGCGCGCGGTCAGGCGCAAATCGATGGTCGACCGGTGTCGGAACGGCCGACCAGATGCCTCGTAGGGTGCTCATCGGCGCGAAAACGCTCCTTTGATAAAGAAGGCCAGGTTCGCCGGGCGTTCGGCGAGCCGTCGCATCAGGTACGGAAACCAATACGTTCCGAACGGTACGGCGAGGCGCACGCGGTAGCCCCGTGCCAGCAGCGTGCGCGCGAGCGGCGTGGAGATGCCGTACAGCATTTGAAATTCGAAGCGGCCGCGTTTGGGGATGTCGCGCTCGGCGACGAAGCGCTCGACGGCGCCCACGATCGCAGGGTCGTGGGTTGCGATCGCCGTGTAACCGGTGCCGGATAGCGCGGTGCGTGCGAGCTCGAGATACTTCGCATCGACGTCGGCTTTATCGGCAAAGGCGAGGTCCGGGGGTTCGAGATAGGCGCCCTTTACGAGGCGCACGTTCGGCGAAAGATCGAGCGTCGATTGCAGATCGCTCGCGCTGCGCCGGAGATAGGATTGCAGCACGAATCCGACGTTGTCGAATTGCGCGCGCAGGCGCCGGTACGTCGCGAGCGTCGCGTCGACGTAGCGTGACTGTTCCATATCCAGGCGCATCGTGTTGTGGTACCGTCCTGCGGTTTGCGCGATGCGTGAGGCGTTCTGGAACGCGAGCTCGGGATCGATGTCGAGCCCGACGTGCGTGAGCTTGAATGCGACGTTGGCATCGATGCTTCGCTCGGCAAACGCGCGCAGGAGCGCGCAGTATTCGTCGGTAGCGGCGCGCGCTTGCGCGGCGTCGGCGACGCCCTCACCGAGAATGCCGCAGGCGATCGAAAAGCCCTCGTCGCTGAGTTGCTTGGCGACGGTCAAGAACTCGTCGGCGCGCTCGCCGGCGACGAATCGCTTGGCGCCGAGCTGCATGCCATAGCGGCTGACGGCCCGTTGGACGAGCGCGCTATCGGCTGCTGTGAGAATTGCCGCCCGAAGCGGGCGATCGAGAAGAGAGGCCACGCTGTGGGTACTATGCGCATAGTGTGTGGAAAACCTATTTTTCCTGTGGAAAGCTTGTGAGTTGCGCAAAAACCCTATTGCACGCGCATTTTTGGCTTGATACCATGCAATCACTCCGGGTAACGACGGAATGCGGAACGTTAGAAACCGCGAATCGATTACACAGTTGACGGACGCCGTCGTGCGGCGATTGGAGTGTAAACGAACGAACTGGAGCGGGACGTCAGTAGGGATTCGTTAGCGGATTCAGACAGGCGAACCAAACCAGACATGACATCAAAGCCCGTCGCCTCACGGCAGCGGGCTTTGTTCTGTGCTTTCTCAGGAATTATTCTGCGTCGTGGCGTAGCTTGGCGGCAATGCGTTTACGTGCTCTTACGAGGCCGGCGGCGACGGCCGTTACGTCCCTCCTCATACTTGCCGCCTTGGCCGCCTGCGGCGGGGCCACGCGCAGCCACCGCGGAGGCCACGGAGCTGGCACTCCACCCCCGGTTCCGGTGGCGACGGCGACGACAAAGACGGTCGATCCGACCGTTCAGATCGCCGGCATTATCGCTCCCTACCAAAACGTCTCGATCTCCAGTTCGCTGTCCGAACCGACCGCCTCGGTGAACGTCATCCAGGGCGACCACGTTACGAAAGGCGAGACGCTGGCCGTGCTCGACGCATCCGATCTTCAGGCCAACTACAATGCCGACGAGCGCTCGGCGATTTCAGCCGACGCCAAAGCCGAACAAGCCAAATACCAGGCGCAGTACAACCTCGGGCAGGGTGGCAATCAGGTGCAAGCCTCGCTCGCCGCGATGCGTAACGCCAAGCTGCTGTACGACCAGAACGCCGCGCTGTATAAGAGCGGGTACGTCTCGGAGTCAGACCTCGAAGCGGCACATTCGACCTACGTCCAAAACCAACAGGCCTACCAAACCGCGGTGCTCAACGCAAAGGTGAACGGCACCCAGCAGCAGGGTCTTCAGGCCTCAACCGTAGCGTCGGCGATTGCCGACGCGCAATCCGCGCACGCGCAAGCCGATCAGATCGCGGCGCAACTCGCGCGCGCGCGAATCGTTTCGCCGGTCGACGGGATCGTGGTAAACCGCAACCTCAATCCAGGAGAATATCCTGGTTCGCGCACGATCTTCACGGTGCAGCAACTCGATCCGGTCTATGCCGAACTCAACGCGTCGTCGTCGCAGGTGTTTCAGATTCAGCGAGGCGCCGTCGTGAGTCTCGCCGTCGCCGGCGTGCCGGGGCCGGCCTATCAAGGGAAAGTCAGCGCGGTGTTGGGACAAGTGGAACCCGGATCGACGAACTTCACGGTCGAAGCCCTCGCCGCGAATCCGGGCGACCGGCTGCAGTCGGGTATGGCCGTCACCGGTACGATCAAACTCGCGCCGGTGAGCGGCATCGGCATCCCGACGGCTGCGTTTCTCGACGACTCGCACACGAGCATCATGGTCGTGGATACGGACGGTACGGCAAAACAGCAAACGGTACGGGAACTTGGCAGCGACGGCACGACCTCGATCGTGAGCGGACTCGCGAGTGGAACGAAGATCGTTGCCAACGGGCAACTCGGAATCACCGCCGGAGAGGCGATCGACACCAATCCGAGTGCATCACCGAGTGCCGAAGAATCGGCCAGCCCGGGCGCCTCGCCTAATCCGTCTGCGTCGGGTCATACGTGGCATCATAAGAAGCCAGAAGATTAGTAAATGTGGCTGACCCGGCTTTGCGTTAAGCGGCCGACGATCGTCTTCGTGATGCTCGCGCTGATCGCCGTCGTGGCGACGATCGGTATTCTTACCATTACGCAGCAGCAATTCCCCAACGTCGACTTCCCCGTGGTCGGCGTTCGCGCCAGCTATCCGGGGGGTTCGACCACCGAAATCCGGGATTCGATCGTACGTCCGCTGGAAGACGCGATCGCCGGCGCGCCCAACCTCTCGTATATCAACACCACGGTGCAACAAGGGCAGGCGGCGATCACCGCGACGTTCGATCTCTCATCGAACAAGACGACCGACCTCGTGCAAGTCCAGCGCCGCGTGATGGTCGCGCAATCGCAGTTGCCGAGCGACATGCCCGCTCCGACCGTCGGTACGTTCGACCCCGCGCAAGCTACGGTGTTAACGATCGGTCTTAACTCGCGCGTGTTGTCGCCCGGCGCGTTCTCGGCGATCGTGACCAACAACATCGTTCCGGCGATGGAACAAGTCGACGGCGTCTCGAACGTCAATGCCAACGGCGCGGTAACGCCGGCATATGAGGTTCAGGTCAATCCCAACCTTCTGACGTCGGCGGGGTTTACGGTCAACGACATCGTCAGCTCGATCCAGAACAACAACAACCGCGAGCCCGGCGGCATCGCGTACCTCCCCGGTCACGAAACGACCATCGACGTTCGCGGCGACCTGACGACGCAGCAGTCGGTGGCGAATCTGTTGATCGCGGCGGCGTCGCAATACACCACGTCGTTTGGCAACGCATCGTATAGCGAGCCGGCCGTTGCGGGTGCGCCCGGCGCTCCCCCGGCTGCCGAAAGCGGCGGGAGTTTCACTGCAGCCTCCACCGCCGGGCAGTCGGCGGCGAGCTCTTCCGCGGCCGCATCGGGTGTAACGGTAACGCCGGCGGCGGTACCGACGCCGGTTTCGGCTCCCACGGCGGCGGCTTCCGCGAGTCCGGGATCGACCGCATCTCCGACGGCCGCACCGGTCGCCGCCGTTTTTGCGATGCCAACGCCTGCGAGTAACGTAGCGGCGAGCAGTTCGTCGGGTGGAGCGGGCGTGAATACGAGCGGGTCGTCATTTGGCGGCCCATCGCTCTCAAACCTCAATCAGTGGTCGTACTCACCACGTCAGATGCGGATCGCCGACGTAGCAACGGTCGACGACACCTTCGAACCGCAGCGCCAGTTCAACTATGTCGACACGACGCCGACGATCTCGCTTGGAATTCAAAAAGCGACGGGCGCAAGCGAAGTGGCCGCGGCCGACAACGTCAAGCGTGCGCTGCCCGGAATCGAGAAGCAGTATCCGCAGGTTCAGTTCTCGATTCTTAACGATCAGGCGGCCTACACCGAAGACCAGATCTTCGGCGTGGTGCGCACGCTCTGCGAGGCGATGTTCATCACGGCCATCGTGATGTTGTTTTTCTTGCGGTCGTGGCGCAACGCGATCGTCGTCCTCATCGCAATTCCGTCTTCGCTCGGCGTGACCATCGCGCTGATGAAGGCGTTTAATTTCTCCATCGATACGGTATCGCTTCTGGCGATGACGTTGATCATCGGAATCTTGGTCGACGACTCGATCGTGATTCTCGAAAATATCGAACGCCACCACGCGAGCGGTGAGGAGCCGCATGAGGCCGCCATCAAGGGACGCACGCAGATCGGCCCCGCGGCGATCGTGATCACGCTGGTCGACGTCGTCGTCTTTCTGCCCATC
>Ga0181525_10004550_pt1 | contig 10612 bp, 8 predicted proteins | sample PEATcosm2014_Bin_48_FD_121100 | JGI IMG/M metagenome (GOLD analysis project Ga0181525, IMG submission 121100) | Peatland microbial communities from MTU Mesocosm Facility, Houghton, MI, USA - PEATcosm2014_Bin06_10_metaG | ecosystem: Environmental > Terrestrial > Soil > Wetlands > Peat | place...
AGCCGCCGCGCGCGACTCCCCGGCACGATCAGGTTGAATGCCCGCCAATGGCGCGAGCCTCGACGCGGTCGCTGTTCGTGCTTGTCTGCGCCCTGGCGCTGACCGAGGTGATGTTCTTCTCGGTCCTCGCGCCGCTGCTGCCCTACTACTCGCGCCACCTGCACCTCTCGAAGGGCGCGGCGGGACTGCTGAGCGCTGCCTATGCGCTCGGCACGCTCGTCTTCGCACTACCGGTCGGGTGGCTTGTCGCGCGCGTCGGCTCGAAGCCGGCAGCGATCGGCAGTGCCGTCCTGCTTGCCTTCGCGAGCCTTGCGTTCGGGTTCGCGCAGTCGTTGGTCGCGCTCGACGCGGCGCGCTTCGTGCAGGGCATCGCCGGAGCCGGCATCTGGGCGGCGTCGCTCGCCTGGCTCGTCGCCAGCGCACCCGAGCAGCGTTCCGGCCAGATCGTTGGCGGCGTCCTCGGCGTCGCCGTGATCGGCGCGCTGCTCGGACCGGTCATCGGCTCGGTCGGCGAGCTGACCGATCCGCGGTTGGTATTCGCGGCGGTGGCGCTGGTGATCCTCGCGCTCGCCGGTTGGGCGCTGGCAACGCCCGGCCAGGCCGACGTTCAGGGCCGGGCCACGGGCAGTCTCTGGCGGATCGTGATCCACGACGGGCGGCTGCGACGCGGCATCTGGTTTACCGCTCTGCCGGCGGCGCTGTTCGGGCTTCTCAGCGTCCTTGCGCCGCTGCGCATCAGCGCGCTCGGTGGCGGGACCGCGGCGGTCGGAGCGGTGTTCGTTGTGTCCGCGGTGCTCGAGGCGGCAGCGAGCCCGCTTGTCGGCCGGAGCTCAGACCGTCGTGGTCCGCTGCCGGTGGCGCGCTTCTCGCTCGCGGGCTCGGCCGTCATCGCGCTGGCGCTACCGCTCCCCGACGCGGTCTGGCTCGTGGGCGCGGTGACAGTGCTTGCCGGTGTCACGTTCGCCCTGCCATGGGTTCCTGCGAGCTCACTGCTGCGCGACGGCGCCGACGATCACGCCCTCCACCCCGGTCTCGCATATTCGCTGTGGAACCTGGCTTGGGCCGGCGGCCTTGCCGCGGGATCGGCGATCGGTGCGCCGCTCGCGCAGGCGACCACGGACGTGGTGCCCTACGCGGCGCTCGCGGCCCTCTGCATCGCGAGCGTGGTCGCGACGGGCACACGCGGCAAGAGCCGGGGCCTGGGCTGAAGCCGAGCGATGCGGGCGGAGGGACTTGAACCCCCATGGGCTTTCGCCACCGACTCCTAAGGCCGGCGTGACTACCAATTTCACCACGCCCGCGCGTAGATCAGGCAAGCGTCGGATACTACGATCTCGCGAGCACCAGCCCGGGTGCCCAAATTGGTAAAGGGAGCGGTCTCAAGAACCGCCGCTGGAAACAGCTTGGGGGTTCGAGTCCCCCCCCGGGTATCTGACGACCCGTCGCGCCGGCGCCCCTGCGAGCGGTCTGGGAAGGACTGCGCAGTCTCGCGCGCGCCGCGACCACGTCCCGCGACCACGTAGGCGACTGGCGCGCCGACCGGCCTACGGGGGCTCACGCACCGCGCCACTGCGCGCCCGCCGGCCCCAGCCCTAAGAGGACGCCGCGTCGCGAAGCGTCTCGCGATGCATCCCTGCGGGCGCGGATCGCCTGGCCGGCACGTCGCGTCGCAGCTACACAACAACAACAAGATGGTCACCGCCGGACAACAAGTTCGCGCGAGGCGGAGTCTAGTTTGGTGCGCGCCGGGTGAAGAGTCACCGATCGTGACTGGCGACATGCCCGCGACCACAACCACCTCAGAGGAGGACTATGTCTACTCGTAATCGCGGCCTCGGGGCGCGGACGGGAGCTTCGCGTCCGCGTGCGCTCGCGTTGATCTCGGCGCTAGCCGCCACCGCGCTCGCCGTTGGCGGCGCAAGCCTCAGCCTCGTCTCCAGCGCCAGCGCGCATGCGCACGCAAGTGCTGCGAACTGGTCCACGGCTACGTCAGCTGTAACGGGCGGCGGCCTCAAGAAGCTGATCAAGGCCGCCAAGGCCGAAGGCCAGTTGAACGTCATCACGCTGCCGTCCAACTGGGCCAACTACGGGGTCCAGATGAAGGAGTTCACCGACAAGTACGGGATCAAGATCACCGACACGAACCCGGAGGGCTCGAGCGCTCAGGAGATCCAGGCGATCCAGAGCGGCCGCGGCAGCTCTACGGCACCGGACGTCGTCGACGTGGGCGAGAGCTTCGCGGTTGCCGACTCCGACCTGTTCGCGCCGTACAAGGTCCAGACCTGGAGCGACATCCCCGCCGGCAACAAGGCCGCCAACGGCGATTGGTACAACGACTACGGCGGATACATTTCCTTCGGTTGTGACCTGGCTGTCGTCACGAACTGCCCGACCACTTGGGCGGGTCTCGAAGGGTCGGCCTACAAGAACGCGGTCGCCCTCAACGGCGTCCCGGGGCAGGCCGGCGCCGCGACCGGCGCCGTATTCGCTTCGGCGATCAACAACGGCGGCAGCCTTACCAACGCGCAGCCGGGTCTGACGTTCTTCAACACGCTGAAGAGCGACGGCAACTTCAACGCCACCGACTGCGACTCCTCGTCCCTGATCGAAGCCGGACAGTGCCCGATCATCATCAACTGGGACTTCCTCAACGTCGCCGGCGCGTGGGGTCTTCCGTCGACTGCGAAGTGGAAGGTCGTCGTCCCGAGCGGCACCCCGCTGGGCGAGTTCTATGCCCAGGCGATCTCCGCGACCGCCCCCGACCCCGCCGCAGCCCGTTTGTGGGAGGAGTTCCTGTACTCGACCACGGGTCAGAACAACTTCCTCAAGGGCTTCGCGCGCCCAGTCGAGCTGGCGGCGATGGTCAAGAACAAGACGGTTGACAAGACCGCCTACAAGGCGCTGCCGCCAGTCCCCGGCAAGCCGGTGCTGCCGACCCCGGCCGAGAGCACCGCGGCGGCGACGCTGATCGCGTCCGGCTGGAGCTCCTAGCCATCAGCAGTACCGAAGCGATGTCTGCAGTGACGAGCCCCGCGGCGCCTCGGCGCCGTGGGGCTCGGCGCATCCCGGTCACCTGGCTCGGGATGCTGCCGTTCCTGCTCTTCATGGCAGTGTTCCTGGGGGTGCCGCTCTACGTCGTCGTTCACGGCGCGCTGACGGAGAACGGCCACCTCACCCTGTCGTACTTCTCCGCGATCTTCACGCAGTCCCAGTATCTGGTCCCGCTGAAGAACAGCCTGATCCTGTCGCTGTGGACCTCGCTCGGCCCCGCGGTCATCGGGCTCGCGCTCGCCGCGGCGGTCGTGGCAGGCCCGCGCGACGGTGTGCTGCGCCGGGTTGTCTCGAGCGCCTCCGGCGTCTTCGCCTACTTCGCCGGGGCACCGCTGGCGTTCGTCTGGATCGCCTCGCTCGGGACGCTCGGCGTGCTCACGACGTTCTTCAAGAGCACACTCGGCTACGACCTCGCCCAACACTTCGACATCTCCTCCCAGCTGGGCGTCGGCATCTGTTACTTCTACTTCCAGATCCCGCTGATGGTGATCTTCATCACGCCGGCGCTGGAGGGCCTCAAACCGGAATGGGAGGAGGCCGCCAGGAACCTCGGCGCCACCCGCCTGTCCTACCTACGCCACGTCGCGGCGCCAGTGCTGGCGCCGTCGTTCATCGCCGCCTGGTTGATCCTGTTCGGCTCGGCCTTCTCCGCCTTCGCGACGATGCTCGCGCTGGACGGCTGCACCCAGGTCGTCGTCCCCTGCAAGATCTACTTCGAGATGTCCAACAACGTGCTGACCAACTCGATCCCGTTCGGGCTCGCGCTCGGCACGGAGATGATCGGCGTGGTGGGGATCGTGATGATCGCCTACTGGTACGTGCAGCGGCGCGCTGGAAGGTGGCTCCGATGAGCGCCATCGGCCAGCCCGTCCACGAGACCATCGTGTCGCGCCCGAAGGCGCCGCCGCAGCCACGGCCGGTGGCCCGCCGACGTCCCCGGCCCAGGGCCTGGCGCGTCGCGATCCTGGTCCTCACGGCGATCTTCTACGTGCTACCGCTCGTGTGCGCAGTCAAGTTCAGCCTGATCAACCAGAAGGGCACCTATGGGCCACAGAACTACACGGCGATCGTCGACAACGGCACGCTGAGCGCCGCGCTGGTCCTGTCGCTGGAGATCGCCGCGATCACCGCGGCCGTCGCGGTCCTGCTTGTGTTCCCGACCACCGTCCTGGTGCGGCTGAAACTGCCCAAGCTGACGATCGTGATGGAGGCGGTCACGATCCTGCCGATCGTCGTGCCGCCGGTCGTCCTGGCGGCCGGGTTGCTGCAGATGAAGGAGACCGCGCCGCTCTGGGTCGTCAACGACTTCTTCAACCATCCGGTGACGATCCTGGCGCCAATGTACGTGGTTCTGGCGATGCCGCTGATGTACCGCGCAATCGACACCGGCCTGCGCGCGATCGATCTGCACACCCTGGTCGACGCCTCGCGCAGCCTCGGCGCCGGTTGGCCGACGACGCTGTGGCGTGTGGTGCTGCCGAACGTCCAGACCGCCGTGCTCGGCGGCATGTTCCTGACAATCGCCCTGGTCCTCGGCGAGGTCGTGATCGCCAACCAGCTCGATCAGAGCACCCTTACATTCCCGCTTCAGATGCTCGAGTTCGCCTCGCAGGACAATGCACCGGGGATCTCCGTGGCGATGACGCTGGCGGCGCTGCTGTTCACCTTCCTGCTCCTGTTCAGCCTTTCGTTCCTCGCGCGCCGTCGCGGGCCCAGAGCGGCGCGAGTCGTCGGATGACCGCGGAAAGCGCCTCGCGCTCTGTCGATCCGCAGTTGGCCGCGCCGGCGCCGGCGCCGGCGGCCAGCCGCGTGGGGGTCGAGTTCAAGGACGTCCAGCGCCACTTCGGTGCGGTGACGGCGCTACAGGGCCTCGACATGGAGATACACCCCGGGGAGCTGGTCGCACTGCTGGGTCCGTCGGGTTGCGGCAAGACCACTGCGCTGCGGCTGCTCGCCGGCTTTGACCGGCCGGATGCCGGCACGATCACTGTCGGCGGGCGCGACGTCACCAAGGTTCCGGCGCACAAGCGGGACATGGGCATGGTCTTCCAGGCCTACAGCCTGTTCCCGAACATGTCGGTGCGCCAGAACGTCGCGTTCGGCCTGCGAATGCGCAGGCGGGCGAAGGCAGACCGGCTTTCGCGTGCCGACGAGCTGCTTGAGATGGTGGGGCTCGGCGACGCAGGTGACCGCTACCCGTATCAGCTGTCCGGTGGCCAGCAGCAGCGGATCGCCATCGCCCGGGCGCTGGCGATCGAGCCAACCGTGCTGCTGCTCGACGAGCCACTGTCGGCGCTCGATGCCCGCGTCCGCCACCAGCTGCGCGCCGAGATCCGGCAGGTCCAGCAGCGTCTCGGGATCACCGCGCTGTTCGTGACCCACGACCAATCGGAGGCGCTGTCACTGGCCGACCGCGTCGGCGTGATGAACTCCGGTCAGCTCGAGCAGATCGACACTCCCGAGGACGTCTACCGGCACCCGGCGACCCCGTTCGTAGCGGAGTTCGTCGGCGCGATGAACCGTGTTGCAGGTCGGATCGCCGACGACGGCCAGGTCGTCGTGCTCGGCCAGCGCCTCCCACCGACCACACCCAATGCCTACGCACCCGGCACCGCTGTCGAGGCGCTCCTGCGACCGGAGGCTCTCCAGGTGACACCCGATGCAGGCGGACCTGGCGAAATCGTCGAGCGGACGTTTCTCGGCTCGTCGGAGCGACTCAGGGTGAGCCTCGAAGACGGCCACGAGCTCCTGGTTGAGGGATCAAGCCATGGGCCCGTCCTGCGGGTCGGCGCCCGTGTGGCGTTGGCGGTGGTGGCAGACCGGGTGGCCGTCACCGAGCGCGCGGCCCTCGCGCCGGCGATCTCGCCCGAGCTCTGATCCGAGCCCAACGAGCCGCGGTCGATGCTGGCCCGCAGCTTTGACGAGCTGGCCTCGTTCGCCGCGTTGGCTGAGCGGCGGCGAGAGCGACCGGCTCACTCGAGGTCGTCGAGCAGCGCGGCTGCGTGCCCGAGCGCCATCGTCATCCCAAGGCCCGAGGTCACCTCCACGACCCTTGCACCCGCGAACGGGGCGACCACTACGAAGTGATTACCGGCGGTGGCGAGCCGCCGGTCGGCGGCGGTGGGGTAGATGCCGATCCAACGCTCACGCACCTCGAGCGCCGTGGCGCCGAGTAGCCGCCGCGCTTCGTCCAGAAGCAGTTCGTCGAGGCGCTCCTCGCGGAAGGGCGTATGGGTGTCGCCATAGCAGTGGGTGTCACCGATGATCAGATCCCCTTGCGGCAGTTGCGCCACGATCAGATGGATTCCGGCGTCGAGGAGCTCCGGCCGCTCCGAGCGAATCTGTTCGCGCACACTGTCGGCGGCGGGCTGCGCGGTGAACGCCGGGTAGCGGATCATGCTCAACCCTGTCATCAGCGCTGGCGCGTAGACGCGGTTATCCGGCGCCGCGACGCGCAACATCTGGAGCTTGCACAGCGTGAGCTCCGAGAGGCTGCCGCGCGGCCCCGGCGGGAGCGCAGCGTAATCGGGCCCCGGGCAGATCACGACCTTGGGCGCCCGCACGCTCAACCTCATACTGTGCACCACGCCAGGCTCGATCTCGTGGACGGCGGCGTCCCACTCGACGTGCGCGCCATCGTCCTCCTCGAGCAGGCGCGCAAGGCCGCCGACGGCAGCGCGGGGGTCGACGCGCAGGTCGAGCGTGCCGTGCATCGCCCCCAGCACCTCCCCGGTTGGTATCGGTGCCAGTCGAGCCGCCCCCTGTGCGGTCAGCATGCGCGCATCCCGGCGCGGGTTGGCGGCGGCTCCCTCGAGCACCGCGAGCTCGTCCCCCGTCCGGGCCACGAGCAGGGTGCCGGCGTCGCGGACGACGATCCCTGCGCGGGCGCCAAGCTCGACCCAGCGCGCGCGCGCGCGAAGCGCGCATTCGAGGTCATCGCCGTCGCCGACGCCGGTGATGAAGGCGTGCCCGAAGTTGCGCACACTTGCCCCGACGGCACGGCGGTCGCGCTCGAGCAGCGCCACGCGCAGCCCGCGGCGACGTCCCTCGAGTGCATGGGCGAGGCCGACGATGCCCGCGCCCACGACGCAGAGATCGACATCGATCGTCTCGTGCCTGCCGGGCGTCTCCATGTTCTAGATGCAAGTCGATTTGACGGACGGCGGATGTTGCGATCGGGTGACGACTCAGCGGTCTCGTTGGCGCTGCATCGAGGCACTTGTAGAGTCAGCTCGATGCCTTCGACCTTCGCCGCCAATGACCGCAGCTACGGCGTTCCAGCGCGCCCGGTGCTCGCGATCTGCGCCGATGGCTGGGACCCCGCGTACGTGGACGACGCGCTCGATCGCTCGCTGATGCCGCGTTTGGCCGAGGCGCTCGCCGGCGGCGGCAGCTACGTGTTGGCCCGCGCTCAAGTGCCGACGTTCACCAACCCCAACAACATCGCGATCGTGACCGGGGTGAGCGCCGCGCGCAACGGCATTGCCGGAAATCACTACCGCGACGAGCACGGTATGGAGGTCCAGCTGACAGATCCGAGCTTCCTGCGCGCGACCACGATCCACGCCGCAGCGCAGGCCGCCGGAATCAGCGTCCTCTGCGTGACCGCCAAGGACAAGCTGCGGGCCCTGCTTGCCTCCGGCGGTGTCCCGGCCTTCAGTGCCGAGCTCGCGCACGACCAGAGCACCGCCGACGGGACGGCGCTGACGGATGTAGTCGGGGCAGCGAACCCGGGTATCTACGACTGGCGGCTATCGCCTTACACGATCGACCTCGCTGTCGCGCTGGCCACCCGCCTCGAGGCCACGCTGGTCTATGCGTCTCTCACCGACTTCGTCCAGCACGCCGCCGCTCCGGGAGCGACCATGTCCGACGAGTTCTACGCCGCGGTCGATGTTTCGATCGGCAGCGCACTCGATGCCGGCTTTGTCGTGGGCCTCGTCGCCGACCATGGCATGCGAGCCAAGACGCTCCCTGACGGCAGCCCCAACGTCCGCTTCCTCGACGAGGCGCTTGCCGACGCCGGCGTGCGCGGCGGGCACACTCTGTGCCCGATCACCGACCCCTACGTGGTCCACCACGCGGCGCTCGGGTCGCTGGCCTGGGTTCACCTCGACGACCTCGACGAGCTCGATCGGGCCCGTGGCGCGCTCGCGGCGCTATCCGGCGTCGAGGCGGTGCTCGATCGCTTCGCCGCGGCCGCGGCTTTCGATCTGCCAGCCGACCGGATCGGCGACCTGATCGTGCTGGCCGACGGGAGTACCGTGCTCGGCAAGTCGCGTGCGACCCACGATTTCGGCGCCCTGCATGGAGCACTGCGCTCGCACGGTGGCCTGCACGAGCGGACGGTGCCGATGATCCTCACCCATCCGCTGCGCGACGGCGCGCTGAGCGGGCGCGAGTTGCGCGGCTGCGACCTCCACGACCTGCTGCTCAACGCGCTCGCCTGACCGCGACGATGACCACGCTCGCCACCCTCCCCGTGCGCTCCCCCTACAGCGGCGAGCTGGTGGGCGAGGCGCCGCTGGCCGACTCCGCACGGACGCGGACGATGCTCGACGCGGGCGCCTCCTACGTGGACGAGCTTCCCCGCCACGAACGATCGCGCATCCTGTTCGCCGTGGCCGACGCCCTGACCGCGCGCCTCCATGAGCTCGCGGACCTGATCAGCGCCGAGTCGGGTCTCTGTCTCAGGGACACGCGCCACGAGGTTGCCCGCGCCGTCGAGGTCTTTCGCTTCGCGGCCATCGAGACCCTCCGCGACGACGGCGAGACCTTCGCGGGCGACATCTCGCCCCACGGCCGCGACCGTCGCGCCCACACACTGAGGGTCCCCGTCCGCCTGGTGGCGGCGATCACGCCGTTCAACCATCCCCTCAACCAGGTCGCGCATAAGCTCGCGCCGGCGATCGCCGCCGGCGCGCCCATCGTCCTCAAGCCGTCGGAGAAGACGCCGCTGAGCGCGCTTGCCCTGATCGAGCTGATCCGAGGCGCCGGGTTGCCAGAGCTCGCCGCCCAGGTTGTCTGCGGCGACCCCCCCGAGATCCTCGACGCATTCCTCGCCCACGAGGCGGTCGAGGTCATTTCCTTCACGGGCGGGGTTGCCGTGGGCAAGTCCATCGCCAACCGCCTCGGCTTTCGGCGTGCCGTGCTCGAGCTCGGCGGCAACGATCCCCTGATCGTCCTCGACGACGCCGATCTGGACGAGGCGGCGAAGCTCGCGGTGCGCGGCGCGTTCCAGAACTCAGGCCAGCGCTGCACCGCGGTCAAGAGGATCATCGCCGTCGAAGCGATCGCCGACGCGCTGGCTGAACGTATCGCGGAGGCCGCAGCGGCGCTGCGTGCCGGGAACCCGATGGACGAGAGCATCGACATCGGTACGGTGATCGACGAGGCTGCCGCGAGGACGATCGAGGGCCGCGTGCGCGACGCCGTCGCGGCAGGCGCCAAGCTCCTCCACGGCGGTGAGCGCCATGGGGCGCTGCTGACACCGGCGGTGCTCGACCACGTGCCAGCTGGTGTCGAACTCGTCGCTCGCGAGACCTTCGGTCCGGTCGCACCGATCATCAGGGTTGCCGACCTCGACCAGGCGATCGCGGCCGCGAACTCGACGCCATACGCACTCTCGAGCGCCGTCTGCACATTCGACTGGCGCGCGATAGCCCGCTGCATCCGCGAACTCCGCGCTGGCACGGTCAACGTCCGCGAGGTTCCCGGATGGCGCACCGAGCTGACCCCGTTCGGCGGCATCGGCGACAGCGGCCTCGGCATCAAGGAAGGGGTGCGCGACGCAATCCGCGCAATGTCCTTCACCAAGCTCTACACACTTCCCTGGTCGTGAGCGCCGCCGCCGCGACCGTGGCTGAGATCATCGCCGCCTGCCGTTCGATCGAGGGACTGCCCTACGACGGCGAGCCCGTCGATCAGCTCCAGCACGCGTTGCAGTGCGCGTGGCTCGCGCAAGCCGAGCGCGACGATGACGGCTTCGTGATCGCCTGCCTGCTGCACGACATCTCGCGGGCACCGGCGGTCGCCGGGATCGCCTACGACGGTCCGCGAGAGCACCATGGCGAGGCAGCGGCGCGTTGGCTAGAGCCTCGCGTTGGACCACGCGTCGCGTGGCTGGCCGAGCAGCACGTAGCGGCCAAGCGCTTCCTGGTCGCCACCGACCCCGCCTACCGGGGGCAGCTGAGCGAGGTCTCGGCACGCACCCTGCTGGCGCAGGGTGGAGCGATGCGCGACGCCGAGGTCGAGCGCTTTCGCGCCAACGCGGATTGGGAGCAGGCGGTTGCGCTGCGCCGAATCGACGACCGCGGCAAGGTCGTAAACCTCGAGGTCCCGGCAATCGAGGCCTACCGCGACATGCTCACGCGGGTGGTCACGGCGGCCAGCGCCGCAACAGGGTGAGCAGCCCCGGGACTGCCCTCGGCCGTTCTACGACCGCGCTGTCTCGTGCGCGCCGCGGACCCGAGAGGCGCCCGTCAGGTACCCGTTGAGCTCGTCGACAACCTCGCGCGCGTCGTCCTCGATGCCGCAGAGGAACGTGGACCTGCGCCGCCGG
>Ga0181525_10004551_pt1 | contig 10605 bp, 5 predicted proteins | sample PEATcosm2014_Bin_48_FD_121100 | JGI IMG/M metagenome (GOLD analysis project Ga0181525, IMG submission 121100) | Peatland microbial communities from MTU Mesocosm Facility, Houghton, MI, USA - PEATcosm2014_Bin06_10_metaG | ecosystem: Environmental > Terrestrial > Soil > Wetlands > Peat | place...
ACGCATCGCCGCAAGTGTAGCGTAACTTACTGTCGACGTCGGGCTAGCGCCGGTGATCCCAGACATGAACGATGTGGTACTGGAACCGTGTTTATTGACGCTTGATGTGCCTGGGTATACAATGAACGAAAATTTCGTGCGCCAACGAAGCCATGAACGCGCCAAACGCAGATCTTGACGAGGAGTAGAGAAATGGTATCACTGACAGGACGATCGCTTTGTCGGACGGCGTTAATGGCGGCAATATTGGCACCCATGGCTGCCAGCGCCCAGACGACCCAGACATTCGCTAACTTCGAGCCATCTCAGACCAATCCGATCCGGCTCTCGGCGGATGGAACGCGCTTATTTGCGGTGAACACGGCAAATAATTCGTTGTCCGTGTTCAATGTGACCACGCCAAGCACTCCGACGTTGATGGCCGAGATTCCAGTCGGGCTGGGGCCGGTTTCGGTCAACCCCTTGAGCGACGATGTGGCTTGGGTGGTCAACCAGGTTTCCAATAGCATCAGCGTGGTTTCGGTGTCGCAGGGTATAGTCACCGGCACCATCCATCTGAAAGTGCCGACAGCGGTTGGATTGAGCGGTGGGGAGCCTATGGACGTGGTCTTCGTCGGCAATCTGGCGTACGTAAGCATTTCCCGGGCTCATGAGGTCGCGATGATCGATACGGTCACCCTGGCTGTGCTGGGCGGCGTTCAGTTGTTCGGGGACAGCCCGCGGGCGATGGCTGTCAGCCCGGATGGTAAGACTGTCTATGCCGCTTTTGCTCTGGCCGGAAGCGGCACCACGCTCATCCCGAATACTAGTGCGCCGCCGCAATGTGGCACCGCCGGCCAGCCGCAGTGCGTTCCCCCCATGAATCCAAACCTGCCGCCGCCGCCGATTGCGGGGCTGATCGTGTTGGCCAACGACCCGGCCTGGTACCCTTCGTTTATCACATATAAGATGCCCACCAATGGCGTGGCGGTTATCAAAACGGGAACTCCGCCTACGGTTTCCTATTACTCAAATGTTGGGTCGAGCAACCTGGGTATGGGCGTGAACCCGGTCACGGGCGATCTTTACGTGGCGAACATAGAAGCGCTCAACACCATCAACTTCGAATCGAACCTGTGCGGGCATTTCGTGGATAACCGCATTACGCAGATTCTAGTCGCCAGCGGCACCGTTACGCCGTTCGATCTGAATCCGACGGTCGCCTATGGCTGCGCCCCTAATACTTCGGATCTCAGTGTCGCGCTGGCACAGCCCGCCGGCGTGATCTTCGACCCCAGCGGCAATTTCATGTACGTGGCGGCCTTCGGCACGGACCGAGTGGCCAAGGTGAGCACCAGCGGCACTGTGTTGGGCTTCGTGGATGTTTCCCTGCACGCCTCGAATCCTGCGCAAGTGGATCCGGTAAACAAGCGCGGTCCCCGGGGGTTGGCCCTGAATGCCGCAGCCAAAACTTTGTACGCGCTGAACCGCATCGCCAATACCATTTCGGTTATCCCGACCTCCTCCTTCGCCGGCGTAAGCAGTGAGATTGCGGTGGGCACCGACCCAACGCCGCTGGCGGTCAAACAAGGACGCGGCTTTTTGTACGATGCCAAGCTCTCCGGAACCGGCACGGCTGCCTGCGCCGGCTGCCACATAGACGCCGAAATGGATCATTTGGGCTGGAACCTGGGGTATCCTCAGGGCGACATGACCAGTTTCGTGCAGGACGGTCAAACTTTTCTGTTTCACCCGATGAAAGGGCCCATGACCACCCAGACCCTGCGAGGATTGCAGGATCTCGCGCCGTATCACTGGAGGGGAGACAAGCCGGACTTCGCCGCCTTCAACGTGTTTTTCCAGGGCCTGATGGGGGGTACTCAAATCAGCGATGCGAACATGGCAACATACACCACATTCATCAATAGCATCCTGTACCTGCCCAACCCCAACCAAAACCTGGATCGTAGCCTGCCCACTTCGCTGAGCGGCGGAAATCCCCAGACGGGATTCACCGATTTCTTGACCGTTGCCAGCACCGCGCCTGGCCCGGTCACCTGCCAATCCTGCCACACCACCAACCCCGGCCCGGGCTCGAGCCTGCAGATCCGGCCGGCCTCCTCCACACAGGCGCAACAGCCGATGAAGGTCCCGCAGTTGCGGGCTCTTTACCAAACGGATCTCCTCGACAGGACTGCCGCAAGCAGCATCGATGGTTTTGGATATGTCCATGATGGCTCGAAAGCTACGCTCTTGTCTTTCTTGACGGGTTCGGCATTTACTGGCTACACCCAAACGGAGAAGAACGACATGGCCGCCTACATGCTGTGTTTCGACACGGGAACGGCTCCGGCTGTAGGGTATACGATTACGCTGACGGCGACCACTCTCGCCAGTTCGCTGAGCGACTGGAATACGCTGCAGTCGCAGGCGCCGGCTAACATCGATCTGATAGGCAACGGCACCCTGAACGGTGTGGTGCATGGGTTGCTGTACCAGCCATCCAGCAATAACTACATCAGCGACACGGGTGTGCTGTACACCCAGAGCCAACTGCAGACCCTGATTCAGAACGGCGATACGTTGAGCATGATGGGTGTGTACCCAGGGACAGGCTCCGCTTCAACCAGGAAGAGCACTTCCCGGCCGTAACTGGCGCGCGCGTGCCTATACCACGAAACCACAGGAGTATTCTCTAATGCAAAACCCTTCGGCGCTAAACAGGCGTAACTGCCGGAAAGTGCGTAGCGCGCTGGCGCTAGCCGGGCTGGTGTGGGTGACCGCGGCTCTCGCGGCGCCATCCGCACAGGCACAGACGCTTACCGTACTGTATAGCTTCAAAGGCGGGGCCACAGATGGCGAGAATCCCCAAGCCGGTGTAATTATGGACAAGGCCGGCAACCTCTACGGCACTACGGTCGAGGCCCACGCCCCTTTGGAAGGGATAGCGTTCGAGTTGACCACTACCGGCACGGAGACTGTGCTGCACCGCTTCGCGGGAGGAACGGACGGCGCGAACCCTTACGCCGGACTGATTGAGGGCGCGGCAGGTACTTTCTACGGCACGACCAGCGCCGGCGGAGCATCCAACAGCGGCGTTGTCTTCAAAGTGACCAAGACCGGAGAGACTGTGCTGTACACCTTCACCGGACCTCCGGGTGATGGAGCAATCCCCTACGCAGGTTTGGTCCAGGACGCCGCGGGCAATCTCTACGGTACGACGAGCGCCGGCGGCAAATTCAACAGCGGAGTCGTCTTCAAGCTGGACACAGCCGGAAATGAGACGGTCTTGTACAACTTCACAGGCGGCGCAGACGGCGCGTTCCCGTACGGGGGTCTGCTCCTGAGTTCGGCGGGTAACCTCTTCGGCACGACCTCCGCGGGCGGCATTACGGCCGGCAACTGCTTCCCCGGCGGCTGTGGAGTCGTGTTCGTGCTAGACACGACGACCGGCGCGCAGAAAGTATTGTACAGCTTTACCGGAAGTCCAGACGGGGCGTACCCCTATGCGGGTCTAGCCGGAGACCCGGCCGGCAACCTCTACGGCACGACTTACAATGGCGGCTCGGGCCCATGTACCAACGGCTGCGGAGTGGTTTTCAAGCTGGACCTGGCCGGTACGGAGACGGTGCTGCACAGTCTCACCGGATATCCGACGGACGGGGCGTTCCCCTATGCCGGTGTGGTTTTCGACACCGCCGGCAACATCTATGGCACTGCCACGTATGGCGGGGAATCGGACAATGGGGTGGTGTTCAAACTCAACGCCAGCGGCAAGGAGACCATGGTGTACAGCTTCCTGGGAGGAATGGCCGGAGCGCTCCCCCACGGAGGTCTGATACTGGATTCGTCGGGCAACCTCTATGGCACGACTTATAGTGCCGGCATTACCAGCGCGGCATGTGGCGGAAAGGACAGTGGCTGCGGCATTGTCTTCAAGCTCACCCAGTAACGGAAGTGTCTGTCTTTGCCACTCAAACTTCGCAGTGTCCATTCTTACCGCAGGTAGATAATAGCATCGTATTCCCGTAGCTGCACAATCCCCGCAGATAGGTTAGAAAACGCACATTCGCAGGCGGACGTACGACTACCAGGCGGTCATGTTGGCGTCAAACGTGCTATGTTCGCGGTTGACGCTTTTAGCGAGTCAAATGCCTGAAAACAGGGTTCATCTAGCATGCAGGTCTTGCCAAACCGCATGCAAGGTTTGCAGATTAGCGCCGAGATTTTTGTAAACAGGAGCACACATGATGCCTCAATCGAATTTACGGACGTTTCTGAAGACAATGCTTTTTGTTATAGCGCTGGTGGCCGGCGTGCGGCCCTCGGCCGCGCAGGTAGTCACAGCCTGCGTTCTAAACCCGTGCACTGAGCCCCAGTTTATTTCATGGGTGACCACCTCGATTCAACCTTTGCTCAGCGAAACGCCCGGGAAGCCGATCATCATGGCCGCTAATTTCGAATATGCGAATGGCGCGTTCATCCCCGGCCTTGACATAGATTTTTTGCTGGATTACGTGGACGGCTTGAAAGCCGCGGGTGTGCAGCGCATCGACATCAACCCGGGGTATCTTTCCCTTTCCCCGACTGATCCGAACACGCCAGCCATCATGGCCAAGTATGACACGCTGGTGCAGCATATCCGGCAGCTAGGCATGATGCTGACGATCAACCTTGAAGTCGTCTCAACGCAGCAGACTGTCACGACCTTTGCGGAGTTTCAAGACCTGGCGGTGCCGGTCGCACAAGCAGTCGCGGCACGCTATCAACCGGACAATTTCGTGATCGTCCATGAGCCCGACACTATGAACGCGCGCCTGGGCATCCCGGTGACCGTGGCGGACTGGGATGGTTTCATTCGGACGGTGGCCCCCCTGGTCAAGCAGGTTTCGCCGCATTCGCGAATCGGTGCGGGTTGTTTTTACGGCGTCGCGACGCCAGGTTCCAACGATTCGGAAAATTCATATTTTGTCGATTTTGCCACCATTCCGGATCTCGATTTTCTGACCATGGACATTTACTCGGTAACCTTTAGCCAGTTTCAGCAGTGGGTGGTGTTGGCGCATTCTTCGGTGGATCCCACCCACCCGAACGGCAAGGGCGCGTATATCGAGGAAACCTGGATCCCTCATTATTTTGCGGACGGCTTGCCGGCGGACTGGGCCTCGGGAACTCTGGATCAAGAATCCACTGTGGGGCCGGCATCCAGCGATTTCGCAACCCTGTATCCCAGTTGGATTCAAGCCATGGCAAACTTTGCCTCCGCCAACGGAATGGAAGCGGTGACGATTTTCACCACGCCGACATTCTTTCAATATGGGACCACGGGCGCCGATGAACCGGAAGAAGCCAGTTATTCCGAGACGGTGGAAGTCTCGGTGAAACAGGGCCAATTGACCACTACGGGCCAGACCAACTTGACCACCAGCCAGATGATGGGCATACCGCTAGCCTCGAGCCTTTCGAGCGCCAGCTATGCCGAGCTCCCCAGCGTTTTTTGCGCTCCTGGAACGAATCCGTGTAATGCGGATTCCACGGTCGCTCCCGATGAGCTGGTGAGCGCTTATGGGGCAGACCTGGCAACATCCAGCATGTCCGCAACGTCGGCTAATCTTCCCACCACTCTGGCCGGTACTACGGCTACGCTGGTGGACACGACGAACACCAGCTACCCGGTGCCCCTTTCCTTTGTATCGCTCCATCAGGTGAACTTCCTGGTGCCTTCAGCGGCCCAACCTGGCGCCGCTGCCTTAACCATCACCAGCGCGGACGGCACTGTAACGACCGGCCGGGTCCTGGTTTCAGCCGTCGACCCGGGCCTGTATACTGCCAATTCCAATGGTACCGGCGCCCCGGCTGCCTTTGCGGTTTGCGCGGGTACTTGCACCGGGTGGACTGGACCGGAAAACCAATACGGGCAATACGTGCAGAATCTTTTTACGGCGAGCGGGATGCCCCAACCGATCAGCATCGGGGCCTCCGATACGGTAGTCCTGGAGCTGTTCGGCACGGGCCTGCGCCATGTGGGTTCGACGGCTGACGTCACGGCGACGATCAACGGGCAAAACCTGCCGGTACAATATTCCGCAGCGCAGGGCCAGTTTGCGGGAGAGGATCAGATCAACGTGCAGCTCCCGAGCAGCCTGTCCGGCAGCGGCGCGGTCACCCTGGTTCTGACCGTTACGGTGGGTCAAAATGCCCTGGCGGCGTACGACACCGATACCACCCCGGTGTCGAACACTGTAAGCCTGGACATTCAATAAAGATGCAATAAAGATGGCATAAACACGCGCGGTACTGGTCCGGCCAGCACCGCGCCGTTTCTCCGGTACCGCCCCAGAGTCTATTAAAATGAAAAGGAATGTTTACCTCGCACCAGCGCCTGGTGGGGTTCCTCCTGGCTGCGGCCACCTTTTTATACGTCGCGTTGCTGGTTGAAGCGGCCGCGACGAGGAAACCGTGGAACGATGAGGCCATGGCTGCCCGGGCTGCGTTTAATTTGGGCACCGAGGGGCGCACCGGGGTCGATTTTTGGGATGAAAAATCGCCATTTTACCCCGGCATTAAGCAGCACTCCTACTATATCTTCCCCTTCCAGCTTTGCGCGCTCGCCGTCTGGTATAAAGTCGCCGGTTTCAGCCTGTTATCAACCAGGATAATTTCGATCGCTTGGACGTTGCTGATGCTGGCAGCGATCTATCAGATCGTCCGGTGTTTTACGAAGGACGAAGCGACTGCTCTATTGGCCGCGGCGCTTACCGCGGCGGACTATCACGTGATGACTGAAGCGGCGTTTGGCCGCTATGACACGATGGTGGCGGCCCTGGGCTTTGGCGCCTACGCCTTGTTTCTGTCGCTCCGGCAAAAGCACTTCATTCCAGCCATCGCGCTGAGCAATTGCTGCGTCGCCATGGCGGGCGCGACGCACCCAAACGGGCTGATATATTTCCTTGGTCTGTGGTTCCTGGTAATCTACTTCGACAGGTCTAGGGTCGGCTGGAAAATGCTGGGTGTAGCCGCGATTCCCTATGTAGTGGGCGGCACATTCTGGGCCCGGTATATTCTGGAGGATCTCCCCTCTTTTCGGGGGCAGTTCTCAATGAATTCCGGCGGGCGCTACGGCATCCTGCATCCAGTCGAGACTTTCGTGCGCGAGATTCAGTATCGGTATATCAGATTTTACGGCTTGGGTGCGCATAGCGCCGGACACGCCGGCGGCTTCATCCGGTTGAAGGCGGTAAGCCTTGTCGCCTATGCCGTAGGCGTATTCGGGTGTCTTTTCTCGCGCTCCATCCGTAGTGACGCGCGCTTCAAACCAATCCTGGTGCTGCTCGGGATCCACTTCTTTTTCCTGACCTTCTGCGACAATATGAAATTTGCATACTACCTGGTGCATCTGGTCCCGCTTTACTGGGTGGCGCTGGCGGTCTTCGTCCGTGAGGCCGTGCGTAAGGGCCGGGTGCCGAAGTGGGTAGTGGTTGGTGCGTTGGGTGTCGTCGCCGCTGTCCAAGTGGGCGGCATTCTTGCCAAGATCCGCCTGAACGACTATGCCAGGTCATACCTGCCCGCGGTGGAGTTTGTCAAGCAACAGGCCGCGCCAACGGATTTAGTCGCAGCGAGCTGCAGCTTTGGATTCGGCTATGGGTTTGACCGCAACTTGATCGACGACGATACTCTGGGTTACTACAACGGGAAGAGAGCGAAGTTTATCGTCGCGGAAGAAATTTACGAATCGCAGTGGAAAGATATGGAACCTCTGTTTCCTGCGATTAGCCGCCATGTCCGCGATGTTCTCGCGACCTACGATCTGGTGTACGACGCGGCGGATTATAAAGTCTATAAGGCGCGGCCGTAGGATATGTGTGGCATCGCAGGATTCGTCACCCGCGCGCCCGGCGTCTGGCCGGACTCGGTGGTCGCCCGCATGACGGATACGATCCGGCATCGCGGCCCAGACGGCTCCGGCTACTACCGCGATCCCTTCGCCGCCCTGGGCCACCGCCGCCTCAGCATCATCGATGTCGCCGGCGGCCAGCAGCCCATGTCCAACGAAGACGGCGCGCTATGGATCACTTATAACGGCGAGATCTTCAATCACGCCGACCTCCGTCCCGCCCTCGAACAAGCCGGCCATCGATACCGCACCCGCTGCGACACCGAAACCATCCTGCATGCCTACGAGCAATACGGGCCGGATTGCGTGACGCGTTTCCGCGGCATGTTCTCCTTCGCCATCTGGGACGAGCACACGCGCACGCTATTCTGTGCTCGCGACCGCCTCGGCAAGAAGCCCTTCTACTACTATTGGGACGGCTACCTGTTCGCTTTCGCCTCCGAAATTAAGGCGCTGCTGGCGCATCCCGCCATTTCCCCGCGGTTCGAAGAATCGCTGCTGTCGGAATACCTCAGCTTCGGCTATTGCTCCGGCGAGCAGACGCTATTCTCTGGCATCCGGAAGCTCATGCCGGGCCACTGGCTTCGTCTAACGCCGGAACAAATGGAAATTCGCCAGTATTGGGAGATTCCCTGCCCCGCTTCTCACGAAAACCGCGACGATCAATCCTGGATCGCCGAGTGCCGGACGCGTCTGGAAGAGGCAGTCCGTACGCGCCTGATGAGTGATGTGCCCCTCGGCATGTTCCTCTCGGGCGGCGTCGATTCGAGCGCGATCGCCGCACTCATGAAGCCCATGTCCGACGGGCCGGTCAAGACCTTCGCCGTCGGGTACCGCGAGCAAGCCTTTAGCGAGCTGGCCTACGCCCGCCAGGTCGCGGAAAGAATCGGCACCGAGCATCACGAAGTGGTCATCGGCCGGGAGGATTTCTTCGACGCGCTGCCGCAACTGATCTGGCATGAAGATGAGCCAATCGCATGGCCCTCCAGCGTCTCTCTGTATTTCGTGTCGCGTCTGGCGGCCGAGCAGGTAAAGGTTGTCCTTACCGGCGAAGGCAGCGACGAGATGTTCGGCGGTTATGCCCGCTATCGCGCCTATATTCTGAACCAGCGGTTGCTGAAGTTTTACCGAGCCGTGCCCGGCCCCTTGCGCGATTCCCTCCGCTCCGGCATCGCCGGCTCCCGTCTGCTGTCCGGCAACATCCGCCGCAAGCTGCAGCATTCCGTGCTGGGCCGCGGCGAAGATCTGGAAGCCCTCTATCTGGATAACTTTTATTCCGCGTTTTCGCGCGCCGAGCAGCAACGCTTGCTAGCCGCTCCGTTCCACGCAACTTACGATTCCTTTCTGCATTACTGGAACTCGCAGCCGGATGCCGCCCTGCTCCCCCGGATGCTCTATGCGGACCAAAAAACCTACCTCGTGGAGCTGCTGATGAAGCAGGACCAGATGAGCATGGCCTGTTCGATCGAAAGCCGCGTCCCTTTTCTGGACCACCCGTTTGTCGAATTCGCCGCCAGCGTTCCGGACCGGATGAAGCTTCGCGGCAGCGTGGGCAAGTACATTCTAAAGCGCGCCGTGGAAGATATCCTCCCGCGGGAGATCGTTTATCGCAAGAAAATGGGCTTCCCCACGCCGCTCCGGCAATGGTTAATGGACCCCAGCGCCGATGCCCTTGTGGCCCAGCTTCACGACCGCGAGGGCCTGCTTGCCCCTTATATCGATTTCGCTCACTTGGACGATCTTCTTGCCCGCCACAAGAGTGGACTCGAAGACGCCACCGACCGCATCTGGCGCCTGTTGAACCTGCAGCTCTGGGGCGGGATCTTCATCACCAATAGGGCAGGGATCCTGGCCTGTCCCGTCCCATGAATCTCGCCCGCCTGCTGCGACTGACTCCGGCCGAAATAGGTACCCGCGCGCAACAAGCTTTTTCCAGACGCTGGAGCCGTCCCGCGGCCTGCCGGCTAATCCACTCTTCCGCCGTCCCCATCTTCCCCGCCCTGCCTCCGCTCGAATCACTCGATGAAGCCGAGCGCATCTGCCAACACCTCTTCGACCTGCTAGGCTACAAAGACCTCGATTTCGGGACACCGATGGACTGGCACTTTGACCCCGTGCACGGTAAACGCGCACCCCGAAAGCCCTGGTACGAAATTCCATTCCTCGACTTCAATGCCGTCGGAGACCACAAAATCATCTGGGAGCTGAACCGCCACCAGCACCTGGTCACTTTGGCCCAAGCCGGCTTCCGAAATGAGATCCTGGCCCAATGGACGCACTGGCAAGGCGAAAACCCCTACCCCATCGGCATCAACTGGGCGAGCACGCTGGAGGTCGCCTTTCGCGCGCTATCCTGGCTCTGGGTCCGCCACTTCATTGGGGATTTTCACCCTGACTTAATCGCCGCGCTGCATCTGCACGGCTGGTACATCGAGCGCTTTCTCTCCACATATTTCTCTCCGAACACGCACCTGCTAGGCGAAGGCGTGGCGCTGTTCGCCATCGGCACGATGTGTCCGCAAATCGCCGAAGCCCGCCGCTGGCAAAAGCGCGGCTGGCGGATTGTCCTGCAACAAGCCGAAAAACAAGTTCGCCCCGACGGCTTTCACTTCGAGCAATCCGTCTATTACCACGTCTACGCGCGGGACTTCTTTGCATTCGCACGCTCGCTGGCTGCAACAAATGGAATTCCCATCCCACCATCATTTGATCGCACGATCGAAAAAATGACG
>Ga0181525_10004553_pt1 | contig 10603 bp, 9 predicted proteins | sample PEATcosm2014_Bin_48_FD_121100 | JGI IMG/M metagenome (GOLD analysis project Ga0181525, IMG submission 121100) | Peatland microbial communities from MTU Mesocosm Facility, Houghton, MI, USA - PEATcosm2014_Bin06_10_metaG | ecosystem: Environmental > Terrestrial > Soil > Wetlands > Peat | place...
CCGTAAACCGCTCCCTCACGGTCACGGCTCATAAGAGTGCTCGTTGATTCGGAAGAGCTTAGCGAGCCGCGCGCGTCAGCAAGCGGTGCTTGAAATTACTTTTTCATCAGCCTGAAGGAGGAATATTCCAATGAGATTCGTAGCAAATATTTCGATCCTGTCTCTGGCGGTCTTCGCGTCGGTTTGGCCTGCGCCGGCGCACCACTCGTTCTCGGCGGAATACGATGCCGATAAACCGGTTCAAATCGCCGGAGTGGTCACGAAGGTGGAGTGGATGAACCCGCACGCGCGGTTTTATGTCGACGTTAAAGACGACCAGGGCAGCAACGTGAACTGGAATATCGAGCTGGGCCCTCCCGTTATCCTGCAGCGTCTGGGTTGGCGTCACGATTCGCTCAAGACCGGCGACCAGGTCAGCGTGGAAGGCTACTCGGCCAAAGACGGTTCCAAATCGGCCAATGCGAAAAAGGTCACGCTAGCCGACGGCAGAAGTGTTTTCGCGGGATCGCAAGCGGAGGGAGGAAAGCCCTCCCAATAGGCAGGCCGGGCGTTTATAAAGTGGTGATCGGTGAGCTATGCGATTCTCGCGCGGCCAGTGCTTTGCGCAGCAGGTCCATAGCGATGCCCCGCTTTTTGCGATTGTTAGGATCGTATGCATACAGCAGGACGTTGGTGTCGAGGAAATCGGGAACGGGCATGCAGGTCGGCACGACTCCAGTTGCGTTTACCAATCTTGAAGTGGAACGTTTGGAAGCTATGCTCCAGCGCCTCGCGGTCGCGGCGTTTACGCCCGAGTGCGGAATCCCCGGCGGCAACCTGTTGCAGATACTGCCGGATCAAACCGGGTTAAGGTGGTGTTGCGGTCCACAACGATTTTGCGGATTTCTTAACCAGCTCGTCGTCCCACGAGAGTTTGACCTTCACCTTCCCATTATGAGGGAACCTTTAATCCGTGGGCCTGTAGCTCTGCGGCTCGACCATACGCGGTGAGCGACGTTCCACTCTCGTACGCCCGCTGCTGGAACCACTTTAAGCGAACACGTCGTACAGGGAACTCAGCGTAGTGGTGGACTGGTTGCTTGCGAAGAGCGATTGGGTTTCCTGGGTCTGCAGATTGCCCTGGTAAGCGGCCAGTTGATCGGCGAGCGACGATCCGGGATTCAAGGCAGAGCCCGAAGCAGAGGCGTTGGAGCCAATGTCAGCCAATGCGGAGAACAGGGACTCACTCGAGGACGTGGGCGTGTTGGAAATCCCGAACAAAGCGTCGGTGGTCTGGAGTTGCTGCGCCTGATCGGAGATTTCTACGATATCGCTGGCAGGAGCGCTTTCAAGCGCCGCCTGGATGGCGGGCGATGAAATAGTAGAGAGCAGGGGCGAGTTCTCGTTGGTGAGGGTCTGGAGCAGGTTGGACAGGCCGTTATTGGTTGAAGAGACGGATCCCATATAGGTACCTACGTCTTTCACATCGGCGCGGCGAAGGGAATTCTTTAGGGCGAATTCCCTTCAGCGGGCTGGACCAATGTATTCGCTAGCGCAGACGGCGCCAGAAGCGCCGGACCCGAGCAATCCCATGGCTGCGATCGGGGAGAGCGCCGGCTACGCTGGCGAGCGCAGTAGACGGTGCTGGACAACTCTTGCCAGCCACCCGCTCCAGTGTTGTCGTGTCCGCCTTACTCAAGCCGCAGAGCTTGGAGGACCAGGTCCTGCGCCTGGTTCTGGCAGGCTACGTCGCGTTATTCTTATCGCCGTCGATACTCGCGGAATACGCCGCAGTGTTGCGCGAGCCGAGTATTTGACTACCGGGGATCTCAGACATTTTCCGGAACGACAGTTCCTCGGACGGTTCATTTCTTTAGATCGGCATTAGCGGGCTGATGAAAAAGTAATTTCAAGCACCGCTTGCTGACGCGCGCGGCTCGCTAAGCTCTTCCGAATCAACGAGCACTCTTATGAGCCATGACCGTAAGGGAGCGGTTTACGGCCTTTTTCAGCAGCCTGTTAGCGGGCCCGACAGCAATTCCGCTCAACACCGCTATTCCGGCAGCGCATCGTCGCCGCCCAGGTCGTTGGTGCGGTTTTCGAATTTCGTAAATTCCTTGAGAAATACCAAATTTACCCGGCCAGTGGGTCCGTTGCGCTGTTTGGCGACCAGCAGCTCGGCCATGCCCCGCAAATCTTCGCGATCCGGCTTGTAAACCTCCTCGCGAAAGATGAACGACACCAGATCGGCGTCCTGCTCAATGGACCCGGATTCGCGCAGGTCGCTCAGTTGCGGCCGATGATCGCCCGGGCGCGTCTCCGGCGCGCGGCTCAATTGCGAGAGCACCAGCATGGGGACCTTCAGCTCCTTCGCCAGCAGTTTCAGGCCGCGCGAAATAGTGCTGATTTCCTGATTGCGATTTTCAAAGCGCCCGCGCCCGCTCATCAATTGCAGGTAATCCACAACGACTAATGCCAGGCCGTGCTCGCTCTTCAGCCGGCGGAGTTTGGCGTGAATATCCATCAGATGGGTGCCGGAAGTGTCGTCGATGAACAGCGGCGCCTGCACCAGATCGGAGGCGGTGCGCGCCAGCCGCCGCCGCTCGTCCTGATTTAAATAGCCGGCGCGGAATTTCTGCTGATCCACGCGCGCGCCCGCGCAAATCATACGCGTGAGCAGCGATTCGCGCGACATTTCGAGCGAAAACACTGCCACGGTCTGCTTCTTTTCCGGAAACATCGCCACATGCAGCGCGATATTCAGCGCCAGCGCCGTTTTACCCATGGAGGGCCGCGCCGCCAGAATCACCAGTTCGCCCTCGTGCAGGCCTCCAGTCATCTCATCCAGCTTCAGGAAACCGGTGCTCAGGCCCTTGATGCGCTTGCTGGGATCCAGGAACGCGTTGATGCCGCCCTCGAATTCGTCCAGAATCTGCTTGGGGTTCAACAGCGCGTCGGCCGCGCGCGCATCGCCCAGCTTCAGCAGGCTCTCTTCGGCGCTGGCCAGGATCTGGTCCGGCTCCTCCTCGCCGATGATGCAGCGGTCAATCAGATTGCGCGACGTAAAGATGATGCGCCGCAGGATGGCTTTGTCTTTGACGATTCCGACGTAGCTTTCCAGGTTCGCCAGCGTGGGCAGGCCTTCATCCAGCGACACCAGGTAGGTGATGCCATCTACCGATTCGAGCTGGTTCTGCTTCATCAGCTCGTTGGCGACGGTGACGCGGTCGATACGGTCGCCCCGAGCGAAAAGCTCGCCCATGCGGAGGAAAATGCGGCGGTGCTTTTCCAGGCTGAAGTCTTCGGCTTCCAGCGCCCCGGCCACCTGGATGTAGAGCGCGTCGTCCATCAGGACGGCGCCCAGGACGAAGCGTTCGGCGTCGAGATTAGCGGGAAGCCCGCGTTCCAGCGCGAGGTCGGGAGGAGCTGCTGCCATGGCCAACCGTTTTACATTAGCGGCGCGATGGGTCCAGGCCAAGCCATTTATTTGCGCCGCTTGCTGAGCCACATAGGCTGTGAATCATCCGGTGGAAAAACGCAGGCGCGAGTGTCGGATTCAAGTGCTTTGCTAACACGACTTTGGAACGGATTTCCGAAGGCCCGCACAGGCTTTCCACAGCTACAACAATTGCGATACTGATTGTTTTATAACACGAACCACGCGAAAGCGTAGTCGGGTGGATCGAATTGGAGCGGCACGAGAGACAGACCGGCTAAGACAATGCTGACGGGCCGACGATCACTCATCCTCATCCTAGCGGTCGCTCACACAGCCGGCGCGAAGTGTGTTCCATGTCACACGTCACAGTACTAGTAGGACTGCTTTTCGCCTAAACGGTTTTCGCGATCTAAGAAATGCGTTATCGTAACGGTTAGTACTGGTACGAGGAGGAATCAAAGGTGCGATCCAGCGCTGCAGCGTTCTTACTTAGCATAGCCCTCACTACCTTTGCGGCCCTGCCATGTTCCGCAAGCACCATCGAGCTTGGAATCAACGGTGATGCACAAGTGGGATTGAACTATATCTTGTTTGGGCAATATCCGGTTGGCGCGCCGTATGCGCCGCCGCCGGGCTACGGAACTTTTGAAACTTCGCTGGTGAATTCCGGGATCTTCGCCAGCGATGGCGTCACCACCGGCGAATTCGGAACGATCCAGAGCTTGGACGAAGGTCCTGGCGCCGTCACGCTGCCATCCGCATTCATGACGTTCGACACTGGCGGATCGAACCTGCAGCTCTGGGCCACCAGGATCCCGGCTGGTAACGATGGAATATTCAATCTCACCAACACTCCGGACGGCGCGGTTTTGTCGTTTGATGTGGATGGATATATTCTCGACACCACCACCGGCCGACGTATAGAACGTTTCACTGGAACCTTCGCGGCAACGTTCGATGGCGAGTCGGTCGCCACGTTGCTGGAAGACCTTCCGGTGGATACTCCATTCTCGGCTACCTTCACGGCGACCACCGTTCCGGAACCGTCTGCCCGGCCGCTGACGGGCGTGGGGCTGCTCGGGATCCTGGGGTTCAGCTTGATCGCGCGCCGCAACTCTCCCCCCAAGCCTCGCCTGGTGTAGCCAATTGGTGTAGCGAATTGGTGTAGCGCGGGCGCAGCGCGCAGCCCGGGAGCAACCCAGTCAGCGGTCAGGGACCAATAAGGCACCGATGGCCGAGCTGCAGCACTCCGAGCCATCCCCTTACCTACACCGGCCTGCTTCCGGACGCCATGCGGTCACGCCTCGGTGTTTACTACACGCCGCCAGCCCTCAGCGCTCGTCTTCTTGACCTGGCAAAGGAAGCCGGAACAAATTGGAAAACATGCCGCGTTTTGGCCCGGCTTGCACGTCCATTGCAGCACGTCGCGCAGAGGCGCGGCGTCGGCCAATTCGCCCGCTATTTTCGAAAGCGGCGGATCCGGCGGAAGCGCGGCGGATCTGATGGAAGCTGCCAAATGACAGTTTAGCGGATTGGCGGTTGGCGATTGGCGGTTGGGCCTTCCAGGCAAATTCCGCGGGACATGCCGGTTACGCGGTTTGCATTAAGAGCACCGGGTTTGGCAAGAGGACGGTCTGGCCGGACCAAAGCGCCAATTGCCAACGGCTAATTTCCAGCCGCCAAGCGCCAGCCGCCGCCTCCCCAATCGCCAACCGCCAAGCGCCAATCGCCAACCGCCAACCAACCCACCTGATAACCTGAATCTTACATGTCCGATCATAAGTTGCAGTTGATCCCGCTCGGCGGTTTGGGCGAGTTCGGGATGAATTCGATGGCCATCCGATACGGCGACGACATTATCGTCGTTGACGCCGGCATGATGTTTCCCGACGCGGAACTGCTGGGCGTGGACATCGTGACGCCGGACTTCGCTTATCTCGATCAGCATCGCGGCATGGTTCGCGCGTTGATCCTGACGCACGGCCACGAAGATCACATCGGCGCGGTGCCGTTTCTGCTGAGCGAAATCAATGTCCCGATTTATAGCGCGGCCTTCACGCTGGCCATGGTGGAGCGCCGGCTGGAAGAACACGGGATGCTGGATCAAGCCAAGCTGCACAAGGTGAAGCCCGGCTCGCGCATCGAAATCGGCCCGTTCACAATCGAGTTCATCCACGTCACGCACTCCATCGTCAGTTCCATGGCGCTGGCCATAACGACGCCGCTCGGCGTAATCGTCCACACCGGCGATTTCAAAGTAGACCCCACCCCCACCGACAACGAGCCTTTCGATTTGCACACCTTCGCCGACTATGGCAAGCGCGGCGTACTGCTGCTCATGTCGGACTCCACCAATGTCGATCGGCCGGGCTATACCGAAAGCGAGCGTGCCGTGCGCCCGCGCCTGGATGAGCTTTTCTATCGCGCCGAGCGCCGCCTGGTGATCTCCTGCTTCAGTTCGTCCATTCACCGGCTGCAGCAAATTCTGGACGTGGCCGCCGATTACGGCCGCAAAGTGGCGTTCCTCGGCCGCAGCATGCTGAACGTCACCGAAATCGCCCATTCTCTGGGCTTGCTCAGCCTCCCCGACGGCATTTTGCTGCGCCCGCAGGACATTATGCAGGCCGACCCGAGCAAAGTGGTGGTGGTGGCCTCCGGCACGCAGGGCGAACCGATGTCGGCGCTGTCGCGCATAGCCGTGGATAATCACAAAAATCTTTCGGTGGAGCGCGGCGATACGGTAGTGCTGAGCGCTCGCATTATTCCCGGTAATGAGAAGGGGATTTACCGGATGATTAATCACTTCGCCAAGCGCGGTGCGGATGTGGTCTACGGCGCCATGAACCCGCCGGTGCACGTCTCGGGTCATGGGAGCGTTGAGGAGCTGCGGTTGGTTTTGAACCTACTTCGTCCGCGCTATTTTCTTCCCATCCACGGCGAGTACCGGCAGTTGGCCAAGCATGCCGCGCTGGCGTCGCACTTGCGCGGAGCCGGCCTGGAGGAGACGTTCACGCTGGAAACCGGCGAGACGCTGGAGATCGATCATGCCGGCGCGCGCCGCAGCGAGAAAGTGCAGGTGGGGCGCGTGTGCATCGATTCCGGCACTATCGACGAAGTGGTGGAGGACATCGTGATTCGGGACCGCCGCCATCTCTCCGAAGACGGCTTCGTGCTGCCCATCATCGCCATCAGCAAAAACTCCGGACGCAACGAAACGCTGCCCGAGATCGTCAGCCGCGGCTTCATGTCGTTTGAAGATGGGTCCCAGCTTTTGCAGCAGTCGCGCCAGGTAGTGGCGCGAACGCTGGAATCGTCGAGCGAAGAAGAGCGCACCGATTGGGGCGTCATGCAGGAAAAGATCCGGGCTGATTTGAAGAGATTCCTCAATAAAGAAACCTCCAGGCGGCCATTGATTATACCGGTGATTTTAGAAGTTTAAGCAGAGAATCCAGAAGTCGGAATTCAAAATGATGGTGGAAGACGCTTCCGGTTTTAAAGGCCAGGCAGAGCGCCTGGTAACTCCTGCCTCGGAGCCCGAACTGCTCGAAATTCTTGCAGAACAGGTTCCAATCACCATGGCCGCCGCGCGCACGGGATTGACCGGAGGCTGTGTGCCCCAGGGTGGATGGTCGGTCTCGCTCGAAAAATTCCAGCGGATTGAAATTTGTCCCGGCCGTGCGATCGTAGGTCCGGGAGTTTCGCTTGATGCACTGCAAGTTGCCGCGGCGCGAACGCGTCAGTTCTACGCGCCCGATCCCACCGAACGCACCGCCAGCATCGGCGGAACCATCGCCACCAACGCCAGCGGATCGCGCAGCTTCCGTTATGGCAGTACCCGCCGTCACATTCTGGGGTTGCGAGTCGCGCTGATGGATGGCCGTGTGCTTAACTTGCGCCGCGGCGACAAAGTCGATTTCGCACTGCCCGAGCTGCCTCTGCCCAATACCGCAAAAAACACCGCCGGATATGCGCTGGCTCCGGCGATGGACTGGATCTATCTGTTTGCCGGCAGCGAAGGCACGCTCGGAGTGGTGACCGAAGCCGAGCTTCAATTGTTGCCTGTACCACCCGATATTCTCGCGGGCGTCCTCTTCTTTGACACCGACGCGGCGGCCATCGATGCGGTGGATTCGTGGCGCGACATCGAAGGCCTCCGCATGATGGAATACTTCGACGCCAATTCGCTGGAGTTTCTGCGCCCGCATTATCCGGAAATTCCCCGGCGCGCCGCTGCCGCGCTGCTCATCGAGCAGGAATCGGGCGATATCGATTACTGGGCCGATCGCGCAGCCTCCGGTCAAACTAAGGACGACAGTTGGTTCGCCATGAGCGATCGGGATCGCGAGCGCTTGCGCCGCTTCCGCCACGCGCTCCCGGAATTGGTGAACGACACTATGCGCCGCCGCGGATTTATGAAGCTCGGTTCGGACTATGCCGTTCCGCTCACGCGCAATCGCGAGATGTTGGCCGAATACCACGCCACTTTAGGGCGGCAGCAGCTCGATTACGTGATCTTCGGCCACATCGGCGATGCGCACGTGCACGTCAATATACTGCCGAAGTCGCAGGCCGATTTTGAATCCGGGCAGCGTGCGATGCTCCACTTCGCGCGTCACGCCGTGAGCCTGGGCGGAACGGTTTCCGCCGAGCACGGCCTGGGCAAGCGCAAAGCGCACCTCCTCACGCTGCAATATTCGCCCCAGCAGATCGAAGCGATGAAAGACGTCAAGCGGCGTCTCGATCCCCATTGGCTGCTCAATCGAGGCAACTTGTTCGGCATGCCGTAGCGAACACCAACTCCACCAATTGCTCAGCAGGAGTGCGTGCGCCACAGCCGAAAATGACATCGTTATTTCTGGCGGGATTGGATTAGGGTTGCAGGTCCAGGGTTGCTTTACCGGCTGCACCACTATAAATCAGCTCAAGCGATTTAATGCTTTCGGCTTTACCGCGATATTGAAAGAAAAGCAGCCCGGCTTGCGGCAGCGGACGGTCGCCTATCTCCATCGCGGCTCTTTGGACGTTCTGTTCCATCGCGCGCCGCAGAGGAAACGGCATTTTCGGCGGCAGAGGCGGGACCTTGTCGCCGCCGCCTGCTCCGCCGCCCGTGCTGAGGCTGCTTTTCGACTCTTTCGATTCTTCAGTCTCCGGCGGCTGCCATTCGGGATCTTTGAGGGATTTGAAAACCAGCTCGTATGGTTCGCTGGGAGTGGCGATTTTCTTGCCGTTGATGCGCAGCGAAAAATCGTCCCGCGATAAAGTAGTCCGCGCTCCGGCCGGTCCGAAGAACCCCGCTTCCACCACCACGTAGTCCTCAGCAGAGTACGTATGTTCGGGCGTGGGTACGGAATGGCCCATGAACTCGGCGCCAATGGTCACGGCCCCGGCCTGCGCTTGCACCTGATATTCGGTGGGCGCCACCCGAGGCGGCATCCCTTTGCTCAACGCGTCTTTGCCGCTTTGTTCCCGGGCGGTTTGTTCCGAGCCGCCTTGCTCCGGCGCGGGAGTTTTTTGCTCTTGCGCGGGCAGGCGGATGGCGGACAAAAACACTCCGCTAAAGAGCAGAGCGGTACTCGATAACAAGGTGAAGCGCATTGCAGATTTCAACCTACCACAGTCGTTATTGCGTTGTTTTCCCCAGCTTGCCGCTCAGGTCGTCCACCTTTTCGTCCAGCAAACTGAGTTTGCGAGTTAAGGCCACGATTTCCGACTCCGCTCGGCGATTGACCTCAAAGTCCAGCTCCCCACGCAGCCGGTCCTTTTTATCCTGACGATTCTGGCTCATCATGATTACCGGCGCCTGGATGGCCGCCAGCATCGACAGGATCAGATTGAGCAGGATAAATGGATAAGGGTCCCAAGCTTTCTTGTCCAGGGCGATATTCAAGATGGTGTAAACCACTAATACCACTCCAAAAAGAATGATGAACCTCCAGGACCCGCCGAATCCGGCCACTCCGTCGGCCAGACGTTCGCCGAAGGTCTCTTCGGATTCGATGATCTCATTTGGATTGCGGCTCGCGCGAATGCGCACCAGCTCCTGCGAGGCATGGAACTGCCGGGCCACGCTGGTGAGCAGGTCCAATCCCGCCAGAGGCTTCCGTTGCAGCAGAATGGTAATGTCCTCGCGCGATATCTCCAGGCAGGTGGTCTCCTCCATGGCCCGGGCAGTGGTGTGATGCGGCGTGTGTTCCAACATAGATGCGAAGCCGAAGAACTCGCCGCTCGCGGGCTCATCGATGAGAACATCCTGCTGGTCCTGGTCCACGATGGAAACCTGGACTTTACCCGCCAGCAACACGTAGGCTGGTCCGCTGGGATCGCCGATCTTGTAGATTCGTTCGCGCGCGCCGAACTTTTTCAGCTCCACCTGGGCGGCCAACACCGCCGTCTCTTCGTCGTCCAACAAAGCAAAAAACGGGATGTTCTTGAGTACTTCCGCGTCACACGCCAAGGGTGCCTCCTTAGAATCAAAAGCGCAAAGGGTGCGGCGCGCACCGCCAAACGGGTAAGAAACTGCTCCGCGCCGCGCTCCGTTTTGCGCGTGTTCTTCAAAAAGCGCAAAGGGTGCGGCGCGCACCGCCAAACGGGTAAGAAACTGCTCCGCGCCGCGCTCCGTTTTGCGCGTGTTCTTCAAAAAGCGCAAAGGGTGCGGCGCGCACCTCCAAACGGGTAAGAAACTGCTCCGCGGCGCGCTCCGTTTTTCGCGTGTTCTTCAAAGGTAGATCGTACCAACAAAAGTCCGTAAACCGCTCCCTGACGGTCACGGCTCGGAATGGCTCTCGTGGATTCAAAGCGGACACCGAGCCGCGTGCGTTAGCAAGCGGTCCGCGAAGTACTTTGACGCCGTATCGGGCAGGGTGATCCAGACTCTGGTCAGGTTTTCGTTCTGAAGACTGTCCGATAGATCTATTTGCAGGAAGTTCATCGTTCGATCACGTCTCAAGCGGGGACATTGAGACCTACGAAGGACAGTAGCTTTTCCAGATCGTCCGCCACGCGCTGATACGGGCAATCCAGTTGGGAGCGTCGTTACCGTTGAAGCCGGCTGTCACCAGCCAGCGCTTGCAGCAGGCCGGCGGCGAGCGGTGCGTAGATACTTTCGAAGAGTTTTACGACGCGCAAGGTCCGATCCATGGCGAGCCGCCTTCAATGGGGCCGCGACTGATCAGTCGCGGAAATACG
>Ga0181525_10004554_pt1 | contig 10603 bp, 8 predicted proteins | sample PEATcosm2014_Bin_48_FD_121100 | JGI IMG/M metagenome (GOLD analysis project Ga0181525, IMG submission 121100) | Peatland microbial communities from MTU Mesocosm Facility, Houghton, MI, USA - PEATcosm2014_Bin06_10_metaG | ecosystem: Environmental > Terrestrial > Soil > Wetlands > Peat | place...
GGTGTTTTTCGTGATTTTCCTCCCTCGCAGCAGAGTTGCAAGTCATTTACCCAATTCGGCGTCATTCGGTGTTTCAAGCTGCATGGCTTTGATGGCAATCATATCACCGTATAAGTGGCCCGGTAGCGGAAAACCTGACAAACTATTTTCGTCTGCCGAAACCCGCGATTTTGCAACTCTGTTGACCATCTCAACCAGTTCGCAGCCATCAAAGCGGCTCTTCGTCCTGTCAAAGTTGAATTTTCATAATTAAACTTGTCTCGCTGGACGTTCCTTCAGATTGAAAATATCATTCATGCAACAAATTCAGTTAAAAAATATCCGCCTCCTGCTCTCACTTTGTCCTTTTCATATTTCCCGACCGCGCCACCAATTCCCACCGCATTGGAAATCGAATCAGCGAGTTCCAACCCAACCCACGACACTCGGCGATCAAATAAAAAAACACCGCTTGGAACTACACTGGCTGCAAACAGACGTTGCTGCAAAGATCGGAATTTCGTCCACTTCGGTCAGCAATTGGGAGCGTGGCATCACCTCCCCATCCCGCAGGATGACAAAAAAGATTCGGGAATTTCTCGACTATACTCCTAAACTAATTCCCAAACTTCACAGAAATGATTTCTGCTGCCAGATTTGCGGGATTTCCAACACTTCGTCCGAATATTGCCTTTTTGAGAAGATTTGTAACTCGCTCACTGAAAACAACATGTAATCACAAGTTCATGCACCCGAATCCGACAAAGTCAGTCGGGTTCATCGTGACGACCAGTATGAACCGAGACGGAAAGGTCATCGTGCTACCCGCCGGGCAGACTATTCTAATATCTAATCTTAACTATTAGATTGGCGGAAGGGGTGGGATTCGTGCCCAAAATCACCATTTTCTAAGACAATCATAATCATTTTTACCTAGTATTCAAGCGGATTCTGTCACTATTTGTAAAAATCCGCTCACTTCGTTTTCCGACACTTTTACTGACAGTTTCACTGACACTTGTAGAAGGGGTTGGCGTTTGTGGCTGTCAATAATCGCGCCGTCGTTAATAGCTTCTTCCTAAAACTTTATGGCGTGCTTGGAGCGGAATTGGTTTGGGTTGCTGGAACTTTATCCCACGCCAGATCAAACTTACCTACTGAATATTTCAAAAAATCAAACGGCTCTTTGAATTCAGCTTGCATGATAATTGCGCCCCCTTGATTCCAACCGATAAATTTGCCAACAATTTTTCCGTTCACAAAGCGCGCCCACTCGGTGCAGTGGTCTGCATCAAAAATCCCCCCCTCCATGGACAGGCCGTCAAGAACTCCGCTCCTATATTCTAAATACGTTAAGAGCCTCCCTCTATCCAATTGAACATTATAGCCATCTCCAGATTGTGTTCGGAACATTGCCACAAGCGTTCTCGCATAATATGCGATTTCTTCATGAGCGCCAGAATTGGTATAAACAAAACATCCAACCGGAAACTTTATGTTGAAAGGCGGATTGTTGATATTCCATTGCCGCATTTCCAACCCCGTAAATGTAGTGCCAGATGGCCCAGTATTGGTCGTCACATTTTTATACTTCTGCACAATTTCAGTGAATATTTTTTGTTCCGCAGGCGTGAACAAATTCGTGTTAGAAATGAGGTTTGTGTATGCAAGCGGACACGGTATCGGGTGTTCTGGGTTGGCAGTGACAACAATATTACTCTGGCTTTCGGGTAGCAGCCAGGGGAATATCAACCGTCCCGTTTGGTTCGTCTGGCCGAAAAGATTGTCTAACAGCAGCAGAGACAAAATGAGGATGAGATTCGGCAGTTTCATAAATCATTGGATTCCGGCCGGCATATTGCTGAGGTCTATTCCAAAATTCTGTGGGTAGATATCGAAAGGAAGACTCACGCCCGCCTGCTGGCCTGCTTGAATTGTCATTGTGGTGCAGTTCTGAGAATAGAGGTAATAATATGGCGGATTGCTAGCGAGATTGGCCGAAAAAGTTAGCCCGTTGGTTAATTGGTTGAACCCAATTGTGAACGTGCGGTGAACTGTTTCATCCGCTCCTCCGGGAACCTTTACATAGCCTGGCATTGGTATCCCAAGCGCAAATGCATTGTTATCTACCGGGAAATACCCCACTGGAGTGTTGCAAAATTCCAATAGATAACTGTAGTTCTTTACACCGAGTGCGGAAAAGGCTTCTGGTGGGATAAAGCTAGTGAATTCCCACCAACAATGACCAAAACTAGAGCCAAGACTATAAGCAGCCCAACGACCGTAACCCGGGTTGGGTTCTTCGGCAAAAGCAGTGAAATAGCAGAGATATTTCTGCTGGTTCTCGGTGAATGTATAATAATCCACTCCTTTGACTATTGGTGTCACTACTTGCGTGGTGTTGTCCGGCAAGACCACATACAAATTTCCGTTTGTATCCAGTGGTCTCTTCATGATGGTGATGCTCTGCGGCAAAATGGGCGGCGGAGTTGGCAACGGCGGAGTGCCGGTATAATGGTAATAAGGCGCCTTGACGCAAAGGGTCTGCGCCGCCGATGCGCTCAAGCAGAACAGATTCTGCCGGCTCGAATTCCCCTTGCCGCCCGTCTGCAATTTCATCACCGCATCCGCGTTGCGGCTCTCAACCTGCCTGAGCGTGTCGGTTGTCGGCGGATCCGTCGGATACGTAATCGTGTCGCTGCCGTCCACCACCGGCGTTCCAATTGCGCAATGTTCCATGTTCACAACAAAGGGGTTGTCAAGGTCATCATCGCTGGCGTTGGTGATGTCCTCGTTACCGCTGGAATCAAAAGTGGCATACACCCACGCGGTATTCGTCCATGTCCCGTAATTGCTGGAGAGCAGTTCCGACCAATCCCACTTTGAAGACCCGCCTGCGCCATCCGCCCAATCGCCGGAAATGTTGCCTGTCTCAACATCCGAAGTCCAATCACTTCCGCTGGCGCTTGTTTCAGTTGTGGAACCGCTTTCCGTGTCGGTGTAACTGGCGATGTAAAGCCGGGGCTGCTTGTCCGTCTGGCTTTCGGTGTCATTGTCCTGCGCCGGGTCGGGATTGCCCAGATTATCATAGCTCACCGGCCCGCCCCCGCTGCCGCCAGTCCCGTTGCCGCCGTTGCTGGAATTGGGGATCGCCCGCGCCTGAATCAACGCCGTCCCGCCCTCCGGCAGATACACGTTCGTCGCCGTCCAGTCCGATGCGTCGGTAAAGGCCGCCTTCACGCCATTGACCCATACCGTGTAATCGTTCGTATCGCTGATCGTCCCGTTCACCGTGATGCCCTGGTTCCACAACAGGCTGGCATCCGGCATGGCTATCGTCAGCGCCACCGCGCCCGGAAACACCGTGATGTTCGTCACCGCCACGTTCCCCGCCGAATCCGCCACCGTCAGCGTCAGGTAATTCGTGCCGGTCATCGGCAGGTTCTCCACCCAGAAATTTCCATTCCGTTCCACGATGCCGTAAAACATATTCGTATTTCCGCTGGTGTCCACCATTTGCGCCGTCACGGTGGCCGTCGGGTCGTCCACCCAGCCGCGCCATGTGTAATTGCCGTTGCAAATCAATGTCTGATCTTGCGGCCAATACAGGTTGACGACCGGCGGATTGGTCCGGCTCGAATAATCCACCGTGACGCCGAAATTGGTCGTGGTGGTGTTGCCCGCCATGTCGGTTGCGTGCAGGGTGATGATGTTCAAGCCGTTCGTCAGCGGAACATCCACGCATTCAAAGTAGTTGGTGGTGAATTCAAAGGTGTTGGTGTCGTAAAACTGGTCGGTGATTCCGCCGTCCTGGTTGGTGACAACGGCAACCGCGTTGCTCAAATCGTAGCTGATGCCTGCCAGCGCCTCGGGGCAATAGCCCTGCAACTGAATCAGCGGCACGGAAGTGGTTGCACCACCGGCCACCATGACCGGATTGGTGACGACGAGCAAGGGCGGCGTCAAGTCCAGCTTCAACCGTTTATACCACCACACGGCTGCGGAGGGACTGTCCATGTATCTGCGCAGCCCTATCCACACTCCATGCCAGCCCTCCTGCGTTCCAAGGTTTACCGTGATGTTTGTTCCCGTGCAATCCTGCCAGTTGGCATCCGCAGCGTAATTTGGATCATCCACTGACACGGCAATATAGCCCGGCACACCGCTACCGATGCTCAATTGCACCGGCGCGGCCATGTTGTTGACGTAGTTATTGGTCACAACAATTGAGAACTGGATGGCGGGGGTCAAGTCAACGCCGTTCGTATAATCATAAAGCAGCGTGTTGCCCAAGCCATCCAGTTGGCTGGCGGTCTGGTTGAGATTGCCAAAGGTGCTCATTTCCCATGCGTCCGGCAGGCCGTGGCCGTTGGGATCGGAAATGTAATCAGGAACGCCGGGGACCTCGGTGTCAATGGGATTGCCGCTGCCATCCACTGCCGGAGTGTGACAGCCGAGGTCAACTATGGTTGTTCCCTCGATGGTGTTGGGCCCCTGTGTGGTCCACCAATACAGACCCACCATGTCCGCCGTCACGCTCCCCGCGTCAACGATGCTGCCGGTCACCACGTTGTCCCCAAACGCCTGGTCGGGGTTGTCGAATTCATTGTGGCTGCCAACAATGGATAATGACGGGTCATAATAACTAAAACCAATGTTGCCGTTGCTCGAAAAGATGCAATTGGTGAATTCACTGTCGCCGTCAGTGACGACTGCGCATGAATTGAACGTGCAGTTGTCACAAGTTGGGCCCGCGTCAAAAACCCACTGGCACCCGCTCGCCAGCACATTGTGGACCGTCGTATTGTTGCCGCCAACGATTCCATAGTAACATTGAGAAAGTTGCAAGTCGTTGTAAATGCAAGTGTCCGCCCAGGTCGCCACCGCCGTTCCCGCATAGCTGAACTGGCAATGATCCACTTCAACGAAATTGGCAAAGAGATAAGTGTTCCCGCCTTCAGCCGGACTGCCGCTGCTGCCATCCACCATGTCGCCCACAGAATTGTCATTTTGAGATGTGAATATCGCAGGATTGTAAGGATCGGTGTCGAACACCACGTTGCCGGAACAATAAATCCCCGCCCAGCCGTCCTCCGGGAACTTTATGATTGTCCCGCCCTGAATGGTCGTTGTGCCGCCGATATGCACCCCGCCGCCGTTGATAAAATACGTCTCGCCCGCGTAAAAGGTGTAATCGCTCGTGTCGGAATCCAACTCTGTATAATCCAGCACCACGCCGGGTTGTTTGTTCAAATCCGTGAAGGCAATTTGAATCTGGTTGGTGTCCGCCACGATTTCCGGCGCGGGCGGAAATACGCGGCGTTGCGAGGCAAACTTCTGGATGCTGGATGCTGGATTCTGCATTCCGGCCAGCGCGTTGGTCGCTTCCGGCAATGTTTGCAGACCGCTGGCCAGATAAACCAGCGGCACTTCTTCAATCAAAAATGTCCGCCCCTGCAAATGCAGCCAGCGTTTATAAACGGATGTTTGGGATTTGGCGGATGCGAGTTGTGAGTTGGTGGAATTTATGGCAAACGCCCTGCCGTGCCCCATCGTCATTGAGCCGAATTTCAGCGTCGTGTCCCGCAAGCCGAACCGGCCATCGGATTGCGCCGTTGTCTGCTCCGGATCCGCCGTGTTGAAAAACTCCGTGGTCAATTGCACCGTGCAGTTCGCCGCGTTCAATCCATAGGCATCCGGCATTGGCGGTTGCTGCCGGAACACCAGGTCGCATTCAAACCCGCTACGCCGGTAGGTGCAGACCAAGTCGGCCTTGAAACCGGTGAAGGCGTTGGGATATGTCACCTGGTTGGAAGCCGTCAGCCAGCCGGAGGAATGTTGCAGCGTGGCAATCATCACCGTGTTGCTGCCGTCATCATAGCTCACTCCGAGAGGACGACTCTGCAACACTCGGCTATCTGGCGCAACCACCTTCAGCACGCCGTTATAGATGTCCGCCGGGAAGTAAACCTGATGCTGGCCTTGAACCGCCGCCGCGCCGCCCTGCGGGGGAGCATCAATTTCTTCCTTCGATTCCACCAATTGGCCGGAGCTGTTGGTGTAATACATCCCGGTTGCAAGTTCCGTGTAGCTCTGGACGCAATTGGTGCCGTTTTCGTTCGTGGTCTGTTGCCAGATGCGATAATTCGCGCCGTTTTCAACAACCTGATATTGGGCTTGAATTGACAACATGCCGGATGCCAGCAACGCAACGACAAGGATCGAAATTTTCATGGACGCCTTTCGGATGATTTTTGAGGATGAAAAGGATTGAACCGCTTGAAGCTGATGATGGAGCGGGGATGCAAAGCAATCCGCCGGTAAAAGCGCGTTCCATCCCCACCGACCTTTGAAACGCCTCAGTCGTTCGCCCGAAACCTTCTGCACGCCTGCTTTCATAAGACCCCAAAAACCACTAACAGACTGACTTGAGAAATCCGGTTCCTTTTTACAACCGCATGGTAATCAACGCAATAAAATTATTGTTACGTTTCGGAGCCATGGATGTAATTAGCTAATGATATGTATTTGCATTGTTTATTCGTTTTTCGGCGGTCAGGAGTTTTTCGAGTGGCAGCCGAACCAATTTCGTTTGCATCGTGACGAAACGAGCCGCCGGAATAGAGCGAATACCAGGGCGAGCGCAGCGGTGGCAGAGTTCGGTCGCGCGGGGTGTCTTGGGACAAGCCAGTCTTTCAGCTTACGGCACAAGCCAGTTGGTTGAAAGTCTGGCGCGGGGTCGGGTGCAATTCAGTGCGACGGAACGAACACACAAGCGGAGTCGAAGCCGGGTTTCGCGGAATGCAGGCGGCGAAGTTTGGTCACGAATGAATCCGCGCATCAAAAGCAGGGCTGTGGTGTTGAATGAAATTATGTCGCAGTCAGCATTTGGTGCCAGTGGCGGAACGGGTGACGTTCGGTGTAGCAAAGGGTCTGGAATTTCGAGTTTAGAGGAAGCCGAGGCGGAAAAAATAGCGGCCAAACAAAAAGCGGCGGACCGGAAGATCGTCGAGGCATTTCTGCGCCGGATGCCCGTCATGGAACGCCTGGCCCCTGTGAATTCAGAATTGACCTGGCATTTGACGAAGGAAGCCAATCCAGTGACCCATGAAAAATGCCTGCCGGACTACTGCTACAACATTTTTGAGAAAATCAGGCGAACCATGTTCAAGGTGCTTCCCGATTTCAGCGATACCATCGCCATCACCGGGGACGGCAAGGCATTGGCAGACTGCAAAACGATTGAGGACGTTAAACGGGTTGTCAGAATCAACTGGCTGTGCATGGGCGCGGTGTTTGGAATGGGCATTCGAGGGAAGCGTTTCGTTGAGATGGAAATTGAAAGCGCGCTCAAGCGTGAAGGAGTTTGGGGGTTGGTGCCCAAAAACGGCTCGGCGGGCATGGCGCTGGTGTTTGACCAGTCGAGGCTGGAAAAAATGGCGAAAGAGGGCGGGATTAAAGATGTGGGCCGGGGCTTGGAACAAATCCTGAAAGAAGACACCGTGCCGCACATTGAAAAATTGACCGGCCAAACTGAATACATCGCTCAACTGGCATATCTATGGGGTTCTGACGCGCTGGCAGACTACAATAAAGGTCTGGCAGCAGGGCTGAATGAATTTTTGGACGAGGAGGGGCAGCCGGTTGGCGAAAACGTCCGGAAAAACATTTACGAGTTTTTGCTGCTGGCGTGGCCGGAGATCAAGGAAATGCTGGAATCAAAGCCGCGAAAAACCATGACCGATTTGCACAAATGGATGTTGCCGTTCATGCGGGATGGCATGTGCAGCCTCATTAACGTGGAAACCCTGCGCGATGTATGCGGGCCGGTGCGGTATGACGGCATTGGTTTGGTATTAAGGCCGCTGTCTCGCCGTTCCGCCAGTCCATCTGACTAGCCCCGCGCCCTTTCGACTCGTTAGTTGCCTTCTTCAGCGCGCGCTAGAGTTGGCGCGTGAACGTAATTATTCAAAAGAACAATTCGTTGAACGTCGCAAGACGGTTCAATGGGCTTCGCCGCGTTCATTTCCCAGCGCCTCTCTGCCGGTCGCGCGGAATCAACAACCCGGCAGAATTGAAAGGAAAAATCGGTATGCAAATCAAAGTGCTGGTCATAGACAAGGTGTCGGAGACATTCGACACGAAAAAAGGGTCCAAAACACTCCACCTGCTGGTTTGCCAGGATCAATCACGCCCGCCGCTGCGCAATTCGTTTGATTACGAACTGACGGCGGAGGAGTTGAGCAAACACGGCGCGGGTCTGGTGGACAAGACCGTCGAACTGAACATCCGCGACATGGCCCAGAACTTCTCCGGGCGCATTCGGATGTCGGGAGCCATCACCAAGGTAGGTGCTTAATGGAAACGGCACTGACATACACGCTGCAACGCGTCCACTGGCAGTTCTTCGGCTCTCTGACGTTTAAGAGTGCCCGGCTGCCGGAACGCGTGCGGCTGTCCATGTTCTTTGCCCTCGTCCGGTGTGTTTGCCGCTGGCACAAAGTCCCCTTTCGCAAGTGCGTCTGGGCATTGCGCCAGGAACCCGGCGAAATCACCGGACGACTTCACTTTCACTTCCTGCTCGCGGGACTGCCGCCTTATGCCGTCCAGGTCGCCACAAGCATGAGTATCAAGGCACAATGGGAAAGACTCGGTGGCGGCATGGCCCGCGTCAGGAAATACGATTCGAGGCGGCAAGGTCTCGAATATACATTGAAATGCCTCAACGTGACGAACGGGGGAGCGAATCTCTACGAAGTGGGGAAGTTCTCGAATTCAGCGGATGAGGTGATGTTGTCGAATTCAATCTGGGACCCGGCGAATCTCAACCGGGTGTCAGATACGCTTGTCACTGCCTAGTCGAACGCTCGGCGGCGGTGAATTCGACAGCCAATTCGGACGGGTGGTGCGCGCGGAGCGCGCGCCACCCCCCGATGGCTTGAAGATGAATTACGCCCAGATGAAAACGACTGAACTGAAAATGCTCTGGAAGCTGGTGAAGGCCGGCGAGAAGCGAAGGCTCTCGGCGGCGGACCTGGCTTTGCTACTGCGTATTCGGTTTGCGTTGCAGGAATACGGGGCGAGTGCGGGAAAACAATATGCGCGATGATCAACACAGATTTTTGATGCTGCTTGGGCAGTTGCCAGCCCGCCTGACGGCGGAGCAGGCAGCTTGGGTGCTCAACTGTCAGCCGCATGACGTCCCGGCGCTGGTCGCGGCGCGTTTGCTAAAGCCGTTGGGCAACCCTGCGGCCAATAGCATCAAGTTTTTCGCCACGGCTGATTTGCTGGAGCTGGTCAAAGACCGCAATTGGCTAGTGCGGGTGTCGAACGCGATCTGCCAGCATTGGCACAAGAAAAATTGCGCCAATAAAAATCGGCTGACCATTGCACGTTCAAATGTTCCGGCTCCGGAACTGGCGGCAGCCGGTCAATTGCCGGCGTCGGCATGATGGGCGGATGTATTCCACTGGCCAACTTCATCAATCGGCGGGCAAACCACCAAAGCGTTGCGGGCGTAGGCGTCGTGAACTGCTTTGGAATTGTGCCCCAGCGCGGCCTGCGCCCAGCGTTGCGGAATGCCCGCTATTTTCGCCCGTTCCGCCCACGCATAGCGGTAGCTGTGCAGGGAAACACCTTCAATCTTCACGCGCTTGCACAGCTTCCACATGAAACAGGCCCGGCTGCGGTCGTCCATAAGCTTGATATTCGGAAACAGGGGGCCAGTGCCTGGCAATTGCTGGAGGATTTCTTCAAGCCCCTTGCCGATGACCAGACAGGCGGGTGGCAGACTCCGGCCATTCAGTTTTTGCCGTCCGTAAGTCAGCACACGGTTTTTCCAGTCAACATTTGCAGATGTCAGATTGGCCGCGTCCGTCTGGCTGGCGCCGATGAACCAAAGCAATTGCAGGTATAACCGCCATTCCTCATCCACGGCGGCGAGCAAGGTTATATGCTCCGTTTCGGTGATGGCGCGCTTGTCCTTTTTCTTCATCTTCGGCCACAGTTTGCGCGGGAGGATGGGCGACGGAATCCAGCCCATGCCTAGCGCGTCATTGTGGAGGGTCTGCAAAAAGGCGATGGACGAATTTGAGCCAAGCTTCAAGGCTTCAAAAAAATCATCCGCCGTTGTCTCAATCAACCGCTTGCCTTTCAGGAACTGCATCGGCTTGGTGCGGACAACGCGCTCATGCCTCATGCGCGTGTTGGCATTGCTACGGTCACAGAATCGCGCCAGAACGTCCACCCAGGTGCGGGTGATCATTTTAGGGTCTTGCGCGGACAGATACGTCTTGGCCATGACCAGATTCATTTGCGGCAGTTTCACCGCGTCGTTCTTGGCTTGGACAAGTCGCTGCGCTTCTGTCTCGTCGCGGGTCTGCAAACTTTTTTGCTGTCTCGTCGTGCGGTCTTCACAGTAAAAGACGTTCCCGCGTTTGAACATTGTGAATCGGTTTTGCATTCGTGCCTTTCATTTTATGGACACGAACTGAAAACCGTTAAACAGCAGTGCTGGCGTTCTGCCGAATGGTGCGGAACTTCTGAAAAATTCCTGCACCGCCTGCGGCGTTACTGACACTTTCACTGACAGTTGAGCGATTTCCCCCCTTTTTGGAACCGGAAA
>Ga0181525_10004558_pt1 | contig 10598 bp, 7 predicted proteins | sample PEATcosm2014_Bin_48_FD_121100 | JGI IMG/M metagenome (GOLD analysis project Ga0181525, IMG submission 121100) | Peatland microbial communities from MTU Mesocosm Facility, Houghton, MI, USA - PEATcosm2014_Bin06_10_metaG | ecosystem: Environmental > Terrestrial > Soil > Wetlands > Peat | place...
ACCTTGGCGGCGTACCGGCCGGGCGCGGCCTGCCCGGCGTGCGAGGCCTGCGCCGCGGTTGCGAGCGCAATGGAGAGCGCGCCGATGGCGAGCGCCGACGCGCCGGCCACCACGACACGCCCGCGCAGGGTCAGCCGGACCGCGGGAGCGGCCACGCGCGTTCGAAAGCGCACATCTTCGCCCGCCGCGCGCCCCCGCTCCATGACCGCCATTGGCTTACGGCTCACCATAGTTACCAAGTCCATCACTCTCCTCAAACGCCTATTCGATCATACACCCGTTCGATCGAGACACAGTTCGATCGAACGGACCCCTGCCATCTTTGTACCTCTCGGGTCCGACAATCAAGCGACACGTCGAACAGATGTTTGGTGATATCGCAAATTGCCGCTAGGCTCGTATCCGTAAGCGACAATCAAGGAATCGGAGGTTCATCCGATGGACGACATGGCCCACCGCGGCGGTCCCGAAATCACGGACGCACCCGTGCGCCCGAAGGGCAGGCCGGGCCGTAAGCCCAAGGGCAGCGTTCCCGTTGTGATCCCTGAGACGCCAGACAAGCCAGACCCGGACCACGTGCTCACCTGGCGGCAGCGCAAGGTGCTTCAGGTCATCAGGGACTCGGTGCAGAAGCGCGGGTATCCCCCGTCGATGCGGGAGATCGGCGAGGCGGTCGGCCTGACCAGCACGTCGAGCGTTTCGTACCAGCTATCGACGCTGCAGCGCAAGGGCTACCTGCACCGGGACGTCGGCCGGCCGCGCACGGTGGAAGTCCGGTTGCCCGGGCACCCCGCCATCCGCCCCGAGCAGGGCACGAACGGCGGCGGCGCCGAGGCGGTGGATCTGTCCGCCGACGGCCTTGACATCGCCTCGCAGGAGGCCACCTACGTGCCGCTCGTCGGCCGGATCGCGGCCGGCGTGCCGATCACCGCCGAGCAGCAGGTCGAGGACATCTTCCCGCTGCCCAGGCAGCTTGTCGGCGAGGGCAGCCTCTTCATGCTCAAGGTCGCCGGCGACTCCATGATCAACGCCGCCATCGCGGACGGCGACTGGGTGGTCATCCGCCAGCAAGAGGACGCGGAGAACGGCGAGATCGTCGCGGCGATGATCGATGGCGAGGCCACCGTGAAGACGCTCAAGCAGAGCGACGGGCACGTGTGGCTCATGCCGCACAACCCTGCCTTCACGCCGATCCTGGGCGACGACGCCAGCATCCTCGGCAAGGTAGTTGCCGTTTTGCGGCGAGTTTAGGTTGATGACCGGGGCTGGTGCCCTTGCGGGCACCTTCCCGGCTGCGTGCGGTCGCTTACCGGGGGACGGTCACGTCCCCCGTGCGATCAGGCCGCGACGATGTTCACTAGCTTCGGCGGGCGGACCACCACGCGCTTGATCTCCAGCCCGGCCAGCGCGCGGGCGACCCCCGGTGCGGCCGTCGCCAGGGCGTGCAGTTCCTGCTCCGTGATGTCCGGAGGGACCTCCAGCCGGTCGCGGACCTTCCCGTTCACCTGAACTACGCAGGTGACGCTCTCCCGGACCAGGAGCGCCGGGTCCGCGGCCGGCCACTCGGCCCGCGCCACGGACGGGATACCGGAGGGTCCGGCCCGGCCGTCAAGCACCGCCCAGCATTCTTCCGCGGTGTACGGGGCGAACAGCGACAGCATCACGGCCAGCGTTTCCGCGGCCTCCCGAACCGCCGGATTGGCGGCGCCGGGACCCGAGTCGATCGCCTTGCGGGTTGCGCTAACCAGCTCCATCAGCCGGGCCACGGCAACGTTCAGGTGGTAGTTCTCCACCTGCCGGGTGACCTCGTCGATGACCCGGTGGGTGACCCTCCGCAGGTCCTGGTCCCCCGCGCCGTCCGCCACGTCGCCCGCGGCCGGGACGGCCGCAGCGACATCGGCCGCGATCCGCCAGGCCCGGCCCAGGAACTTGACCATCGCGTCCGGGTTCATGTCGGCCCAGTCGATGTCCTCCTGCGGCGGAGAGGCGAAGATCATCGTCAGCCGGATCGCGTCGACGCCGTACAGGCCGATCTGCTCGCCCAGGTCGACGCCGTTGCCCAGCGACTTGGACATCGCCTTGCCCCGGTTGATCACCTGGCCCTGGTTGATCAGCCTGGTGAAGGGCTCGCCGAAGTCGATCATGCCCAGGTCCTGCAGCACCTTGGTGAAGAACCGCGCGTACAGCAGGTGCAGGATGGCGTGCTCGACGCCGCCTACGTACAGGTCGACCGGGGCCCAGCGGTTGACGTCCTCGCTGCGGAACGGCCCGCCGTCGTAATGCGGCGAGCAGTACCGGAACTGGTACCAGGACGAGTCCACGAAGGTGTCCATCGTGTCGGTGTCCCTGCGGGCCGGGCCGCCGCACTTGGGGCACTCGACGTTCACCCAGTCGGTGGCCGCCGCCAGCGGTGACACGCCCTTGGGGGTCAGGTCGGCACCGCGCAGGTCGGGCAGCTCGACCGGCAGCTGCTCGTCGGGGACCGGCACCTCGCCGCAGGAGGGGCAGTGGATGATGGGGATCGGCGTGCCCCAGAACCGCTGCCTGGACAGCAGCCAGTCGCGCAGCCGGTAGTTCACCGCCGCCTTGCCCAGGTCCTTGCCCGCCAGGATCTCGATGATCCGGGCGATGGCCGCCTGCTTGCCCAGGCCGTCCAGCGGGCCCGAGTTCACCAGCACCCCGTCACCGGGCGTCGCGATGCCGGTCGTCGCCGGGTCCGGCTGGTCGGTGGCGACCACCACCCGGACCGGCAGGCCGAACCTGCGGGCGAAGTCCAGGTCGCGCTGGTCATGCGCGGGTACCGCCATGATCGCGCCGGTGCCGTAGTCCGGCAGCACGTAATCGGCCGCCCACATCGGGATCCTCATCCCGTTCACCGGGTTGACGGCGTGCACGCCAAGGAAGACACCGGTCTTCTCCCGGTCGGTCGACTGCCGCTCGATGTCGGTCAGCTTGCGCACCTGGGCCAGGTAGGCCTCGAACTCGGCGCGGTGCCCCTCGGTGCACAGCTCGGCGGCCAGCGCCGAGTCGGCGGCGACCACCATGAACGTCGCGCCGAACAGCGTGTCCGGGCGCGTCGTGTAGACCGTGACGGGCTCGGCGCGGCCCTCAACCACGAAGTCGACGTCGGCGCCCGTCGACCGGCCGATCCAGTTGCGCTGCATCGTCAGCACCCGGTCGGGCCAGTTGCCCTCCAGCGCCTCGGCGTCGGCCAGCAGGCGGTCGGCGTACTCGGTGATCTTGAAGTACCACTGGGTGAGCACCCGGCGGACGACCTCGGTGCCGCACCGCTCGCAGTGCCCGTTGACGACCTGCTCGTTGGCCAGCACGGTCTGGTCCTTGGGGCACCAGTTGACGTAGCCGCCCTTGCGGTAGGCCAGCCCGCGCTCGTAGAAGCGCAGGAACAGCCACTGGTTCCACCGGTAGTACTCGGGGTCGCAGGTGGCCAGCCGCCGGGACCAGTCGAACGAGATCGCGTACCGGCGGAAGGACGCCGCCTGGGTGTCGATGTTCCGGTACGTCCAGTCGGCCGGGTGCGTGTTGTTCCTGATCGCCGCGTTCTCCGCGGGCAGGCCGAACGCGTCCCACCCGATCGGGTGGAGCACGTTCTTCCCGCGCAGGAACCAGTACCTGGCCATCGCGTCACCGATCGCGTAGGCCTCCGCGTGCCCCATGTGCAGGTCACCCGACGGGTAGGGGAACATGTCGACGAGGTAGAACCGCTCGCGCGGGTCATCGGGCGCGTCGCTGGCGCGGAACGGGTCGATCTCCGCCCAGCGGGCCTGCCACTTGTCCTGGATGTCGCGCGGATCGTACGCTTTCGCCTCGTCGGCTCTCTCGGCCGCAGTCATCGTGTCCTCACCTAGATCGGTCCGGCTAGGAATCCCCGCATTGACGGCGCGCTGCCTGCCAACACGGTGTTCGCCCAAACAAAAACGCTCCTCGAGCACGAGGAGCGGCCGCGCCGACGGTAGTGGCCTCCGTGGGAGGCGACACTGCCGGTAGGTCGGCGCGGCTAGCTAAGGAGCAGCCGGACAGGACGCATGTCTCCAGATTACCGTATCCGGCCCGGCCGCGACCCCGCGCGGATCAGCACGCCATGCACACGATCCGATAACGCCAGCGTGGCAGTCCAGCAACATTCGCCTGCCGCCCTGGGAGCATGACCACGACGACCTCACCCATGGACGAACCTAAGCGCGTCGCCCTGGTCGCCCACGACGACAGGAAAGGCGACCTGCTCGACCGGGCCGCATATCGAAAGACGTGGGGCTTACCACAAAATCCCGCATTCCGGGCGCCCGCTTGACCAGCGTCAACCGCGTCAATACAGTGATGCCTGCTCGCTCATTCCCCCTGTAAGGCGGGATTCTAGTTTCCGCATTGGAGGCCGTGCCGCAATTGCCCGATTTGCACTGGGCAATGTGCGTGCGATGCAGGGGTAAATTCGGGCCATTTCGGCGTTGCGGGGGGTAAATGCACGTTCCGGACGAAGCGAATATCGGCCCCGTGCAAGCCGTCGCTGTCGTCGGCGCCGCGCTGCGGTTTCCTGGTGCCCGGGACCCCGCCTCGTTCCACGAGCTCACGGTGTCCGGCCGGCGGATGTTCCGTGAGCTCGCTGACGAGACGAAACCCGACGTGCCGCCCGGCCGCGATGAGGGCAACGGCGCCGGGCCGCCCACTGGGCACGCGACGCTGCGGGCGGCGGTACTCGACGACCTGCTGCCCGCGCCCGGCCGCGATGACGACCTGACCGGCGGGATCACCGCGCGGCACCTGCTCGCGACCGAGACCGCCGTCGCCGCCCTCACCGACGTCCCCCCGGACGGCCGGGTCGTCTCGCCCGGACGGATCGGCGTATTCATCGCCGACCTGCCGGAACCGGGCACGGCGGACGTGGGCGACTGGGTGCGGCACCAGCTCATACTGCTCACCGCTGGGGATCGCACCGCGCCGCCGAACGGGAGCAGGGGCGTCCTCGTCGGGTCAGCCGGAGCAGAGCCGACCGGGGCCAGCGTCAACGAGCTGCTGCTCGGCACCCTCGACCTGCTCGGCCGCAAGCAGGCCGTCACCCGGGTAAACGGAACGGCACCGGGCGCGCTGCACTGCTCACTTCGCGCAGTCACCGCGGCCTGCGAGGCACTGAACTCCGGACAGTATGATCTCGTGCTCGCGGGTGGCGTGGCGAAGGGCGTCGGTGCCTGGGCGCGCGAGCGCCGCCCGGCCGGGCAGGCCGCCGAGCAGCACGTCCGGGTCTACGACGCCAGCCCGACCGGCATGTTCCCCGGTGAGGGCTGCGGCATGGTCGCACTGCGCCGCACCGCCGACATGAGGGCGGCGCGGGTGCCCGCCTACGCCGAGATCATCGGCTGGCACGCCGCTGGCCCGGCCGAGCCGCATGCGGCGGCGCTGCCCGTCGCCTACACGCGCGCCGGGATCAACCCGGCGGACATCCAGTTCGTCGAGGGCCACGGCGCGGCAACCGCCGACGACGACCTGGCGGAGCTCACCGCGCTGCTTGAGGTGCTCGGCGCCCGCCAGGCGGGCGCCCGTCACCGCTGCGCGCTCGGCTCCGTCGCGGCCAACATCGGCGACACGAGGGCGGCCGCCGGGATCGCCGCGCTGCTCAAGACCGCCTTCGCCATGACGGCGGATATCATCCCGCCGTCCACCGGCTGTGTCCGCCCGAACCGTCTGGTGCGCGGGGCCAAGGGGCCGTTCCGCTTCCCGTCGGTCCCCGAGCTGTGGCCGCAGACCCCGGTCCAGCTCGCAGCGGTCAACACCCTGGGCACCGCTCCTTACCCGGACGCCCCGAGGTCGGGCCCGGTCCACGTGGTGCTGCGCCGCGAGCGCGACCCGGCCCAGCGCCCCGGCCGGCGCCGCAAGCCCGCCCTGCTCGCCGTCGCGCCGCTCAGCTAGGAGCTAGCCGTCTTCGCGCGCTCGACGGCGGGCTCCCAGTTGGGCCGCAGCGGCATGCCCGACGTCCCGTCCTTGTGCAGCTTGACGCCGAGGATCTGGTGCAGTTGCACCACGTTGCGGTCGAAGCCCAGGATGCAGCCCGCCATGTAGAGCTTCCAGACGCGGGCCGTGCCCTGCCCGACCTCGGCGACGGCCTCGTCCCAGTGGGCGTCCAGGTTGTCGCACCAGGCCGTGAGCGTCTTCGAGTAGTGCTCGCGGAGGTTCTCCTCGTGCCTGATCTCGAAGCCGTTGTCGTTCATCGCGCTAGCCAGCCAGCCAGGGCCCTCAAGCTCTCCGTCGGGGAAAACGTAGCGGTTGATGAAGCCGTCCTCGTAGATGGACGGGCCGGTGTTGTCCGGGCGGGTGATGCAGTGGTTCAGCATCCGGCCGCCCTCCTTCAGCTTGCCGTTGAGGAACTTGAAGTAGCCGGGGACGTTGGCCTTGCCGATGTGCTCGGTGATGCCGATCGAGCTGATCGCGTCGAAGTCGGTCTCGATGACGTCGCGGTAGTCCATGTGACGGACCTCGGCCAGGTCCTCGAGGCCCTCGCGCTTGATGGCCGCCTGCGCCCAGGACGCCTGCTCGGCGGACAGGGTCACGCCGAGCGCCTTGACGCCGTAGTTCTTGGCGGCGTGCCTGACCATGCCGCCCCAGCCGCAGCCGACGTCGAGCAGCCGCATGCCCGGCTTGAGGTCGATCTTGCGGGCGACCAGGTCGTGCTTGTACTCCTGCGCTTCCTCGAGCGTGGCGTCCTCCGTGGGGTAGCAGGCGCAGGTGTACGCCATGCTCGGGCCAAGGACCCACTCGTAGAACGTGTTGGACACGTCGTAGTGGTGCGAGATGGAGTTCGCGTCGCGCTTCTTAGAGTGCATCGCGCCGATGGTGAACCGGCGGCGGTCGGGGACGACCTCCTGCGGCGGCGGGGCGATCCGGGGGAACAGCGCCTTCGGGCCGCCAAGGTCCCGCAGCAGCTTGATCCGGTCCGGCCAGCTGATGTCGCTGTCCTGGGCCTTGGAGAGCCGGGAGAGGGCCGTCAACATGTTGCCGTCCACGTCCAGGTGCCCGGAGACGTAGGCACGGGCCAGGCCGAGCGCGCCCGGTGCCTGAGCCAGGTACGACACTGCGACCGGCGACCGGACGGTGACCTTGACCGGCGAGCCGGGGGTGCCCGCGGACGACCCGTCGTATGCCTGGAATTCCACCGGAGCATCCGGGCCAGCGATCGCCTCAAATACCTGCGCCAGCGCCATGTGCGTTCCTTCCGTTTCTGGTCGCTTCTTATCCCGTCGCCGCTGTCGCTGAGTCAGCGGCGGCGTACGGCCTTGTCGTAGAGGGTGAGCAGGCGGCCGCCGCCGTCGTACTCCGCCTTGAGCTTGTCGTAGGCCGCGCCGTTGTACCGGCCGCGGAACTCTTCCTCGGAGTAGAAGGCGGTGGAGTACAGCGACTTGTGCCCGCCGAGCGCGCTGACCTCCGCCTCCACCATCCGGTTGTAGTAGCCGTCGCCCTTGCCCGGCGGCAGCGGCGCAGTGCCCCAGAAGCCGAAGTTGACGTAGAGGTCACCGGGGTGCATCGGGTACAGAGTCCACGACTCGGTGCCGCGCAGCCGGATCGGGCACATCCAGACCGGGGTCATCTTCACCTTCTCGGTGAAGAAGGCGAGGAACTCGTGCCCGCGCTCGACCGGGATCTCCACGTCCTGAGTGACGAACTCCCGCTGCGGCGAGTGCCGCTTCTCGTACATCGCGGCGGTCAGGCCGTGCTTCTGGTCAAGGGCCACGAGCTTGCGGTAGACGTCCGAGCGCCGGTACTTCCGCGGCCACAGCCGGCGGACCACCTTGTTCCTCAGGCCGAACGCGCCGGCGCACCAGAACCAGTCGGTGTCCCAGCGCCAGATGTAGCCCTTGACCGTGAGGAAGTCCTCGCGGCTGCGCTGCACCGACTGGTAGTAGATCTGCTGGCCGGTGTAGTCGCTGACCCACGGGGCCTTGTCGCTGAACGCGCCGACCGTGAGGTACAGCTCGTCGCTGCCGAAGGCTACCCCGTCGAGGAAGTCGGCCTTGTGCCCGTGGTAGCTGCCGTCGCGCGCGATCTCGGCGATCGCGTCCATGCAGCTCTTCGGGTCACTGAAGGCGAAGTGCCGCACGTGGACGTACGGCTTGACCGGCATCAGCTCGATGGTGAGCGCGAGCGTGTAGCCGAGGGTTCCGTAGGAGTTAGGGAAGCCGTGGAAAAGCTCGCTGTGCTCGTTGTCCTTCGTGGCGATGACGACGCGGCCGTCGCCCGTCAGGAGCTGCATCTCGGTCACCGACTCGTGCGGCAGGCCGTGCCAGACCGAGGTCGCCTCGATGCCGAGGCCGGTGACCGCGCCGCCAAGCGTGATGGTCTTGAGCTCGGGGACCACGAGCGGCATCAGGCCATGCGGCAGGGTCGCCTCGCACAGGTCCTCGTAGGTGGTCATGCCGCCGACGACCGCGGTTCGCGCCGCGGCATCCACGTGGATGACCCGCGCGAACGCCGATACGTCAAGGCTGACGCGCTCGGCGGCAGACGACGGGTCGCGGAACCGGAACAGGTTCGACGTCGGCTTCGCGAGCCGCACGGGGACACCCTCAGGAACCGTGGCGTACGCGTCGCGCAGCCGGGCCACCGCGGCCTCGTGAGCGGCCTGTTTAGCCGACGGCAGGCCTGAGATGCCAGTCACGTGCTCCTCCTCACTCCCTGGTGGGCACCACCGCGCCCGCTTCTTCCTGTCCATCATCGTGACAAGAATGCGCACTGGAGCACAAACGGGCAAGCTCTACACCCTGCCAGGCAAACAGCTCAGGCAGTGTATCGGGTCGCAAGATGTCACTTTCACCCCCCTTACCTGCGGGGACGGTCATCTCCCGCTCTGCCCTTCTGCGGCGCGTCGTAGACGGCGGCGACCTCCTCCGGCGTCATCGGCAGCCGCGCCAGGGCGGGAGGCGCGCCCGAGTCGAGGGCCTCGCGCAGCAGCAGCGCCATCGAGTAACGGGGGTTGTCGGCAAGCGCGCGGTCGAGGGCGACGTTCGCCAGCGCCCCGTCGCCGGACTGCCAGGCGACGAAGGCGAGCTGTCGCTAGCAGCCGGTGACGGCGCACGGGAGTTCTGCATCGTTGGCCTTCACCCGCTCCGGTAAGCCGTTACCTGGCCGGGCGAGCCCGTTGCTGATCGCGTATCGCACCGCCTGAGCCCGGCTCTGCACGCCAATCTTCGCGAAGATACGGTTGACGTGCGTCTTGACGGTTGCCTGGCCGAGAACGAGGTGTTCGCCGATTTCCCTGTTGGACAGCCCCTCACCGATCAGCGTGAGCACCTCGGCTTCTCGCGCTGTGAGGTTGCCCGGCAATCCGGACAATGGACGGGCCCGCTCGCCAGGGACACCGTCGGCAAGCGCGCTGACGAGGCGCGCTTGTACCACCGGGTCCAGCCACGTCTGCCCGCGGTGGACCGCGCGGATGGCGGCCTCGATCTCCTCGGCGCTCGCGTCCTTGGTGAGGTAGCCAACGGCCCCCGCGCGAAGGGCGGGGAAGATGGACTCATCATCCGCGTACGTGGTGAGCACGACGACACGCGCGGCACTGCGCCTGGTGATCTCCCGCGTCGCCGCCACGCCGTCCATCTCCGGCATGCGGAGATCCATGAGCACGACGTCAGGGGCAAGCTCGTCCACCAGCGTGACTGCCGTCGCCCCGTCCGGCGCGGCGCCGACGACCTCGATGCCCGCGCAGAGCCCGACGAGACCGACGAGCCCGTCGCGTACGACCCGCTGGTCGTCGGCGATCACCACGCGCAGGGTCGCGATACCTGTCATGCCGGCGCGCTCACGACGACCGACCATCCCGGTCCCGACGGCCCGGCGGCGAGATCGCCGCCGAGCCGCTTGATCCGCTCGCGGACACCCGCGAGACCCCACCCGCTTCCCTCGGCCGCGAGCGCGCTCCGCTTTCCGCCGTTGTCGGTTACCGCGAGCCGCACCCGTGCGGCGTCAAAGGAGAGCTGGACGCGCGCGCTGGCACCTGCGGCGTGCCGCGCGACGTTGGTGAGCGCCTCGCCGGTCACCCGGTACAGGGCGAGACCGAGCTCGGGGGTCACGGGCCGCGGTGTTCCTTCGACGGTGAAGGCGACGGTGAGGTTGAAGTCCCGCCGGAAGTGCTCAACGAGCTCGGGCAGCTGGTCCACACCGAGCCGGTCATCGCGACGCAGCGCGCTGACGGCGTCGCGCGATCCGGCGAGTCCCTGCTTCGCGAGGCCGGCGGCGGCGTTAATGGCGGCGCGCAGCTCGGCAGGTGCGTCCGCATTGCCCGCGAGCTTGCGCACCATCTCGAGCTGGATCGACAGTCCCGACAACGAGTGCGCGAGGACGTCGTGCAGGTCGCGGGCGATATTGGCCCGCTCCTGCGCTGCGGCCGCCCGCGCCTGGTCATCGCGAGCTTCCTCAAGTTCCGCGAGGAGCAGCTCGGTACCCTCCTGGCTGAGCCGGTAGCGCCGCAGGAGAGAGCCCGTGACGCCGAGCACCGCGCAGAGCAGTACCGAAGCGGCGATCGACGCGGCACCGGCACCTCCAGCCGCGCCAACCGCGACGCCGATCCCGATGGAGATCGCCGCGCCGACGGCGACCGC
>Ga0181525_10004559_pt1 | contig 10597 bp, 11 predicted proteins | sample PEATcosm2014_Bin_48_FD_121100 | JGI IMG/M metagenome (GOLD analysis project Ga0181525, IMG submission 121100) | Peatland microbial communities from MTU Mesocosm Facility, Houghton, MI, USA - PEATcosm2014_Bin06_10_metaG | ecosystem: Environmental > Terrestrial > Soil > Wetlands > Peat | place...
CACGCGGAAGGAGGTGTTGCCGAAGCATTTCATAGCTTCGGAAATAAAGAGCAGGATTCCGGAGAGCACCATCAGCGCCAACGCCCAGCGAGTCAAGGGACGCAGCGCGGCAGCCACCTCAGAAATGGGTTGCGCCTGGTAGATCACGCCGAACTGGCGCAGCGCCAGGACCACCAGCGATCCAAGCAATAACGTAAGGCCGAACAAATGGAAGTTCTCGATGAGAGGAAACGCCACTTGGGAATTGCGAATGGCCTGCGCGACCAGCGAGCTTTCGCACCATTGAAAGAATGGCATCAGAGTGACAGAAAGGGGACGAGAGCCGCCATCAAAAGGCAGTGTACGCCATGCTCCGCCCGCACGTGATCACCGCAGCCCATAAGATCAGCGAAGCCCAGGCAGCGAAGCGAGCCTGCCTAGGCGGAACCAGCGCGTTGTCCCATTGGCTCACTTTGCGATAAATACCCCGCTCAAACGCCAGGGCGTTGAGTGCGGCCACCACGAGTAAAACGATCTTGGTTTTGAAAAATACGCTGTTGTAGGCTTTCACCGCCTGGCACCAGAAGAGGAAGCTCCCGCTGACGATCATGATGGCGAAACCGGCCAGCATCCACGGTTTGATTTGTTCGTGAATTTCCGAGACCGGGCGGCGCTGCATGATATAGCCCAGTAGGCGCAGATCGGAGACCAGCAGCAATCCCACCGATAAGGAGAGCGCCAGCACGTGAGTGCTTTCGATGATGGGAAATACCCAAATGGACTCGCGGATGGACGTGCCGATTTTGGTGTCCTGCAGCCACTGGCACAAGCCTAAGATGGACATCGAGCTGGAAGACGCTCCCGCCTACACGCTTTCATGATATGTCTGAAAGCGCTGGCGACCGGGGTGAACAGGGGAAATCTGGAGAATGCAACGCCGGGAGCAGAAGCGAGCGCGCGATATCAGCGGCTCGGTGCCACTGCTCCTGCCCCGGCGGTCTAAAACAACAGTTAATTAGTGGGTGCCGCCGGCTTCAACAGCGGTGCTTTCACCTAGAACGATCTTAGATTTGGTCCCGCCCAAATCCAGCTCCCTCAACTTGGCTTGACCATTCTCGGTCTTGATATCCATCTGGGTATCGGCGTACTTGGACGCGTTGGTCTCCACTTTTGCGGCCACCGCGATCACATTCTTGCCCTGCTTGAACGTAACTTTGTCGCCGTCGATCTTGACTTCGTACTCGCCCGGCTTCAGTTGCGTCTGACCAACCCATGTAGGATCAGCGATCCGGACATGGTAGCTGGAGGCGGCAGTGGCGACGCCGACCGCGAAAACACAAGCTCCTAGCAATAGTTTGTTGATTCTCATTTGACTTTTGGCTCCTTAGATTGAATGCGTGTGGTACAGCTCTACGAGGAGTGTGGTTATTTTTTGTCTACAGGCCACACGTGTAGTTACGCTCAGCGGAGAGCAAAGGTTACTCGGGGAAGATTAAAGTTTAGCAAAGGTCTAATAATGTGTTACTTAGCGAGTCGCGCAGATTAGATGAAAGCTTCCCGCCGGGGGTTGCAACATAAAATACGTCAATTGCTTTATGGCCTTCTGTGTCGATCAGCACCACATCGATGTTACAACCCGCTGTCGAAATGGCCGAAGACAAATCGTAGAGCAAACCGGGGCGGTCCTCCGCGATAATTTCGATCAAGGTGGCGCTGTCGCAGGCGGTGGAATCGAAGTTCACACGCGGGGAAACAATACGCTTCTTCTGACGATGCTGCGCCGTGCGCCCGCGCAGAAGCTGCTGAGTATCCAGCCTGCCCAGCACGACATCTTCCAGCGTTTGCCGCAGGCGTTGGTTTTCGCTGGGGTTTAATTCCAGCGTGCGCGTAGGATCGTCGAAGACGAAAGTGTCCAGGATCAGGCCCTGCTCGTTGGAAAATGCTTCGGCCTTCAGAATATCCATACCGAAGCTCGATATCGCGCCTGCCAGAGACGCAAACAGAGCCGGCCTGTCGCGCGCGATGATGGTGGCGCGATGCACTCCGCCGGCAGCGTCGATCTGCACCGCAACGCCCGCGGGCTTGCTTAATTCGTACAGCCCGGCATGCGCCTGGATGTCCTCCGGGGTGTGCGTCCGCAGATAGCGGGAGGGAAAACCTCGCATAAAATCGGCCAGTCCCGCCAGACCGCCCTTAAGATCGGCCGGAACATCGGCGATGCGTTCTGTTTCGAGCTCCCGGAGCAATTGCTGATGCGTGACCCGGTAGGCCTCCCAAAGCTGTTCCAGGCGCCAGGGCGTCATGGCGGCGGGATTGACCGCGGAGATGTCGGCGTAAGTGAGCAGCGTCAGCAGTTTCAGACGCTCCAGCGTCCCAATCCGGGCAGCCAGCAGGCGGGCCGTGGCGGGATCGTGCAGATCGCGGGCGCTCATTACCGCGGAAAGATCCAGGTGATGCTCGATCAGAAACTCCACCACGCTCCGCTCTTCGGCGCGCATTTGAATGCGCTCCGCCGCCGCGCGAGCCAATTCCACCGACCGGCGGGCATGATCGCCGCTCTGCGAGCCTTTGCCGGAATCGTGAAACAGCAGCGCAAAACGGAGCAGCGCCAGATCCTGGACCTCGGAAAGAATTTCGGCCAGGCGGCGGTGCGCAGGATCTCCGCTCGCACTGAGCTCAGCCAGCTTTTGGATGGTGACCAGCGTGTGTTCGTCCACGGTATAGCGATGGTAGAAATCGGGGACCACCAGGCAAAAAATATGCCGCCATTCCGGAAACATGGCCTGCAGGAGCCCTGTTTCGTGCATGGCGCGCAGCGCGGCCCCGGCGTGTGGAAGCGAAAGGATGCCGTGCAGGGCAGGCCATAGCGGCTGGGTGCGAGCGCAATAAGCGCCCAAAGTCTCGGCAGCCTGTTCGACGCGACGCTCGGTTTCCGCGGCCAGCGGGATGCCGTGCCGCGCGACGAATTCCAGAAGACGAAAAATGACGGCTGGATCGCTGCTCAATTGCGCGGGGGAACGCAGATAGATGCGGTCGCTTGAAACCGTAAACTCCGTATTGGAAAGACGCGCGCGCCAATCGTTGAAATTCGTAACCAGGGATCGCTCGGATTTCTCGTTCAGGTCCAGCGCGCGGCGGGCTTCATTCGCGATGACACGCGCGTTGCGAAAATACTCGCGCATCAGATCGGCCGGTTCGCGAAACGGCAGATAGGGCTGAGTGGTGAGCGCCTCCTGCGCATCGAAGCTCAATAAGTTCTGATCGCGCCGCGTCTGGTAGTGCAGAAAGCAGCGCAGCGTATGCACGAATTGGGCGGGCGCAATTAAGCGGGCGCCCGCTTCCTCGCTGGCTTTGCGCAGCTTCGCAAACCAATTCACCAGGTGCAGATCCCGCAGCCCGCCCGGGGTCTCCTTGACGTTGGGCTCCAGATGATAAAACGTGCCCTGGAATTTCTCGTGGCGTTCGCGAGCCAGCCGGCAGAGGTGACGCGTCAGGGCGCTGGCCTGGCGCTCGAAGAAATCCGGCAGTTTGCTTTCCAGCCTGGCAAAAAGATCGGGCGAGCCGCCCAGCATCCGGCGATCCAGCAGGCTGATGTTGAGTTCCACGTTGCCTTCATGGATTTCGGCGCATTCGGCCACGGTCCGTACCGAATGGCTCAGCCGCAGTCCCGCGTCCCAAAGCACGCGGACGAATTCGGACAGGCCATTTTTGATCGCGGCCGATTGCGACTCGCGTTCTATCAGGATAAGCACGTCGACATCGGAGAACGGGAACAACTCGCGGCGTCCGAAACCGCCCACGGCCAGCATTGCGACGCCTGCCTGGCGCACTTTTGCCAGCGAGGCTTGAAAGGCGCCGATGGTCATCTGTTCGATCAGCGCCGATAGCCCGGCCAGAACGGGAGCGGCATCCCCGTTGCTGAAAAACTCTTGCTGGATTTGCTGCCAGGCGGGCTGTGAGTGGAGCTTGTTCATCGGTTCGAAATTCCAGGCGCGCGGCCGCCAGCTTCGGGGAATCTTGCGGGCGCTTCGACTTTGATTGTATCGTCTGAGAAGTGCTTATCACACCGCGATTTCCGATCTTCCTGAGCGCGGCTTTGGTCCTGGCCATCACGCCCGGCCCGGGTATTTTTTATGTCCTGGCGCGCAGTTTGCGAGGAGGACGCCGGGAGGGCGTGCTGTCGGCGGCAGGGACCTTCCTGGGCGGCATGGCGCACGTAGCCGCAGCGGCGTTCGGATTGTCGGCGATCCTGGCGGCCTCAGCGATCGCATTTGAAACGGTGCGATACGCGGGCGCGGTGTATTTGATCTACCTGGGATACCGGATGATTCGAAGCCGGCGCCAAGAGCTGAACGACGGGTGGCCAGAGGCCGCCGCGGGCCGCAACACTTTGTGGCAAGGTTTAACGACGGAGGCGCTGAATCCCAAGACGGCGCTGTTTTTTCTGGCCTTCATCCCGCAGTTCGTGTCCGTCCCGCAGGGGCACGTGGCGCTGCAGTTTCTGTTGTTAGGCGCGATTTCGGTAACGCTGAACACCTGCGCCGACCTGCTGGTCGCCTGCTTTGCGGGTCCACTGGGATCGAAAATGCAGCGCAGCGCGAAGCTCCGCAGCCGGCAGCGCGCGGCATCGGGCATCGCGATGATTGGCCTGGGCGTTTATGTAGCTACCGCGCGGGCCAAAAGCTAGGGAAGTCTGGAATAGAAGCCTCTAATAATAAGCCAGCGATTCCACGCCTGCACCGCCGGTGAAGCTGGAGACCACCTTGTTCTGCGACAGATCAATCACGGAAACAGTTCCATCGCCGTGATTGGCCACCAAAACCGTTTTGCCGTCCGGAGCAAAAGCAAATCCCATGGGATCCTTCCCCACCGTAAGCACCTGCTGTTTACCATGCGGATCCGATTCGTCGATGATGTTGACCAGCCGCTCCGCGAGATTGCAGACCAGAAGCTTCGATCCGTCGAGTGAAAAGCGCGGTTTGAACGAAGCCTTGGAGTTTCCTTCCAGCGGAATGGTCATGGCCACGGTGTCGTTCGCCGTATTGATGACCAGAATCTTGGGCTCCACATGATCGACAGCCACCACGTGACGGCCATCCGGCGAAGCGGCAATGCCTTCCGTGCCATTGGGAGCGGGGATGCGCGCCACGATGCTGCGCTTCTTCAGATCGATCACGCTTATGAACAGCCGGTCGTTTTTATTCACCACGTAGGCTTTGCTCGCGTCCGGCAGAACGGCCACCCAATGGCCGGTGCCTTCGGTATCGATGGCGGCTGCGATGCTGCGGGCCTTCGGATCTATCACCAGGAGCTTGCGGCTCAGGTCGCAGGTGACGTAGATCTTGCCCGCGTTATCGATCTGGATACCGTGCGGGGCCTGGTAAGGCGACACGTCGATAGTTCCCGCCACCTGCCGCGACGCCAGATCTACGATCGCGATAGTATGGCCTGGATGCGGATTCCGGCCATAGACGCCGTCGCCGTAGACCGGAATATAGGCGAACTTGTGGTCGGGAGAGATGGCCAGATCGTGCGGCGCGACGCCGACTTCCAGATTCGAAATTTCCTGAAAAGTCGACGGATCGAAGAAACGGACGTGCCGGCCGATTTTGTCGATTACGATCAATCCGTGCGTGCCCGTGGGATTGTTCAGATCCACGCGTCCGGCGGCGAAGACGAGCACGACCGCCGCGAATCCGGAGGCGGCTAGCAGCGCAACTCTTTTGACAGTCATAATTGTCCCTTGGGGAAATTATCCAGAACTGCTTAGCTGGCGACCTTCTGGACGATCTGAGGCACGATCTGGGTCTGAGGCACGATCTGGGAAGGATCTGCGCCCACGCGGCCGGAGCCAACGGCCAGCGCCGCGGGAAGTTGGAAATCGAAGTGAATGGTGGGCAGATTCGGAATTGGCGATGCGGAGTCCTGGCTGTTTACTCCAGTAATCAGCGACGACGTCACTCCAAAAACCGTATCCGAATCGATGTGTTCGTCGCCTTGCAGATAGAGCGCGGTCACCACCTCGCGGTAACCCGGCGCTCCGATGATGAAGTGAATATGCGCGGGACGATAGCCGTGACGTTTTTGCGCGCGAATCATGTCGCCCACCGGGCCGTCCATCGGGATCATATAGCCTAGCGGAGCGATGGTGCGGAGGTAGAAACGTCCCTCACCATCGGTCTGGAACGTTCCGCGCAGGTCCATCTCCGAAGGATCGTGCTTTTGCAGATCGTAGTTGCCGGTTTCGTCCGGCTGCCATACTTGCACCGTGGCATTGGCGACGCCCTTACCAGCCGCGTTGGTCACTCGGCCATATAAACAAACTTCCTGACCGTTCGTGGGCTTGGTGACGATGGTATCGCCCAGCTTGAGCGCTGGCGAGTCCTGGCGGTAAAACGGGCCTACCAGGCTGGATTTGGTGGTGGCTTCCCCCGCCCGGCGATCATGCAGCGCGTTCACCAGGCTGCTAAGACCCAGGGTGTCGGAAAGGAGGATGAACTCCTGCCGGTACGCCGTGCACTTTTGGCCCACGGCCGTAAGAAACTTGATCCCTTCCAGCCATTCTTCCGGCGTGAGATCCACCTCGCGGGCGAATTCGTGCAGGTGCCGCGTGAGGGCGGCCATGATCTCCTTCAGACGCGGATCGGGCGTCGATTCCATCTGCTGCACCGCAGCTTCTGTGATGGTGTATTCGTTAATTGCCAGCATGTTTCCTCCGAGGTTAAACCGTCAGGTGGTGAAAAACGAGTATACAGCATGAGCGCTGGAGGCAACGGGCGGCGGTCCTCCCAGTACAAGCTGCCAGGCTGCTTTTGGCCTGCGAGCCCGCAGCCCTTTACACTGAGAATTTATGCCGAAGGTTCTGGTAACAGGTGGAGCGGGCTACATCGGTGCGGTTACGGCCCATCTTCTGAAGCGGCGCGGATATGGCGTCGCCATCGTGGACGATCTGTCGCGAGGGCACGAACATAACGTCCGCGGCCTTTCATTTCACCACTTGAATCTGCTCGAAACCACTGCGCTGTCGGATCTTTTGCTGCGCGAGCGGGTAGACGCAGTGGTGCATTTCGCGGCTCATTCCATGGTGGGCGAGTCCATTAAGAAGCCCGAACTTTATTTCCTGAACAACGACGGCGGCAGTGCATCTTTGTTCAGCGCGATGATGCGGGCTAACGTCAAGCGGCTGGTGTTCTCGTCCACCGCGGCGGTGTACGGCACGCCGGCAATCGTTCCCATTCCCGAAGATCTTCCCAACGATCCGGTGAATCCGTACGGCGAGTCGAAAGCGATCGTGGAGAAAATGTTGAAGTGGCTGGATAGCTGCGCCGGGTTGCGCAGCATTGCACTGCGATATTTCAATGCGTGCGGAGCGGACCCGGAGTCCGGCGTGGGCGAGGAACACAATCCTGAGACGCACCTGATCCCGTTGCTGATCCGCGCGGTTGTTTCCGGCCGGCCCATGACCATCTTCGGCGACGATTACGAAACGCCCGACGGCACTTGCGTCCGCGACTATGTTCACGTGAACGATCTGGCGGAGGCGCATGTGGTGGCGATCGAGAAACTGCTGGCGGGCGGGACCTCCGATGTGTTCAACGTGGGCACCGGCGCCGGGCAGAGCGTGCTGCAGGTGATGCGGGCGGTGGAGCAGGTGATGGCGAAGAAGGTGCCGCATGAGATCGGCCCGCGCCGGGCGGGAGATCCCGCCGTACTGGTGGCGAATTCCGACAAACTAAAACGGACGCTGGGTTGGAAGCCCAGCTTCCCGGACATCCGGGACATCGTCGCAACGGCCTGGCAGTTCGAAAACAAAAGAGCGCTGGCGCGCGAAGGGTGACCAACCGCAGATCGCGTTTGAAACCGCACTCCTGGTAAAATCGGGGAGCGGGCGCTTCCGGCTGCGGAACGCTTTGGCAAATAAACATGGCTGACATCGAAAAAACCGACCAGGATTGGCGCAAGCAGTTAACGCCCGAACAATATGCAGTTACTCGCAAGAAAGGCACGGAGCCCGCGTTCACCGGCCAACACTGGGACAATCACGAGCGCGGCACGTACAAATGCGTTTGCTGTGGAACGCCTTTGTTTGAATCCGATACCAAGTACGATTCGGGCACCGGATGGCCGAGCTTCTGGTCGCCCATATCGGCGGAAAACGTGCGGATGGAGCCCGACACCAGCCACGGCATGCGGCGCGTGGAGGTGCTGTGCGGGAAGTGCGACGCGCACCTGGGCCACCTCTTCGACGATGGTCCCCAGCCCAGCGGCCAGCGTTACTGCATGAACTCTGCGGCACTTGATTTCGAGAAGGGCGCGCTGGATTTCGAAAAGATCAAGTAATCACTCGGCGAGATCCGGGACCAGCTCTACGCGGTCCATCGCCAGGAACGTCCGAATGTGCGGATGTGTGGACTTCTCCAGGCCGGCCACCGGGCCAAAATAGATCGCTCGTCCTTCATACAGCACCACCACCGCGTCGGCAACCCTGCGCATCAGGTCCAGATCGTGCGTCACTACCACGGCCGTTAATTTGAGCTCGCGCTTGAGCTTCAGCATCAGCTCCGCCAGGATGTTCGACATGATGGGGTCCACCATCGTGGTGGGCTCGTCATAGAGGATGCACTCGGGCTGCGCCGCCAGCGCCCGCGCGATGGCCACCGCGCGTTTGTACCCGGTGGACAGGTCGGCCGGATAGGAATCCTTGAACTGCAGCATATCCACCATGGAGAGCAGTCCCTCCACCACGTCTTCCTTGTTATGCACGTTATAGTCGTCGCGCAGTTCCAGCGAGAACAGGATGTTCTCGGCCACCGTCAGCGAGTCGAACAAAGCGCCGCTCTGGAACACCATGGTTACTTTCTTGTGGATCTCGCGAAGCTGCGCCTCGGTGTAATCGGTGATGTCCTGATAGGCCACAAAAACCCGGCCCTCATCGGGTTTCAAAAAGCCCATAATGTGCCCCAGACTGACGGATTTCCCCACGCCGCTGCGGCCTATGATGGCGACCGTCTCTCCCGCATTCACATAAAAATTGGCGTCAACTAAAACCGGCCGGTCGAACGTCTTAAAGACATGGCGAAATTCGATGTAGTGGAGCTTGTCGGTCATAATCGAGTGCGTCACGATCGAGTGCGTCACGATCTAGTGCGTCACGACAGCTTCGCCTCAAAATCGGCCCATTCGGCGGGGGTATTGACGTTCGCCAGCGCCGGCGCTTCCACCCGAACCCAAACGGCTCCGATCTCTTTCACCAGGTCCCGCATTCGCAATCGTTTGTCACGAATCGCACGGCCCAGCGCGGGTAAACAGCGCCGATGATAGATCGCGCACAGGGGTTCGGGCTGGCCGTACGGCCCGGTGGGTGCGACGCAGTTGCGTTGCGCTGTTTCGGCCCGGCGCAGCAACTCGCGCAGCAGGTCCGCGGTGACCGCCGGCATATCGCAAGCGACGATGGCGTTCCAGTCTGTCTGCGTAGTCCTGAGCGCGGTGTAAATGCCGCTCGCCGGGCCGTGACCGGGCAGTTCGTCGGAAAGGACCGTCAGGCCAAGATGCCCCAGCCGTTCCGGGTCGCCAATCAGGGCCACCGAGCCCGCGGCTTCCCTCACGATTCCGGCCACGTGTTGCACCAACGTTTCGCCGCTATATGGCAGGAGCGCCTTGTCCCGGCCCATTCGTTTGCTCGCTCCGCCGGCCAGCACAAATCCGGAGGCTTGCATGAGAGAATAATACCATTAGCATCCGGATGGTCCAGAAGAAAGAAAAGTTGCGGCGGGTAGTAATCCGGTTATAATCGGAAGGAACAAAAGGATGCGATTTTGTTTGGAAGTTATTCTTGGAGCGGCGGTTCTCGGAAATCTCAGCGCCGCCAGCCTGCCGGGTTTGGACAAAACCACGGCGGGTGGCGCGCGCGCTGTATGGGTAGTGCGCGTGGACACGCGGACCGGAAGGCTGGTCCGGACGGTGGTAGCGCCCAAACCGGACGCTGGCACGGATGCCGATGTGCGCAGCCTGGTTACCGAAGCAGCCAGGAGTTTCGACGTGAATCCGTTGCTGGTGGATTCGGTGATTCAAGTGGAGAGCAACTACAATCCTTTCGCCGTTTCACCCAAGGGAGCGCAGGGCCTCATGCAATTGATGCCTTCCACCGCGCAACGTTTTGGCGTGACCGACACTTTCGATCCGAAGCAGAATATCGAAGCTGGCGTCCGCTATTTGAAATTTCTGCAGGACACCTTTCAGGATGACCGGCTGGCGATTGCGGCTTATAATGCCGGGGAGAAAGCGGTGGCAAAGTATAAAGACGTGCCGCCTTATCCCGAGACCATGAGCTACGTCGCTAAAGTGGGAAAGAAATATGGGCAGGCCAGGCGCGCGTCCCTAAACAGCAACCAGACCAACCACGAAGCACAGAATACCGAGGATCCGACGTTAACCGCAGTATCCGCTCATCCGGAATCCGTTAATGAGGAGCCCAGGCACATTTTTGCTTATGTGGATCAAGAGGGCAAGCTGCACATAGCGACTCAATAGGAAATCCATGCCACACCTCCCCCGGCAAAAGCATGGCCGAAGCGAATGTTACCCAGCCCGCTCCAGGACGGCGCGCTGGCGGCGGGCC
>Ga0181525_10004562_pt1 | contig 10595 bp, 6 predicted proteins | sample PEATcosm2014_Bin_48_FD_121100 | JGI IMG/M metagenome (GOLD analysis project Ga0181525, IMG submission 121100) | Peatland microbial communities from MTU Mesocosm Facility, Houghton, MI, USA - PEATcosm2014_Bin06_10_metaG | ecosystem: Environmental > Terrestrial > Soil > Wetlands > Peat | place...
CTGCGCTAACCTGCGACGCCCCGCTTGAACCCTTCACCTTCGAGCGCCGCGCCCCGCGCGAGAACGATGTCGCCCTGGAAATCCTCTATTGCGGCGTTTGCCACAGTGACCTTCACTGGTCGCGCAATGACTGGGGCTGGACGCAATACCCCGTCGTGCCCGGCCACGAAATTGTCGGCCGCGTCACCGCGGTGGGCAGCGCGGTCACCCGGACCAAGATCGGCGATGCCGTCGCCGTGGGCTGCATGGTGGATAGCTGCCAGAGCTGCGACCAGTGCCGCAAGGGCGAGGAGCAGCTCTGCCGCGAGGGCAACACCCTCACCTATGGCAGCCGCGACCGCATCACCGGCGAACTCACCCAGGGCGGCTATTCCAAACACCTCATCGTGCGCGAGGAGTTTCTGCTCCGCGTGCCGCAGGGCATGGACCTCTCCCGCGCCGCGCCGCTGCTCTGCGCGGGCATCACCACTTACTCGCCGCTGCGCACCTGGAATGTGGGGCCGGGCAGCCGCGTCGGGGTCATCGGCCTGGGCGGCCTCGGCCACATGGCGGTCAAACTGGCCGCCGGTCTGGGCGCCCATGTCACCGTGCTGAGCCGCTCGCCGGACAAAGCGGCGGACGCCCAGGCGCTGGGCGCCGACGCGCTGCTGGTTTCGGCGGACGCCGCCGCAATGGCTAAAGCCGCCTCCAGCATGGACCTCATCATCGACACCGTGCCGGTGAAGCACGACCTCAACGCCTACCTGCCGCTGCTGGACGTGGACGGCACGCTGGTGCTGGTCGGGCAAATCGGCCCGCTGGCGGAGCCGAGCACCGTGCCGCTGATCCTGGGCCGCCGGCGCATTGCCGGCTCCCCCATCGGCGGTATCGCGCAGACGCAGGAGATGCTGGATTTCTGCGCGCGTAAAAACATTCTGCCGGAATGCGAGATGATCCGCATGGACGAGATCAACACCGCCTTCGCCCGCATGGAGCGCTCGGATGTGCGCTACCGCTTCGTCATCGACATGGCCTCACTGCCGGGATAACGGCACCGCCTCAGGCGGGCGAGAGGCGGCGTTCGACCCAGGCGGCGAACGCTGCCTCCATGTCTGGCGTGATCTCGTGTCCCGCAGCATAGCGATGCTGTTCGAAGGGCACGCCTAATTGATGCAATAGTCCCGCGCTGCGCTCCGCCCAGGCGGCCGGGAGCACGTCATCCTGTTCGCCATGCAGAATCAGGGCGCTGAGATGCGACAGCTTTTCGCGCGGGGCAATCAAAGGGCTGATCTCCGGCAGGATGCGGCCGGAGAGAATGCCAAACCCGGCGACGGTCTCAGGCGCTGTCAGGGCCAGCCCGGCGGACATAATGCCGCCCTGGCTGAACCCGGCGATCAGCGTGCGGGCGGCGGGAATGCCGGTTCGCGCCTGGAGTTCGCCGATGAAACACACCAGCATGCGCCGGCTGGATTCGGCCTCGGCGGCATCGATCATCGGACCCTTAGGCGTAAAATTGACGGTGAACGCGCGATAAGCGTTCGGCCCTGCCTGGATCGGCGAACGCACCAGCGCGACGGCGAGGCTCGAAGGCAACAGGTTCAAAAAGCCGGCAAGCCCGGTTTCGTTGTGGCCGACACCGTGCAGAAGCACGACCAGGCCGGTTGCCGGCTCCGTGGCGAGCCTCAGGCGGTATGAAAGACTCAGGTCTTCGATCAGCGGCGGCAGTTGCACGGCGGTATTCCTTCCCATTATCAACGTCCTTCAAGATAGCGGCAAATCCGAGCATCTCGAAGCCCCTGATCGGGCTCCCGGAATTTGTCCTCCGCGCAAACCATGGAAGGCCCGACGCAAGCTTCCGGCCAAATTGTCTTTGGCACGTTTTTTCGGCACACTCCCTCAAAAGTTATCGCCGTACCACCACGAGCATTGCGCTGCCTGGAAAGAACGATATGAAAACCATCTACAGTCCCGATCATTTATTGCATCAAAGCCCCGGCGAGATATTTCTGGGCGAATTTGTCCCCGCCTTCGAGAAACCCGAACGTGCCGAATTGGTTCTGGCTCGAATAAAGGCCGTTGGGCTGGGCGAAATCGTTTCGCCTGATCCATTCCCGCTCAGCGCCGTCGCGCGCGTCCACACGCCGGGCCTGGTGGAATTGCTGCAAGGGGGTCATGCCGAATGGGAAGCTTTGGGCCGCTCCGGTGCAGCTTATCCCAGCACGTGGATGGCGCGCGGGATGCGCGAGGACCGTATCCCGGCGGGCCTTGACGGGCGGCTTTCCTATTACGGTTTCGATTGTGGCACGCCGATCACCAAAACCACCTGGCAGGCAGTAAAATCCTCCGCCGACGTTGCGCTCACCGGCGCTGCGATGATCAGCGCGGGGACGCAAGCCGTCTTTTCCCTCTGCCGCCCGCCCGGCCACCATGCGGGCGCAGATTATTACGGCGGCTATTGTTTCCTGAACAACGCAGCCATCGCCGCGCAAAAGCTCCTCGATGACGGTGCGAAACGCATTGCCATCCTCGACATCGACTACCATCACGGCAACGGAACGCAGCAGATTTTCTACCCGCGCGACGACGTTCTCTATGTTTCGCTGCACGGCCACCCGGACGAAGAATACCCCTATCTGCTGGGGTATGACGACGAAACGGGCGCGCAAGGGGGCGAGGGGTTTAATGTGAATTTTCCGCTGAACTGGGGCACCGGTTGGGAGGGCTGGTCCGCCGCGCTGGCGGCTGGGTTAGCGCGTATCGCGGCCTATGGTGCCGACGCGGTGGTCATCTCGCTTGGCGTGGATACATATAAAAATGATCCGATTTCTCACTTCCAGCTCGACCACGCGCACTTCACTGAAATTGGCGCGCGCATCGCCAATTTAGGCAAGCCTGCGCTGTTTGTTATGGAAGGAGGGTATGCTGTGGCGGAAATTGGCATCAACGTTGCCAACGTGCTCACCGGGTTCGAGGGCGCCTGACCGGCTTTGCAAATGCAGCCGGTCCGCCTTCAGTTGGTGGACGAAGCCGCCCTCCACCGAGTAGAGGCAGTTATGGGATAGCCATGAGGATCGTATGCCCGAACATTTAAATGCGCTTGCCGGAAAACGGGTTCCCAAAGCCCTGCTGACCAATGTCCCCCGCTTGGTGACGGCCTATTTCACGCTCCGGCCCGACCCGGAGATATCCGCCCAGCGCGTCAGTTTCGGCACATCGGGGCATCGCGGGGCCGCCTTGGCCGCCTCGTTCAACGAGGCGCATATTCTGGCGATCACCCAGGCCGTCTGCCTGTACCGCAAGCATGCGGGCATTGATGGCCCGTTGTTTCTCGGCATGGACACCCATCCGCTCTCGGAGCCCGCTTTTGCCAGCGCGGTGGAGGTGCTGGTGGCCAACGGCGTGGAAATTATGGTGGACGCCCAGGGCGGCTATACGCCCACGCCGGTGATCTCCCACGCGATCCTGGGCTATAATCGTGGCCGCACGCACGGGTTGGCCGATGGGATTGTCATCAGCCCCTCGCATAACCCGCCGGAGGAAGGCGGGTTTAAGTACAACCCGGTGAATGGCGGGCCTGCGGATACCGATGTAACCGGCTTCATCGAAAAAGCCGCCAATGCGTTTCTGGTGGCCAAGCTTGAGGGCGTGGTGCGCATCCCGTATGCGCGCGCGCGCCAGGCTGCCACCTGCCATGCTTATGACTACATCACGCCGTATGTTGAGGATCTCGCCAGCATTGTGGATCTGGATGCGATCCGGGCGGCGGGCGTGCGCATCGGCATCGACCCGCTGGGCGGTGCCGCCGTGCATTACTGGCAGCCGGTCATTGAGCGCTACAGACTGGACGCCACCGTGGTGAACCCGGATGTTGATCCGGCCTTTGGCTTCATGACGGCGGATTGGGACGGAAAAATCCGCATGGATTGTTCCTCGGCCTATGCGATGACCCCGCTGATTGCGTTGCAGGACAAATTCGACATCGCCTTCGCCAACGACACGGATGCGGACCGCCACGGCATCGTCTGCCCCTCCGGCGGGCTGATGCGCCCGAATGATTTTCTCAGCGCGGCGATCGCCTATTTGTGCACCCACCGGCCGGAATGGCGGGCGGACAGCTCCATCGGCAAAACGGTGGTTTCCAGCGGCATGATTGACCGCGTAACGGCCAAGTTTGGCCGCAAGCTGGTGGAAGTGCCGGTGGGCTTCAAGTGGTTCAGCAGCGGTCTGGTGGATGGCGGGCTGGCTTTCGGCGGCGAGGAAAGTGCCGGCGCTTCCTTCCTGCGGCGCGATGGCACGGTGTGGACGACCGACAAGGACGGGCTGATCATGGGCCTGCTGGCGGCGGAAATGACCGCAAAAACCGGCCAGGACCCACAGCAGTTTTACAGCGCGGTGACGCAGGAGCTGGGCACGTCCTTCTATGAACGCATCGACGCGCCCGCGACGCGTGAGCAGAAAGCCCGCCTGAGCAAGCTGGAGCCTGCGGACGTGCCGATTCAGGAGCTGGCGGGTGAGCCGGTTGAAGTGGAGATCAATCGCGCGCCCGGTAATCAGCAAAAAATCGGCGGGCTTAAAGTGGCGTCCGCCAATGGCTGGTTTGCCGCGCGGCCTTCGGGGACCGAGGATGTTTACAAGATTTATGCGGAGAGTTTCCGCAGCAAGGAACATCTGAGACAAATCCAGCACGAGGCCCAGGCTATTCTCTCCGAGACATTCAGCAAGAGTGGCTAATACCGGTTTTCGCGCCGCCGTCATCGGCGGCGGGCCTGCGGGGCTGATGGCCGCCGAGGTGATGGCCCAAAACGGCCTGGCCGTAACGGTGTTCGAGCGCATGCCCAGCCCTGGGCGCAAGCTGTTGATGGCCGGGCGGGGTGGGCTGAACATCACCCATTCCGAGGCGATGGAACGATTTTTGACCCGCTATGGCCTGGCGGCGGATTGGATGGCGCCATGGCTCGCCGCGTTTCCACCAGAAGCCGTACGGGAATGGTGCGCCGGGCTGGGGCAGGCAACGTTCGTGGGCAGCAGCGGGCGCGTGTTCCCCACGGTGATGAAGGCGAGCCCGCTTCTGCGCGCCTGGATGGCCCGGCTGGAAGGGCTCGGCGTGCGGCTGGTCACCCGCGCGACGTGGACCGGCTGGGACGCGCAGGGGGCGCTGCGTTTCGCCGATGGCGCCAGCTTTGCCGCGGATGCGGTGGTGCTGGCCCTGGGCGGCGCCTCATGGCCCCGGCTGGGGTCCGATGGTGGCTGGGCCAAGCTGCTGCCGGATATCGGCATTGCCCCGCTGCGCCCGGCCAATTGTGGTTTCAAGGTCGATTGGTCGGAACATTTCCGCCAGCGTTTTTCAGGCATGCCACTCAAGCGCATTGCGCTCTCGTGCGGCGAGGTGACGGTGCCGGGCGAGATGATGATCACGCATGATGGCGTTGAAGGCGGTGCGGTCTATGCGCTGTCGGCCCTGGCGCGCGACAGGGTTGAACGGGACGGCGTCGCGGAGCTGCGGATCGACTTGCGCCCGGACATGACCGCTGAGGCGCTGACGGCGCGTCTGGCGGGTGCCGGGCGTGCCTCGCTGACCAATGCGTTGCGCAAGCAAGCGGGCCTGTCCCCGGTGGCGATCGGCCTGGTGCAGGAGGCGCGTCATGCCGGGGTCACGGGCACGCTGACGGAACGCATCAAAGCCCTGCCGCTGCGGCTGGTGGCGGCGGGCGATCTGGCCCGGGCCATCTCCACGGCGGGAGGAATCCGGCTGGAGGAACTCGATGACGGCCTGATGCTGCGCCGGCGTCCAGGCATATTCGCCGCAGGGGAGATGCTGGACTGGGAAGCGCCGACGGGTGGGTATTTACTGCAAGCCTGTTTGGCGACGGGGGCCGCGGCGGGGCGCGGCGTGTTGGCCTGGCGCGCGCGCAACGCAGCGCCCTGATTCCATCCGGCCGAGTTTGGTAACATTTAGGAACGGTTCACAGGCCACATTATCCGCAGTATGCATGAGCGAGATAACTCTCCAGAAGTCGGAAAATTGGAGCATCGGTTTTGAGGCGGAGCAAAAAAATGGCCAGGGATAATCGAGTTTTCCGCCGGTGGGGCATGCGCCCGCCTTTGCGCCGTGGCGCCGCAGTAGCATGACAAAGCTGAAAAGCTGGGGCGTGAGCCACCCTGGGTCGGTGCGCAAGCATAACGAGGATGACATGCTGGCGCGGGCTGATCTCGGCCTGTGGGCGGTGGCCGATGGCGCGGGCGGACACGAGTCGGGCGAGCTGGCGTCAGGCATGATTGTCGAGGCGCTACAGCTTCTGCCGCAATTTCTCTCGGCGGCGGACGTGCTCACGCAGATGCGCCAGGCGCTCAGCCAAGTGCATGACACATTGCGCACGGAGGCACAGTCGCGGGGCAGGGGCGGGGTTATCGCCTCAACCTTTGTCGCGCTGATCCTGCGCGATGGCCGCTACACCTGCCTGTGGGCCGGGGATTCGCGGGCCTATTTGCTGCGCGCGGGCATGCTGACGCAGCTCAGCCGGGACCATAGTCTGGTGCAGGAGCTTGTTGATACCGGTAAACTGGCGGCGGAGGATGCCGAGCACCACCCTCATGCCAATGTCATTACGCGCGCGGTGGGAGCTGACGACAGGCTGGAGCTGGATAAAGTGACCGGCTTGATCGAAGACGGCGACATATTTTTGCTGTGCAGCGACGGCTTGAGTAAGGTTCTGACGTTGGAACAGATCGCCGGCCTGCTGAACTCGGCAGATGGGCAGGATCCTGCCCAGGCGCTGGTTGCAGCGGCTTTGGCGGCCCATGCCAGGGATAATGTGACAGCCATGGTTGTATCGGCGGCGCACTAGTCTTTTGTTAACTTTTTGCGTAACGTTCCTGATGATCGGGAACGTTAACAACCATGGATGTCCAGGCAGGGGCATTGCCAGTCTTCGGGTGATTTGATGCGTCGAGCCTTGCTGTCTTCACTGGTACTGGGCGCGGGGTTTTGCGGCCTCGTTGCCGTGTCCGGCAGGGCATTGGCGCAGACCGTGCCGACGCAGTTCCTCCAAACCTCGCCTTTGCCGCATATTGAGCCGCAGGAGACGCCGTCTCTGGGCGCAGGACTGCCGAATTTTCAGCCGTTAACCGCCGAAGGGGCGCTGCCTTCATTGACGATTCCGGTGGGGACTGTGACAATTATCGGCGCAACGGCCTTTCCGCAGCGGCGCTTGAATGAAATCATCGCGGGCCTTGCCGGGCAGCGGGTGAAGCTAAGCCAGATCGAAGCCGTGCGGCTGGCGCTGGTCGGCCTGTACCGGCGGCATGGTTACGTGCTCACCACGGTCTCAATGGATATCGATGCGCAGGGCGACGTCCGTTTTATCGTCACGGAGGGCTACATATCTTCGGTGAAACTATCCGCCGATGTGGGGCCGGCGGGGACGATGGTTCTAGCGTTTCTTCAAAATGTCACAAATGAACGGCCGATTTCCGAGGCAAGCCTTGAGCGCTGGTTGCTGCTGGCGCAGCAGGTGCCCGGTATTTCAGTCCATGCGGTGCTTCAGGCAGATGCTGATAATCCCGGCGCGTTGACGTTGATTGCCGAGGTGTCGCGTCAGGATGTCTCGGCGCTGGTGACCGCCGATGACCGGGGTTACGTCGATACCGGCCCGGCCGAGGGGCTGGCAGTAATTGACCTCAACAGCGTGACCTCGTTTGGCGATCAGACCGAGGTTTCGATGTTCCATACCAGCGGCGGAACAAATAATTTCGGCCAGATTGACGAAAGCTTCTTTATCGGCAGCACTGGTCTGCGGTTGAAGGTTTATGGCGGTGCGGGGCGGGCCTTGCCGGGCGGTACGCTGGGCAAGACGAAGTATGAGAGCAATCTCGAAGTCTTTGGCGGTCAGCTTAGCTATCCCTTGCTGTTGCGCCGTGACCAGGCGCTCAACCTCTCGCTCAGTTTCGACGCATTGGGAAATCTGATTATAACGGACGGCTTCCGCACCAGCTCCGACAACCTGCGGGTTGGCCGGTTTGGTGCGCAATACGCCTGGCAGGACCTCTGGATAGGAGATTCGCGCGAAGGCGTGAACGTGCTGAACCTACGGGAGTCCCAGGGGATCCCGCTGCTCGGAACATCCCCGGACGGCAGAATGCTGGGCGAGGCCGGACGCAGCGGCGAGAAGACGGATTTCTGGAAACTCAACGGCTCCATTGCGCGCACACAGACGCTGGGGTCACCTCTCCCGGATGCGACGCTGGCGCTGCATCTGGAGGCAGGCGGGCAGTACACGACGGATATTCTGCCCAGCGCCGAGGAATTTGACCTGGGCGGCAATCACTTCACCCGTGGTTTCTACTCCGGCGAGGTTTCCGGCGACAAAGCTTTGTACGCCACGGCGGAGCTGCAACTGAATACGGGCGCCAGCTTCAATTTGTTCCAGCTTCCGGTCGATTTCGGCGCGCAGTTTTATACGTTTTACGATTGGGGCGAAACCTGGAGCAACCTATCCTCCGACCTCAACTACAAAGTGGCTTCAGCAGGGGCGGGCGTGCGGCTGGGGATAACAAAGTCTGTAGAGCTTGACGGCGAATTCGTGCACCGGCTGACAACGCAGCTGGATCGTGCCAATCCGTCAAATCCGTTGCTGTCGGGCAATGTTATCTACTGGGGCGCCACCGCACGATATTGAATGGGACGGCGCCGTATTTCGCGTAAAAAGGGGAAGAAATGGAGTTTAAGCCGCATCGGGTCGCATCGGGTTTGAGAAGCAAGCAGCTTTGGCGTGCGGCTTTGCTCGGCTCGACCTGCATGTCGGTGCTGGCGGCAGCCCCGGGGGCGGCGCAGGCTCAGTCGCCGGTGACACCGCAAGGGGGCGTGGTGGCGGCAGGGACGGCGACGATTACCCAGGCGCCGGATCAGACCACCATCGACCAGACCAGCCAGAGGACGGTGATCGACTGGCAGAGCTATAATGTCGGCAGCGGAGCGCAGGTGCAGTATAACCAGCCCTCAACCAGCGCGGTGGCGTTGAATTTTGTCACCACGCCGTCGCCTTCGGTGATTGCCGGGAAGATTGACGCCAACGGGCAGATTATCATTGTTAATCAGTCTGGCGTGGTGTTTGCCAAAGGCTCGCAGGTGAACGCCGAGAGCTTGGTGGTGGCGACTTCGAGCATCTCGAACAAGGACTTCATGGCCGGCAAGATGGTGTTCACCGGTGTGCCGCGTCCGGGTGCCTCGATTGTGAATGATGGTACCATCACGGTGAAGGATACCGGGCTGGTGGGGCTGATCGCGCCGCAGGTGGCCAATGACGGGGTTATCGTCGCCCGCCTGGGTCAGGTGGTGCTGGCGGGGGGAACGGCATTTACGCTCGATCTATACGGCGACCGCCTGATCTCGCTGGATGTGACCAAGGCGGTGAGCGCGGTGGATGTCGGTGGCAAGCTGGTGCCGGCACTGGTGACCAATAGCGGCGTGATTCTGGCCGATGGCGGCAAGGTGACGCTGACCGCGCAGGATGCGGACGCGCTGGTGACGCAGTTGATTGATGCCGGGGGGACGATCCGCGCCAATACGGTGGGAAGTAACACCGGGACGATATCCATTACCGGCATGGGCGGCAATATTTCCATCGCCGGGAATTTGTTGGCGCAGGGCACGGCGCCGGGCAGCACGGGCGGCGCGGTGCAGGTGCTGAGCGACGGCACCGTAGCGGTGACGTCGAGCGCGGATATTGACGCCTCCGGCAGTGCCGGGGGCGGGGTGATTGCGGTGGGTACGGACTTGGCGCGCGCCAGGGCTGGAGCCAGCGACACGACCGCGCCGCGGGCGGCGGTGGTAACGGTTGCGGCTGGCGCGCGCTTGAGCGCCAACGCCACCGCTGCGGGCAACGGCGGCACCATTACGCTGCTGAGCAGCCGGAGTACGGATTTTCAGGGGGCAATTTCGGTTCTCGGCGGGCCGGCTGGCGGTAATGGCGGGCTGGCGGAGATTTCCTCGACGGATGTCATCACCCTCGGCGGCACGGTGGCCGATACGGCGGTGGACGGACAAAACGGCGAGGTGCTGCTGGATCCGGCGACGCTGGTGGTGGGCGGAACAACCACGAGCGCCGGTTCGACCAGCTCTGGCGGGACGATAACGATTGGCACCGATACTTTGGTGACGAGCTATCTTTCGGCCTCGAACCTCGACCAGTTGACCGGGACGATTGTACTTGAGGCGAGCACGCTGATTTCGGTGGCGAGCGCAGTGAGCATTAGTAGTGCGAACACCGCGCTGAGTCTGGTTTCCGGCGGTGACGTTTCCATCGCCGGGTCGGTTTATGTGAATGGCTCGCTGGAGATTGACGCGGGCAATTCGATTGCGATCGGCGCTGGGCTGGATGCGTCGAATATTGATCTAAATAGCGGCAGTGCGGGGATCAGCCAGACCGCTGGGACGATTAACGCGGGGACACTGTCGGGCAGCGCCAGTGGGAGTGGAAGCATTAGCCTGACCGATGCGGGCAACAGCATCGGCACGCTGGGGAGCTTTAGCGCGTCTGGATTGGTGCTGGCGGACAGCGGTCTGTTGACCGTTGCGGGCCCGCTGAATGCGTCCAGCGCGGCGTTGAGCGCGGGCACGC
>Ga0181525_10004563_pt1 | contig 10594 bp, 6 predicted proteins | sample PEATcosm2014_Bin_48_FD_121100 | JGI IMG/M metagenome (GOLD analysis project Ga0181525, IMG submission 121100) | Peatland microbial communities from MTU Mesocosm Facility, Houghton, MI, USA - PEATcosm2014_Bin06_10_metaG | ecosystem: Environmental > Terrestrial > Soil > Wetlands > Peat | place...
CGCTCCACGGCGTGATCGCAGCGATCGCCACTGCGATCGACGATCACGGTGAGCCCGACTGCGCGCGCTCGGTCGAGCTGGCCCGCTTCCTGCTCGAAACCGGCTGCGACGGGCTCAACGTCCTTGGCACCACCGGCGAAGCCACCTCGTTCTCGCTCGAGCAGCGCAAGCGCGTCATGAGCGCTTACGCGAGCAGCGGATTGCCGCTGGAGCGGATGATGGTCGGCACCGGCGCGGCCGCGCTGGCCGACGCCATGGCGCTGACCCGGCACGCCGCCGAACTCGGCTTTGCCGGCGCGCTGGTGCTGCCGCCGTTCTATTATAAGGGCGTGCCCGACGACGGACTGTTCGCCGTGATCGAATCCATCGTGGCGGCGACTGCGGCGCGGCCGATCCCGATCTATCTCTATCACTTCCCGTCGCAATCCGGCCTGCCCTGGCATGTCGCACTGATCCGCCGGCTGCTCGATGCGTTCGGCGACCACATCGTCGGGCTAAAGGACTCGTCCGGCGACATGGCCTATGCGCGCGAAGTCGCCGCTATCTCGCCGCGCTTTAAAGTTTTTCCCTCGACCGAGGCCGCCTTGCCCGAAGCCCGATCCGGCCCGTTCGCCGGCTGCATTTCGGCGACCGCCAATCTCAACGCCGACCTCTGCGCCCGCGCCTATCGTAGCGGCGACGCCGCGGCGCTGGGCGAAGCGGTTGCGATCCGAAAATTGTTCGATGGCAAACCGTTGGTCCCAGGCGTCAAGGCGCTGCTGGCCCACATTCACGGCGAACCGCAATGGGCGCGGGTCGAGCCGCCGCTGTCGGCTTTCGCAGCAGCCGACCGTGCGGCGGTGATTTCCGGTTACCAGACGGTTCGGGCCAAACGCGTCGCCTAGCTTGCGGGCGTTGACGGTGGACCCCCGCGCCCGTATAAGCGCGGCGCGGGCTGGTAATTTCCGGTCGGCGCTCCTTTATCGTCTCCACACGCCACGGCTACAGAATATGGCTAATACAAAATCCGCCAAGAAGGCAGCCCGCCAGAGCGCGCGCCGCACCGTCATCAACAAATCGCGGCGTACGCGCTTGCGGTCCGCCGTGCGCAAGGTCGACGAAGCAATCGCCACCGGCGATCGCACTCGCGCCGTCGCCGCCATGGCCGAAGCCGAGCCAGCCATCATTCGCGCGGGGCAAAAAGGAATCGTCCACCGCAACGCAGCACGGCGCAAAGTCTCGCGGCTCGCCCGCCAGATCGCCAAGCTCGGAAAAAAATAGTTTCCGACTACCGGGTGCCGGCATGCAACGCCGATCGGCGATGCGCGGTAATGTATTGCCATTAATCTGTTGCAGAATTGTCACGTCAACTCGTAAAATCAGGGATATCGGAAGCTGCGTTATCGGCCGCGCGGCGGCGGTATCGATTCTTATTTGCTCCGCGCCGGGCGCCGAGGGTTACCCTAAAAAAGCGAACAGAAGAATTCATGCTTCCTGAAGGGCTTATTGCGCATGAAAATCTTGGGCTTCGAATCGTCCAAGAATCCGCGACGCCGGATGTTATTTGTTCGGGTGTACAGAATTATACATTTTTGACGGTATTGAATTATCACAGAATTATGAATTAACCCGTTGCGTCAATACTTTGGTCGCTCGCGTCGGTCCTGCGTGGCACGCGCGATTGTGAAACGCCAATTTAGCTGACCATTTTTTGCGGTTGCGGGCGGCAACCCGCGTGTTACTTTTTCTTTGCCTTTGGTGCTGAGGGTCCTGAGGGTTCTGAAGGTCTTCAAAAATTGATCTAGGCGAAAACTCATAAATGTGGGTGCGGGTGAACTATGTTCTGTTGGGAGCAGCAAAGTTCGCGTCTCGGAGTGAAGGTAGCAACCCTGACCGTAGCATCTGCCCTAAGGTCTTCGCTGACCGCCGGGAAATTGGCAAATGCAACGCCGCGATCACATACGGCGCCACATACAACGATGAATAACAACCATCGATTCCGGGAGCGATGGGTGGGGATAGACAATGACAATCCATCTACCGTTAAGCGTTAAGAGCGTTACTCGGCCGCGAAGCTGTTGGCCCAGAGCCGCGTCCAGCGGCTGAGACTCCAACGCCGTTCGATGGGCGTCCGCGTTCGGCTCCGCCGTGTCGCGCTCGCCGTCCCAACCACACTTCGATGAGTCAGTTGCATTGCCGCAAAGTCGGGCAGGTGAGTCGACTCTCGCTGGCTTGGTTCTTTATTCCTCCGACGAAAAAAGCAGACCCAGATGACGAGCACGGATCAAGAACGCTGGCGGCGGGTGAAAGATCGGCTGCGTTCCGAACTCGGCGAGGACGTTTTTTCCAGCTGGTTCGGCCGCATGGAGTTTGAAACAATGGACAAGGGCTCGATCCGGCTGTCGGTTCCGACGCGCTTCCTACGCAACTGGATCCAATCGCATTACAGCGAGCGCGTGCTGGCGCGTTGGCAGGAGGAACAACCCGATGTCAGCCGTCTGGAACTGAGCGTTCGCTCGGCCACGATCCGCCCGCAGCTGGCCAAGCCCAAGGCGGCGGAGCCACTGCCGTCACGCGAACTCCGCGACGGCAACGCGGGCAGCGCCGACACGCGCTCGAGCGTACCCTTCATGACCGTGCACGAGGCGCTCGGCGGCTCTCCGCTCGATCCGCGCCTCACCTTCGACTCATTCATTGTCGGCCGCTCGAATACCCTGACGCATGCGGCGGCGAAGCAGGTGGCGACCTGCCGGCGTGGCGAGCCGCTGATGTTCAATCCGCTTTATATTCACGCCGGCGTCGGGCTCGGCAAAACCCACCTGCTGCAGGCGATAACCTGGACCGGCAATAACGGTGGCGATCGCAAAATGCTCTATCTGACGGCCGAGCGCTTTATGTACGGCTTCGTTTCCGCACTGCGCAGCCAGACCACGCTGGCATTTAAGGAAGCGGTCCGCGCCATCGATGTGCTGGTCATCGACGACTTGCAATTCCTCCAAGGCCGCTCGACGCAGGCGGAATTTTGCCACACGCTCAACGCCCTGATCGACGCCGGCCGGCAGGTCGTGATTGCCAGCGACCGGCCGCCGGCGGACCTCGACAGTCTCGACGATCGCGTCCGCTCCCGGCTCGCCGGCGGGCTGGTGGTCGAGATCGGCTCGCTCGGCGAAGAATTGCGGCTGGAAATCCTCAAAAGCCGCATTGGCGCCGCGCGCGCCCATCATCCCGGTTTTGAAGTCCCGAACCCGGTGCTTGTTTTCATCGCAAAATCGGTGACCCACAATGGCCGCGACCTCGAGGGCGCCGTCAATCGCCTATTAGCCCACAGCAAACTGTCTGGCCAGCCCGTCACGCTGGAAATGGCCGAGCGCGAGATGCGCGACCTAATCCGCCCGGCCGAGCCGAAACGGGTGCGGATCGAGGACATTCAGCGCATCGTGGCGCGCCAGTACAATGTCAGCCGCGCCGATCTGCTATCGTCGCGCCGCACCGCCAACGTGGTGCGCCCCCGTCAAGTGGCGATGTACTTGGCGAAGGTCCTGACGCTGCGGTCGCTGCCCGAGATCGGCCGACGCTTCGGCGGGCGCGACCACACCACCGTGCTGCACGCGGTGCGCAAGATCGAAAATCTGGCCGGTAATGACAGCAGCTTTGCGGAGGAGATCGAGGCGCTCAAACGTCAGCTGCAGGATTGAGGGTCGATCCCTCACCGTGGCGGTTGCCGGAGCCTAGGCGAGGCCAACGAAAGGCCGGGAAAAGGCCGAACCAATTGCGATCCGGTCTTGCCGAAAGCGTCCGGCCACGCCACTTTGGCAGCCGCCTCGTCCATGGATTTCACGATGAAGGTCACCGTAGAGCGTGCCGAATTGCTGAGATCGCTGGGCCACGTTCATCGCGTGGTCGAACGCCGCAATACCATTCCGATTCTGTCCAACGTGCTGCTGCAGGCTGACCGCTCAAAGCTGAGCCTCAAAGCCACCGATCTCGACGTCGAAATAACCGATACGATCGCCGCCGAGGTCGGGCCGGCCGGATCGACCACCGTACCCGCCCACATGTTTTTCGATATCGTGCGCAAGCTGCCCGAGGGCGCCCAGGTCGTTCTTGAGTCGTCCGGCGACCGCGCTGCGCTAACGATCCGCGCCGGCCGGGCGCGTTTTACCCTGCAGACGTTGCCGGAAAGCGATTTTCCCGATCTCGCGCCGGGCGACATGACGCATAAATTTACGCTCAAGGCGGCCGACCTGAAGCGGTTGATCGACAAGACCCAGTTCGCCATCTCGACCGAGGAGACGCGGTATTACCTTAACGGGATTTACCTGCACGCCGCGGCCGCCGCGAAGGCGCAAACGTTGCGCGCGGTCGCAACCGACGGCCACCGGCTGGCGCAAATGGAGCTCGAACTGCCAAGCGGTGCCGCGGGCATGCCGGGCATCATCGTGCCGCGGAAGACGGTCGGCGAAGTGCAGCGTCTGATCGAAGACAACGAGGCCGAGGTCTTGATCGAACTTTCGCCCGGAAAAATTCGTTTCACCGTCGGCCAAGCGATCCTGACCTCAAAGCTGATCGATGGCACGTTTCCGGATTACGGCCGCGTCATCCCGGTCGGCAACGACAAAGAGCTCATCGTCGATAAAAAGGAATTCGAGGCGGCGGTGGATCGGGTTTCGACGGTCTCAAGCGAACGCGGCCGTGCCGTCAAATTATCGATCACCGGTGGCCGATTGCTGCTGTCGGTGACCAATCCCGATTCCGGCAGCGCGACCGAGGAACTCGAGGTAGAATACGAAGCCGAGCCGATCGATATCGGATTTAACTCGCGCTATCTGCTCGATATCGCGGCCCAGATCGAAGGCGAAGCCGCCGTCCTCAAACTCGCCGATCCCGGCTCGCCGACCCTGATCCAGGACAAAGATTCGCACGGCGCGCTTTACGTGCTGATGCCGATGCGGGTTTGACAGGCATCAGGGATCAGTCATCAGGTATCAGGACGCTTAAATTGCTGTTGCTTCGGGGCACCTGAGTCCCGATTCCCGAATCCTGATCCCGATGCCTGTTCTTCGCCTGGTCCTCAATAATTTCCGCAATTACCATGCGGCGGCGCTTGAAACCGCCGCGCAAACCATCGTGCTGGTTGGGCAGAACGGCGCCGGCAAGACCAATCTGATCGAGGCGATTTCGTTTTTGGCGCCCGGCCGCGGCCTGCGCCGCGCCACGCTCGACGAGGTGGCCTTCAGCGAGGGCGACGGCTCCTGGGCGGTTGCGGCGGAAGTAGAGGGTGCGCTGGGACTGGCCACTTTGGGCACCGGGATTGAGCCGTCGCTTGAGGAAGGCGCCTCTATCCAGCGCAAATACCGGATCGACCGCGAGCCGGCCGCTTCGGCCTTGGCATTCACCGATCACCTGCGCGTCGTCTGGCTGGTGCCGGCCATGGACGCTTTGTTCGGCGGCGCTCGTGCCGAACGGCGTCGCTTCCTGGACCGCCTGGTGCTCGCGGTGGACCCCGAACACTCGAGCCGCGTCAACGCGCTCGAACGGTCGTTGCGCTCGCGCAACCGGCTGCTGGAAGAGCCGCGGCCCGATTCGCATTGGCTTGACGCCGTCGAGCACGAGACCGCCGAACTCGCCGTTGCGGTCGCCGGCTTGCGGGTGGAGACGGTCCGCCGCCTCGAAACGGTGCTGACGCGCCGGCAAAACTCGGTCTTCCCGGCGGCCGAGATCGCCCTTGACGGCTGGATGGAGCAACTGATCCCGGCGCACCCGGCCGTCGAAATCGAGGAACGCTATCGTACCTTGCTGCGCGACAATCGCGGCCGCGACGCGGCGGCCGGGCGCACGCTCGACGGCCCGCATTTGACCGACCTGAAAGTCAGCTACGCGCCAAAGGGGATCGCCGCCGCCGACGCCTCGACCGGCGAGCAAAAAGCGTTGCTGATCGGCTTGGTCCTGGCGCATGCCCGATTGATCGCGGAGATGACCGCGTTCGCGCCGGTGATCCTGCTCGACGAGGTCGTCGCCCATCTTGATCCAGCGCGGCGAGACGCCCTGTACGGCGAACTGGCGCAACTCGGCAGCCAAGTCTGGATGACCGGCGCCGACCCGGCGCTGTTTGCCGAAGTTCATGACAGCGCCGCCGTGGTCGAAGTCGCCGCCGGCCGGCTGGAACCGCGACCGATGAGAGTCTGACTACTCGATCGGCTAAAAAGGTTCCGCGTCGGGGCGTCGATCTGCCATGCGACGTCTGCGGGCAGCGAGGAACCTTTAGCGCCGGCAGCCTCTTACCTACCAAGGAGGAAGAGCAACTCGTGGCGGGATAAAGGCCCAAAAAGCATGCCGGAACAGGCAGAAGAAATCGTCATCCGCAATCTCATCGAAGCCCTCGAGCGGCTGCGCGAGGATTTGGATCGGATGGAACTTTGGACGGCCGCGCTGGGCTGTCTGCAGCACCCGATTCCCGACTATCAGCCGGGCGACCAACACCTCCTCGACAGGTCTGCGACGAGGCGTCAGGCGCGGCACACCAATCGCTAGGGGTCGCAGCGGCGGCCGCGCAAATCCTTCCAGACCAAATCCTTGCAGACAAAGGCCGGCACGGGCCACCGGCACCATGCGCATTTTTACGGGTTCGCCAAGCATTATCGGGTGCGGCCTTTTCGAGGCGCCATCCGGGCTCAATTCGGCGCCTCGCAAAACCTTGAAAAACCGCGATTTGACAATATCTTAATCCCGTCCACTTTGCTTTGTGCCGGACTATCTTTTGGTGTACAAGATTCGTCGATTCACCCTAGCTTTTTTCAGGCGATTCGAGAGCTTTTCGCATGGCCGAACCGGTTCGTAAGCCGAGCCCCGCCGCTGCCTCCGATTACGACGCGGAATCGATCAAGGTACTTAAGGGGCTCGATGCCGTGCGCAAACGGCCGGGCATGTATATCGGCGACACCGACGACGGCTCCGGCCTGCATCACATGGTCTACGAAGCCGTCGACAACGCGGTCGACGAAGCGCTCGCCGGCTACGCCAAGGAAGTCGTGGTCACGCTGAACCCCGACGGCTCCTGCACTGTGCGCGACGACGGTCGCGGCATTCCGGTCGACATCCACAAGGGCGAGGGCGTTTCCGCTGCCGAGGTCATCATGACCCAGTTGCACGCCGGCGGAAAATTCGACCAAAATTCCTACAAGGTATCCGGCGGCCTGCATGGCGTCGGCGTCTCGGTGGTCAATGCGCTGTCGAGCTGGCTCAAGCTCACCATATGGCGCGACGGCAAAGAGCATTTCATCGAATTTTGCGACGGCGATCCGGTTGCCCCCCTCGCGGTGACCGGCGCCGCTCACGACAAGCGCGGCACCGAGGTGACATTCCTGCCGTCGAAAAAGACCTTCACCATGACTGAGTTCGACTTCGCCACGCTGGAGCACCGGCTGCGCGAACTCGCCTTCCTCAATTCCGGCGTCAATATCGTGCTGTCCGACAAGCGCCACGCCGTCGAGAAACGCGAGGAAATGCGTTACCAGGGCGGCGTCGAGGCCTTCGTCAAATATCTCGACCGCAACAAGACCCCGCTGGTGCCGCAGCCGATCGTTATTTCGGCGGACCGCGACGACGTCGGCGTCGAATGTGCGTTATGGTGGAACGACGGTTATCACGAGAGCGTGCTGTGCTTCACCAATAATATTCCGCAACGCGACGGCGGAACGCATCTCGCCGGCTTCCGCGGCGCGCTGACGCGCCAGGTCACCGGCTATGCCGAATCGAGCGGCGTGGCGCGCAAGGAAAAGGTCGCGCTAACCGGCGACGATTGCCGCGAGGGCCTCACCGCGGTGCTGTCGATCAAAGTGGCCGACCCGAAATTCTCCTCGCAGACCAAGGATAAGCTGGTCTCTTCCGAAGTGCGGCCGGCGGTCGAGGGCCTGGTCAGCGACATGCTCAAGGCCTGGTTCGAAGAGCATCCGGCCGAAGCCAAAATCATTGTCGGCAAAGTGATCCAAGCCGCCGCCGCCCGCGAGGCAGCGCGCAAGGCGCGCGAGATGACGCGCAAAAGCGCGCTGGGCGTCACCTCGCTGCCCGGCAAGCTCGCCGATTGTCAGGAAAAAGATCCGGCCAAATCCGAATTGTTCATCGTCGAGGGCGATAGCGCGGGCGGCAGCGCCAAGCAGGGCCGTAATCGCGAGTTCCAGGCGGTGCTGCCGTTGCGCGGCAAGATTCTCAATGTCGAACGCGCCCGCATGGACAAAATGCTGTCGTCCGAGCAGATCGGCACGCTGATCACCGCGCTCGGCACCGGCATCGGCGCCGACGAATTCGCGATCGACAAACTGCGCTACCACAAGATCATCATCATGACCGACGCCGACGTCGACGGCGCGCATATCCGCACGCTGCTGTTGACCTTCTTCTACCGGCAGATGCGCGAGATCATCGACCGCGGCTACCTCTACATCGCGCAGCCGCCGCTCTACAAAGTCGCGCGCGGCAAGTCCGAGCAATATCTGAAGGACGAGCGCGCGCTCGAAGACTACCTCACCGACACCGGGCTTGAAGAGACGGCGCTGCGACTGTCGTCCGGCGAAGTGCGCGCCGGCAACGATTTGCGCAAGCTGGTCGAGGAAGCCCGCACCATCCGCAACCTGCTGCGCGGTTTGCACAGCCGCTATAACCGCCAGGTCGTCGAGCAGGCGGCGATCCTCGGCGTGCTCAACGCCGCCATTTTCGGCGATCCGGAAAAAGCCAAGGCGGCGGCGCCCTATATCGCGCGGCGGCTCGACGCGCTGGCGGATGAAACCGAGCGCGGCTGGATCGGCCAATTCACCGAAGGCGAAGGCTTCCAATTCGAGCGCACGGTGCGCGGCGTCAAGGAAGTGGCGTTCCTCGATCAGGCGCTGCTCGGCTCGGCCGATGCCCGCAAACTCGACGAATTCGCGCCGTCCTTGCAGCAGACTTATCCGCGGCCGACGCCGCCCGCGATGCTGCGCCGCAAGGACGAGGAAACCCCGATCCACGGCCCGGTCAGCCTGTTCGATGCCGCCACCGCGGCCGGCCGGAAGGGCGTCTCGCTGCAGCGCTACAAAGGCCTCGGCGAGATGAACCCGAACCAGCTCTGGGAAACCACGCTCGACACCAATGCCCGCACCATGTTGCAGGTCAACGTCAAGGAAATCGACGAGGCCAACACCATCTTCGACGAACTGATGGGCGACAAGGTCGAGCCGCGCCGGGTATTCATCGAGGCGCACGCGCTGACGGCGAGCGTAGATGTGTGATTTTTCTGACCGCGCTTCGCGTGGGCGGATGTTTCAAAACAAATCGAAATACTCGTTCTGCTCCCAGGCCGTGACGTCGTCCCCTGCCCCCGCTTCGGCGTTGAAGCGCGCCAGCTCCGCTTCTTTGATGTGGGCGAAATAGTCGACAAAGGCTGTGCCAAAGCTTTTGGCGAAGACTTTGCTTGCCCGCAGCGCCGCGAGCGCTTCGCCAAGGTTTTTCGGCAAGGCCTGCGCCTTGGTTTCATAGGGCGTATCGGCCGAAGGGCCGGGATCGCTGCGCTTGGCGATGCCATCGAGGCCGGCATGAATTTGCGACGCCATGTAGAGATATGGATTGGCCGCCGGCTCGCCGACGCGGTTTTCCAGATGCGTTGAGGCGTCGCCCGCCTCGCCGAGCACGCGCACCATGACGCCGCGATTATCGCGCGCCCAGATGGCGCGGTCGGGGGCGAGCGTATAGGCGCGGTAGCGTTTGTAGCCGTTGACGGTCGGCGTGGTGAAGGCGGCGGCGGCCCGCGCGTGGGCCAACAGCCCGCCGAGAAAATTCAGGCCGAGGGCGGAAAGGCCGCCGCGTTCGTTGCCGGCAAAGGCGTTGGCCCCGGTTTTGCGGTCGAGCAGCGATTGGTGCAGATGCCAGCCGCTTGAAAAAAGATTGGGCAGCCCCGGCCGGCACATGAAACTTGCCAGAAAACCGTTGCGCCGCGCGATCTGTTTGGTGGCGGCGCGAAACAAAATCATGGTATCGGCGGCGTCGAGCCCGCGCTGCGGGCGGAAGGTGAATTCGCACTGGCTCGGCCCGAGTTCGATCTCCAATGAGCGCAACGGCATGCCGAGCGCCGTAATACCGCGCCGGATCGGCGCCAAGGCCGCGTCGATCTGATCGAACCGGCTCTCGGTCAAATATTGGTAGCCCTGATTGAGCAAACTGACCTCGGGCGCTTGCGGCGGCCAAGTGGCGTCTTGCGGCATCAACCGCGGATTCTCCAGCTTGAACAGATGGAATTCGACCTCGAGCCCGGCGAGGTAATCGAAGCCCGCGGTTTTGAGCCGCGCCAGCGCATCGCGCAGAATTTTCCGGGTCGAAAACGGCACCGGCTTGCCGTTCGGGAAATAGATGTCGCAAAGCAACCAGCCGGTGTTGGCGGCCCACGGCAATAACTGAAACGTCGCCGGGTCGGCGACCATGACGAAATCGCCCGCGCCCTGCATTTCCGGCATGCCAAAGCCGCCGCCGGGCGTGAACACCGGATATGCGGTTTTATGCGCGGTGTCCTTGGCAAGCAGCGTTGTTGTCATGGTGACGCCGCTTCGCATCAAGGCCGGCGCGTCCTCGGCCATGACGGTCTTGCCGCGCA
>Ga0181525_10004564_pt1 | contig 10594 bp, 10 predicted proteins | sample PEATcosm2014_Bin_48_FD_121100 | JGI IMG/M metagenome (GOLD analysis project Ga0181525, IMG submission 121100) | Peatland microbial communities from MTU Mesocosm Facility, Houghton, MI, USA - PEATcosm2014_Bin06_10_metaG | ecosystem: Environmental > Terrestrial > Soil > Wetlands > Peat | place...
ATTATGGGCGCGCCTGTGACACTGGTCTGTCGGCTACACTGATATCAATGAACCAGTCAGTACCGCTCTGGACGATGGCAATCGGTCCTGTCGCAACGCTGTTGGGCACGATGCTAATCGTGAGGTTGGGAGTATACCTTCAAAATCGCGCGATTGAGCGGTCCGCGGATCTTCTGCGCGCCGAGTTCAAACAGCAGTTCCCGGAGCTTGAACTCCGTTTGACCAAACTACTCCTGGAACTCACTCATCGTGCCGAACGCCTGGAAGAGTCGCGGGGTTTGATTCGAACGCCGTAATCGATTGCGTCTGTCATTATGGCGACCCGAACCCTACTAACCTTCGAAGAATTCGAGAAATACCCGGATGACGGGCACAAGCACGAACTTCTCGAAGGAGAGCATATAGTCTTGCCTCCGCCAAAATCGTACCATTCCGACGTACAGCATCTGCTGTTGCGCATCTTGCAGCCCTACGTTGATCAACACGGGCTTGGCGATGTGCGCATCGAGGCCGGCTTTAAGCTTTCTGAAAGCACCTGGTTGCAACCGGATGTTAGCTTCCTGCGAACCTCTCAGCTTCGGAGCATGCCAGCGGGCGGTTACTTTGAGGGCGCGCCCGCGCTGGCCATCGAGGTCGCGTCCGATTCCAACACCGCGGCGCAACTTGACCTCAAAATGGAGCTGTATTTCGCCCATGGGGCCGAGGAAGTCTGGATCGTTTTTCCGCAAACCCGGCGCGTCCGGGCCCATTTTCCCGATGGCCACAGCGAAACTCTGTCCGATGATCTACGCTCGGCGCTGTTCCCGGGTTGGACTGCGCCGCTCGCCGCGATTTTTCCCTGAATTAAAGGTAAACCGAGCCGCACTCAATGTTCCGCCGTCCCTGGCGATATGTATGGTAGTGGAGATTGATTCATGTCGATTTCAGCTCTCTCTTCTAACCTAATCACGGATCTGCAGCAGAGGCAGAATCCATTTCAACAGATTAAGCAGGATTTCCAACAACTGGCCAGCGCCCTTCAGAATGGCAATTTAAGCGGCGCCCAAGCGGCGTATTCGAGCATCCAGCAGGTGCTCCAGGCGAACTCGGGATCGTCGAATTCCGGCGCTTCGGACCCGCTCCAGAACGATTTTGCCGCCCTCGGCCAGGCGCTCCAGTCGGGGGATCTAACGCAGGCGCAAAGCGCGTTCTCCCAGTTGGAGAGCGCTTTCCAGGCCGGTCCGCAGGGAGGCGCCGCGGCCGCCGCCGCAGCCGGAGCCGCTGGAACTGGAACCACAGCCCAGGCTCAGGATCAGTACGTGTCCAGCGCGTCCAATGGTCAAAATGCCGAGCAAACGGCTCAACAGGATTACAGCCAACTATCGAGCGATCTGCAGTCCGGCGATTTGACTGACGCCCAGACCGCTTATTCCAACCTCCAGCAATTGGTGCAGGCCTATCAAGGTCCCTCCGCCGGGTCCACCGCGATCCAAAACGATTTTGCAGCGCTCGGCCAGGATCTGCAATCCGGCAACCTCACATCATCGCAGAGTGCATTTTCCCAGCTGCAGAACGACATCACGAACACGGCGACGAGCACGCCGGCGAGTGCGGCGGAAGCCGCCCCACAAAATCCCGCCCAGCAGATTCAACAAGACTACGCGCAACTCACAAGCGCGCTCCAAACCGGCAACCTGACAGGCGCGCAGTCGGCATTTTCAGCCTTGCAGCAAGCGCTCCAGACCCAGGATGGGACGAATACCGCCTCCACGAACTCTACCAACGGCAATGATCCTATCGCGAACGATTTCAATGCACTCGGTCAGGCGCTCTCCTCCGGCAATTTGACGCAGGCGCAAAGCGCGTTTTCTCAACTGCAGAACGACATTCAGACGGCCCAGCAGTCCGGGACATCGCCAGCCCAAACTTCAAAACAAGGGCAGAGGACGGAGGGACACCATCACCACCATCATCACGGCGGCGACGAAGATTCCAGCGCCACAACGACCAACGCGTCCACCTATACGTCTCTCAACACGTCCAGCGCTATCAACTCCAGCGTCGCAGTTTACGCTTAACAGGGGATGAAAAAACGTTCGCAGACTAAAGCCCGCGCTACACGGGCGTCATAAACCGTTGATTGCAAGTGTAGCGGAGGCGATCCGCCTGCGATCGGCTATCATCAGAAAGGCTTTTCATTACCCTGCTAATCTAACGCAGAGACCTCGCGTGCAGCTCTCGCTCGAGTTGCCCCTGGGATAGAAATTGGACCGCGTCCATTCCGTGCTCCCGCGCCGCCTCCACATTCACCGCCAGATCGTCGGTAAAAAAGCATTCTTCCGGATGGCATTCTGCCAGCGCGATCGCCGCGCGGTAAATCTTCGCCTCCGGCTTCGCTGCTCCCACCTGGTAGGAGAGCACGTAATCGTGAAAGTGCCGCAGCAACGGATAAGCTTCCCGCAGCATGCTGAAGTGGATCGGGTTGGTGTTAGAGAGCGCCAGCAACCGGTACCGGCTGGCAAGATCCTCCAGCAACGCTTCTGAGACCAACGGCTCCGGCAGAAACACGCAGTTCCACCATTCGCAAAACTCACCATAGCCGAGCTTCAATTGCAGTGCGGCGGAGATCTCCCGGATGAACGGTTCGGTGGCGATTTCCCCTTTCTCGAATGGCCGTACCAATCCGGTAGCCCGAATTCGCGCCGCTACTTCCTCGGTCCCACACGCGCAAAGCTTGGCCATGCGTGCGTAAGCCAGACCGACATCGAACGGTATGATGACGTTTCCCAGGTCGAAAAGAATGGTCTTGATCACGCTTCGAGAGCTCGCACGTGCCGTTGTTTGGAATATCGAATCAAATGAGCGTCTTTGGTGGCGAGTGTCGCGCCCAGAACTCGCGCCGTGGCCACCAGCATGCGATCCGCCGGGTCGCCATGCATTTCCCCGGGAAGATGCACGCTTTCAATCATGATCTCAGCTGTTAAGGGCGCAACAGCGATTCCGGGCTTGGTCAAAGCTTGATCCACCCAGGAGCGGACGTTCATCGGCAACGCCACGCGCCCCTTGTGTTCCAGCATGGCAAGCTCCCAAATCGAGATCACGGAGATGCGCAGATTGCCGCCGGATTCGGCATTCCGGATGGATTCGAGCGCCGCTCGGGACAATTGCTGAATAAGGCCTAGCTGCGCCCAGATCCAGCAGTGGGTGTCCAACAGCAACAGGTCACTTTGCACAAATCAGTTTGCACAAATCAGCTTGAACAAATCAGTTTGAACAAAATCAGTCGCCCTCCGCCTCCCACTTCACGTCGATGGGAGCCACGATGTCGCCGACAATCTCCATGGTGCCCTGCATGCTTCCGATGAAGCTCTCCGGTTGCTCATCCAGAGGGACCAGCTTCGCTACCGGCTTGCCGCGCTTGGTGATGACGATTGGCATGCGCAGCCGCTGCACTTCGTCGATCACCTGGAGGCACTTGGTCTTGAATTCTCCTGCTGGCATTTTGCTCATGACTATGGTCATCATAACATAGTCATTCAGTACCGTCCACTCATTCCAATGTTTGCGGCTCCTGGTGCACGGTATAATCCAAAGGAATGGACATTTACGAGGAAGTGGTCCGCCTGCGCCGCCTCGGCCAGAAGTGCGCTCTGGCAACCATCGTCCAGGTCAATGGTTCCATCCCCAGTTACGAAAGCGCGAAATTGCTGGTGCGGGAAGATGGCTCCATGATCGGGACGGTGGGCGGGGGCTGCGTGGAAGCCGAAGTCTGGAACGCTGCGCGCGAAGTGATGGAAACGGAGAGGCCGCGCCAGATGAACTTCAGCCTGGGCCAGGACGCCGCGTACGACAACGGCCTGATCTGCGGAGGACAACTCAGCGTATTTGTGGAGCCCGTGGTTCCGCAACCGCAGGTTTTCATCTTCGGCGCCGGCCACATATCGAAAAGCATTTCCAAAGTTGCGGTGCTGGCCGGATTTGCCTCCGTGGTGGTAGATAACCGCGAAGCTTTCGCCAACCGCGAACGGTTCCCGGAAGCCGACGAAGTCTATGCCGAAGAGTACGAGGAAGTTTTTCCGAAGCTTCCGATTCGCGATACCAGCTATTTGGTTATCGTCACGCGCGGCCATCGCGACGACATGCGCGTGCTGCGCTGGGCGGTAGAGACCAGCGCCAAGTACATTGCCATGATCGGAAGCAAGCGCAAGGTGATCGGGGTGGTGAAGGAACTGGAGAAGGAAGGCATCGCACGGGCGGCCTTCGAGCGGGTGTTCGCTCCCATGGGACTCGAGATCGGCGCGATCACGCCGGAAGAAATCGCCGTCTCCGTGGTCGCTGAAATGATCGCAGTCCGCCGCGCTCCGGATTCCGAGTGGCGAACAGCGGCCAAGTCTATCTTCGCGAGCGAGGCGTCGCGAGCCGTCTTAAAGTGACACCCGGTCCGTCGATTGCCGGCGTCATTCTTTCCGGCGGCGCTTCCCGGCGCATGGGCACTCCTAAAGCGCTGCTCCGATTTCGGGAGGAAACTTTTCTCGACCGGCTGATTCGCGTCTTTGCGACCGTTTGCCATCCGATCATCGTTGTGGTGGGCCAGCACAGGGACCAGATCCGGGCCGGGATCGAGCGCTCACGCGATGTTCTCTTCGCCGTCAATGCCGATCCCGAGCGCGGCATGCTCAGTTCATTGCAATGCGGGCTGGCGCTGGCGCCGCCGGACGCCGCCGCGGCAATGTTTTTGCCCGTAGATCACCCGCACATTGAAGTCTCAACTATCGAAACGCTGGCCGCGTGTTTCCGCTCGGCTCGTGCGCCGGTAATCGTGCCCACCTATGCGGGCGAGCACGGGCACCCGGTTTGTATCGCCAGCCCTATCATCGCCGAATTGCTCGAGCTGCCGCCTGGGGCCAAAGCCAGCGACGTGATCCATCGGCACGTTGCGAAAACCGTGTACGTCGAAGTGCCCGATCCGGCCGTTGTCACCGATGTGGACGATCCGGCTGCCTATGCGGAACTATTGGCGCGGCAGCAGGGATGAAAAGGCTCCTGTGAAGAGGTTGTGGCGCTGGCTGATGATAGCTCCGATCGCGGTGGTGGCCATCGGTCTGGCCGCGCCGAGAGTGAGCGCCGACCGTTTTCGCCCGCGCATTCAGGCTGCGCTCCAAGCCGCGCTGCATCGGCCGGTTCATTTGGGCGCGGTTCACCTGAATCTTTTTACCGGCCCCGGGTTTACCGTGGACGACGTGCTGATCGATGACGATCCGGCCGCCGGAATCGAACCGTTCGCGCACGTCGAGCAGATGCAGGCGCGCATCCGCTGGACCAGCGTATTCTCCGGCCAGCTCGATTTCTCCAGTCTGCGTTTGGATACACCCAGCGTGAACGTGGTGAAGATGCCTTCGGGGCCCTGGAATATTCAGCCGCTGCTCGATCGTCACGCGCAGCCCGCTGCGGCACATCACGGCGCGGTACCCGATATTCAGATCCGCGGCGGACGCATCGACTTTAAGTTCGGCGATACCAAGTCCGTCTTCTACATCAGCGACGCCGACATGGATGTCTATCCCAACCAAAATGGCGAAGTGGTGATCCGTTTTTCCGGCGCGCCCGCGCGTACCGACCAGGCCTCGCAAAGCTTTGGCGAGCTCACCGCGCGAGGTCTGCTGCAGTCCGGATCGAACGGCGAGAACCAGCTCAGCATGGGCGTTCACCTGGATCGCACCGCCATTTCCGAACTGGCGCGTCTGTTCCACGGCAGCGACATCGGAATCCACGGATACGTGTTGGCCGATGCCAGGCTCTTCGGACCGCTTTCCAAACTCAACATTGCCGGCAACCTGAACGTCAGCGACGTGCATCGCTGGGATCTGATGCCCGCCCCCGGCGAAGGTTGGACGCTGAATTACGGCGGCTTGCTGAACCTGACGGAACATCATCTCGAGCTGGCATCGCTCGCCACGTCTGGGCAGCCCGATCCGGTATCGGTGGAATTTCAATTAGACGATTATCTGGCGGCTCCCAAATGGTCCACCAGTCTGCGGCTGCGCAAACTCCCTGCAGCCTCTTTGGTAGAAACCGCGCGGCACTTCGGCGTTCCCTTGCCGCCCGGCGTCCAGGTGGAAGGCCAGGTGGAAGGCAGCATCGGATACTCCAGCCAGACCGGCGTGGGCGGGCAGTTGGCGCTGGCCGGCGCATCCGTGAAATTCCCGCAAGGCGCATCGTCTCAGGCCGATTCGGTGCAACTGGACAGCGCGCAGGTGGAAATCTCCAATGGCAAAGTGGTGCTGGCGCCTTCGGACGTTCAGATGGAAGACGGGGAATCGGCGCAAATCGAAGGCGAATATGCGCTCGATAAGAGCCATGCCGCGGTCCGCATCGCCACACGGCAGTTGGCGGTTGGCGCAGCGCATTTGCTTGGCGCGGAAGCCATCCCGCTGTTCGATCAGGTTCGCCAGGGATACTGGAGGGGCTGGATCTCGTATGAAAAGACCGCCGAAAATCCGGGCGTCTGGTCCGGCCAATACGATCTGCAAAACGCTGTGATTGAAATTCCCGGCTTGGCTCCGCCTGTTCGCATCGCCTCGGCAACGGTATCGATGAACGATGGCGGATTCGAGATCGCTCGACTGCGAGGCCGCGCCGGCACGGTAAAGTTCGAAGGCGATTACCGCTACGACGCCTCCGCGGCCCGCCCGCACCGCCTGCGCCTCACCATTCCCGAATTGCAACTGACTGGTTTAGAAGGGATGCTGCTGCCTGCTTTGCGCCGCCATGAAGGCTTTCTGGCTCGCGCCTTCCGCCGCGATCAGCCGCTTCCAAAATGGCTGGAGGAGCGCGATATCGAGATCGCGTTGCAGGTGCCGAAGTTAATGAACGGCGAAATGGCGCTGGGCGATTTCGGCGCGCGTGGCGTGTGGCGCGGGCCGTCGATCGGCGTGTCCAACCTGGACTGGCATTGGGACGACATGCACGCCAGCGGAAAAATGACGGTAAATCTTGCGAAGGCCGAACCCTTGTATGATCTGACCGGCGCTGTCGAGAACTTCGATTACCGCAACGGGCAACTGGATATCGACGGCGAAATTCAAAGCCGCGGCATCGGTACGGACTTGCTGCTGAATCTTCGATCCAAAGGCACCTTTGAGGGGCGCGGAATCATGCTTGCCCCTGACGCCGACGTGCGCGAGGTCTCTGGTTCCTATCGCGTAGCCGCGGCCTATGGCGTTCCCCGCCTTCTGCTCTCGAACCTCCAGGTGGTGCAAGGCGCCGACACGCTGGTGGGCCAGGGCGCCAGCCAACCCGACGGCCGCATTGTACTGGAACTGGCCAGCGGGCGTAAACAGGTCCGATTGACGGGGATGCTGCTGCCAGTGCATCCCGAACCGGCGCCGGCCAGGTGAAGATAGCTGCTTGATAAGATGGAACGGGTTTAGACAAAGGCTGCTAGGGGACGCCGCCAAGGCTACTCGCAGTAAGCGGTGTGTATGTGATCGCACTAGCGGAAGGGTCGCTGAACCATAAATCAAAGACCAAGGACGTATTGGGCGCCAGCGAGGATCCTTTTGGAAGCGGCACAACATACCGGCTGCCAAGCGGCGCGAGGCATTCCGTGGCCCCAGACCTGCTCGCAAGGGTAATGCCGGAAGGGATGTCTTCCAAAATAAATAATAGAGGACCGGGTACCGCAGTCCCGTGTCGGTGATGGTCACGCCGACCAGCGTTTGAGTGGCAAACTCAGCGGGCAGAATGTACTCCTGACGATCCAGGCGCTGGCCTTCTCCATTGGTCCAGACCTATACTGTGCTCGTACCGTTAATGGTGTTTTGCCAGCCGTCGTTGTTGTAGTCTCGGACATTCACGCCGCCGACGAGTTCCCGCGTAACAGTTGTGCCAGTGCTCCCGGTGAAGTGACGCCGTAAACACCCACGGGGATGGTGAGGCTCGCGACGCCCGATTCATAATTCGCCGCTGCCGCTGCCTGCCAATAGTTATTGGGCCCAGTCGGAATCACGAATGGCACCCCGCCCAAGTTCAGGCTGCCGGTTGGAAATGTGCTTCCGTTTATGATCCCGCCGCTTGGGAGATCAAATGTCCACGGCTCGCTAACCAAGTTGCTAATGTCGATTGAGGTTTCGCCGGCGCTGGCAGCAGCGAAGGCGGTAAATTCGATGGCTATCAAAGAGCACGCGATGCGGAGATTAGCGTTCATTCGATCGATCCTCGTAAACATGCAAGGAGGGCCCGCCGTCCCGGCACGTTCCAATGAGTCTATCACCGGCAGAATCCTAGCAACGAACGCTGGGAATGAGCCATCGCCCGGCCGGAACTTGCGTCTGGCGCAGGGCGCGTGTCCGATACAATGGAATTAAAGTTTGTTCCATGACTGAAGCCACTAGCGAGCTGCTCGCCGACGCGAACGAGACCGTTCGGGAGCAGTTGGCGCTCGCCTGGCGCGAGCACATCGAGGGCGTTCGAGACCGCCTGGAAGCGCAGTGGCCCGAGCGCATGGAGCGCGTGCTGGAGGAGACCGTCGCCGGGCTGGCCGCGCGCCTGGACGAAGAGCACCGCGACGCGCTCGAAGCGGCCATTCAACAGGCCCATCGCTTGGGCGAAACCGCGCGCCGGGAGCTGATCCGGAAGCTGAACCAGATCGCGCGGCGGCTGCGCAGTTTTGAAGACGAACGGCAGTGGAGCAATACGCTGGTGGACTCCACGCGCGGCTTTTGCGGCCGGGCCGTGCTGTTTCTGATTCGAGATGGCGCGTTGCATCTGGAAACCACGCGCAATTTCGACGACGCCGATCTGGCCGATGAGGTGCCGCTGGATCAGGCGCCCGCCTTCGCCACGGCCGTCGAGACTCGCGATACCCTGGTGGCCCTGCGGTCCAGCAGCGAATTGTCGGACCCTATTGACCGGTATTTGGGGGAAGGCGACGACAAGGTCCATCTGTTTCCGGTGGTCACCCGCGAGAATGTTCCAGGGGTGATGTTAGTGGACTCGGGCGAGATCGACGTGGATGCTATCGAACTTCTGGTCGCCATGGCCAGCGCGGTGCTCCCTTCGCACCTGCCCCCGAAGGCGCCACGAACTCCCCCCGCAGATGGACTTGTCACCATTACGGCCTCGACCGGGCCGCCGTCGCAAAAGCCTGAGATCCTCTCATGGTTTTCCCTTAGCCGGCAGGATAGGGAACTTCACTTACACGCCCAGCGCTTCGCGCGGGTCGAAATGGCGAAGATCAGGCTTTATCAATCGGAAAAGGTGAAGAATGGACGCACCGCGCACGATTTATATACGTCTCTTAAAGAAGAGATCGATTCCGCGCGCGACGCTTTTCGCCGCGAGTTTTTGAATGCATCGGATTCGATGGTGGATTATCTCCATCTGGAACTGATGAGAACGCTGGCAAACGATGACGCTGAAGTGTTGGGCAAAACGTATCCTGGGCCCATGGTTTAGCTCCAGCTTGAGCTGCTGCTTTAGCTACGGGCTTAGCTGCCGGTTTAACATTGCGCGCACGGCCGCGCTGGCGATCCTAAGCGCCTGCCTGGTATCGGCGCAATCGCTGGAAGCCATAGCCGATCATTACCGCAAAGCTCCCAATGCTGTTACCCGCGCGGCCGTCCTGCGCTACGCCGAAGCGCACCGTGCCGATAAGAGCGGAGCCCTGGCGCTGCTGCTGCTGGGCGCTACCGAAGACGATCAGCGGCAGTTCGGCGATGCGCTGGCTCATCTGAAGTCCGCGCAGAAACGGTTGCCGGAGCTGTCCGATTACGTAGCTTACCTGAGCGCCGTGGCGGAAGCCGGTTTGCGGCAATTCAACGATACGGAGGCGGCATTGCAGCCGGTGTGGCGCTCCAGCCCCGCGTCGTCCCTGGTGACGAAAGCGGTTCTGTTGCAGGCCGATTCGTACCTGCAAGGCGGGAATCCAGCGGCCGCCTTGGCGCTGGTGCAGGAGCACCAGGCCGATTTGGCCGTGCCGCAGGCCGAGCTGCTGCTGGCTCGCGCTTATGAAGCGCAGAATGACGGAGCTGCGGCCGCCCAGCATTATCAAAGGATCTACGTCGATTTTCCATTGTCAAAGGAGGCATCGGACGCTGAAGCGGCGCTCGCCCGTTATCCCGGCATCCCGGCCGAGGCTTTATTTGCGCGTGGGCTCAAGCTTGAAACGGGTGGCGACTACACGCGAGCGGGCAAGGAGCTCACGGTTCTGCTGCCGCGTTTGAGCGGCGAGAACTACGACCTGGCGCGAGTACGAATCGGCGCGGCGGCATATTTCGACCGGGAGAACGAGCAGGCTTACAAATATCTGATCTCTTTCCAGGCCGGCGCGCCGGACGCCGAAGCCGAGCGGCTTTACTATTTGCTGGAATGCCAGCGCCGATTGAACCGGCTGGATGAGATGAACGCCACGCTGGAAAAGCTATCGCAGGCCTATCCGCAATCCCATTGGCGATTCCAGGCGCTGATAACGGCCGGAAACTATTACGTGGCCCACGACCAACCGGACACCGCGCAGCCGCTCTATCGCACTTGTTTCGAATCGTTCGCACCGGACCCGCAGTCGGCGGCCTGCCACTGGAAAGTCGCCTGGTACACCTATCTGCACGATCCGGCG
>Ga0181525_10004565_pt1 | contig 10593 bp, 10 predicted proteins | sample PEATcosm2014_Bin_48_FD_121100 | JGI IMG/M metagenome (GOLD analysis project Ga0181525, IMG submission 121100) | Peatland microbial communities from MTU Mesocosm Facility, Houghton, MI, USA - PEATcosm2014_Bin06_10_metaG | ecosystem: Environmental > Terrestrial > Soil > Wetlands > Peat | place...
CGGATCCTGACCAGGAAACATGCGCTGTGCGAGAGTCTCGCTGACGATTACGACCGGCTCTTGATTCTGGTCATCGAGCGCATTGAAATCGCGGCCGGCGATAATGGGAGCGCCAAGCGCGTTGAAAAAGCCGGGAGAGATGGTACGCCACAGCGCGCGAGGATCGTCTTTGCCATGGGCGTGGCCATCACCGGAGAATTGCAAACCAACACCGAAGTTGTCGGCGTCACGCCAGGGAGCGATCATACTGAAAGCCGTCCCGGTGACGCCGGGTAGCGCATCGATGCGACGTATCGATTCCTTGTAAAAATCGAGAACTTGCTGAGGCGTTTTCCCGTAAGACAGCGCCGGAACGTCGATGGCGAGGACGTGACGCGTATCGACACCACTCTGGATCGTTTGCAATGCGATTAGCGTAGTAATCAACATGCTTGCGCCCGCCAACAGCACGAAAGACGCGGCGATTTGTGTGACGGCAAATATGCGCTGGCGGCGCCTGGTGCTGCTGGTGATGCGAAAGCCGCCGCTTGCGAGGCTCATGCCATTCGACGCGTTAGCCGAAGGCAGGCGCGGCACAAATGCCAAAATCACCGCGGCGACTACTGCCAGCGCGACTCCCACCCAAAGCAGGCTGGAATCCACCGTCAAATCCAGTGCGCGGACAGAGAAACGCGAGGCATAGCGAGCCAGGATTGTGACCAGCGGCTGCGCGCTTATCACGCCGACCGCGGCCCCAGCGCAGCAGAGCAAAAGGCTTTCAGCCAACAAAATCCGGCGCAGCGCGCCAGTGCTTGCGCCGAGCGCGGCGCGGATCGAAAGTTCACCCTCGCGGCGAACCGTCCGCGCCAGAATCAGGTTGGCAACGTTCGAGCAGGCAATGATGAAGACGAGCCCCGAGGCAGCGAGAAGGACGAGCAGAACAGTACGCGCGCCGGAAGTAATCTCGTCCCGGAGCATCCTGGCACTAATGCGGTATCCGCCGTTGTCGGGATATGCTTCGGGGTGGTTCTTCTGCATGGAGGCGTAGACGGTTAGCAACTCGGCGCGAGCCTGGTCGAGAGTGGCGCCGGGAGCAAGCTTACCGAAGAGTTCGGTCATGCGATGGACGCGGCCCGTGACCATCGTGGCGGAAAGATGATGCGGGCTCGTCACCACGTTGCCTATAATCTCTGTATCCGCGGGATATGGCACAGAGGGTTCAAGGACGCCGATGACCGTGGCGGAGCGATCGCCAATGCTGCTGAGGCGAACTGTTTTGCCGATCACACCAGGATCTTTTTTGAAAACGGTGGACCAGAAACGATATGTCAGCACGATGACCCCAGCCGCGTTGGCGCCGTCGTCTTGAGGTCCGATAAGGCGCCCGAGAACAGGACGCAAGCCCATGACTTCGAAGTAGGTACCGCCGACGACGCCACCTCGCACTCCGCGAGGTTCACCGAGCCCGATCATCGTAAAGCCCATCGTCGAGAAATCGCCAAACTCGCTTACCGAGTGGACGCTGGCTTCGATGTCCTTGATTTCGGGCACGGAGAACGTTGTGTTGTCGCTTCCTATGCTGGGGGCGCTCTGGCGGATGTACATGAGCCGGTTCTCGTCACGGTTGACGAGCGGCTTGAGCAGCACTCCCCGCACGAGCGTGAAGATGGCCGCGTTGGCCCCGATGCCAAGCGCCAGCGTGACGATCACAATGGCCGCAAGCCCTTTGCTGCGCATCAGCGAGTGGAACGCAACTTTTAGGTCGCGTAAAAATGACATATTTCTTGCCCCCCTCGGCGTTTATCAGTACCGCGCGAGCCAATAGGAAGAACATTATAAATCACTTACCCTGGGCAGCGTCTAGGGGATGGTCGTTGTCGTCAGCCAAAGTCCAAAATTCGGACACTGACTGCCTTGTGGAATCCCGCGACACGCGGCGTCTGGTTCAGATGCGGCGGTCTTTCGAGCCGCCCCGGCGCCAAACCCTACTCACAAACCCGCCAGCAATCCAGCCAGCAGTGCCGTCCGATCTGCAATCCGATCCAGAAGAATACTCTCGTTAAGCGCGTGCGCTCCTTCGCCCACTCCGCCCAGGCCGTCGAGAGTAGGTATGCCAAGCGCCGCCGTAAAGTTGCCGTCAGATCCTCCGCCTGTCGAAGATTCCTCAAGCGTCATCCCCATTTCCGAACCGATCGCACAAGCCCGCTGAAACAAATCCACCACCCCGCGTGTTCGTTCCATGGGAGGCCGGTTTAATCCCCCCTCCACCGCGATTTGGCATCGCCGGTCGATCGGCTTCAGCCCGCGGAACTTGCGGTCCAAAGGCGCCGCGTCCTTCGCGCGCACCACGCGAATATCCACTTCGACACGCGCTTCCGCGGCAATCACATTCGTACGCGTGCCGCCCGTAACAACGCCCGGGTTCACCGTAATGCCGCGATCCAGATCCGTAAAACCAGCGACCTTCTCTATCTGGCGCGCCAGTTCGACAATCGCGCTCGCCCCATTAAGAAAATCCACTCCGGCGTGTGCCGCTTTGCCTCGAACCGTGATCGTGTAATCGCCCACCCCTTTGCGAGCGGTCTTGAGCTTCCCGCTTAGTCCCGTGCCCGGCTCGAGGACCAGCACGGCCGCGCTCCGCCGTGCCTCGGCTTCCGTCAGCGCGCGCGAAGTTTCGCTGCCCACTTCTTCATCCGACACCACCAGCAGCCGCACCTTGCGCCCCACCTCGACATCAAGCTCGCGCAGCGCCCGGCACGCGGCGAACAGGAACGCGATTCCCGATTTCATGTCGAGCACTCCGGGCCCCCACAGCCTCCCTTCGGCGCGGCGAAACGGCATCGTCTTCAGCGTTCCCATTTCCCACACCGTGTCGGAATGCCCCAATGCGAGGATGCCCGGCACAGGTCTCTTCCGCGCCTTCCTCGCCCGCGGTAACTGAAACTCGAGCAGTAGGTGGTTGCCGCGAGCGCGGTTGCGGATCACTTTCGCCTTGGCAAACTCGCGAGTTTGCTCCACCAACAGTTCCACCAATCGATTTACTTCGTTCGGCGCGTCCGAAGGCGATTCGCACTGCACCATGGCCTTGAGCATTTCGATGGTTTCTTCTTGTTTGTGAACGGCATAGCGAAGCAAATCAGGCATTGGCTGTATAATAACCGTTTTGCCCATGGCGCTCATAGATTCGCTTGAAATCCGCGACATACTGCCGCATCGTTTCCCGATGCTGCTGGTCGATCGCATCCTTGAAATGAACGCCGACCGCGTCGTCGGTATCAAAAATGTAACAGCGAACGAGCCCTTTTTCAGCGGCCACTTCCCCGACTTCCCGGTGATGCCGGGCGTGATGATCGTCGAGGCCATGGCCCAGGTCGGCGGCGTTCTGGTTCTCAAGTCGATTCCCGACCGGCACAACAAACTGGTCCTGCTGGCGTCAGTCGAAGAAGCCAAGTTCCGCCGCCCCGTCTTGCCAGGCGATCAAATCGTCATCGAGATGGTGATTACCACGCGCAAGAGTACGGCCGCCAAAATGAAAGGCACCGCGAAGGTCGATGGCAAAGTGGTTGCCGAGGCCATCTTGATGTGCGTGCTCACCGATAGGACCACAAATACTAAGCCAGTCGAAGAGCCGGCCACGCAACTTGCATAAACCCGAGCCCCAAACGGATGGCAATCCACCCTACTGCGATTGTTGATCCCGCCGCAGAGATCGACCCCGAAGCTGAAATCGGACCGTATTGCGTTATCGGCCCAGGCGTCTCGATTGGCGCCCGAACCAGCCTTAAAGCGCACGTCTACCTCGAAGGCAAGCTGACTATTGGATCCGACAACGCCTTCTTTCCCTACGTATCCTGCGGTGTCGCGCCGCAGGACAAAAAGTATCGCGGCGAACCCTCCGAAACCCGAATTGGCGATGGCAACTCGATTCGCGAATGCGTGACCATTCACCGCGGCACCGAGGGCGGCGGCATGCTCACCTCCATCGGCGACAACAATCTGCTGATGGCCTATGTCCACGTGGCGCACGACGTGATAATCGCAAATCACACCATCCTTGCGAATTGCGTCACTTTCGCCGGCCACGTGCGCGTCGATGAATATGCCAATATCGGCGGCCACTGCGGCATTCATCAGTTCTGCCGCATCGGACGCCATGCCATGGTCGGCAGCTACTCTGTGATCAACCAGGACGTGCTGCCGTTTTCCACCATCGCCACAACCCGCGAAGTGAAAGTCTATGGCGCCAATCGCGTGGGTCTGGAACGGCGCGGCTACTCAGCCGTCTCCATCGAGCCGCTCCAGAACACTTTCCGCATCCTCACCCGCGCCGGTCTGAACACCTCACAAGCGGTCGCCCGTATTCAGGAAGAAGTGCCCGATACGCCTGAAGTCCGCGAAGTTCTCGAATTTATCGCCAGTTCCAGCCAGGGCTTTGTAAAGTAGGTGTAGCCTGAGAAACGCCACCCAGCGCTACGGTCTGATCGCGGGTAATGGCCGCTTCCCGCTGCTCGCCCTCGAGAGCGCCAGCCAACTTGGCCACCAGGTAGTGGTCGTCGCGATCGAGGGAGAAGCCTCAGCCGAAGTGAGCCGCTACGCCTCCTCCCTCCACTGGATCAACATCGGCCAGCTCTCGAGGCTAATCGACATTCTCAAGCAAGAAGGCGTCACGGAAGTGATGATGACCGGTCAGGTCAAACATGTCAGCATTTTCTCGTCGCTCAAGCCTGACTGGCGCTTGTTTAAGCTCCTCGCCGGCCTCAAGGAAAAGAACACCGCGGCCCTCATCGGCGGCATTCAACGCGTTCTGGCCGACGAAGGCATCGAACTGGTGGATTCCACCCGCCTGCTTAAGCCGCTCCTGGCCGCTGAGGGCGTCCTCACTAAACGCAAGCCAGACCCGAGCGAAGAGAAGGACATTCGCTACGGCCGCCGCATCGCCCATGCGCTTGCCTCGGCGGATATCGGGCAGAGCGTTGCCATCAGCGAACGGGCTTGCGTTGCCGCCGAGGCCATGGAAGGAACTGACGCCATGCTGCGCCGCGCCGCCGCGCTGGCCAGTGGCAAGCCGCTGTGCCTGGTAAAGGCGTCGCGCGGCCGCGGCCATCTGCTGTTTGATGTGCCGGTCACCGGCTTGTCAACCATCGAAACTATGCGCGAAACCAACACGACCGCCCTGGCCGTCGATGCCGGACGCACCTTGATGCTCGATCGTGACGAAATGATCCGCCTCGCCAATGAAGCCGGCATCGCCATCGCCGGCTACGCGCCGCTCGGGCCAGTCCCGCAACCAGACGAGGAAGACTCATGAGCAATGTGCGCATGGCCGTAATCGGCGCGGGCTCTTTCGGCCGTCACCATGTCCGCCTGTTGAGCCAAATGCCCGGCGTCGATCTGGTGGGCATATTCGATATTGATCCGGAACGCGCCGCCGCGGTGGCTCATGAGTTCGGCTGCCCCGTCTTCCCAATCCTCGATGCCGTCGCCGGCCAAATAGACGCCGCCATCGTGGCCACCCCTACTTCTACGCACGCCGCCGTGGCCGCGCAGTTACTTTCCGCCGGCGCCGACGTTCTGATTGAGAAACCCATCGCGCAAACGTCCGCCGAGGGCCTGCGCCTGGCCGAATTGGCAGCGCGTCATGGGCGCATTCTTCAGGTGGGGCATCTCGAACGCTTCAACCCCGCCGTCGAGGCGCTCGAACGCGCGTCCACCATTCCGCTTTTCTTCGAAATCCACCGGCTCAGTGTATTTACACCGCGAAGCCTCGATGTCGACGTGGTTCTTGATCTGATGATCCATGACCTCGATATCGTCCTCGCCCTGACCCGCGAGGAGCCCTCCGAGATTCGCGCCGCCGGAATATCAGTTCTATCTCGCAAGGTCGACATCGCCAATGTCCGCCTCGCTTTCCCCAGCGGCTGCATCGCCAACCTCACCGCAAGCCGCGTTTCTACTGAAAAAATTCGTAAACTCCGCCTGTTTCAACCCGGCCAATATCTGTCGCTCGACTATCAGCGGCAGGATCTGCTCTCCTTTTCCGTAGGCCCGTCGCCGGATGCCGGTTCGCAGCCAGCCATCGGTTTCACAGCCCTGCCAGTGGAACGCGCCGAGCCGCTCGCGCGCGAGCTCGAGAGCTTTGCTGCGGCGGTGCGCAGCCGCGGTGCGCCTCGCGTTGATGCCTTCCAGGCCTCCAGAGCGCTGCGCGTAGCCGAGGCCGTCGTTGCTAGAATTGAAGAACACGCCCAAGTAGTGACCCGGAGTCTGGCGCGCGCACGCGAGTAAATGGCTTCCCCCGACCGGCAACTTCTCCCGAACGTGCGGCGTCCTTTCCTTGAGTCCGCATTTGGCTTGAGACCGGCATCAGCCGGCTTTGTCGCCGGTGTCGTTTCATGGTGGAACTTTCGCGCACAGCCAGATTGACCATCCTGCCCGAGGCGGTTCATAACCCCGCCTCACCGCGCGTGCTGTCTCCCGCCGCGCCCGGCGCGGAGCTGGATCTTCTTCTCGATCGGCCTGATCCGGTGCGCACCCGGCGTATCCGATACGCGGTCGCCGCTTCGCTGCTTATCCACGCCGTCATTTTCCTGTTGGGCACGCGCATCGCATCTATCGCCTCCAGCCAAGATGTCGAAACCCATATCGCAATCCACAAAACGCCGCTCTACTTTCCGCCCGAGCTCACCCAGCGAGCGCTTAACAAAAACAAAATTACCGAGCGCTTCAATCTCCAGGATTTGCTTGCGGCCCAAGCCGCGCGGGAACGGCAGGCGGCGGCCGCGGCACACCGCAAATTTGTTCCCAAGCAAGGCGAGCTTGTGGTGCCGGGAAAAACCCTTCAGCCTCAGATCAGCGCGGAAGCGCCGACAATTCTCGCCCAAAACACAATGACTCCGATACCTGGAGCGCCAAACGGCATACTGCCGTCCGCCATCCCGCCGCCGCCGCAGTCCAAGAGCCCTTTCGAGGACATCGGCCAGCAGCCCGTGGCCAAGCCGACCCTGACGCCGCCGCGCGCCACCGTTCAAGACGCCATACGTGGCCTTTCTCACGAGCCAAGTGGTGTGGGGATGGTTGTCTCCGATGAGGTCCTCGGCCAGGCCCCCGCGCCCACGCCGGGAATGAAATCGGCGCCTGGCCGGATGGGATCGCAAGTTGAATTGAAGAGCGATCCTATGGGCGCCGACCTCAAACCCTATCTCATAGAAGTGCTCAAGATTGTGAAGCGCAACTGGCTCAATGTGATTCCAGAAAGCGCGCGGCTCGGCACACGCCACGGCCGCACGATTGTAGAATTCGCGGTGAATCGCGACGGCAGCCTCGCGAAAGTGGTCATCAGCGACTACTCGGGCTCGGACCCGCTCGATCGCGCCGCTGTGGCCGGGCTGAGCATGTCAAACCCCTTGCCTCCCCTGCCCAGAGAGTACCGGGGCTTGCAGGTCAGGCTGGCGCTGTCGTTCAACTACAATCTGACGAACCTACGATGACCGAAGACCGCGATCTCGAGGACGTCGACGGCAAGACCGGCGAGGACGGAGCTGAAAGCGATGCCAACTCCGAATACCGTCGCCTGCTAAGCTATCGCGGCGCCCTTCTGATGCTCGCTGTTCTTGCCGTAACGGGCGCGTATTCACTCACCGGCAAGATGCGCATTTTCGTCCTGATCCTCGATGCGGGCTTGGCGCTGAAAGTAGTTCTGAGGCACTTCCGCGAGAAACTGGACGACACCGACCAGTGAGTTTGTCTTGTGGCATAGGCTTCAGCCTGTGACGCTCTTTGATACGCTACCCCTCAAAAGCCATGAAACCTAAGAATTTCGTTTTGCCTGTTTTCCTAGCCGGCGCCTTGGCCGCTGTCGCCGTGATGCATCTTGGAGCCCAGAAGCCCTCGGAGCCCAATCACGATCTCGGCTTCACCGACACGCCGATGTTGCCCGGCCTCCCTTACCACGTGCACGATCCGGCACGTCCGCATCCCAAGGTCGTCACTCCCTCAGATTCTCCAGGCGGCCCTCCCTCCGACGCCATCGTCCTCTTTGACGGCAAAGATCTATCGCATTGGGTTTCACACCACAGCAATATCTCGCACGCCGGCGCTGATCTCGCTCCGGCTGAGTGGAAAGTCGAAAACGGATACCTCGAAGTCGTGCCCGGCACCGGAGACATCGTCACGCGCGAAAAGTTCGGCGATGTCCAGGTGCATGTTGAATGGAGTGAGCCGGTCGGAATCACGGGCACCAGCCAGGGTCGCGGCAACAGCGGCGTCATACTAATGTCGCGCTACGAAATCCAGGTCCTCGATCCCTACAACAATCCGACTTATGCCGATGGCCAGGCCGGCGCCATCTATGGCCAATGGCCGCCGCTGGTCAATCCCGGTCGCCCGCCCGGCCAGTGGCAGGTCTATGACATCGTTTTTGAAGCTCCTCGTTTCGACGGCGAAAAACTGCTTAAACCCGCCTACATCACAGTGTTCATGAACGGCGTCCTGCTCCACAACCGGAAGGAATCCATGGGCCCAATGGTCTATCGCCAGGTCGCCCACTACACGCCCCAGCCCGCCGAGGACTCGCTCTTGCTGCAAAACCACAACAACAAAGTGCGCTTCCGAAACATCTGGGCCCGCCGCCTAAACGGCTATGACCAGCCCGAAACTCCCTGACGCCTACACCCCCTTCGAATGTGGCGCGGGCACTCGTGCCTGCCGCGCCTGAGGTGACTCGTCTCGGCGCTCCCCAGCGATTACAACTGAAGTAAGGCTCCCCTCCCCATGCCACCCGCCGCCGCGCTTGTCTTATTCGACATTGATGGAACGCTTCTCCGCGGCGCCGGCCCCCACCACAAGCTCGCCCTCATCGAAGGTGTTCGCCGCGTCACCGGCTACCAGGGTTCCCTAGACCATGTCCGTACGCACGGCATGCTCGATCGCGACCTGCTCGGCATCCTCTTGCTCGACGCCGGTTTGTCCAAATTGCGCATTCGCCAAGCCATGCCAGCCGCCATGCGGCAGTCCGAGCACGCCTACCTCGAAAGCGCGCCGCCGTCGCTCGAAGATCGCCTCTGCCCGGGCGTAGTCCCTTTACTCGAGCAGCTTCAAAACGCCGGCTGTTGTCTTGGCGTCGTTTCCGGCAATCTCACCGCCATCGGCTGGCGAAAGCTCGAGCTCTGCTCCATTCGCAGCCACTTCGCCCTGGGGGCGTTCTCCGGGCGGGAATCCTCACGCGCGTTAATCGCCAAAGCTGCGATACGCCAGGCGAAAAAAGCCGGCATTATTACCCGCAAAACTCCCATCTCTTTAGTCGGAGATCACGCCAATGACGTCCTTGCCGCGCATGCTAATCGCATTCGTGCTATCGCCACGGGCACTGGCCTGGGTTACAACACGGAACTAAGTGCCGCGGCTCCGCATTTGTTCGTCGACGATCTGACTCGGCTAAGCCTCGCCCATTTCACCCTCCCCTTCGCTGCAACCATTGAGCCCCCGCCCATACACAGCACCACCAGAAGCTGAAGACGAAGAGAAGTGTCACCACACCAGGCGCCGCAAACTGGGCAAAAATACGGGCCCACACCAAGCAACTGGTAAGCGTCAATACAGTAGCTAATAAGCAACGCCGCATGTATAAAAGAAGCACATTAGTCCTCGATGTTTCAGTAATCGTTAACCCCAAATTACACCGATTTTTCCGAAAATTTCTTCACATTCTGCCTCGCAATCTGTTGTAATCAGTTTGAGGACAAGGGACCCCCGTCCGCTCATGTCCTCGGGTCGGTCCGACGTCAGGTTCCGTTGCTAGTGAATCCGAGAAAGGAAGACCTTATGACCCCTTCGTCGACCCCGATGCCCGGCCCTGCTCAGGCGAGCATTCTCGTCGTCAGCCCAAAGGGTGACGACCGCAAATCGTTGCAGAATCTGTTACAGGATTGGACGTTCGATTCCACAGATACGTGCCGCGACGCCCTCGTTGCGCTGGCGGCGAAGACCGTCGAGGTAGTGGTCTGTAATGAAGACCTTCGCGACGGCAATTGGTCCGATCTGCTTCGCGCCCTCACCTCCTTGAACTCGCCTCCACCGGTGATTGTGCTTTCCAACCGGGCCGATGAGCACATGTGGGCCGATGTGTTGCGAGCCGGCGCGTATGATCTGCTGGCCGTGCCCCTTGAGCCGGCCGACGCTGTCCGCACCATTTCTCACGCCGCCGAGCGCCGCGCTTGCCAGCGCAATGACCAGCCGCGCGTGCTTCGAATGGCTGCGGCGGGCGCATAAACTGCGATCACGTGGCGCAGCCTTCAGGCTGTGGTTGTTCGCGTGGCCCCCCAATCAGTTCACCAGTTCCAACGTCATCGTAGCGCCGCCCATTTGCGGCAGCGCAACCTCCAGTTTCACGGCTTTGCGCGAGTCCTTAGCTACCCACAGTGTCCCTTTGTCGTTTCCACCGTCGGCTGAACCGATCTCCACGCGGAACGCGCTGAACTCGCCGGCCGGCACCGTCACCTGCTCCACTCCGGTGACTTTCAACTGCATCAACTTCGCTTTCTGAGTCTGAGGGTCGAAGTTACGGAAAGTGGCTGAGTAACCCTCTTGTAACGGCAGCGCGGCCAACACCTGGCTCGAAGC
>Ga0181525_10004566_pt1 | contig 10592 bp, 9 predicted proteins | sample PEATcosm2014_Bin_48_FD_121100 | JGI IMG/M metagenome (GOLD analysis project Ga0181525, IMG submission 121100) | Peatland microbial communities from MTU Mesocosm Facility, Houghton, MI, USA - PEATcosm2014_Bin06_10_metaG | ecosystem: Environmental > Terrestrial > Soil > Wetlands > Peat | place...
CTCTCGCGACTCGTGGGCGAGGCCCGTCGCGACAAGGACGTCGACACCGCCGACGCCTTGACCGAGAAGAGTCGAAAGCTGGGCGACGAGGAGCGCGTCGCCACGGAGGCCATGGAACGTATTGGTGCCCTCTTGCACGACGAACTGTTGATGATCCCGAACCTGCCCGCACCCGAGGCGCCCGACGGCGCCGATGAGAACGACAACGTCGAGTTGCGGCGCTGGTGGGTGGGCCAGGACGAAGGACTCGAGGCTCCGACCTACGCCGAGCACCAAAGGGTCCCCCACTGGGAGATCGGCATCGAGCTCGACATCTTGGACTTAGAGGCCGGTGCGCGCCTCGCCGGTTCGATGTTCCCCCTCTACCGGGGTGACGGTGCGCGGCTCCTTCGAGCGCTCAGCGCCTTCTCGCTCGATCGTCATCTGGGCGCCTACGAAGAGGTCCGTCCCCCGACGTTCGCCCTCACCTCGACAATGATGTCGACCGGACACCTACCCAAGTCCTCCGACGACATGTACGCCATCGAACGTGACGGTCTGTGGGCGATACCCACCGCCGAGGTGCCGCTCACGTCCATGCACGCGGGTGAGATCCTCGAGGAGTCCCGTCTCCCGATTCGACTCTGCGCGCAGACCAACTGTTTTCGTCGCGAGGCCGGCGCCGCAGGTCGTGACACTCGCGGCGTGTTGCGAGTGCACGAGTTCGAGAAGGTCGAACTCTTCGCGTACTGCACGCCCGAGCAGCAAGAGGACGCCTTCAACGACATACTCGAACGGGCCGAGGGAGTGCTGCAGGCACTCGGCCTCACTTACCGGCTACTCGATCTCTGTGCCGGTGACCTCGGCACCTCCTCCATGCGGACTATCGACCTCGAGGTCTTCAGCCCCGGCGTTGACCGCTGGCTCGAGGTCTCCTCGGTGAGCAAGTTCGGCGACTATCAGGCCCGGCGCGCCCAGGTTCGCTACCGGACGGGTGAAGGAAGTAACACGTTGGTGAACACGGTGAACGGCTCGGCGCTCGGGTGGGCGCGGGTCTGGGCGGCGCTCCTCGAGACGTATCGCCAAGGAGATGGCTCAGTCGTCCTCCCCGACGTCCTTGCGCCCTACCTGGGCGGTCGAACGACGATCGCGCCTAGGGCTTCGTGATCTCGTAGCGGTAGCCCACGCCGCGCACGGTCGTTATGTGTTCGGGGTTCTTCGGATCGTCCTCGATCAGCGAACGTAGTCGCTTGATGTGCACGTCGAGTGTCTTCGTGTCGCCGACGTAGTCGCTGCCCCACACCCGATCGATCAAGACCTCGCGGGTGAGTACGCGTCCGGGGTTCTCGAGCAGGAGTCGAAGGAGTGCGAACTCCTTCTTTCTCAGTTTGATCTCCTCGCCGTTGACGTAGCATCGACGCGCGTCGATGTCCATGCGGATCGGACCGAGCGTGATCTCATCATCTGAGGCCATGACGTTCTCGTGTGACTCTCGACGTCGTAGAACGGCGCGAATACGCGCCACCAGCTCGCGGAGTCGATAGGGCTTGGTCACGTAGTCGTCGGCGCCGATCTCGAGCATCAACACCATGTCGACCTCTTCGCCCTTGGCGCTCACGATGATGATCGGGACCTCGGACGTCGTGCGAATCGCGCGACAGACGTCGAGCCCGGACATCTTGGGCAGCATCAGGTCGAGCAACACGATGTCGTAGGTGTCCTTCGCGAAGAGTGTGATGGCCTGTTGCCCGTCGCGCGCCACGGCGACGTCGAAGCCCTCGCGGTTCAACCCGATGGTGAGCGCGTCGACGAAGGACTCCTCGTCCTCCACGAGCAGCACACTGACGCGCTTCTCACTCGATCGCTTCTTCGCCATCAGTGCGGCATGGGAAGTTCGAGGGTGAACGTCGATCCTTCACCCTCGCGCGACTCCACGAGGACGTTGCCGCCGTGATTCTGCGCGACGTGGCGAACGATGCTGAGGCCGAGTCCGGTACCGCCCGTCTCTCGAGCCCGACCGGGATCGACGCGATAGAAACGCTCGAAGATCCGCTCGAGGTCCTTCGCCGGAATCCCCACGCCCTGGTCCTTGATGGCGATCATCGCCACGGGGCCGACGGTCTCGCCTTCGTCGTTCACGCTGGCATCGACGCGGTCGACCGAGATGTTGACCAGGCCGCCGCGTGGTGAGTATACGACCGCGTTCTCGAGAAGGGCGTGAATGGCCGAGATCAATTGGCGGCGATCGCCCACCACGACGAGATTCGTCTCGGGTTCAGAGAAATCAATCTTCACGTCGTGCTGTTCAGCGGCGGTGCGGATCCGCTCGATGGCGTCAGCCACGATCAAGACCACCGGAATCGGCTCGCGCGTCGGACTGCCTTCGCCCTCGATTCGCGAGAGGTCGAGCAGATCTTCGATGATCCGATTCACGCGGAACGCTTCGGAGTTGATTCGTTCGGCCAGGCGATGCGCCACCGCCGGGTCGCTCTCGAACTGCAGCGTCTCGGCGAGTAGCCCGAGGGCCCCCATCGGCGTCTTCAATTCGTGCGACACGTTTGCGATGAAGTCGCGACGGATGTCTTCGAGGCGTCGACGTTCGGACACGTCTTCGATGATGGCCAGCACCCCGAGCGGTCGTCGACCGTCGTCGATCACGGCGGCGCGAATCGTCAGCGTGCGTCGTGGTGGTCCGTAGATATCGATCGTCCGTTCGGCGATGCCGTTCGACCACCCTTCGGCGAGTACGTCGGTGACCGCTTGGGCGGCGATGGCGTCGCCGTAACGACTCGTCATGAGTGCCTCGGCCTGTTTGTTGCGGAATATCACGCCGCCGGCCTCATCGCACAAGACCAGTCCGAGCGGAAGTGAGTCCATAGATTGACGCAGTCGAACCGAATCGGCGCTCGATTCACTTACGGCGGTACTGGCGACGCCGGTCGCTTCCTCGAGGTAGCTAAGGGCCGTTTCGACCTTGCCGTTGTCGTCATTAGGTGCGACGCCGAGTCGCGTCGCGAGCGCGGTCAGCCGTTGGGCAATAGCGCGATGGCCCCGAATGCGGTTGATCAGAACCCCGAGGAGAAGCCCGACGAGCAGGACGCCCGCGCCGGCGCCGTAGAGGGCGGCGGGCGGCCACTTGGAGATCACATTGTCGGTAACCGCGAGGAGCACGATCCCATTCTCGCAGACTTGGCCGCCATCAACGCGACAGCGACCGTTGGGCGCTCCCCGTTCGAAAGGAATATTTGCGATGTTCGCCGACGTGACCCTCAATCCATCAACTTCTTCACTCCCGGGTAGCGCCGCGCTGCAGTCACTCGCCAACGGCATTGCGTCGTGGGCGTTGATCGGGGCGTTGGTCGCACTGCTACTGGGTGCGGGACTGTGGGCGGTCGGGAGTCATACCCAGAACATGCATCAATCGTCCCAGGGCCGTCGCGCGGTACTGACGTCGCTCGTCGCGGCGGTCCTCATCGGCGCGGCGCCCGAGCTCATCAACTTCTTCTTCAAGACTGGTCTCAGCGTTCACTGATGATCCACTTCTCCTGTTTCTTCTCGCCGGTCGGCTGCGTTGAGCGGACGCTCGGCCACGCCGTACTGGGCGGAGTGTTTTCTCAACTGACCAGTTGGATCCTCGGAAGCGTGCAGTGGTTCCTCTTGGCGACAGGTCACGTGCTGACCTCGGCGAGCGAACCTTCGACGATCATCCGTTCGGCGTCCACGGAGTACGACGTACTCGTCACCGTCGCCCCCGGACTCTTGATGATCGGTCTGCTCGTCGCGACCTTGCAGGCGCTTCGTCACGGTGATAGCGCATCGCTCTGGCGCGTCTACTTGGGTGTCGCTCCGGCCAGTGTGTTGGCGATCGTCGTGGCGAAACCGATCGCGAAGTTGCTCCTCGAAGCAGTGAATGAACTCTCGTCGAGTGCGTCGAGTGCTGTCGTCCTGCACGTGGAGTCCCTGAGCGGCTCCCTTGCGCTACTCACTCCTTCGATCCCCGGATTTGGCCTCTTCCTCTTGGCCGTCGCCGTCGTCATCGGCACGTTTTTCCTATGGTGCGAACTAATCGTTCGTGCCGTCGTCTTGACGTTGCTGGTAGTGCTCGTCCCGCTCGTGGCGCCACTCTCCACGTTTCCCGCGGGGCGACGCCTCGGCTGGCGGCTCGCTGAGACCTTCATCGCAGTGGCTGCGAGCAAGTTGCTCATCGTCATAACCCTCGCGCTCGGATTCGATGAGATCCTTGGGACCTCGGCAACGCAGGTGATCACTGGGGCGGTCACCTTGATGTTGGCGACGTTCTCGCCCTTCCTAATCTTGAAGTTGATCCCTCTCGTCGAGGCGTCGTCGCTGCATCACCTCGAAGGGTTGAGGTCTCGCTTCACCCGGTCCGCCACCACGTTGTCGTCGTCGCCACTGGGAATGGCGGCGCGAGCGCTACGACCGGAGATGCCCGACGTGGAGCCGGCGCCGCGTCCCGACGACCTCGGACTCGCGATGTGGGAAGGCACGCCCGAACAGCCGATGCCGCCACAAGACGGCGAGCGACCACCCCCGCCCATCGGGACGCCGACCTTGCGCGGTGGTCACGTCGCGTATCACACCGACGCAATGGGACCGGTCGTGGGATGGCATTTCGATGAGTGAGTTCGTGGGACTCGGCGACGCCGACGCCGAGAGCCGCTGGATAGGTGTTCGCCGACACCAAGCGTTTCTCCTCGTCGTGGGAGTCTGTCTGTTGGGTCACTGGCTGACCGCTCCGAACGCAACATTCGTCGAGGCACTCATCGGAACCTTCTGTCTCGTGTGTGCGAGCCCGACGAACGAAGGGCTGACGCTCGGGGAGCGCGTACTCATTCTTGTGCACTTCGTCGTGCGATCACGATGGTCCTCGCTTCGCGTTGGTCTATTCGACGGTGTCATCACCGTCGAGGCTCGCGGTGTGGTTCGTCTTCACGGGTTCGAGCTCTCGCACCGTGGCCGACTCGACCTCTCCGGGCGCGACGTCGACAACGCCACTTCACTGGCCTCGTTCGCTGACGCGCTCGCGACGTCCGAGGTCACTCGGCACTTCTCGACGCACGTCATCGCACGCGGTGACGTCGTGTCCACGATGCTCGCGCTTCCGGAGGACGTCAGCGCCCCCGCGGGGTGGACCGTTCACAACGTGTTGGCTTCGAACTGTGTGGCGACTCACAGCCTCGAATGGATGCTCGAGCGTTGGGCGTACCTTCGACTGTCGGATCAAGTGATCCGGGTACTGCGGATACGTGACTTCAGCTCGGTGCCTGACGGTCACGCCCTACTCGAACGCATTCAATTCGCGTCGAGTCGTCTGGATGTTTCGCTGCACGTCGATGTCGTTGCGGGGGCGAAGGCGCAGCGTGTGGCCGCGCGAGCGGTGCATCGCATGGGGAGCGATGACCTCGCGACGCAGCGGGCCGGCTTTCGTCGAACGGCGAGCACCAATCGGTCGTTGGCCCGACTCACGCAACGTGAGGCGCTCGTCGTCGACGGCGCAGCGCTCCTTCGCGTCGGCGTCTTTCTCGTCGTACGCGCGTCAACACTCGCGGCGCTTCGACGAGACGTCGCGACAGTGAGGCGACTGGCGTTCGAGGCGGGGCTGCGAGTTGAGCGCGGCGAGGGACGTCAAGCTCACTGGTACTGCGCTCAACTGCCGGGGGGACCCGGGTGGTGAGTCGACGGTGGACGCACTGGGCCACGTCCAAGGACCTCGTGAGACTGAAGCTCCCCGCCCATGACGCCGGCACCGGACTTAGGGGGCGGGCGCTCGGTGACGCCCAGCGCGGTTCGTCCTTCGTCTTCGATCCCTTCGACGCGTACGCCGCCGGCCTCGTGAGCAATCCGAACATGATCGTCGCCGGCTCCATTGGCGCGGGCAAGAGCACCGTCGTGAAGATGGTGCTCGATCGCGCGCTCGAACGCGGTCGTCGCGTCGTGGTCATCGATCCCAAGGGTGAGTACGCGGGCCTCGCTCGATGCCACGGTGTCGAAACGCTCGCCCTCGGTCGTGACGGATGGTGCGATCCCTTCGCTTGGAATGACCGCGAGAGTCGCGACCTGCTCCGGGCCCTGCTCGCCAGTGCGCAGGGCGGCTCACTCAAGAGCGATCAGCACTACGCGCTCGATGAGGTGTGGAGCGAAATGGCCACGCCGCGCCCGACGCGGGTGCTTCGTTCGCTCTTTGAACTGCTTCGTCCCCATCTGACCTCGACGTCGATGACACCCGAGCGCTCGTTGGCGCTCACGCTGTATCGATTCATTCACGGTGACCTGGCGGGTCTCTTCGACGGTGACGGTGAGCCCATGGTCTTCTCTGGCCGACTCGTCGTGCTCGATCTCTCCGCGCAGTGGTCATCGAACTCCTTTGCCGTGGCGGCCCTGAGTGTCGTCGCCGCGGCCCAACAGGTGGTGGCGATCGAAGAGGAGCTGGGCTACCTCGTGCTCGACGAAGCGTGGGCGCTGATGGCCGACCCCTCCGCGCTGCGCTGGCTGCGGGGTTCGTGGAAACTGGCCCGGGCCCGAGGTCTGAGTCACGTGTTGGTGTTGCACCGCTGGACTGACGTTGCGGCGGTCGGCGACGTCGGAACCGCTCACCGCGAGCGGGCGCAGGGACTACTGCGTGAATGCGAGACGGCGTGGCTCTTTCGACAACCGCCTGACGAAGCCCGAGAGATGGCGGACGCGCTCGGCCTTCACGCACGTGAGGAGCGCTACCTGGCGTCGTTGCCCAAGGGCGCCGCGCTCGTGCGCTACGGTTCGCACCGTTCAATCGTGCGCTTTCGCCCCGACGGCCGTGACGTCACGTTCATCGACACCGATGGGGCGATGAGGATCGCCACGTGAACGACCGTCCATCGCTCGGTCGGCGAATCGTTCACGACTTCGGGGTAGGACCGAAGGTGTCGCTCGCGCGGCGCAGCTCCCTCCTCGTCGTCGGGCCGACGCAAGTCGGCAAGACGACGTCACTCGTCATCCCGTCGCTGCTGCGTTGGCAGGACGCGCTCGTGGTCACGAGCGTGAAGTCGGACGTCATCGCGACGACGAGAGATTGGCGCGCGACACTTGGCGGGGTGCAGGTGCTCGAGCCTGGCCGTGATGACGGCCTGACGTGGAACCCTCTCGAGGGCGTGACGACACTTCGTCACGCGATGCGAGTGGCTCGCGACCTGACGAGCGCCTCGTCGGATCGTAATGACGCCGATTTCTGGAACTCGTTGGCGACGAAGCTCGTGGGTGCACTGCTCATGCTGGCCCACCAACGCACGCGCGACATCTTCGACGTGGCCCGGTCGATTGAGTCTCGCGACTTCGAGCGGTGGCTCGACGCTTGCGCCACGAGTGACGCCGCCACGGTCCTCGAAGCATTTCTGACGCACGACCCCAAGACACTCGATGGCGTCGTCACCACTGCGGAAACGATGTTGATGCCGTGGCGGTTTCGCCAGCCACTCGCCAACGTTCGCTCGGTGCTTGACGGTCCCAACACCCTCTTCCTCTGCAGTCCCCGAGGTGAGCAACGCCATTACGAACCCCTGTTTCGAGGCGCCCTTCGCATGATCCTCGAAGAACAGCAGCGTCGAGTCGATGAGGGCAGAGCCCGACGACTCCTCCTCGTGCTCGACGAAGCGGCGAGCGTCGCGTCTCTCGACGAGCTCGATCAGATGGCGGCGACGGTGAGCGGTCTCAACGTGACCCTGGTGACGGTGCTGCAGGACTTCGCCCAATTGAAAGCGCGCTGGGGAGCTCGCGCGTCGACGATCGTCAACAATCACACGACGCGACTCGTCATGGGGGGCCTCGCTGACCCGTCGGTGAGCCAGTACCTGCCTGAACTCTTCGACACACGAAACGACGCCCCACCGAGCGTTCCACTGCGCCAGCGGCCGCCCGGAACGGGTGCCGTGATCGCGGGTCACCGCCCGGTCTTCAGGGTCCGGCTCACTCCATGGTGGTCGAGTCGAGGTCTGCGCGTCAGAGGGGTGCGCGTGGGATAACTACGCTTTACCGATGGCTCCGCGGCGAATACCAATCGAAGATCAGATCCTGGCCGTCGATATTGGTGCCACCAACGTCAAATTCTGTCACGTCGACATCCAGGGCGAACTCCTCGAGGGCGTTCGCCGACGCCCGACTCCCTACCCCTGTTCACCCGATCGGTTGATCGAGGCCCTCGACGAACGCATCGAGGGTACGAAGTGTCCCCGCGTCGGCGTCGGATTCCCGGGGGAGTTCACGGACGGCCGAGTGGTGCGACCGGGCAACCTTTCACGCCCGGGCGGCGTGACGACCGACGTCGATCCCGAACTCGATGCGGAGTGGCGCGGCTACGAACTGCAGGCCAAGTTGTGCGAGGTCACGGGGCGCGACGTGCGCATCGTCAATGACGCCACACTGGCGGCACTGGGATCCATCGACGGCGAGGGTGTCGAACTGGTTCTCACCCTCGGCACGGGCCTCGGCATCGCTCTCGCGATCGATGGGCAGCTGCGCACGATACGCGACGTCGGTGCCGAGATCTTCCTTCGTGGCAAGACCTACGACCAGACCATCGGTGAGCACTCGAGGTCGATGGACGAAGAGCACTGGGGAGAGTTGCTCGTCATGGCGGTCGACGGCTTCGTTCGCGAGTTCGGCGCCAACACCGTCCATCTCGCCGGCGGCAACGCGCGACGGGTGACGCCGACGCTCTTCAGTGGTACGCCCTACCGGGTCGTCATCAACGGCAATCAGGCGTCCATCAAGGGCGCTGCCAAACTCTTCTACAGCTGAGCGAGGTCGACCGCACTTTGTGCGAGGACGCCGGCCAGGATGCGACACGAACCGTCATCAACGTTGAAGTCGGGGCTGTGGTGCATGCCGCTCGTGCCGTCTGCCATCGCACCGCCCACGAACATGTAACAGCCCGGCACGCGGTTGATGAACTCCGAGACGTCATCGCTGGGTGTGAACGGCGGAATCGTCATGAAGCCGCTCTCACCGACGACTTTCGTGGCCGACCGCATCACCTGTTCAAAGACTGCGGCGTTGTTGACGACAGCCGGTGCGAGGCCTGTGAGTTCCAACGAACACGTGACGACGAACATCGCTTCGATGTCACGCAACAGACCGTCGAGTCGTGCCAGTGCTTCGACGCGCTGGTCGGAGGTGAACGTTCGCAGCGTGCCGTGCATCGTTGCGTGACGCGGGACGACGTTCATCGCGGTGCCGGCACTGATCACGCCGGCCGAGCAGGCGCAGTTGGTGCCCTCGAAGACGAGCCCGTCGATGACCTCACCAAGTCGTGGTGCGAGGTGACTGACCGCCAGGATGACGTTGCCTTCGACCGATGCCATAGCACCGTGACCGCCCTTGCCCGTGATGTGCACTGACAGCGACGCGGCCTCGCTCATCATGACGCCAGGTTTGGTGCCCACGAATCCGAGGGGCGCGAGCGACGACACGTGGGCGCCAATGACGAAATCGGCGGGATTGTCACGCAGCACCCCGCCATCGATCATTGCCGTGGCGCCGCCGAGGGCCTCTTCGGCCGGTTGGAAGAGGAGAGTGAACTCACCACTGAGTTCGTCTTGGCGTCTCGCCAAGAGGTCGGCGACGCCGAGCAAACCCGCGGTGTGGACATCGTGTCCGCACGCGTGCATGATGCCCTCGTTCACGGATGCGTAGGAGAGGCGGTTCTCTTCCATCACGGGCAGCCCGTCGATGTCGGCGCGGACCATGACGCGCCTGCCGGGCTTGGCGCCGCGAAGGACCGCTACCGCACCGGTTTCGGTGGGGCACGGCCGCAACTCCCATCCGAGTGAGACGAGTCGGTCGCGAACTGTCTGCGTAGTGCGGTGCTCTTGGAACGCGAGTTCCGGGTGTGCGTGGAGGTCGTGGCGCAACTCCACCATTGACGTTTCAACGGTGTCGAGCAGCTCGGCGAGATCTTGGGAGAATTGTCGCGGCATAGTGGAATGGTACCCAGACGCTTGGGACTTTGACGAAGGGTCTTCGGCTAGGATTGAACGTCTGTAACACTGCGGCTGTAGCTCAGCGGATTAGAGCATCGGTCTACGGAACCGAGGGTCGGGGGTTCGAATCCCTCCAGCCGCACCATTCACATCTTCAACTAGGGCCTAGAGAATTGAGGCACCTGGTGACACGTCACACGCTCCATCGCACGGTTCGATGCACTTATCGAAACACTTATCACGCGCGATCACTCGATTTCGGTCCCGATTACTTGTCGGAGTTGCCTCTGAATGACGGCGCTACGCACACCCTTGAATTTCCTCGAACGGTAGTGGACGTCGTCACACTTTGGGCGGTAAAATGTCCATCACCAAGTGGAAAGGAAGCGGCGCGCGGAAAACCGTCGCCGTTGTTGTCGTATCCAGAAAGGCTCCCTTCCACAGTGCCAACAACCAACTTTCAGGCCATCGGTCTAATCAAACTTCTGTATTCAGTCTCCGAAGCGGCGCTACTGCTGTCAGTATCAAGGAACACTGTGTACGCATTTATGAGATCCGGCGAGCTTCTCGCCGTCTACCCAACATCCAAGGCAAGAATTCCGGCGAATGCGCTTGTGCGGTTCGTGCAGATTAAGGAAGACC
>Ga0181525_10004567_pt1 | contig 10592 bp, 9 predicted proteins | sample PEATcosm2014_Bin_48_FD_121100 | JGI IMG/M metagenome (GOLD analysis project Ga0181525, IMG submission 121100) | Peatland microbial communities from MTU Mesocosm Facility, Houghton, MI, USA - PEATcosm2014_Bin06_10_metaG | ecosystem: Environmental > Terrestrial > Soil > Wetlands > Peat | place...
CCGTTCTTCATCAATTCCCGAAAAACGCTGCCGGCAAAAAATTTGCAAGAATTGATAGCGTGGCTGAAGACGAACGGCGAAAAGACGACGGAAGGCAATTCAGGGGTCGGCTCGCCGAGCCACATCGCCGGCATTTTGTTGCAGCGAACCTTGAATCTGAAATGGCAGATGGTGCCTTATCGCAGCGCCGGTCTGTCGATGCAGGACCTGGTTGCCGGCACCACCGATATCGAACTCGACGCGCCGCCGGTGGCGATGCCGCAATTGCAGGGCGGCACCATCAGGACCTACGCCGTCGCCGCCAAAAATCGCCTGGCGATCGCGCCCGATATTCCGACCACCGACGAAGCGGGACTGCCCGGCTTCTATTTTTCATTCTGGCACGCGATGTGGGCGCCCAAGGGAACGCCGAAAGCGATGATCGCCAAGCTTAATGCCGCGGCGGTCGCCGCCCTCGCCGACCCGCAGACGCGCCAGCACTTGATCGATTTCGGCCAGGAAATCTACCCGCGGGAGCAACAGACGCCCGACGCGCTCTACGCTTTCCAGAAGGCCGAGATCGCGAAATGGTGGCCGATCATCAAGGACGCCGGCATCAAGCCGCAGTGATAGCTTTCCGCCATCACTCATCCACTTTGTCCTTGCGACCGCGATGACCTTATCGACCCTGGGCCGGCAGCTAGTCGCCTCATAACGGACACGGAGGCAACGGTCGTCGCGGTAGAGATCCGCCGGCCAACAGCAGAGATTGCGGCGATGATCCAAGACGAATATCAGTGCCGTGGCTCGTCGCCTTTTGCGGAAGCCTTTGCGCCGTTGTCATTCGTGCTTTGGCCGCGTAGTCGGCGAGCGATGGCCACGAAATTTTGTACGGCCGGAGAGCGGTCATGCTGCCGATATGCCACCTCCAACAATGCGCGCGGCGCGTTTCCATCAATCAGAAGGTAGGTAACCGCGTCGGTCGAAATGTGGCTCATCGACTGCGGCACGATCGACACGCCCAGGCCCGCCGCCACCATCGGGATGACAGACACAATTTGCGGTGCCTCTAGACCCAACTTTGGGCTGAAGCCCGCGCTCTTAAAGGCCGCAATGATTGAATCATAGTTGTCGGGGTTAAGCTCACGCGGATGCTGCAGAATAATGGTTTCCTTGGCGAACGCACGAAGGGATACCGAAGGCGACCGGCTTAGCGGGTGCCCGGTCGGCACGACCATCACCGTGGGTTCGTCGACGAGCAACTCGACTGTGAGATCTTCGCTTTCGGCGATCGGCGTTCGAATAAAGGCAATGTCGATCTTTCCGGCGCGCAGTTGCGCGATCAGCAGGGTTGTGTTGCTCGCTTGGGGAAACAAAACGACATTGGGATAATTCATCCGATATTCACGGATGATTTTTGGCACGAGAGGATGGAAGTAGGTCCCGCCGCTGGAGCCGATGTTGAGATGTCCGGTTTCGCCGCGGGCGCCGCGCCGCACGCTAATCTTGGCCGTCTCGACCTGCTTAAGGATGACGCGGGCGTCCTCAAGCATCAGCTTTCCGGCATTTGTCAGTTCGACACCCCGAGCGTGGCGAACGAACAGCGGCGTGCCCATCTCTTTTTCTAATTGTCGAATCTGCAGGCTGAGCGGCGGCTGGTTGATGCCGAGCCGCTTGGCGGCGCGGGTGAAATTCAGCTCCTCGGCGACCGCAACAAAATAGCGGAGATGGCGTAGTTCCATCAGCCGTGTGTCCTCGCGGAGGTGAAACTAGAGGTCGCCCGGAACCACCTTTTTTGCTGTTGGGCGCGGCCGTCAACGTCAATAACGCAACCATACACGACAGATATGGCAGAAGCCATAGTCAGGTATTGGACAGGAGGTCCCTCGGCCACCATCTCACCGCCAGATAGGACGACGTACAGCTCTCCAAGGCTCCTGCGTCGCGCTAATAGGACGCCAGAGCGAAGCCCATGTCAGCGAAGCCCATGTCGAAGTCCACCATGGATAAATTGCTGACGCCGCGCGAGCGCGAAGTGCTGTCGTGGGCGGCCGAGGGCAAGTCGGCTTGGGAGATCGGTGAAATTCTCCATATCACCAAACGAACAGTCGACGAGCATACCCAACAAGCAGCTCGAAAGCTCGGCGCAACCAACAAGACTCACGCAGTAGCTATCGCCCTGCGCGAAAGGCTGGTCGGCGAGAACCCACCTTCCGGCGAACCAGAATCTCAGTCCTAGTACCAGTACGCTGCACGTGCCGCGTTGCACCGAGGCCTCGCAGCCAACCGTCGTGATGGGTCACGAACCGCCGCCCTCGCCAAAGGCTGACACGGCCGAACGAACCCCAATATCCGCCGCGCTGGCGTGTGACCAGGGCGACCGTGTTAGGCCAAACCGCACAAACCGCATTGCAGCAAGATCGGCCTATTCAATCACCCCGCCGCCACCGGCAGGATGACGGGAATCGTGAATTGAAAAACCGCGCCTATTGGCACATTTGCAGTCGCCCACAATCGTCCTCCGTGAGCCTCGACGATAGAGCGGCAGATCGACAGTCCCATACAAAGGCCGTTCGATTTGGTCGTATAGAAGGCCTCGAATGCTCGCGCTAGAGCGGCTTCGGGCAGGCCGGGGCCGGAGTCTCGCACGGCAACGAGAATGCAATCGGCCTCACTTTGGCTGCTGATCAGCAACTCTCGGCGACCCTCCCTCGTCTGGCTCATCGCCTCCACCGCGTTCACGATCAAGTTCAGCATGACTTGTTGAAGCTGAACCCGATCGCCTTGAATCAGCGGCAACGCTTCGGCCAGTTTGGTGCGCAGCGCAACGCTGTTTTTGAAGATTTCACCACGCGTGAGCTCAATGACTTCCGAAATTGCTTCATTGATTTTCAGGTCGTCCTTTCGCTCGGGCGCCTTTTTCACCAACGCACGAATTCGGTCGATAATATCGGCGGCGCGCTTGGTGTCCTTGACACTGTTGGCTATCGCCCGCCCGGCGCGTTCCAGATCTGGCGGCTGATGCGCGAGCCAGCGCTGGGCCGTTTCGGCGCCCAGGATGGCGGCCGCGATCGGCTGATTGACCTCGTGGGCGATAGAGGCCGCAAACTGCCCCATTGTCTCGACCCGATTGGCATGCGCCAGAGCCAGCTGCGCTTCGCCCAAGGCCCGCTCGGCCTGCTCGGCACGGACCTCGGCGGTGACGTCGGCAGCCGTGCCACGATAGCCCAGGAACTGGCCTTCGGCATCGAATAAGGGTTTGCCGCTCGCCGCCATGTAGAGCGCCGATCCGTCCGGGCGCGCTATTCGGTACTTGAAGCCGCGAAACGGTTGGTGCGCATCGAGGATCGCAAGATGGGCGCGCCACTTCTCCGGCTCGTCGTCGCGATCCGCGGCGAGGTCCCAGCGGTACGAGCCAATGAACCTGGCGGAAATCCCCCAGTCTGGCGGCTTTCCAGAAATGCGGGAGAAGCGGTGATCGGGGCCGCTCTCCCAAAACCAATCGGATACAATCTCGGAGTAATCGCGAAAGCGCTGTTCGCTCGCGCGCAGCTCGTCCTGCGCCCGACGGCGGTCCGTGTTATCGACGAGCGTCCCCACGATACCGGGCTTGCCGTCAAGCTCGATCCGGCGGCCATAGGCTTCAACAGGGAAGGCCGAACCGTCTTTGCGCAATCCGCGGCACTCGTATCGGATCTCTTCAATGTCGCCTTCAAGCCGACGACGAATGTTGTCCAGCACGAGGGGGCGGTCGTCAGGATAGACCAAATCCAAAGGGCCGAGCCGGTCGACCACCTCCTCGACGTCGTACCCAAACATCCTCGCCATCGCTGGGTTCACGTAGCGAAGAAGGTTTTCCTGCACAAGAAAGATGCCGCTGGGCGAGGATTCGGCGAGGATGCGATATCGGTCATTCATCTCGTCAAGGCCTCTGCGGCGCGCTCGGCTCGGTCGATGCTCAAGCGACCAGCGGCTGACCTTTGCGCTCCTTGATCAAGCACGTGGTTGCAAGAATATCCAGCGCCCAGACCGCGACCAGCGACGACAGCGCGATGGCGAGAGAGTAGCGGGCAGCTAAAAGCCCGACCACCAATGGCCCGAAGCCGCCGACGCCTCGCCCGATATTAAAGAGCACATTCTGCGCGGTGGCGCGTCCCTGGGTCGGATAACTTTCCGAGATGAGAGCGCCGTAGCCTCCGATCATGCCACTCAGAAATACGCCGGTAATCGCCCCCACCAGCAAAAGTGCGGTCGGGTCCCTGACCTGCGGATAGATGAACGCCATCGCCATGGCGCCGGCCTGAAACGCGATGAAAAGCGGCTTGCGGCCTATGCGGTCCGCTAGCTGACCGAACAAGTACATGCCGCAAGCGCCACCCGCGATCGTCGACGAAACCCAAAGCGACGATTGCGTCAGCGAAAAACCCAATTGCGACGATAGGTATGACGGCAGCCAGATCATCATCCCGTAGTAGCCAAAGTTCTGGGCGGAAGTCATGATCGCGATGCCGGCCGTTGCGCGGGTCGCGTCGCGGTCGGCGAACAAAACGCTAAACGGGTTGATTCTCTCCATCTTGGCTGCCGCGACGAACAAGGCTGGCTCGCCCAAATAATATCGCGCGCCGAAGGCAACAAACGAGGGCAGAACCCCGACGAGGAACATTCCCCGCCAGCCGATTTGCGGAAGGAGAGCGGGCGTAATCAGCGCCGCGATCAACACCCCGGCTTGCCAGCCGAGCGCAACATAGGATGTCGCTCGCGCGCGCTTGTGGGCGGGCCAAGCTTCGGCCGCCAGCGTCATTCCGATTCCAAACTCGCCACCAAGCCCAATCCCGGCAATCGTCCGGTAGGCGAGCAGATCCCAATAGCCCCGAGAAAACGCACACACGCCGGTGAATCCCGCGAACAACAGTATAGTCCAACTCAAGACGCGAACACGTCCGTAACGATCGCTCAGCGGGCCGGCGAGAAACCCTCCCGCGACCGCACCTAAAAGCGTCCAGGTTATGAGCGAGCCGGCTTCCGGCGGGTTGAGTTGAAGCGTTGCGGATACAGGCACCAAGATGAAGCTTAATATCAAAAGGTCGAACCCATCCATCGCATAGCCGAGACTGGCAGCGACGAGCGCCTTGCGGGCGTAGGTGTCGACCGTCGGTGGCGTCAAAGCTGGATGGACAGCTCGTGATCCAGTTAGGGCTGGATTGCTCGTCATTTTCCCCTCCTACGTAGTCTAATACCACGATTGAAGGCGCCTCACACGCCGTCGCGACTTCACATCTAGCGGAGGCTGTGGAGCCGATCGGACAGGCTGCAAAGGTTGTGGAAGAGATGGGTCATCAACCGCGTTCCCAGGCCATGGCGGGCGCGGCGTGTCCCCCTAAGGACGGAAACGGCGGCGGAAAGCCGGCGCGGCAGAGCCACCGACGAAAGACGCGCTTCCTATCTCCCTGCATCACCGCGCAAGCTGTGCAGGAATTTTGGTCGCGACCAGCCGCGATTTGTGACAGAACCGCTACACTAAAGCGTCGGTTCGGTTACACGCGGAGTAGCACATGCGTTCACCTTCGCGGGCACGGTCGAGTTCGCTCGGTTGGTCAAATCCCCTGGCCTGGTGGTGGGGTCTGTTAAGCCTGGTCAGCGGCGTAAATATCGCGATTTGGGTCTTGCTGTACCGCCAGCTCCACGAACAACCGACGGGCGGCGTTGGCGGGGCGTCCGGCACCGAGCTCATGCTGCTGCTGTGTGCGACCTATGTTTTTGGCTGCGCATTCAGGTCGTTCCTGCCCCGCGCCGACGTTCAGCGGATCTGCCTGTTCGACACCTGGCTGTCGAGCGTCGTCGTCGGCCGATCGGTAGCCACCGTGGCCGAGATCTGCTTCGCGGCGCAGTGGGCGATTATTCTGCACCGGCTGGGCACGATGACGGGAGCTGACACCGCCTTGAACGCCGCACAGGTAATCGTGCCGCTGATCCTCATCGCCGAATGCTTCTCGTGGTATGCCGTGTTGACCACCAGCTATTTGGGCAATGCTGTCGAAAATTCGATATGGGCCTTTGTCTTCTTCGTCGTTGGCATCGGGCTTTGCCGGCTGCTGGCGGAGTTCGACGGTCCGGTTCGCATGGTCCTTGCCAGCGCCATCGTCGGGATAGCGGGCTACCTGGCGTTTCTCTTGACCATCGACGTCCCGATGTACCTGCGGCGATGGCGGGCCGAGGTGGCCGATGGCAATAAGCTCCTGCGACCTTTGGAGGGTTTCCGTGACGCGAGCACCCGTTGGGTCGTGACCCACGAGTTCGCGCAGTGGAAAGACGAGATGGCCTGGATGTCGCTTTATTTCAGCATGGCGGTCTGGGCCAGCCTCGCGCTGTGCGTTTTCTACTCGTTCGAGGATCATCTGCCGCGCTATCGTACTCAATCGACGCCGGCAAGCTGGTCATCGAACGCTTTAGCAGTAGTTGGCAAAGCCGTAGGGCGAAACGCGATGAAGGATTGAGATTGCGCCTAACAAAGACGGGCTAGATGCAGCGGGGCGCTGTCGCACAAATTTCACAGTCGGCCTGTCGCATTGTCATAAATGCAAGTACCCGTCGTGGTCGCCATCCTCGCCTCAGTACGGGGGCGGCTTTCGAGCCCGTTGGATCTTTGCTGCTTCGGTCCACCAGGCAAGATCATCGGCGAACCTTATGAAGCTGCGGTCGAGCAACTGTCCAGCTTCGCCAAGCGGCTGCCCTTCGGCGTCTAACACTTGTGCGATCGGTCCCACCGCGAGCGTGCTTGAGATCACGATCAAGCCCATCTCAGACAATGTTCCATGCCAAAGCAGGCCGGACCGCGCTCCGGCGATCCGACTTGCCGAATAGCTCGCTATCGCGGCAGGCCGCCAGAACCATTCTTCGAGGAAATGATCGGTCAGGTTCTTCAAGCCTGGTTGCATTCCCCAATTGTATTCTCCGGTAACAAAGACAAATGCGTCAGCACCGCGAATCTTGGAGGCAAGTCTCTCCATAGCCGCCGGCGCCGCACCGGGTGCGTACTCCTTGTGCATGCGATCGAGCATCGGTAATCCGATCGCCTTCGCATCGATGAGTTCGACATCGTTGCCGCGCTTCTGCAAGCCGGCGACGACGAAGTCCGCGAGGCGGATGCCCTTCCGATCGGAGCGGTAGGAGCCGTAGAAGACAAGAATGCGGTCAGCCAAAGACCCCTCCCAGAAGCGATGGCTTGCGACCGCTATCTGCCGCTGCCGACGTTCACGAAGTCACGGCTGCTTGGCCGGCACGACAGCCGGCCCGGCGCTCGCCGGCTGGTTTTGCTGCTCCTGCAGTTCACGCTCTTCCCGCGCGCGTTTTGCCGCCTCGTGATGGCCGATCACGCAACCGGCCGCCGCCCCGAGCAGGGTGTGATGGGCGAGATGCCCGGCGGCGCCGCCGACGACGGCGCCTTTGATGCAGCCTTTGGCATCGGCCGGAACCGCGGTGACGGCAAACGCCAGCGCCGACGCGGCAATCGTCAAAAATAGCTTCATGTGAACTCCGTTCCCTGCAGTGTTAACCCGTGGCAGCCGGTATCGTTTCAGCCGCGTTTCTCCGCCAACGCCTTGGCACGAATTTTTGCGATCGTCATACCCGGCGTGATCGCTTCGGGATCGACGACCAGGCGGACGATGGCGGGTTTGCCGGACGCTTGGGCCTCCCGGAACGCCGCGGGAAAATCATCGGTGCGCTCGACCGCAACGCCGAAGCCGCCGAAGGCCCGCGCGTAAGCGGCAAAATCCGGATTATGCAGTTCGGTCGCGGAAATGCGGCCGGGATATTCGCGCTCCTGGTGCATGCGGATGGTGCCGTACATGCCGTTATCGACGATGACGGTGATAAACGGCAAATCGTATTGCACCGCGGTGGCGAATTCCTGGCCGTTCATCAAAAAATCGCCGTCGCCGGCCAGACAGACCACGGTTCGTTCCGGATAAAGCCGCTTCATCGCCACCGCGGCCGGCACACCATAGCCCATCGAGCCCGACGCCGGCGCGATATGCGAAGCGAAGCGGCGGAAGCGAAAAAACCGATGCACCCAGGCGGCATAATTGCCGGCGCCATTGCAGAGAATGGCATCGGCGGGAAGATTGTCGCGCAGCCACACCATGACGGCGCCGAAATTGACGCCGCCGGGCTGCTCGGTCGGCGTTTGCGTCCATGCGAGATAATCGGCATGCGCGGCTTTGGCGTCGCCCGCGGGCGCCGGCATTATTTCCATCCCTTCAAGCGCGGCGGCAAAGGCCGTTGGCGTGGCATTGATCGCCAATTTCGGAGAATAAACGCGGCCGAGTTCTTCGGTGCCGGGATGGACATGGACGAACGGCGTTTGCGGGCGCGGGATGTCGAACAAGGTATAACTCTGCGACGGCAATTCGCCGAGCCGGCCGCCGACCAAAATGACTAGGTCGGCCGACTTGATACGCTGCAGGAGTTTTGGATTGGGGCCGATGCCGAGATCGCCGGCATAGCAGGGGTGCAGTGCATCGAACAAATGGCCGCGGCGAAACGTGGTGGCGACCGGCAGCGCGTATTTTTCGGCGAAACGCCCGACGCGGTCGCACGCCAGTTGCGACCAGCGGCTGCCGCCAACGAGCATGATCGGCGCCCGCGCGCCGGCGAGCATGGCCGCGAATTTCGCCATTTCCGCCGGCCCCGGCGCGGTCTCGATCGCCGCGAAAGCCGGCGCGTCGGCAACCGCAACGCGCTCGACCAGCATGTCCTCAGGGATGGCGATAACGACCGGGCCCGGCCGGCCATTGGCCGCGGTGTGAAAGGCCCGCGACACGATCTCCGGTACGCGCGCCGGATCGTCGATCTCGGTGGTCCATTTGGTCATCGCACCGAACACGGCGCGATAGTCGAGCTCCTGGAACGCTTCGCGCTCGCGCATGTCGCGCGCGACTTGGCCGACGAACATGACGAGCGGCGTCGAATCCTGGCGCGCGATATGAATGCCCGGCGAGGCATTGGTGGCGCCCGGGCCGCGGGTGACGAAAACCACGCCGGGCCGGCCGGTCGCCTTGCCGACCGCCTCCGCCATCATGCAGGCGCCGCCTTCCTGCCGGCACACCGTCACGGCCAGATCGCTGTCATGAAATGCGTCGAGAACCGCGAGATAGCTCTCGCCCGGCACGCAAAAGGCGTGGCGCACGCCGTGAATGCGCAATTGATCCACCAGCACTTCCGCGGCGCTGCGCATATTGTCCGTCCCGCGCATCGGCGTCTCCTTCGAAGGCTTATCCCCTGCCCCGATTCGGTCCGGTATTGCAGGTGGGGCCACGCGCCCCGTCGCGGTTTGATAGCGCACCTTGGGCAAGTTCGGGAGCGGGTCTTGCAAAGTAAACCGTTGAGCCGCTATGCAGACCGGGCTCATTCCCACCCGCCTCATTCCCCAATGGGTGCACCGCAGCAGTTGACTGACGCCGCGCCGACCCCGACATTACGCCGGACGGGATTAGGCGTCGGCCAAAGGACGAAATATGGCGACTTCCGCAACGACCGCGGCCCCAGGCGGCCACCCCACCGAAGCAACACGGCGCGATTTTCTTTATATCGCGACCGCCATGGTCGGCGCGGTCGGCGCGGCCTCGCTTTTGGTCCCCCTGGTCGACCAGATGAATCCCGACGCCTCGACGCTCGCGGCCGGCGGTCCGGTCGATCTCGATGTCAGCAAGATCCCGGAAGGCGGCCAGGTCGTGGTGCGCTGGCGGCAGCGGCCGATCTTCGTGTTCCATCGCGCCAAGTCGACGCTGGATTCGATGCAGACGCCGCAAATGACCGGGTTGCTGTCGGATCCGAATTCCGAGCAATTGCAGCAGCCGCCCTATGCCGATAACTGGCACCGCTCGGTCAAGCCGGAATACGGCGTGCTGGTCGGGATTTGCACGCATCTCGGCTGCATCCCGCTGTTTTACCCGAACCCGAGCGCGACGGCGCCGGTGGAAAACTGGCCGGGCGGCTATTTCTGCCCCTGTCACGGCTCCAAATACGATCCGGCGGGGCGGGTGTTTTCCGGTGTACCGGCGCCGTACAATCTGCCGGTGCCGCCCTATCACTTCGTCAACGACACCACGATCCGGATCGGCGAAAACCCGAGCGACTCCGCGTTCAATTTCGACTCGATCAAGCAGATTTAATCGGCTTTGGGTTTATCCAGCCCCGCGGGATGCTTTCGCAGACCGCCTCGCCCATAATGCCGCATGGCCTTCGATCCCCGCAGCCTCGCCGTGGCCACGGCGGGGTTTTGCGCCTTCGTCAATCTTTATTCGCCGCAAGCGCTGCTGCCCGAGCTTGCCGGCGAATTTCATGTCGGCCCCGGCCAAATCAGCGCGCTGATGACCGCCGGCACTTTGGCGATCGCGCTCACCGCGCCATTTACCGGCATGCTGGCCGACGTCGTCGGCCGCAAGCGGCTGATCACCGCGGCGATGTTCGCCATGGTGGTGCCGACCGTAATCATGACGTTTTCCGGCAGCGTCGCCGAACTCACATTCTGGCGCTTCGTGCAGGGACTGCTGCTGCCGCCGATCTTTACTGTAACCGTGGCCTATATCGGCGACGAATGGCCGCCCGCCGAC
>Ga0181525_10004569_pt1 | contig 10590 bp, 8 predicted proteins | sample PEATcosm2014_Bin_48_FD_121100 | JGI IMG/M metagenome (GOLD analysis project Ga0181525, IMG submission 121100) | Peatland microbial communities from MTU Mesocosm Facility, Houghton, MI, USA - PEATcosm2014_Bin06_10_metaG | ecosystem: Environmental > Terrestrial > Soil > Wetlands > Peat | place...
AAACTCCTTGAAGGATCGGACCGGAGATAGGTTGCGCCCGTCCCGAGTCCAACCGTTCCCGATGCTTCACAGTGCCGCTTTCACGGTCGCGCGAGCAGCTTGTGACAGCTTGTCCCTGAGCTCACGCCGCAGGGCTCACTCGCCCCGTGCCTTGATCCAGTCGACGAAATAGTCGCGGACATTGAGGCGGTTGATGGCGTCGATGGCGCGCAGCTTGAAATCGGCTTCCGCAGCCGCGAGCTCGGCGCCTCCCGACAATCGCGTCAAGGGCCTGCGGAATGCTTCGTCGGCGACCAGGTTGGACATGACGAACTTGATGAAGTGCCAGCTCGTCGGCGGCTGGAAGAAAAATCCGAGATGAAGCGACCGGCCGGGGCCGTTCTCGCAACGATGCCAATTGCCACCCGGCACGAACAGAAAATCTCCCGGCTTCAGCACTTCATCGAAGATCGGCGCGTCTTCCGGCGGCGGTTCCTGGTGCGGCATGCCGATCACGGGGTTCGAAACAGCCGGACCGAAAATCTTCCAACGCTTGGTTCCTTCCACCTGGAGGATGATCAGATCTTCCGGATCGAAATGCAGCTTGAATGCGCCGAATTTTCCGGTCGTGACAATCACACCGACCTTGATCTGCTCGAATGTCCGTGCGCGGATATCGTTGCAGAGCGCCATCAACGGCGGCGCGTTCTCGTCGATGTATGTGATGCAGAGATTGAATCCCTGCGCCAGATACGCGTCCACCTTGGCGACGTCGATCTTGCTGCCTTCCGGCGTCTTCGTGAACCAGAGATCCTGGGGCACGGTCTCCGAAGTCCGCGAAAGGCGAAGCTGTGTGAGGTCGCGGGGATACAGGCCCTGCTCGAGCATGCCGCGCAGCAGACTCCAGCTCAGCAAGCCCTGATAGCGATCGGCGTTGGCGCCGCGCAGCAAGGTCAATTTGCGGTCGCGCAGCAGCGACAGGAACTCCGCTTCGCCGAGCGGCGCGACCAGTTGTTCGAGCGTGGAGGGCGGCTTCGACATTTGTCCGGCATCCGGCGTCCATCTGCTCCGACAGTGTATGGCGCTGATCTGCCTTGAGAAGAGTGAATCGACACCGGCTCCAGCCGATCGATCGCACGAGGCCCCGAACGTTAGGCGTCGTCGGCGCGCACATTGGCAAGGCGGGCCTCGCGCAGATCGAGATCCCGTTCGATGTGCCGCCGCGCCTCGTCCTTCAGCTCGTCATTGCGATAGAGTTCGTTGATCTTGTCCCGCTCGGCCGCGATCAGCGCGAGATCGATCTCGTCGCGAAGCTCGATGAGCTTTTTGTGCGTGCCTCCGTTGGCGCTTCGGTGCACCAGCCGCTTGAAGCGATCTTTCAGCTGCGCGCGAACCTCGTGGACGATATCCTCCGGGACCTCGCGCTCAGCGACAAATTGATCGAGACGGCCCGTCGCCGACTGAATCGCCGCTTCGCGTGCGGCGAGTTCTTCCGCCCTGTCGGCGCGGCGTTCGCGGCGGCCCACGCGGTCAAGCCCAAGCCCGCGGATCAGGGACGGCAATGTCAGGCCCTGGCCGACCAGCGTGACGAGGATGACGCTGAAAGTCATGAGGAGAATGAGGTCGCGGTAGGGAAACGGCGCGCCGGTCGCGGTCGTGAGCGGGATCGCGAGTGCTGCCGCAAGCGAGACGATGCCGCGTATTCCCGTGAACGCGATGATGAACGGCCTTCGCCAGTTCGGCGCGGGATCTTCGCGCCCAATCGCCGGAATGAGCCATGCGGGAAGATAGACCGCCGGAAACGTCCAGATGAACCGCGCTGCGATCACGGCGAGGCTGACCACGGCCGCGGAGATCGCGAGCTCCGATGCGGAGAAGCGGTGGATGTGGCCGACCAGCGCGCGCGTTTGAAGTCCCGTGATGAGAAAGACCATGCCGTTGATCAGGTAGAGAAAAAAATCCCAGAAAAAAACGCCCTGCAGGCGCGTCGCCGACGTGATCAATCTCTGGCCGTTCCAGCTGACATAAAGCCCTGCCGTCACGGTCGCGAGAACGCCCGATCCGCCCAGATATTGCGGCGGCCAATAGGCGAGAAACGGCGTCAGGATCGAAAGCACGACTTCGATGCGCGGCTCGCTCACCCAGTGCCTGATCCGCAGCATCGCCCAACCGACGCCGATGCCCCAAAGAATCTCGCCGACGAGGATCATCGCGAAGTCGGTCGCGGCTTCGCTCAACGAAAAGGATCCGGCGGTCACCGCCATGACCGCGAAGCGGTAGAGAATGAGGGCGGTCGCGTCGTTCGCCAGTCCTTCGCCTTCGAGGATGACGGCAACGCGTCGCGGCAGATAGAGACCGCGTGCAATGGAGAGCGGCGCCACCGGATCCGGCGGCGAAACGATGGCGCCGAGCACGAACCCGACCGCCCACGGCAAGTGCAGGAGCCAATGCGTGACGGCCGCGACCGCGACCGTGGTGAACACAACGCACCCGATGGCCGCCAAAGAAATCGGACGCAGGTTGAAGCGGAATTCGCGCCAGCTCATCGACACGGCGGTCCAGTAGACAACGGGTGGCAGGATGAGCAGCAACACGAGCTCGGGCGCGAGCGCGACCTCGGGCAGGCCGGGGATGAGCGCCAGCACCACACCGGCCAGCACCAGAAGGATGGCGGGCGCGATGTTGAGCCTTCTCGCGAGAACCGACACCGCCGAGATCACGATCAGCAGCAGCACCAGAATTTGAATCGTGGGAACCATCGACGCTCCAATCCGCGGCCGCCCGGAAAACGGCAAGCGCGGGGAATGCTCAGGGATTTATGACGCGATTCGCCTCGACCCATTATCCGCAATCGGATCGGCCGGGCGATTGGACGAAGGGGCTACGGGCGCCTCAAGCCCCGATCGGCAGGTTCGACAGGAACTGCGCCGTGCAGGTCCGCCAAGATCGGGTGAGCGCAAAGGCGCGGCAGGCGTCGCGGGAGATTTTCGCGGCCTTCAGGCAGGCGCGGCCGAGATCGTCGTCGAGGGCGGCCACGCTCGTGTCGCCGATGACATCGCGGGGGCCCTGCACGGGAAAGGCCGCAACCGGCACGCCGCAGGCGAGCGCTTCCAGCATGACGAGGCCGAACGTGTCGGTCTTGCTCGGAAACACGAAGACGTCGCTCGCCGCATAGGCGCGCACGAGATCTTCGCCGATCTTCGGTCCCAGAAAGCGCGCGGCCGGATAGCGCCGTTCGAGCTGGGCGCGCGCCGGGCCGTCGCCGATGATGACTTTCGTGCCGGGGAGATCGAGGCCCAGAAAGGCTTCGATGTTCTTCTCGATGGCGACGCGGCCGACATAGAGCCAGATGGGCCGCGGGAAGGGCAGGGTCGCCTCGGGAATCGGGCGAAACCGTTCCACGTCGACGCCGCGCGACCAGATGCGGACGTTACGGAAGCCGTGGCTCTCGAGCTCCAGCTTCAGCGACGGCGTCGCTACCATCAATGTCTTCGCAGGCCCATGAAACCAGCGCAGGAAGCTGTAGACCGCGCTTTCCGGAATGAAGGGAAACCGCGCGTGGACATAGTCGGGAAAGCGCGTGTGGAATGACGTCGTGAAGGGAATCCGGCGGCTCAGGCAGATCGCGCGCGCGCTGAGGCCGAGCGGGCCTTCGGTTGCGATGTGAATCGCGTCCGGCTTGAAGCCGTCGATCATCTTCTCGAGGCTCCGTCGCGGGAAGACGGCGAGCCGGATTTCGGAATAGGTGGGCAACGGCACGGTAAAGCGGCCCTCGGGCGTTGCGTAGCGCACGTCGTGGCCCAACGCTTCGAGATCCTTGCCGAGCGTCTCGAGGGTGCGCACGACGCCGTTCACCTGGGGCGCCCAGGCGTCGGTCACGATCAAAAGGCGTAAGGAATGCTCTTCCGCGGGTGCATCGGACAAGGGCGCCGACGCCAGCGGCGAGCCGGCCCCGGTCATATCGTCGATCTCAGGCGGGTATGGCGTCCGGCAGTTCGTCGGTTGCGTGTTCGGCCGGAATGGTAAGGGGTCGTAAGCCCGCGTCTACCCAGCGGAGAATCTCCAGATGTCCCCGCGCATCTTCGACAAGAGCGGTGCAGCTTTCAACCCAGTCGCCGTCGTTATGATAGACGATGCCGGCGATCGTCTTGATCGCCGCGTGATGAATATGGCCGCACACGACGCCGTCGAACCCGCGGGCGCGAGCATCGTCGGCGACAGCCTCTTCAAAGCGGCAGATATATTCCAGCGCATTCTTCACCTTCTGTTTCAGATAGGCGGAAAGCGACCAATAGTTCAGGCCGAGCATCCGGCGGGCGAGATGGCACCATTCGTTCAGGTGCAGCGCCGCGGTGTAGGCCCAGTCGCCGAGATGGGCGAGCCACTTCGCATAGGCGATCACGGCATCGAACTGGTCGCCGTGAATCACCAGAAGCTGCTTGCCGTCTGCCGTTTCGTGCACGGCCTCGCGTGAGATCTCGATACCCGCGACTTCGCGTCCGCAATAGGTGCGGAAAATCTCATCGTGATTGCCGGGGACGTAGATGACGCGCGTGCCGCTATCGACTTTGCGCAGGATCGCCTGCACGACCTGGCTGTGGGCTTCCGGCCAGAACCAGCGATATTTCAGGCGCCAGCCGTCGACGATGTCGCCGACCAGATAAAGCGTCTGACACTGATTGCGGCTGAGGAAATCGACCAGCGCATCGGCTTTGCAGCCGCGCGTGCCGAGATGGACGTCCGAAACGAAGATGGTGCGGTGGTGACGAACCGGCCGCATGGCTTCGCGCGAGACGGGCTTGCCGCGCCCAGGCCTTGCTCCAAAGCGGACAAGGTCGGGAAAGGCGCGCTTGTGCAAAAAGGACCAGGCGAACTCAGCCATTGGGTGCTCCCTGCTGACGCCGTGCCGGTTCCCGCGAATCAGTGCGGCGTTGCTTTCACACCTGCCTGCCCGTGAATCACGAAAGTCTTGTTGCAGCGCCGTAATTGTTTCGTGAATCCGGGGAAACTGGTGAATCGGGGCGAGCGCGGGCGCGATTGCGCAAAAATTGTTGCTGCGCCGCACAAAAAAGCGGCAGGCGGCCCTCGGCTTAGGCGACAAAGATATTCCGGGAATTCCGTGCTTTTTTTCGCCGCGACCGGACTTTTCCTGTTGCGCCGCAGCGATCTGCCTGCGATATTATTGCGGTGCGGCATCGCCTTGCGGTGCCGCTGCCCTTCCTGGGCGTTTCCTCCCTGAACTTGGCCGCTCCTTCGGGAGCGGCCTTTTTATTTTCGGCTTGGCGCTTTTTTCGTGGTTCGGGGCTCGCTGCGCTCGCACCTCACCATGACGACTCGCGTCATCCTGAGGCGCTTTCCGGAGCGAAGCGAAGGAAAGCCCCGAAGGAACGACAACTACCCCGTCTTCAACGACTCCAGATGCCGGAGCATGGCCTTGACGTCGTTCGTCAGCGCTTCGAGGGCTTCGGCCTGATTGCGTTTGCGGGTTTCCTCGGCAACGTCCTCGCTGATTTCGCCGATGTCCTCCTGGATGTCCTCGACATCTTCCTTGATGCCTTCGACGTGCTCGCCCAGCTCTTCGACATCTTCCTGGATGCTCTCCACATCCTCCTCGACGCCCTTGAGGCTCTTGGCCTGCTGGTTGACGCTGAACTGGATGAAGATCGCGAGATAGATGGCTTCGAGCGAGACGACGTTCGTCAAGACCGTCAGCATAAGGCCCCATTCCACCCAGCCGAAAAACGACACCGCGAAACACGCGGCAAAGGCGATCGTATGGATAACGAGCGATGCAGGCGAGCCGACCCAGATGATCAGCTTCTGCACCACGCTCGCCAGTGCGTGGAGGCGGGCCTCGGAAGGAACGGGCGTGCCGTTTTGCTGCACCGTCGTGGACATGGCGACAAACTTTGATTGGGTTGCTCGAAACGTCCGCGGATCGCTTCGCCAGGACGAGGTTCCAATGATCCCCGTCGGCAACAAAATCAAGTACGGGCCGGCCGGGCTCTCACTCCGCTGCGTGACGAAGCCCGCGCGGCTCGAGAAGCGCGGCGTCGAGCGACATCAGCGCACGCAGGCTCGCCACCAGCCGCGCGGCGAATGCGGCGAAGGACGGCGCGGGCCGGACTGTGTCCTCGTCCATATAGAGCGCGCGGTTGATTTCGATCTGAAGCGCGTGGCTGCCGCGTCCGGGCCGGCCGTGCAATTGCGTCGTATAACCCCCGGCATAGGGGACGTTGCGCGCCACGCTGAAGCCCTGGCCCTCGAACGCGCTTTCCGCGGCGCGGATAAGAATCGGCGACGCCGAGATGCCGTAGCGATCGCCGAGCACGATGTCGGGCACCGCGGCTGCGGACGGCATGGAATGGCAATCGATCACGACCGCGGAGCCGAACCGCGCCTTCGTCTCGTCCGCAAGTTGCAGGAGGGCGGCATGATAGGGCCGGTAAAATATCGCAAGCCTGTCGCTCGCTTCGTCGGCTGCGAGCTTCTGGCGATAGATTTCCGCGCCTTCGCGGACGATGCGCGGAATGACGCCGAGGCCGGCGCTCACACGCGGACTTGCCGCGTCGACCGCGAAAGGCAACGGCCCTTCGAACATCGCGGCATCGAATTCCTGCGGCGCGCGATTGACGTCGAGATAGGCGCGCGGAAACGACGCAGCGATCAGAGGCGCGCCATAGCCCACGACCGGCAGGAACAGTTCCTCGACGAATGCATCCTCGGAACGCCTGAGCGCATTGAACGACAACCGGCTCTGGGAGACGAAGCTCCGGGGATAGGCGCGACCCGAATGGGGCGATGCGAAGACGAAGGGGCTCGTCTGCTCCGGCGGGCGCCGCAGGCGAATCGGCTCGCGCCGAAGTTCCGCAAGGACGCCGTCGTCGGTATCTTGAGTTCCTGTCGTCAGAGGGCTTCGCGCCATCTCGCCTTGTCCGGACCGGATTCGCGAGTCGAGTGGACCACCAAGGCGCCGTCGCGATCAAGCAAATTGGTCTGGTCGGCATTTACGGCATCTGCGATATAGGCTTTAGTCAGGCCGCTGGAGCGTGGTGGACATGGCGCAAATTCTTCTGGCGGAAGACGACGAGTCGTTGCGGCGTTTCCTGGCGATGGCATTGGCCAAAGCGGGGCACGAAGTCACCGATTTCGGCGACGGCAAAGAGGCCTATGAGTGCCTCAAGGGCTTTCGCTTCGATCTGCTTCTGACCGACATCGTTATGCCCGGAATGGACGGGATCGAACTCGCCAAGCGGGCGGCGGAGCTCGATGACGCCCTCAAGATCATGTTCATAACCGGCTTTGCGGCCGTGGCGCTCCATCCGTCGTCCAACGCGCCCAAACAGGCGAAGGTCCTGTCGAAGCCTTTTCATCTGCGTGAGATCGTCCACGAAGTGGAACGGATGATCGCGGCCTGAAGGGTTCAGGCGGCGGCTTCGGAATCGAGCGGACTGAAGCCGAGATGCTCCAGCGCGCCGTCCAGCTGCGCACCCGAGAATTGTTCCGCGAGCGCGACCGCATCGGACAGATCGACCTTCTGGTCCCGTCCGGTCACGAGGGACAGCGTGCGCAGATCCGCCTTGGAGAAGCGGGCATGGGTCAGCCGCGCGCCGCGGAAGGACGCGGCCCGGACATCGGCGTCGGAGAAATCCGCGTCTCGGAGATCGGCGCCTTCGAAGCGTGCGCCCTGCAGCTGACAACCGGCAAAGCTCACACCGATCGCGATGGCGTTGCGTGCGGAGAGACCCGTCAGATGCCGGCCGGCCAGATAGGACTGCATCGGGCGCAGATCTTCGCCATCGAAATTGGCGGGCTTTCCCTCGCGGCCGCCGGTGCGAATCCACGTGTAATGGACGTCGACCATCGCTTTCAGCTCTTCGCAGCGCTGGACGCGTTCGGCCGATGGGTCGGTCACAGCACCTGCAAGGGCCTCGGGCGAGACTTTCAGCTCGGAGAGATTGACGCCCGTCAAGACGGCGCCCGTGAAGGTGACGTCGACAAGCTTCGCGCCCTTGAACTCGGCGCCCTGCATCATCGCGCCGGAGAAATTCGCGCCTTCCAGATTCGCACCGTTGAACGACGCGCGCTTCATCGAGCAATTGCTGAAATCGACGCCGAGCGGCGCATCGCCGCGTTTCCCGCCGTCCAGAACCGGATCCGCTCCTGGGCGCGCCATCGTGGCGGATCTGAGATTGGCATTGTCGAGAATGGCGCAGGAGAGATTGGCGCCGCGCAGCGACGTTCCGCGCATGTCCGCCGATGCGAGCAGCGCATGACGGAGATCGGCGAGCCGCAAATCGGCGCAATAGAAGCTCGCGCGCTCGAGATTGGTCCTGGCGAGCACGGCGCCGCGGAGCGTCGAGCCCGAAAGGTCGATATCGGCCAGGTTGCGCTGTGCAAAGTTGAGGCGCGAAAGGTCCGTCGCGGCCAGCTGCGCGAGCGCGCCGCCGGATTTGTGCAGGAGGAACCGCTCATGCGCGAGCAGGATCGCGTTGAGCTCCTGCTGCGTATGGACGGCGCGAGCAGCCTTGAGAAGGTTGCTGGACATCTGCCCCTGTTTCCCCTGGCTGTCTGCGATCCGGCCGCCCCGTCGGGTAAGATACCGACGAGCCTCTAACCCTGGATTAATCGATAGCGGAGTGATCGGGGGGGGATGCTTAACCGACCGGGAACCGGGCCCCCGGCGCCTCACGGAGCCGCTTGCCCCCCTCGGCCTGCCCGGCTATATCGGCCGTCCCGTTGGCGGGCGGTTAGCTCAGCGGGAGAGCACTACGTTGACATCGTAGGGGTCACAAGTTCGATCCTTGTACCGCCCACCATCCTTCGCTGCGCAGCAGCGGAGGCTGGTGAGTCCTCCGATCCCCGCGTACGCGGGGACTGGCGTAGGAGGACCACCCGACATCGCGCAGCTACGGATGGCAGGCCATCCTTCTTGAGTTCCTATCGGATTGCGGGGCGAAGGCGGACCGGTTGCCGCGAGCTACGGCTCGGCAAGCCCGACACCGCGCAGCTTCGGATGGCAGGCCATCGCCCCTCACCCCGGCCGACTAGTTTCCCCGCGCGACTGCGTGACAACCCTGCCATGCCTTCCGGCCGCCCGATGGCGCGTGCTAGCCTCGGGGCGTCCCACCTTTGCCGAAACCAACAGAAGTTGAGGGAACTGTCCCATGCAACGCGTCCGCATGCTCTGCCTGAGCGCCGCCGCCATCCTGGCGCTCGAAACCGCAGCCTTTGCCGCGCCGGCCGATCTCATGCAGCAGAGCACGCTGCCATTTCAGGCGCTGCCGTTCAACAAGATCAAGGACGCCGATTTCGAACCGGCTTTCGACGCGGCCATGGCCAAAGGCCTCACCGAGTTCGACGCGATCGCCAACAATCCCGCGCCGCCCACTTTCGACAACACGATCGTCGCGATGGAGAAGTCCGATCAGGCGCTGACCCGCGTGCAGCTCGTGTTCTCGACGCTCGCCGGCGCCAATACCGACGACGCGCTCCAGAAGGTCGAAGCGACGGAATCGCCGAAGCTCGCCGCCCATCAGGACGCGATCTTCCTCAACGACAAGCTCTTCGCGCGCGTGAACGCGATCTATCAGAAGCGCGATGCGCTGAAGCTCGATCCCGAGTCGCGCCAGCTTCTGGAAATCTACTATCTGCAGTTCGTGCACGCGGGCGCGAAGCTCGCCGGCGCCGACAAGGACAAGCTGAAGGAGCTTAACAAGCAGATTTCGACGCTGGAGACGGCCTTCGAGCAGAAGCTGCTTGCGGCGGCCAAAGCCGGCGCGCTGGTCGTCGACAACAAGGCCGATCTCGCAGGTCTCGGCGATGACGCGATCGCGGCGGCCGCCAAAGCCGCGGAAGCGCGCGGCCTCAAGGGCAAATTCCTCATCCCGCTGCAGAACACGACGCAGCAGCCGTCGCTGCAATCGCTCGCCAACCGCGATACGCGCGAGAAGCTTTTCAACAATGGCTGGATGCGCGCCGAGAAGGGCGATGCCAACGACACGCGCGCGACCATCTCCACGCTCGCGCAGTTGCGTGCGACGAAGGCGAAGCTCCTCGGCTATCCGAACTATGCGGCCTATGTGCTCGAAGACCAGATGGCGAAGACGCCCGACGCGGTCGAGAAATTCCTGGCCCAGCTCATTCCCGCAACCGCGGCCGAAGAGCGGCGCGAGGTGAAGGTTCTCCAGGCGCAGATCGACAAGGACGGTCAGCATTTCCAGCTGAAGCCGTGGGACTGGAACCGCTATGCGGAAGAAGTGCGCAAGGCCCAGTACGATCTCAACGAAGACGCCATCAAGCCCTATTTCGAGCTCGATAATGTCCTCAAGAACGGCGTGTTCTATGCGGCGAACCAGCTCTATGGCGTGACGTTCAAGGAACGCCACGATCTGCCGGTCTGGCAGCCGGACGTGCGCGTCTTCGAAGTCTACGACAAGGACGGCTCCGAGCTCGGGCTTTTCTATTGCGACTATTTCAAGCGCGACAACAAGCAGGGCGGCGCCTGGATGAATGAGTACGTGACGCAGTCACGCCTGCTCAAGCACATGGCGGTGGTGGCCAATCACCTGAACATTCCCAAGCCCCAGGCCGGGCAGCCGACGTTGCTGA
>Ga0181525_10004571_pt1 | contig 10589 bp, 8 predicted proteins | sample PEATcosm2014_Bin_48_FD_121100 | JGI IMG/M metagenome (GOLD analysis project Ga0181525, IMG submission 121100) | Peatland microbial communities from MTU Mesocosm Facility, Houghton, MI, USA - PEATcosm2014_Bin06_10_metaG | ecosystem: Environmental > Terrestrial > Soil > Wetlands > Peat | place...
ATCACCTTGGGGATGATGTAGGTACCGTTGTTGAGTTCGTAGGTGATCAGGTTGGGTTTGCCGTCCCGCATCTCGTACACGCTGAACTTTTCCGGCGCGTCGGTCTTGATGTAGGTGAACTTGTCGTCGTGATAGATCGTCTGAATATCGAAAGGCGGTTGATTGGCCTGGAAGCTGTAATCGAATTTGAGCGACAGCGGATAGGCGCTCTTGTACTCATCCACGGCCTGGGCGATGTGAGCTTCGACCGCGGCGAGCTGCTGCTTCGACTGCTCGAGTTGCGCGGCCGGTACGAACTGCGGGGGGCCGCTGGCCGCGACGATGGAGGATTGATCAGCCGGCTCGACAATCACTTTCAGGTCCGGCGTCCCCGATGTACCCGACACGTCCTCGAGTGTGAAGCTGTAGATGTTGCCCTTGTCGGTGATGAGGTTGAGATTCGAGCTGATGCCCGCCTTCGCGGGATGCACAAAACAGAAATTACCCACCACATCCACGACCCAGAAATCCTTGTCGCCAGTCGCGGCTTCCATGATCTTTTCGGTCGCGGGAACTTCGATGAGCGTCGTGTACTTGAGCTTCGCGTGGATCGGAACGATGTCCTGCGAGTGATACTGCACCGTGCGCGCGGAGGCGTCCTGTGCAGCGGCAGCGAGTGGAGCGAGCATCACGGCGAGCCCGGCAATCGGTCTGAAGAGGCGATTCATGCGACAGCTCCTTTGGGTGTGGGAGAAGATACGGCGCTCGTGCGGGACCGGAAAGGGAAATCGTGGGCGAGCCTGCGCAAGCCCTCGGCGATGCCGTAGCGCTCGAAATAATCGCGCTTTTTTAGGTTGTCGCGGGCGTTGTTGGTCGCCATCCAGTGCGTCACCGAATCGACGTTAAGCTGAACCTTCTTGCTCGATTGCGCTTTGCGGATGAGCATCTGGCCTGGCGGGACCAATCCGGCGATGAGGTCCAGTTCCGTATCGTTCAGGTGGAACGCCCCACGGTATACATCACGATCCATCTCCGGATTGGCGAGGAAAATCTTGGTCGGGCAGCTCTCGGAGACGATGTGCAACATGCCCGACTCCTGCAGTTCCTTAATGGACTGCGTTGCCAAAACCATTGCGCCGTTTAGCTTCCTCCAGGTTTTCTGCGCCTGGACCACGTAGTCGCGGATCGTCTCGTTGCGGATGAACAGCCAAGCTTCGTCGAGCAGGAAGATTTTGAAGGTTTCCAGCTTCTTTGGATCGGCAATTTCGTTGCTGGCCCGGTGGAGCACATAGAACAGCAGCGGCTCAAGCACATCGGGCGAACCGCCCCAGCCTGCGAAATTGAAAGTCTGAAAGCGGCTGAACGTCAGCGTGTCGTCTGCATTGTCGAAAAGGAACCCGTACTGCCCGGCGCGTGTCCAGCGATGCAGCCGGTCTTTCAATTCGCCAACGATGTTCACGAAATTGGAGACGGTCCGCTGTCCGCCCTCCAGCATGTATACACGTTCAATGGCATCCCATAGCCTGCGCTCTTCTTTGAAATCGAGGCGGTAACGCTGGTCGCTGCCCTCGATCAGCACACGGAAGAAGCTGAAGAGGAATTGCATGTTCTCTTTGCTCGGTGTAAGCGAAAATGGATTGATCGTGAAGTCGCGCGCATCCTGGCCGACATTCAGGTAGGAACCGCCAAAGATCGAAGTGAGCGACTGGAAGCTGCCGCCGATGTCGAAGGCGAAGGTCAACGGCGCGTATTTCTGTGCACTCTGTAAGAGCACGTTGCATAGGTAGCTTTTCCCGCTGCCCGTCATGCCGAGAATCAGCGTGTGGGCCACGTCGCCGTTGTGCAGGTTCAAAAAGTACGGAGTGCTATTGTCGGTCTCCAGTACCGCGAGGTATTCCGTTCCCAGATGGGAATTCACCTTCTCGCCCGGCAGAATCGTGAATAAGAAGCTCAGGTCCGCATAGTTCGAGTTCAGGAGATACATGCGGCGTAGATTGAAAGCGTAGCCGCCCGGCATGGTGGCGAAGTAAGCGTTGAGCTGGTTATACGTCTCGGCGAAAAGACTGCCATCCGCGCTTGTGAAGACTCCGGCGAATTCCGCCGCGCGTTGGTCAAGGACAACCCGGTCATTGCCGTAGAGCACGATGGTCAATGAAAATTCGCCAACCTGCTGGCCGTCGCCAAGGGCGCGCAGGCAGTCGCCGAGATTTTCGATGTCAGCCTGCTTCGATTCGTCAACGAGCACATCGCGCGGATTCGATTGTCCTGGATCGTTTCCAAGCTGCGAGACGAATCCGGTCTTCGAGATGTTGAAATGCCTGCGGCGCTTATTGACTTCCTTGCGAGCTCTGCCTTGCGATAGCGGCACCCATTCTGTGACGACAGTGAAGTTGGCCGCGATCTTCAGCAGAGAATCGAGCACCAATGGCCGCGTTTCGCCCATGGCTTCCTTCATGGTCAGAACTCGGACGAAATGATCCCCAACGCGCAGACGGTTGCGCTCTGCCTCGATGTCTGAATTCGCCACTTGATAGTCGAGGAACTGGGTGTTTTTCGGCGCGCCGGTGATCCGCCACTCGTCATAGTTGAACAATCGGCGAAACAGTTGGAACTGGTCTCGACTGTTTAGAACCATAATTCGCACGAGATCGTCGAGTTGGCGGACGAACCCCTGTACGCGTTCTTCGAGCTGGGCGAGCTCGCGCTCGATCTGTGTTCGCAGGAGCGTCTTCATTCCGCCACTGGTGAATTGCGTCCGCAGTTCGCTTATCGCTCCGGAAGGGTCACGGAAAAGTTGCGCGAATGCAGCGCGGAGACCGGACTTCGACCTGGAGCCCTCGAGCAGGACACAATAGAAGATCTCGATCTGAAAGAGACGATCGGCCTTCTCTTCAAAGAACCGTTGCCGCTGATCTACTGCAGTCTGCACCACAGGGTCCTTGTAGCGGGCGAAAGGAACTTCCGGCCGGTTGGTCTTGAAAAGGTATTGGTAGACGTGGAAGCCAGGTCCAAAGGATTTCAGTGCGGCCTCCAGCCGCTTTACGGCGTATTCCTGATCGCCGCGGTCGAGGCTTTCGTAATCGACGCCAGTAACGGCTAGGACCACGCCGAGGTCGCCGCTCTTCGTCAGAAACGTCGTGTCATTCCAGAAGCCATACAGGTTGATGTGGTCACAGAGGGCCGCCGATTCCTTCCACGGTTTGACGATTCGATCGAGTCTCAACATCAGATCACCTCCACGCGCGGAAGGTTCTGTTTTGCCGCGTCGTACCGGCTCTTGTATTTCTCAGACTTCGCGAGGATCCGCAGAAAGGCAGGATCGCGGTTCGTTACCCAATGGCCGAAAATGAAGCCCCCGACGAATACAGCCACGCCTGCGAGCAGACTGTTGAAGAGGTTGAAGGCGCCAACAGCGCCCACGCAGACAAAGTAGAAGAGCGTGCGCTCAACGCCCAGATACGTGAGGGGCTTGTGCAGGCTTTTGTAGACCCGGTTTTTACGGAGGGTTTTGGTGTGTGTCTGCATCTTTGCCCCTCACACTCGAACGGTTAGAGCCAAGGAATTTGGTCTTGAATCGGGAAGCGCTTAGATACCCCAAAGCCAGCTGAGAACGTTAACAGCGAGCACGGCGATGCCCGAGCCTGCGGCAACGCCGGCGAGAGCCTTCTTCGCGCCTGGTTCGCCATGAGCGAACTGATAGCCGCCGATCACGATCGCTATGAGACTGGCGACCTTGGCAATCGTTCCGGTGAAGAGGTTTTGTAGAGCAGTGAATCCGGTGTCAAACGGCGATCCGCTTTGCGCGAACCCCGCAGCCGGGACAAGGAGAATGAGTATTAGAAGGGGAACAGATTGGCGAAATCGACGCGGAACGTTCCAGCGGAAGATTCTGCGCCGGACAGCGGACGTGAGCGGAAACGTCATTGGCACCTCCGACGGCTTGGTTTCGTGCCGTCATGTGCCACACCTTAACGCCGCCATTCGGGGGAGTCCAAGACTTCTTATCTATCGTGCTATCGGTTTGACCAATGATGTCCACACATCGCACATCGGAGGTCAATTTTGCCCGAGTTGCCAAAGTTTTTCGCTGGCCTTTCGAACACCGGAGAAATCAGCATTGGTCGGTGAGTGGGTTGGCGTTTATGCGTCAAATAAAGCGAAATTCCGGGAACTTCCGCCCTATTCCGTCCGCAAGGCCTGCATCGGATCAAGACGCGAAGCGCGCCAGGCGGGAAAGATGCAGGCGAGAGAAGCGATCAGGAGCAGAGTGAGAATCACCGCGCCGATCACAGCCGGATCAGTCGGCTCTGTTCCGAAAAGCATCGACCGGATAAGCTGCGTTACGCCCGCACTGGCTATCAGACCGAGAATCAGCCCAATGAACGCCGGCCGCAGCCCGTCAAACAAGATGAGACGCAGGATTTGTTCGCGCTGCGCGCCCAGGGCGACACGGATGCCGATTTCCGATATACGCTGCGTGACCAGGTAGGAGAGCACTCCATACAGGCCTACTGCGGCTAGAAGAAGTGACAGGCTGGCGAAGGCCAAGATCAGATTTGCCGCGAAGCCCTGGCTGGCTGTAGTTTTGCCGAGAATCTGGTCCATGGTCAGCGCATTGTAGACAGGCAGCTCCGGTTCGAGTGCCGAGATCTGTTGCTGGATCGGTATCGACATGGCCAGTGGGTCGATTGAGGTCCAGGCCACGATGGTAGCCTCGCTGGTGAGATCGGGAATGCCGGAGAGGATCGGAAAGTACATGGTGGCATCGACTGGCTTGGTAACGTCGTAGATCGTGTCGCCAACTTCGCCGATGATCTCGTAGATTTGTCCATTGTCATCCCAGTCGACCCGAACGTGTTTGCCAATGGGGTCGTCGTCCGAGAAAAACTGATCTACGAATTGCTTGCTGACAACAACGTAACGGTCGTTGTCGAGGCGCTCGTGTTCCGTGAAGACCCTGCCGCGCAGCAGCGGAATCTGCATGACGCTGAAGTACTGCGGGTCGGCGGTAAGGGTCATGGCGTTGTACTGAAGGGTGTAACTGGGTGCGGGTTTTTCGAGGATCGTGAAAACTCTGTCGTCCTGGGGCCCTGATCCAGGAGCAACGGAGACGAGCGCCGCCCCGCGCACGCCGGGCAGCCGGCGCACGCGCTCAAGCAGCGACCGATGAAAGAGCATCACCTTGTCGCGTGTGTCGTATTGGATTTCCGGCAGGGCAAACTTCATGGTGATTACGTCATCGATGCGGCAGCCCAGATCCGTCATGCGCAGGTGCAGAAAGCTCTTGAAAAGCAGCCCGGCTGAGACCAGCAGCATGACCGTGAGCGCGATTTCAACGGTGAGCATCGTCTTGCGCAACCGTGCTCGTGAGGCGCTGCCGCTGGCTGATCGTGAAGATTCCCTCAGTGCCAGGAGCAGCTCCTTGCCGGTGGAAGAGATCGCCGGTACCAACCCCGCCAGCAGGCCCGTCGCAAGTACCAGCGCGGCAGCAAAAGTGAGAACCGATCCATCGACGTGGACGGAGTCAGCACGAGGCAGACTGCGCCAGTGCGCCGCGAGCCATTGTGTTGAAGCAAGCGACAGCAGCACGCCGAATCCGCCGCCGGCCACGCAGATTAGCAGGCTTTCCGTCATCTGCTCGCGAATTAAAGCAAGCCGGCTGCCGCCCAGTGATCCACGGATGGCAACCTCCTTGCGACGCGATGCAGCCCGCGCTACCAGGAGGTTCGAAAGATTGAGGCAGGCGATCAACAACATACAGCCAACCGCGCACAGCAGTACCAGCAGCTGTGTTCGCACACCCTTCACAAGGTCATCGATCATCGGCCGGTACCAGACATCTTCAGCGACGGGCTTGGCAGGATGGGCGAGATAAATCTGGTACTGCAGCGCGCTCACCTCGTGCGTCGCCGCTTCTACGCTTACATCCGGCTTCAGCCGCGCTACCACTTCGCTCTGGTGGCCGGCGTGCATGTCGTAGTCACCTTCTGAGAAAGTCTGCGCGTAGGGCATCCAGTATTGGATCCGCGCGTCCGGATAGGTAAACCAGCTGGGTAGTACGCCAACGACAGTAGTCGGTACGGCGTCCAGATGAATCTGTTTGCCGATGATCGAAGGATCTCCGGCAAAGCGGCGCTGAAACAGGCTCCAGGTAAGCAGGACTACGGGCTCGCCTTTCGGCTGATCTTCCGCCTCGCTGAAGGTGCGGCCAAAGGCGGGTGTTACGCCGAGGAGCGGAAAGAGATTGGCCGAGCCGCCCGCGCCCTGATCGACTTCCGGCAGCTCGGAATGCACGCCGGAGAGGATGCCTCCGTAGCCGCGCAGCGCCGCCATGTCTTCGAATCCGTGAGTCTGGTTGCGCCAGTCGCGATAGTCGCCTGGCGCAACGGTATTGAATCCGTCGCCGCCTTTGTTGTGGCGAAAATGGTCATAGAGCATCACCAATTTGCCGGAATCGCGAAAAGGCAGCGGCCGTAACAGCACGGCGCGCACCATGGTGAAGAGCGATATAGTTGCGCCGATGCCCAACGCCATCACCAGCACGGAGACGACAGCAAACTCGGGCGAACGCAATAGCGTGCGCGTGCCGTACCTCGTATCGCGGACCAGCGTCTCCATCCAAACCCAGCTCCAGATCGCGCGTGTCTGCTCGCGAATCAGCGTCGTGTTGCCGAAGGCGCGCCGTGCTGCGGAACGAGCTTCTTCTGCCGACAGCCCACCTTCCCGCCGCTCTTCCTCTTCCAATTCCAGATCGGAAAGAAGCTCCCGCTCAAGGTCAGCATCCCGTTTCGCAGATCCTTTCCAATTCGGCCACCACCGCATCTCAGCTCTCCTGAGCGGCAGGCCACATCACGCGTGCCACAGCTTCCGCCATCTGCTTCCATTGCGACTCTTCGATCACAAGCTGTTTTCTGCCGAGTTCCGTGAGCCGGTAATACTTGAACTCCCGGTTGCGATCCGGCGCCATCTCCCATTTCGAGGCGACCCAGCCTCTCGCCTCAAGGCGATGCAAAGCAGGATAGAGAGAGCCATGCTGCATCTGCAGGAAATCGTTCGTGGTCCGCTGGATATGTTTGCCAATCTGATGGCCATGTGCCGGCCCATAAAGAAGCGTTCGCAACACAAGCATGTCCAGCGTTCCCTGTAGCAAATTCGCTCGTTTTTGCGCCTGCTTCTGAGTCATGGAAGACGTTCGACCCTCGATGGGGAACGATGGTAGATATTCGACTCTCGGATGTCAAGGACGCAAAGTCAATTCGATCGTCGATTAGTGACCTCAGGCCAATGCGCTCATGACACGATTGCGAGTGGGGGGCGGCAGCGATCGAACTAACGGGAACGTGTAAAACACCCGCCTATGCCAATAGTTCCAACTGAACGGACTTCCGTGCGCATTGCTGAACGGGAAGCTTGCGAGTTACCGTTCGTTTGATCTTGGGAAGATGACGAAGAAGGATCGATAGCGCAATATGATCGGCACTTGCGTGATGTACAAATGCGGTGTCGGCTGTCCACCTCGCTCCCACAATTGGCCTGGTCGTAAGGTTGGGTGCGAGGGCGATCTTCTCATCGACAAGCGCGAGACCGCAGCCGCTTTGGACCATCATTTGGATGTCTGCAGGAGTTGCGGCAAGGCACGATGCTTCCGGACGAATTCCGATCTCCGTCAGCATTTCCATCAGGCGATAGTGCGCTGCGGGGTGGGTCTCCGGATCGCGGAAAACCTTGAGTCGACCCGCCAATTCGGACGGCTGAATCTCTCTGGCCGCAGCGAGCGGATCGTCTGACCTCATGCAAACTACGAGGGGGTCCGACGCAATGTGCGAGACGACCCAATTCGCCCCGGTCACAGGCAACGGAAGGATAGCGGCGTCAAGTGATTTCTCTTCCATTTTCTGAAGTAGTTGAACCGGGTGACCGCCAGTCATTTGCATCGGACTGTCAGGAAAAAGGCGGGCGTAGGTCTGCCGCAACGATTGCAGGACGTCCGGATTAATGAAGGACGATAGGCCTAACTTCAGAACGGGGATCTCACCTCGATCCATCGCGCGAGCGGCGTTTACGACCTCGTCGCGAAGTTCCAGCGCCTCTTGCGCGTAGGCATAGAGCATCTGCCCTGCAGGCGTCAGTGATATGCCCTCCCGGCGTCGGACGAAAATCCGAACTCCGATCCCTTCTTCGAGTGCGATGACCTGTTGACTTAACGTAGGCTGTGCTAAGAAAAGCCGCTCAGAAGCCCGCGTGAAATTAGCTGTTTCCGCAACAGCGGCGATGTACTTCAGAAGCCTGAACTCAAGAAGGTCCGACACAGCTTTGGCTCCAGGGGGGTGGAGGCTTTGGTCACAAGCTCATTGCGCTGCTTCTGTGGAAATCAAGGACCGAATTAGATTCCCCTGGGAGAATCAAGACTGTCAATCGGGTACCTCGAGGTACCCACTCGCGTTCATCGCTCTGCGTTCGCCATAGATGAGACCAATAGTGCCATTGGTGCAAAGTCTTGGACATTCTCGAAGAAGTGATCGAGGCTCAACGATGTGAGGTGCCCCTTATGGAGAAAAAGCCGCCAGCCTCAATGAGCTTAAATGCAGACCGCATTGTTGAGATCGAACCGTTGTACGACAGCCACGAGATAGCAATTCGGTGCAGGGTTTCCGAAAAGAGCCTGCATCGATGGGCGCGTAAGGGAATGATTCCGGCAGTGAAGTTCGGGCGCCTCTGGCGTTTCCGCAAATCCGCGATTGACGAATGGATCAATTCGAAATTGGCGAGCTGATCTCCGCTAATTAACAGCGGCCGGTTAAGGCGATGCGATACGCTTGGAGTGAGCCACCCGTTTCCGCAATTGGAGCAAATCCATGAAGCGGATGCGGTATCAGCAAGGAACTCTTCGGCTCGAAGAGCGGTCCAGCGGTGCTCGAGTGTGGGAGTACCGATGGTATGAGACGCAAATCGACGGAAAGCGCAGACGACGCAGCGCGATGGTTGGCACGTTCGAGGAATTCTCCTCGGAATCGGCTGCGCAGAAGGCGGTCGCTGCTCTTCGGGCAAACATCAACTCTGAAACCCCTCGCGCACAGCTTGACGCGGTCAGCTTTGCCACTTTAGCGCAACACTACCGCGAACGGGAACTGAGCGAGGAGGCCGGCAAGACTTTTGCGACGATTCGCACCAACGAGATGTACCTCGAGAAGTGGGTATTGCCGCGCTGGTCGTCATACCGGCTGAAGGATGTAAAGGCAGTAGCCGTCGAGCAATGGCTTCGGTCATTGCCGTTGGCGAACGGCAGCAAGGCAAAAATCCGAAACCTGATGCACTCAATTTTCAATCACGCGGTCCGATGGGAATGGCATGACCGGAACCCGATCTCGATGGTGCGCCAGAGCGCCAAACGGCAGAGGGTACCGACCGTGCTCGATATCGAGCAGATCAGGGAACTGCTCGGACATCTGAAGGAGCCCGGCCGCACGGCCGTTCTCCTCGACATCCTCACTGGCTTGCGCGTGAGCGAACTACTGGCGCTCAAGTGGTCCGACGTGGATTTCGAGAACCTCGAGGTCCATGTCACGCGTTCCATCTCGCTCCAGCACGTTGGCCCCTGCAAAACAGAGGCGTCGCAGAAGCCGGTTCCGCTCGATCCGGAGCTTGCCGAAGCGCTGCTGATGTGGCGGCGACAGTCGCCTTATCCGGGAGAAGACGACTGGCTCTTTGCCAGTCCCGCCCGGAAGGGGAAGCTGCCGTACTGGTCGTTTTCGCTCTTCCGGGTGTACGTCGGGCCTGCCCTGAAGGAAGCGAAGATCACCGGGAAAGTCGGCTGGCACACCTTCCGTCATTCTTACGCGACCATCCTGAAGTCGCATGGAGAAGATGTGAAGACGGTGCAGGAACTACTGCGGCATGCCAACAGCAGCATCACCCTCAACCTCTATGCTCAGGCCGTGACTGACATCAAACGCTCGGCGCAAAGCAAGGTCGCCCGGCTGGTCTTTCAACCGACGCAGAAGGAGGCGGAATGAGGCCAGGATTCTTATTGGACCTTTTTGGACCGGCAGCGATTTTCGGGATTGTTTGTAAGTCGCTGATTTTATTTGGCGTCCCCGACGGGATTTGAACCCGTGTTATCGCCGTGAAAGGGCGGTGTCCTGGGCCGGGCTAGACGACGGGGACGCTTGGATCGCGGGGGCCTCAGGGAGGCTCGACCGCGCAGGCTGGCCACTACTGAATGTATCACGGGGTCGAGGGCACCGGGCACCGAGCACCGGGCACCGAGCACCGGGCTCCGGTCGCCAAGAACCGGGCACCATGAACCGAGCACCAAAAGCCGGACTGCGGGTTCCGGACTCCGGATTATTGGGAGCGCCAGGCTGGGTCGCGGCGGATGTCGAGGCGGAGGCGGCGTTCGAAGAAGCGCACGGCGAGCACGATGATGAGCGCAAACAGAGGGCCGAAGGTCCAGCCGAGCAGACGTTTCACGGGAGTGAACATCGATTTTCTCCGATTCGATCCCGCGATTCCGCGGAAGGCATTCCATGAGAGATAGCACAGGGCGATGGGATTGCGGCGCGAAACAGCGTCGGCTGCTGCGCAGTACGTAGCCAGATGTTCAACATCGA
>Ga0181525_10004572_pt1 | contig 10586 bp, 8 predicted proteins | sample PEATcosm2014_Bin_48_FD_121100 | JGI IMG/M metagenome (GOLD analysis project Ga0181525, IMG submission 121100) | Peatland microbial communities from MTU Mesocosm Facility, Houghton, MI, USA - PEATcosm2014_Bin06_10_metaG | ecosystem: Environmental > Terrestrial > Soil > Wetlands > Peat | place...
CGCGGGCACGCAGCTTTCGCGCGTAATTTCGATCGGGGTCGCTGCCGTGTCGTCGGAGCGCGCGGCTTTGGTGGCGGCGCGGAAATCTCCATACGAATAGATGACGACGAGAGATGTTGGGCGGCTGCCGATTTCGTGGGCCGCGTCTCCGCTAGCGCCAAGCAGGGTGTCGGCCAGTTTCTGGTCATAGGTGAGGGTAATCTTCTGGTCCGCATTAACCATGGACTGGACCGGAGCTCGAGAATCCACACGCTGGCGCTCCGTTTGACGGAAGAGCAGGCCGGTACAAACCAGCGACAGAATGATTCCTGCCGTTCCCAGCGAAAGGAGAAACTTTCGTCCCTTGCGATCGACCAGCAGGACGCCGCCAATGGTCACCAGAAAGTTCACGATGGTGAAAAGAACGTAGCCCCAGTGCGCCTGAACGTCGGAAAGGCCGCTTTGCAAAAGAATGTTGGTGTTGTAGCCGATGATGGAATTGATGCCGGTGGCCTGATTGCAAGCCAGAATCACGCAGGCCAGCACAAACGGAATGACATATTTCCGCCGCAACAGCGATTCCCTAACCTTGGCCCCGGTTGCGGTCTGGGCTTTCTCGGCAGCGGCGGCATCTTCCATCTCCGCCAGTTCGATATTAGCCTGCTCAGTGGTGCGGGAACGAAGCAGTGCAGAGTAGGCGGCATCGCGTCTGCCACGGCGAAACAACCAGCGCGGAGACTCCGCAACCATAACGCTGCCGATCACAAACAGAACCCCGGGCGGCAGCGAAACCCAGAAGATGCTGCGCCAGGCTGTGTTTTTAAAAGCGAGGAGCCGGGCAGCGTCGCCGAGTTTTGCCACTTCGTCGACTCGGAAACTGAAGTACATGCCAACGAAAGCCGCAGCCGTGATGCCAAGCGTAAGCAGCCACTGGAAGATGCCGGTTCCCTTCCCGCGACTCGACGCCGACAAACACTCCGCCAGATACAACGGGACGACGACACCTATTAAGCCTGCGCTTATGCCTTGCAAAAGACGGCCAAGAATCAATAGCTCATAACCCTGCGAGAGCGCAATCACCGGAATGCTGATGACAAACAGCACACCACTCAGCGTCATCAGCAGCTTGCGTCCCATCCAGTCGGCAAGCACGCCGGCAAACAGAGTTGAGATCACACTGCCGAGCAGGACGGCCGCCACCACGCTCGAAAGCTGGCCCGCATTCAGCTTCGAAGTGGCCTCCAGGTAGGGATAGGCACTCGCAATGATGCCGACGTCCACCCCATATAACAAGCCGCCGAATCCTGCCACCAGCAGGAGAAAGCGGTTGTAACCAGCCTTTTCGTCGTGCGCCACAGTGGCCGTCCTTTCGCTGAACCAGAGAGACAGAGATTTATTCCACGTGAGAATACTACGGCAGGAGCAGGTTAGCGATCTTCAGAGTTCATGCGAAACCAGGTCGTCCACTTCCAGTTCGATTTCTGAGATCGCGATCGGGGCCAGATTCCCGCGGCGCAGCTTCTCATTGACCTGCGGCAATTTTGCTTGCTTGAACGAAGTCCACTCGGCGATGCCAGCTGTGACGTGTTGCCTCGATTCTTCGTAAAGAGCGATCGCCTGCGAAGGCACAGCACGATCCCCGCTTTCTACAGCTCGCAGCGCCGATGCCACACCCATGTAGGCATCCTGCAATCCTTGGGCAGATTCCTTGGTGGTGAGAATCTTTCCGATCTCCGATTGCGCGTCAGCCAGAGTCGACTTAAGCGCCGACTTTTGTTCGCCAAGCTTCTGCTGAGCATCAGTCAATTTCTTCTGTACCGAACTGATCTCGGCCAGCACCCGGCGTGCTTCGAGAGTTTCGGAGTAGATCCGTTGCGCAACTTCCAGTTGTTGCCCGAGTGTTTCGGAAGTCGCGGGCGAGCGCGGGTCCATCATCAGATGCAAGGTCTGGTTCTGCGTCTCTCCATTCACCGTGAGGCGAACCAGGTAGATCCCGGGCACAGCCTTGGGTCCGCTGGGATTGCGATACTCCGCTTCTTCATCCGCGCTCGGCCCTCCCGAACTGCGCCACGTCAGGTTCCACACGAAGCGGTGCATGCCTGAAGTCTTCTCGAGAACTTCAGGCTTCGTGAACCAGCGCTCTGCAACCGGAAGCGGCGGATGTTTCGCCGGAATGGCATCTTCCGAAGAAAATTTCCGCACCAGGTTTTGTTGCGCATCAAAAATCTCAAGCTGCACTTTGTCGGCAGCGGACTTCAGGAAATAGTCGATCACCGCCCCGCTCGGAGGATTCTCTGCCGTGGGCTCCTCGGGCGGAATCGGCGTGCCGGGGAAAGAATCATTGTCAATACGAAAAGCTACCGCAGGATGGTAGAGCCAGAAGGCCCGCGCCTTTGCCGCGTCGTACTCCTGGCGCAGTGGCGTGATGTTATCGAGAATCCAGAACGACCGCCCGTGCGTACCCACCACCAGATCGTCCTCGTGAATCGCTAGATCGCGGACCGAAGTGACCGGCAGATTGAGTTGCAAAGATTGCCAATGCTCGCCGTCGTCAAAAGAAACATAAACTCCCAACTCTGTCCCAGCAAAGAGCAACCCCTTGCTCTGAGGATCTTCACGAACCGCCCGCAGAAATGCAGTAGCGGCAATGCCGTTAACAACCGGTTGCCACGTCGCTCCATAGTCGTGCGTCCGATATATATAAGGAGTGCGATCGTCGAGACGGCTGCGATCGACCGCTGCATACGCAACCGCCGGATCGAAATGTGAAGCTTCAATCAGCGAGATCTTGCTCCAGTCGCTAAGTCCTGGAGGCGTCACGTCCTTCCAGGTTTTTCCGCCATCGCGAGTGAGGTGAATCAATCCCGTATCGCTGCCCGCCCAGATCAAATCGCGGTTCAGCGGCGAGGGCGCTATGGTGAACACAACTCCGTAGCCTCGCTGTTTCGCATTCTCGACGGTCGGGGGTCCCTCCGGTTTCTTATCTCCCGGCTGCCGCGTCGATCCGGTGAGATCGGGGCTGATGATTTCCCAGTGCAGGCCGCCATCGATCGTCTTCATCACGTATTGCGTTCCGAAATACAGCGCACTCGAATCCGCCGGAGAAAAAACCAGCGGCGGAGTCCAGGGTGCGCGATATTTACGGTCGACAATGTCTGAACCGAACGTCTGCACCGGCCACGGAGTAACATCCTGGCTGAATCCCGTCTTCCGGTTGTAGCGGTCCACGCTGCCATAGCTGCCGCTCAGGTAAATGATATTGGCATCCTTCGGATCGGGCGCCATGTATCCACTTTCGCTCTCGCCCGCGGGGAACCAGTCTCGCGCCGTGATCTGTCCATGATCGGTGCGGCTGAGAACAGCAGCGCTTCCACTATCCTGCTGCGCGCCATAAACGACATAAGGAAACTGGTTGTCCGTGATCACGTGATAAAGCTGCGCCGTCGGCTGGTTGTACCAGGTGCTCCAGGTCAGGCCGCGATCAAGACTGATCGTGGTTCCCTGGTCCGTTCCGAGAACCATGCTGGAAGAATTCTTAGGATCGACCCAAAGTTGATGATAATCGTCCCCGCCCGGCGCGCCCCGCACAATCGAAATCGTCTTTCCCCCATCATCGGAGCGATACAGCGCAACATTCGGCATGTAGATCACATCGGAATTCTGCGCATCGATCGTGATGCCGTTGAAATACCAAGCACGGCCGGTGAGACGCGAGTCATCATTCTCAAGAGTCCAGGTATTGCCGCCATCATCAGAACGGTAAAGACCCGATTTCTTCGCTTGAATCAGTGCATAAACGCGCTTGCCGTCGGGCCCAACGTCGACGCCGACGCGTCCCCAATCGCCCTCGGGCAATCCACTGCTGAGGCGAGTCCAGCTCTTACCCGCATCTTCCGAACGGTAAAGACCGCCGCCAGGCCCGTCGATAGGAGGGTAAGTGCTCCACGGCGGACGATGCGTGTGCCACGTGCCGGCAAATAGAAGCGACGGGTTGCCGGCACAGATGGCCAGATCGGAAACGCCGATTTCAGCACCCGAGTCGAGAGCCTTAGTCCAGTGTGCGCCCCCGTCCACAGACTTGTAGACGCCGCGTTCTTCGTTGGGAAGATAAGCGTGCCCCAGAGCCCCCACGTAAACCACGTTCGCGTCCCGCGGATCGACCACGATGCGGCTGATCTGGCGTGTTTCCTCCAATCCAATGTGCGCCCAGGTAGAGCCGCCATCCGTGGACTTATAAACGCCGTTGCCGGAAGAAAGGCTTGAGCGAATGTCCGACTCTCCGGTTCCAGCATAGATCGTCTTCGGATCGGAAGGAGCGACGGCAATGGCTCCGATCGAGCCCACAGGCTGCTTATCAAAGATCGGCGTCCAAACAGTTCCGGCGTCGGTGGTTTTCCAGACGCCGCCATTCACGCCGCCAAAATAGAATGTCGTCGAGTCCCCCGGCACGCCGGCCACGGCCGCCACACGGCCGCCGCGAAACGGGCCAATCAGTCGCCACTTCAGCCCGTTCATGAGTTCAGGAGGAACCGACTGGGCAACCGCTGAAGCTGCCAATAAAAGAAGAAATAACGTGACGAGATGACGCTGTAAACCCAATCCGAGTCTGTGCAAGTGGCCGTCCCCTGGGTTGAAACACCTAGTCTACCGGAAGATGTAACAGTTTTGATGCTCCGCCGTGGTATTGCCCTTCGTGTACCTTGGTGTCCTTCGTGTTTGATGAATTTACAACACCATCCGCTATGACGAACCCTCGCGCAACTGCCCCTCTCTTTGGTACGCTGCATAACACTATGCGCGTCCACCAATGCTTGCTCCTCCTAGTCGCCGCCACTTCCCTCTTCGCTCAGAATCTTAAACCAGTGGCCGAACGCCTCGCCGCGCAGAACGCTCTTTTTGAAGACCAGTACGAAACCGATCTGCGCAACTTTCCTGAGCGCGCCACTGCCTACGGCGACTACCGCTACAACGACAAACTAGCCGACCGCTCACTCGACGCCATCGCTCGATTCCATAAAACAGATGTCGATTTCTTAACCCGCCTCGAAGCCATTCCAACTTCCGGCTTCTCCGACCAGGACCAACTCTCTCACGACCTGCTGGTTCGCGTCCTCCAGTTGCGCATCGCCGACTACGATTTAAGAGAATACGAGATGCCCATCAATCAGCAGAATGGCATCCACACCAGCCTCGCGGACCTGCCCCTCTCCGTCCCCTTCGACTCCGTCAAGCACTATGAGGACTACATCGCTCGCCTTCATCAGATTCCACGCGTGTTCACTCAGACCACCGAAGTCCTGCGCGCCGGCATGAAAGACAAGCTCATGCCCGTCCGCTTCCTCATCGAGAAACTTCCCGGCCAGTGTCAGGGCATCATTGACGCCGATCCCTTCTTGCTTCCGACAAGAAAGTTTCCCAAAGACATCTCTCCCGAAGACCAGAAGCGCCTGACGCAAGAGATCACCGACGCCATCAACGCCGATGTTATTCCCGCCTATAAGACCTTCGCCGCGTTTCTCACCAACGAATATGCTCCCGCAGGCCGCACCACGCTTTCTGTTGAGTCTCTTCCCGACGGCGTGAAGCGCTACGAAAACGACATCTACGCCCGCACCACCACGCACATGACGCCCGACGAAATCCACCAGCTCGGCCTGCGCGAGATCGACCGCATCCAGACCGAGATGACAGCCATTGCCAGGAAAGCCGGCTTCGCCGACCTGGCTTCATTCCGCGCATCGCTGAAAACGAATCCCAAATACATTCCCACTTCCGCCGACCAAATCCTCGACGACTTCCGCCGCTACATCGCGCAGATGGAACCCAAACTTCCAGAACTCTTTACCCTGCTCCCGAAGTCACCGGTAACGGTCGAAGCCATTCCCGCATTCCAGGCCGCCGCCGCAACCCATTACGTCACCGGCACGCCGGATGGCAAACGCCCCGGCCGCGTCGTCGTCGCCACCTCGAATTTTGCCGAACGCTCGCTCATCGACGACGAAGCCATCGCCTACCACGAAGGCGTCCCCGGGCATCACATGCAGCTCTCCGTACAGCAGCAACTTACAGGAATGCCCAAGTTCCGCCTGCATGGCCTCGGCTTCAACGCCTACATCGAAGGCTGGGCTTTGTATGCCGAGGAACTCGGTAAAGAGGTCGGCTTCTATCAAGACCCAGTGTCGGATTACGGTCGGCTTTCCTCTGAGCTATTCCGCGCCGTACGCCTGGTCGTCGATACAGGAATTCATGCGAAGGGATGGACGCGTGACCAGGTTGTGGATTTCTTCCGCAAGTCCGGCGCAGTCGACGAACCCACCATACAGTCGGAGACCGACCGCTACATAGCTTGGCCCGCGCAAGCCCTGAGCTATAAGCTGGGCCAACTCAAGATCCGAGAACTCCGCGAACGCGCCAAAAAAGAATTGGGCGCCAAATTCGACATCCGCAAATTCCACGACGAAATGCTCGATGGCGGAACTCTCCCGCTCGATCTTCTAGAGGCGCGAACGGATAAATGGATTGCAGAGCAGAAATCCAACTGACGGCAGGAGGCCGACTGAGCCAGCCACCGCCAGAGTCGTCGAAAAAATCTGGTGAGCGCGGCAGGGCTCGAACCTGCGACCCATGCCTTAAAAGGGCATTGCTCTACCAACTGAGCTACGCGCCCGCCTTTCTTTCCAATCTAACATATTAGAAAAGAAGCCGGAGGAATTGACGCTTGGTGCCGGGAGGGGGAATCGAACCCCCACAGTCCTTTCGGACCTGCGGATTTTAAGTCCGCTGCGTCTGCCAATTTCGCCATCCCGGCCATGCCTCGTATCGATATCGCCTGACTTCGCGGCACACAGAAGTATATCTTGCTCACAGCGAAAACCCGTGTTCTGATGCAAGCTTAGGATTCAGGATCGATGCCTCAGAATCGAAGCCTCAGAATCGAAGCCTCAGAATCGAGAACCGCAATGACCGAGAAAAATAATCCGCCCCTGCTCTGTGCGGCCCCTACGCGCCGCCGGGCGCTTGCCCGCATCGCCATCACGTTGGGCAGTCTGGCCGCGGCTTCCAAACTATGGGGAAACACGCAGCAGCCGCCCATGAAAGAATCCCCAGCCACGCCCGCAAATCAAACCCGCACCGCGCTTCATCAGGAAGTCGATTTCAAAGCCAGCCCGCAACGCATCTACGACGCCCTGCTCGATTCCAAACAGTTCGCCGCCGTCACCGGCATGCCAGCCGACATCGATCCAAAAGCCGGCGGCGCATTCTCCATGTTCGGAGGCCTCATCGTCGGCCGCAACATCGAACTCGTGCCCAACCAGCGCATCGTGCAAGCCTGGCGCCCCACGCATTGGGACCCCGGCGTCTACTCGCTGGTCAAATTCGATCTGAAGCCGCGCGGCTCCGAGACCACAATCATCCTCGATCACACCGGCTTCCCTGAAGGCGACTACGACAGCCTTTCCGAAGGATGGAAATCTCACTACTGGGATCCGATGAAGAAGTATTTCGCGTAGGTTCGAAACCTGACCTTGATTGAAAAGTAGGCCTGGAAAAGTAACCCTGGGAACTAAGCCGGGGTGCCCCACTTCTCACTTCTTCTGCGAGAAGTGCGAACCACAACTGTAGAAAGCTAATCTGTTCTCTTCCGAATGTGATCAATCAAGTAAACGACAATCGCCACATTCACCACCAACACGCCAACCTTCACCCAACTCGGATGCCGGTAAATTTCGAGAATCTCCACCGGCACCAGCGAACTCGTGACAATGATAGTCAGCCACTCTCCCCAGCGCTTGCGCAGCCACAAACCCGTGCCTTCCGCCAGAAACAATCCCGCATAAAGAAAGCTGCCAACGCCAAGTTGCTTCACCTGCGCCGGACTCACCCTTGCCGCCCTCGCCAAAACTTTATTGATAAAGTGGCTCCCCGGATCAAACCGCAACGCCTCGCACCAATGCTCGAGCACGCCCCCAATATCCTTGTGCAGCAGCCGAAACAGTCCCACCCCCAGCGCAATCAGCAACGCCGCCTTAAAGAACTTGAATACCGCAATCAGCCGTAACAACCCATCCTCTGACGATTTCACGTGGAGGTATTATGCCTGAAGGATGCGTGCAGCGCTCCAGAAGAGCCGCCGTGCGGATGATCTCCCTGAGGCCGGAGCGATTGACGGAACGCGGTATAATCGCTCCATGGCTGACCATGTAATCTACATCTCGGAAGCGGAAGCCGCGAGCGATTTCGCCGGCCTGCTGGCGCGGGTGCGTGCCGGTGCCGAAGTCGTAATTGAGAACGACAAGCTCCCCGTGGCTGTGATTCACGCGCCGTTGCCCCCCCGCCGTACTATCTCCGAGTGCATTGCACTCTTACCCGAAGACTCCACCGCGCTCATGGATGCTGACTTCGCAAAGGATGTGGAAGCGGCTATCGAGAGCCATCGCGAACCGCTTGAACCGCCGGCATGGGACTGATCCTCGATTCTAGTGTGCTGATCGCTGCCGAGCGGCGGGGACGGAACGCGCGGCAGTTGCTAGCCAGCATCACCCGGACAGCCGGAGAAACTGAAGTCGCTCTCTCTGTTGTAACTCTCATCGAACTAGCTCACGGTGCAGCCCGAGCCAACACAGCCGAGCGAAGCAAATCGTGATCGGTTTATTCAGGAATTACTGACGGTCCTGCCCATCCATCCCATCACCGTTCCAATCGCGCTTCGCGCCGGCCAGATCGACGGTGAAAACCAGGCCAAAGGCGTTCAACTGCCGCTGGCTGACCTGCTGATAGGCTTGACGGCCCTGGAACTAAGCTACAGCGTAGCCACAGGCAATCTCCGCCACTTTCAACGCATCCCAGGCCTGTCTGTGATGCAACTGTAGACAAAAGCCAATTTTCGAACACCGCTGGCAGATGATCTTTGTCAAACATCTGCTGACTCATGCGGAATATGACAGGAAGGAGTGGACAAAATGACATCCGCCGCCACTGCCTACGGCGCGCTTCTCTCTCGCGAAAAACCGGAAGTGATCGGCAGAGAGCAACAGAACCGCCTCTATATCGAGCGACTGGAAAATCTCACCGCGAAAAAATCAGTCACGCCCGCCGAAAAGAAACTGGTGGCTTTGCTCACCGTTTTGATCGAAGAATATGAAGCCAAGCACGATCCTGTACCGGATGCCGAACCTACTTCGATCATTCGCCATTTGATGGAAGCGCGCAACCTCCGCCAGAAGGACCTGCTCGATGTCTTCGGCACCGAAAGTGTCGTGTCAGAGGTGCTGCGCGGCAAGCGTGAACTGACCAAGCAACATATTCGCCGCCTGAGCAAGAAATTTAACGTATCGCCAGCAGTGTTCTTCTAATCGTCCCGGAAAGACCTTGCAAAAGTAAAAAGGCCACGACTCTCGCCGTGGCCCTGTTTTTATCCGTGAGAATCCGCGTAAATCCGTGGCGAAAGGTTCTTAGTGTCTTCCCCCGCCCGGCCCGCCACGTCCGCGATCCCGCCCACCGCCGCCGCCAGGCCGTCCACCGCGCCCGCCGCGTCCACGATCTCTCCCACCACCGCCGGGCCGTCCACCGCGCCCGCCGCGATCTCCGCCAGGCGGACGATCACCGCGAGGACGATCGCTGCTGGCCACCGGCGCGCCGTCGCGATTGAAGTTCGGCTCACCTTCAGCTTCGTCGGGGAAATCGCCGCCACCTTCAATCACCATCGTGCCCGCGGGAACTGCCGCGGGAACATACTCAGCCTGCTCCCCGCCTTCCGCCGGCCCGCCACCTTCCGGAAGTGGAGCCCCGCCCATCTTCGCGCGCTGCTCTTTCAGAATCGCCTTGCGCGATAGCCGGATGCGGTTGCCTTCGACCGCTAGCACCTTCACCAGCACCTGATCGCCTTCCTTCAACTCGTCGCGGATGTCGCCAATGCGATGCTCCGCCACTTCGCTGATGTGCAGCAGGCCATCGGTGCCGGGGATGATTTCGACGAACGCGCCGAAGTCCGCGAGGCGCGTGACCTTGCCCAGATAGGTTTTGCCAACTTCCGCCGTCGCCGTCAGGTCGCCAATGATCTGCAGTGCCTTAGCCGCCGACTCCTGATTGCTCGACGCCACCTTCACCAGCCCGGAATCTTCCACATCGATCTTCACCCCGGTCTGCTCGACGATCGAGCGAATCATCTTGCCGCCCGGCCCAATCAGATCGCGAATCTTGTCGACCGGAATCTGCACGGTATAGAACCGCGGAGCGAAATCAGAAATTTTCTCGCGCCCCGTCGTGATGACCTCATCCATCTTGCCGAGAATGTGTAGCCGCCCGCGCTTAGCCTGGGCCAGCGCCTCGCGCATGATCTGCGCCGTGATGCCGCCGACCTTAATATCCATCTGCAGCGCGGTAATTCCATCTTTCGTTCCGGCAACTTTGAAATCCATGTCGCCGTAATGATCTTCCGCGCCCGCGATGTCGGTAAGAATGGCATACTGCTCGCCCTCCTTCACCAACCCCATTGCCACTCCAGCCACCGGAGCCTTCAACGGCACCCCAGCATCCATCAAAGACAACGATGCCCCGCAAACCGTAGCCATCGACGACGATCCATTCGACTCCAAAATGTCGGAGAC
>Ga0181525_10004578_pt1 | contig 10577 bp, 12 predicted proteins | sample PEATcosm2014_Bin_48_FD_121100 | JGI IMG/M metagenome (GOLD analysis project Ga0181525, IMG submission 121100) | Peatland microbial communities from MTU Mesocosm Facility, Houghton, MI, USA - PEATcosm2014_Bin06_10_metaG | ecosystem: Environmental > Terrestrial > Soil > Wetlands > Peat | place...
CACCTGCACCACCTGTGCCGCCGTGAAACTGGTACCGTCGGCGTTGAATTCAAAATAGACGCTCACCTTAAGGCCCTGCCTTGAGGCGCCCTTTAGTTCCAATAGGCCATCAGAAGTTGCCATAGCCACTCCTTCGCCGGAACCTGAGAACACGTAGATAGCAGTTGGGCTCATGGTGATCGTTGCCCGCTGCACAAACGCCGCATTGGACACAAATCGAATCTTGAAATCACTGTCGGGCGCAATGGCAAATGTGAATGGGTTCGAATAAGTCACTTGATCCTCCTTGTGAAATGTAAACCTTGACTTCTTTGCCGCGATTCCAAACCATTTGAAAGTCAAGGTCTAATCGCGGCTCCGTTCACCGCCACGCTGCGTGTATTAGTACAGTACTTCTGTTGAGAGCCAAAAGGAGTTCGGGGAACGACTTGGCGCTTCACTCTTCACCTAACTTCGCCAGAGGTTCGCCCAATAGGCTCCTCCCCAGTATGAATTTGTCCACCCTGTTCCATTGACCTGGCCCGTTACGTAGACGTAGTCATCGTATGGATACGTGAAGTCCGTGTCGACTTCAACCATGTTCTCGCACATGCCGTACGTCGTACATTCGGCGTTCACATCACCTATTGTGGATGTCGAATATGACTCGGGATCCGCCCACGAGAGTTCAAGAATTGAGTTGTAGGTCGCTGTGTTCCAGGAATTTGGTTCGATTTCGGTGAAGTACCACGAAAGTCCACTCGTCGGCGTCAGAATATTCTGCACATACAAATTCAGCGTTTCTAACTGAGATGCGGAGAACCCGTAACCACCTTCTTCATCAATCATCAATCCGCCCCAGTACTTTCCAGGATTCGTTGCGTTGGCTTCCACGTACTTCGTAATTTGATTGAGTTCGCTTTCGTACGCGCTAAGCGACTGACCGGGGCTATACGCTGAGATCTCGGTCACCGTGTCATCACCTGCGTTCACCCAGTGGACGGTCCACTGCTCGACATTGCTGATGCTGTAATAGGAGCCGGCGCTCGGATACAGTCCTTCCACAACAATTCCATCTGGCGCTGTGGATTCATATGGTGCAGTTGGGGGATAGGCCTGGCTGGGATACGAATTGAAGAGGTAATTCGCCGGCGTACCCGTGCTTTGCGCCGAAGCCGAGCCGGTGAACATAAGTGAGGAAACCGCAATCGCGGCAAACAGAACGAGGCAGTTGCTCATTCCCCCTCGCACGAGTGACTTCTCAATTTTAGATTTCTGGATCATCGGGTGCCTTTCCACTAAATGTTCCGTCAAGAACTCACGAAGCCGGATCGTTGGTGAAACATGAGCTAGGCACCAATGGCGGCGCAACGTTCGAAATGGCGGCGGCGCCGGAGACTTCCGACGGGCTCGTGACCGCCGGCGGTAGGCTTCCACTTCCGATCGTTGCAATCGCCGCCGTAGTCAGCGCGTACCATTGTCCGTTGTTCGTGTTCAACGCAAATCCGCCACATGAGCCATCTGCCACGTCGACAAAGTTCGTTCCCATTGTTGTGAGGAACTTCATGCCACCAGCCGACGGATCCGGTGGATAGTAAACGGAGAACTCAGCAAAGTTATGCTGTGTATCGGCTCCAAGACACGAAGCGTCACCCGCCGCACATGTTTCCACCGCGACAATCGATCCACCGTCGGATGCGGGCGGCGGCGTCGCTGTCGAGGTGATCGACAATCCGTTGCTAACAACAACCCACTGGTTAGTACCTGCCAAGTTGAAACAGTCGAACACTCCGAATTGACTCTCGAGACGAGCGACTTCCTGTGGCGAGAAGAAGTCCGCTCCGCAAACGATATTTTGACTACCCGGAGATGGTGTGCTTGGTACGGGATTGGAACTCGGGAGAGGCGTATTGAGTGTTGGATCGAGTGAGGGGTTGCACTTCAGCGCCGGTACACCGCGGCCGCAGCTCACCAAGGTCTGGTCAGCTGCTGATCCCGGCGAACCACCGATACAAAGTGACAGCGTTACGGCTGATCCCAGTAGCAATATTGCAATAGCGGAACTTATTGTAACTCTCCGCCCGAAATCGACTTTCATAGCGAGTCCAATCGTTAGGCGCCCGGTGAAATCACTCCTCCGATTAGCACTGTATAGTGTGTACTAGTACATCCGCAACTAATTTTCAACGATGTTGCGGGCGTCGCCAAATGCCATCGCCGTCGGTCCATGGGTTTGAGATTGGGAGTCGTATAGCTGAACAGAAGATCCGGACAACGGAAGGAGCAAATCCGTGAAGCGACACATCGCAGAGAGGTGGGGTCGGATGCCCATCGTGATCGTTTGTCTGATTGCAATGGGCGTTTTTGGTGCAGGGTTGGATGCGGGGGCGTCTGCCACGGGAAGGTCAACGCCTGCCACATCCCCAGTAGCCGCTGCCGGCAATTCCTTTTGCTACCCGGCACTTAGGTTTGTCTCTCCTTCGTCGGTCCGTGTGGAATCGGCATTGGGTTTGAATGACAATCGCCCTCTACCGAGCAAGATGAGCCCTGGAATCGAAGCAGCGGTGAGGGCCCTGGCGACAAGTGCGCGAGCCCTTTCAAACAAGGCACCAACCGCTCACATGAAACATGAACTCAGTCTCTTGTCTGCTGAATTGAGAGAGAGTTCGCGCCCGATAGATGTCGTCAGAGCCGAAGCTGCGTTTGGGGCGACCGGCTATCCGGAGTTGTCACTGATGTGTCACACAGTGGGAATGATTATGACGCCGACCAATCCGCTGGGAGGCTTCAATCCGGAATAATCTGTCCCCCGTTTTGACGAACTTGATGACTCGGATTGCCGACGCATTCAGCAGCGTGACTCCACCCAGACGTTCCTTTGACTTACTTCGAGTCCGAGGTCTTGGTCCCTATGTGCGGCCCTCGCTTCACACTTGATCGAGTGCAGGTCTGCCGCTTCGGTCTTCAGATTAATGCTTCGAGGTTGTCAAGTTCACTAGAAATGGAGCCGATGTACCGCGATACGAACAATGCGGCGGCGATGTTCAAGACGATGTCAGAGGGGGCACCATCGTAGCCCCACCACAGGACAAATAGCAGGAGCAGGAACGCAAAGACTGCATTGATATTTTGAAGAAACAAGTCCGCTACCGGCCAGAACAATCCGAGTCTCTTCTTCAGGCTCTTCTTCTTCCTTATGAGATTCCCAATGATCGGGCCGCCTCTCAAAAGTAAATCCACTGCCTGCCCAATTGCTACGCCAATGAAGAATTCAGCGGATCCTCGGACCAACGGCACCAGTGTGGTTGCAGTCCAGTTCTGATGAGGCCCGTTGATGACAGTAACTACGTACGCGGCAATTGCGAGTGCACCGCCGGCAATCCAGATGTTGCGAAGTCTTGGTCGCGCACCGTCGCAAACAGCGCGGTACATTTCCGCAATTCGAGAATCGAGATCCCTCACGTCCTTCACCAACGCCGGCTCGAACCGCAACCACGCATACAGGACAGTGCCCCAGAACAACAGCACAGCCAAGGCTTCGCGCCAAGTCCGTTCAAGAAACTGCATTAGGTCTCCTTGGAGAGTAGGGATTTAGATTGCAGACGTGCGCTCGCACTGGGGGCCGCGTCACGGCACCGGTCAAGGTCGCTGAACTCGAACAGTCCAAAAATGCTCCTCGTCCGGAACTACAGAGCGCGGCGTCATTCATGGCATCTTGGACAATGACAGCTCACAGATCAGGCCCCTCAGGTCCGTGCGCCAGTTCAAGTCACGCGGCGTTCCAAACGTTTCGCCAGTAGACGCTACCCCACGCCAGGTATTCAAAGGAAGAGCCGTGAGTATCGGCCTCCGCGGTCGTGCACGACAAATACGCGTTGTGACATGTGACCAAGGTTGGCTGGCCGTCAGTTCCCACTTCTGAGTTCTGGTACGAAACCATATTGGTGTTGTAGATCTGAGGAGCCGGGACACTCAAGCCACCCTCGAACGCAACCGTGTTGTATTCTCCCTGCGACCAGTAGCCGCCAGCATTCGCTAATTCGGAATACGGTCCCAGCGAGGAGCCGTCCAAATAGTCGTAAGCGAACAAATTCATGTCACCAAGCTGCGTTGCGGTCGTGCTCATGTCGGCAGGAGAGGAGCCGATGTACCAGAAGTTCGAGTACGGCTCTTCGTCGAGCATGAATCCGCCGAAGTGCTCATTGAACAATGTCGTCGTTACATGGGATTGGACGTCCAGATAGACATTTTCCATTCCCTGCTCGTAATTCGAGACGCTTGAACTACAGCCCGTCTGGGGAGTCACTTCGATAATCGTGTTGTGTCCCGCATCGATCCATGAAATGGCGGTGGACTCAACATCACTCTCCGTATACGGCGCGTACGAACACGGTCCAATCATTCCGAGAGCTTCGATTATGCCGGCCCCATTTCCAGTTGGATACCCGTCCGACGAATTCACGTCAGTCATGGTCGCATTTGGCGTTGGACTTATCGCGAGTGCACTGCGAGGAGTCGCCGCAAGAAGAGCACCGCCAACAACCATCACCGCCAATGCAACCCGAAATGCGTGACCAGTTCGCGAGGCGTATCTCACCGTGTCTTCCTTTCAGTCATAAAATCGCCACTTCTCAATTCAATTCACACTCGACCTATGAAGCGGCTCCCTCGCAACCGGGATTAGCCGTGATGAACTGCTGCTCCATCGATGTCGGGTCCGCAGCCGGATTCTCCTGGAGTTCAGCGCTTCTGTACGAGCCCCATTGCGTGGTGCATACCTGGATTTGACTAGAAGGAGTGGTGGTCCATTGATCACCCTCAACGTCGAAGATCATTTGCCCACTGTCCGTGGCCGCAACGATGACAGTCGGCGTCAGAAGGTCAAGCGGAGTGAAAAAGCCAATCGTCGGGTTCGAGACAACTGTCCAGCCGCTGAAGGGATGTGGGTTGTTTGCTCCTAAGCAATTCGAGTCCGTAGGCGAGCAAGAGAACGTCAGTATTGATGGTGGCACGGTGTAAACAGTTCCTGGAGGCGGCGGGGCATTGGGGTCGCTAGTTGGCGCCGACGAAAGTCCTCCGGTCGTCATTACCCACGTGTAGCCCAGCAGCTCACACCTGGTTATGGGGCCAAGGGAACTGGAGATCGTTTGGTAGGTCGAGTCACTCGGTTCGGTGGCCCAAGATCCGCAAGAATTGCTTGTAGTCGTCGTGGAATTGGCCAAGAGTCCTGCCAAACGGAGATACTTCGGCTCTGCGACGGTGGTCGACGTACTTTTGTTGTCGCGATGAGAGGTGGCCCCATCGGAATTCACAATCACAGTCGCGCCCACAATCGCAATGCAAACAGCGACCAGCGAAAAGATATATGCCGTTCGCGACTTCATAGAAACCCTCCCGCAAAACTGACTCCGACGCCAACGACACGCTGCGCCTTCGTCGCCAACCTTCTCGTGTAATGCCTGCTGGGCTAGAGAATAGCAACTGTACTAGTACAGTTGCAAGTAGGTATGGTTCCTACCTCTGCTTTTCAAGTCAAGCGCCGGCGTTAGCGGGGTGACCAACTGAGTCGAGCCACGATGTGCCGATAATCGCCCAGTAGGGCGCCACCATTAATTGGTCTATAGGCCATCACCATTCCCGAATTTCCTGAGTAGATCGACGATGGTGGCTAGACAGATGAACCTGGGGGCACCAGCGCTATGACCGTGTGAGGTCAGGAATCGACAACGAGGAGCAGCGAAAGCCTGAACCGGTCACGAACAGCACTCGGGACATCTGAATCCGCGACTTTAGTGACTCCAAACGCCCACATCTGTCTTTCTGAAAACGCCTTGTCAAAATCAGACTTAGAGGGCCGAGAGCCTTCCGACCGCGTCGCGCATGCCATCTCGTACGTGGTTCTCGAACTCTTTGGAGCGCTCGAAATCCATTCTGATTTGTGGAAGCACTCCAGAGGATGCTCCGCCAAATCGAGCAGCCTGAATCTCTTCATCGCGCCAGTTCAAAAACTCGTCAAAGTCGACACTGTTGCCATCAGCATCTACCAATTGACTTGTTCCCACAACAAAGACTTGAAATACGTCTCCGCTCGAGTTGCAGTCGCGTTGATCATCTGAGTCCTCGCTCGTTTCGCGAGTGCGTTTTTCCGCTTCTTCCGCTACATTTACCTTGCTCATAGTCACCTCACTATACGCGCTACCACAGGGACATTGTTCGCGCTCTAACCAATCGTGCGGTCTTTCGCCAAAGATTCACACAACTCACGCCGCACTGGGTGGCGGTGGACACCATGAGGACGGCCCACGCTACGTGATTGAGAATTACTTGCCCGCCAATGTTCCAGCTCCACGCCGCTCCGCTCACGAAGATGATTCCAGCGAGGAAAGTCGTGACCACTGAATTTGCAATCAGCCAAACTAGAAGAAGATATGTAGCGATCGAGATGACCCGAATGCGGTCCATGATGAGACGTGAGGTTATCCAGGGGGCGACAAGAACTGGGACGCCAAAGAAGAGAGCTGACCATACGAGATCAACTCCCTGTGGAGATTTGGAGAATGGTAGCGAGAAAATTCGGTCGTAGTTGAAACCGGCGAGCCACGTCAGCGCAAGAATGTAGACCGACATCCAACCTTGCACAGCGACGACGCCCGGTGGCTTCTCCCGAAAGTTTGTGCTCAGGGTGAATTGGATCTGCTGGAGCGACGGTCGACCAGCACTCATTTCCCCGAGATCCGCAATGTGGATGTGAACGGAGTCGGTTCCAAAAATTTGCGACGGCTTGATTTTGGGTTTCAATTCGGTCTCAATGTCGCCGACGTGCGCGGACGATGATTCATCGTCTGAAACCAATAGTCCAAATTCCAGTTTCGCCGCGTCGAAGTAGGTGCCCTCTGGCGACTTCGTGTAGAAGTGAAAGGACGGCGTCTCCTCTGCTCCAGTGATTCTTATGCGATAGGTTCGTCGTTGCAAGCCGATACTCCGACGGAGGCTGGCTCTCCACGACAAGTCCTCATCGGGATCTAGAACGCAACTCTTCGTCTTGACCTTGATTCGCTCTCCGGACTCGCACTTCTGGATTACGGCAATCACGAGAAATCGGTCTTCAAGGAGCCGCACAAGATCTAGGAAGGCTCGCTTCTCGTACGACCGATCATCCTCGCTCCAGTCCAGCGTTGCAACCGCCTTCTCCAACTCCTCCTTGTCCCAGGAACCAATGACGCTGAAGCCGCCGACTGCAGTAAGGATATTCCTCAAAGCTGACTTATAGGTACTGTCTCCAATCTGGCTAGGGAATGCCGCGTCGAACAAGGCACCGAGAACCATCGCAATCGCACCTAGTGTTTCAATATGGTTGAGTGTTGATACAGAGCGACCATTCTGCTCAACACTCAGTCCGTCAACGAGAGCTCCTTTTCGGTGGCGAAGAACTGGGACAAGGACCGTTCCACTGATAGGCGCGTGAACGGTTCTCACGGTCGTAGAGATCCACTCCGCGTCGGCGCACTCGATGGTCTCTTGTACGCGCACCACGTGCTTCGAAGTTTGCGAAATCATTGTCGCAAGTTGTGCTGCACCGGACTCACCAAATCGACCGTTGAATTCGCGAGCGGCACTGCGAATGTCGTCCATAGTCGTCGGCTCAAGTGTCCGTCGGGGTCGTTGAACTCTCCGTTCCGTGACGGGCTTCACCGCGTCAAAGACGTGCTCCAGCGCGTCCTGGTGTTTGCTCGAGAAGATCCAAATGAGAACCACCACTACGAATGCGATTGTCGCAAAGCCGACGACCTCGTACCTATGAGTCACGGAGACAACACTGCTTGGGAATAGGAGCAGGCTGGTTACCGCAAAAAGCGCAACCGCGCCGAACGATGAGAACCGTCGAATGTGCGTCCACGTCGAACTATGCATTTGATGATCACTCTTTTCCTTCGCGAATCCCCTGCTGGTTCCTTATCACGGCCACGATCGTCGACCTAGCAATTCGAGACAATTCAGCAGCCTGAACGGACCGGTGTCGACGAGCACCACAGTGTACGGTGTGTACTAGTACATCCGCAAGGGAGGGTCGTTAATGCTTGTCAACCCATTTCACACTGACACGGATCCGGAGGATCCGGTTTATCACGATCAGTCCGAGTGTCCTTACGGCAAGGAGATCAAGCGGAATGGAAATGACATAGCGGGTACGGCAAACCGTCGTCGGTGCGACTGGTGTTCAACCAATCGTTGATACCGCGCGCCCATGACTCCCACGCGTGAAATGGGCAACAACCGACTCAGTTCCGAGCCGACTCGCTGCTCCACGCTCCGCAACGACAAATGGAAATGAAATGTCGCTCCGAATCACGAACGTCTGCGAGAAGCCGTTCTTGCACGCTCCCTTAACTCGGTTGTCTTGGCAACCGGCTCAGTCGGTGTCGATTCGCGAAGCCGCCTGCGAACCGAGGTGAGAATTTCGTCGTCCGACAGTCCCGATTCGCGAGCTTTCTGGATCCACGACCGCAAGACACGAACAGAAGAAATCGCGGCGTCACTTTGTTCTTCCGATCCCGAGACGACAAATGTGCCAAGTCCAGGGCGAGCCTCTGTAACGCCCAAATGCTCCAATTCTCGGTAGGCCCGATGAACGGTGTTGGGATTAATCACGATTTGAGTCACGACTTCACGAACAGATGGGAGTCGATCCCCAGGCAGCAATCGGCCACTCTGTACCGAATTGAGTACTTGGTCGACCAACTGGCGATACGGTGGAGAATCGCCGCGTACGTCTAAGCGGAACCGAATACTCGCTACTTGCCTCGCCATGTACTAACACGCTATCATCCCGGCGTACTAGTACTTACGTGAACGGTAGGGCGGCCGGTGTTCAGTACTTCCAGTCATTGCGTTATAGGCGCGAGACTCCGACGACACTGCTTGGTCCCCATCCTCTCGGTAGCGTCCGTTACGACGTGCGTCAGTTTGATCGCCAATTCGGGAGCTGTTGCCGCAGGATCGATTAAACCCTCCGTTGCCGAGCAATCGATGATCATATATCGGGCAGATCAGCGGCTTATCAAGTCGTGCATGAGGACTCAAGGCTTCAGTTACTCGTATTCGCCTGCGTCGGTCGTGCTGCCAGAGCAACTCTTCCCGTTCGGTATAGACGAACTCGGCTGGGCCCGTGCCAACGGTTTTGGCCGCGAGATTTTAGACGAAATGACGGCGAGCCAAAAGTATGTCGCCAGATTGAGCACTTCAGACAGAAACCGCTACTTTCTGGACCTCAATGGCCCGGGTCCGATCGGGCCGGGGGTCACCGCGAGTCTCCCCACCGGCGAAGTGATTGGGCACAGCACTTCAGGTTGTATCGCGAGCGCCGACAGGGAGTTGTACGGCAACTATCGGAGTTGGTTCAAGGTCAGCTCTCAATATCAAGATCTCAATAATCTCGTCGTGAATCGAGTCCTCCAAAGTAACTCCTATAGGTCGGCGGTGCTCGAGTGGTCGTCCTGTATGTCAATTCACGGTCATGCTTACCTTTCGCCGGCGCAGGCCATGCACTCGTTTCTCACAGCGATGCCACCAATGCCGCGCGAGATTGAGCACTCCGTCGCGCAGACCGAGGTGAACTGTGGAATCACGGTGGGCCTGTTCAGATTCGCTCATCGACTCGAAGACGAAGACGCGGGCCGTATTCGTCGTCAATACTCGATGATTGTTAGTGCTAATCGTCGCTTCAACGCCGCGGCGTTGCCCCGCGCTGAAAAAGTCCTTGGATTGTCATGAAGACCCGAGGAGTTAACAGAAAAGGATGAGAAAGTGAATATCAATCAACGGCTAATCCGCGTTGGGGCCACTGCGGTCCTGAGCTCATTCGGACTTTTCGTTTCGTCAACTGGGGCCAGCGCAACGGCCGTGCAATCCAGCCTGGGACGAGGTCACTTGCACTCAGCGACCCCGCCGCCGCCCGGGCCTTCTGGTTGCACCGGGGGATACTTTTGCACGTATAACCAAGGAGACGGTGGAGATCTCTGTCAGCAAATGAACGCCACGGGCAATCTGGCTGTCGGCTGCTCGGGCGACAATGACTCTGGATTCAATAACAGTTCAGTCGCTGTGGAAATGTTCGCTGGAATAAACGAAGGCGGCGCGTACTACTACCTGGGATCCAGTGACTACCTCTTGTACGAGACGCAGAACCATTTCAATCAATGCACCGGCGGTGGAACGGGTTGTGGTGACTACGGTGGTGAAATTTACGATCACTTGCAATCGGTTCAATTTCTGTAGGAGCCATTGCCGTTGGACGGGACAGCGGACTCAGACGTACGACGTCGACGAACAGGTATCCCTTCCGGCACATTGGTGTAATAGAGTACTAGGACATGACGGTCGAGCCTGGTGTGGTGTTTCGGCGATCGAATGGGACCGGTGTCGCGCCATATCGACAACTGATAGATCAAGTGCAGAAGGCTATTTCCTCTGGCCAGCTAAAACCAGGCGACCAGCTGCCACCGGTTCGCGAAGTTATGACGCAGATCACCATCAATCCCAACACCGTCTACCGCGCCTATCGAGAACTTGAACATCTCGGGGTCGTGGCAACTCGCTGG
>Ga0181525_10004579_pt1 | contig 10576 bp, 9 predicted proteins | sample PEATcosm2014_Bin_48_FD_121100 | JGI IMG/M metagenome (GOLD analysis project Ga0181525, IMG submission 121100) | Peatland microbial communities from MTU Mesocosm Facility, Houghton, MI, USA - PEATcosm2014_Bin06_10_metaG | ecosystem: Environmental > Terrestrial > Soil > Wetlands > Peat | place...
CTGGCTGCTGACCGCCCGCGCCGACCACACGGCCGGCAAGATCACCGACGGCGAGCTGCGGGCGGCGAAGGACCGGGCGGCGGCGGAGAACATCGAGACGCAGCGGTCGGCGGGTATCCGGATCTTCACCGACGGCGAGGTGCGCCGGACCAACTGGATGACCGGCATCCTCGAGTCGATCGGCGGGATGAGCCGGGTGCAGACCCCGCCGGTCACCTGGCACCGGACGGACGGCGAGATCCCGCCGGAGGACGAGACCGACTTCGTGATGACCGCGGCCGCGGCCAAGGTGTTCCAGAAGGACCACCTGACCGCCGTCGAGGCCGCGTACATGGCCGCGCAGGTGCCCGGCCAGTTCAAGATCACCATGATGTCGGCCGCGATGGGCGCGATGACGTGGCAGCCCGGGGTGAGCGATGCCGCCTACCCGGACCCGGCCGAGCTGGTCAACGACCTCGTGGCGCTGCAGGTCGCCGAGGTCGCCGAGCTCGCCTCGCTCGGCACGCGCTGGGTCCAGCTCGATTCGCTGTCTTACAACCAGGTGTTCGACGATGAGTTCCGCGCCGCGACGCTGAACCCGATGGACCCGAACATCATCCTCGCCGCGTCGGTCGCGGCCGACACAGCGATCGTCAACGGGATCAAGGCGGCGAACCCCGGCGTCACCGTGGGCATGCACATCTGCCGCGGCAACAACCGTTCCGCCTACATGGCCAGGGGCGGGTACGAGCCGGTCGCGGAGCAGCTGTTCGGCACCGTGCCGGTGGACCGCTTCCTGCTCGAGTACGACGACGAGCGGTCCGGCGGGTTCGAGCCGCTGCGCTTCGTCCGCCCGGGCGCGGTCGTCGTGCTCGGGCTGATCTCGTCCAAGACGCCGGTGCTCGAATCGCAGGACGACCTGCGGCGGCGGATCGACGAGGCGGCCAGGTACGTGCCGCTTGAGAACCTGGCGCTGTCACCGCAGTGCGGGTTCGCCTCCACCTCGGCGGGCAACGTGCTCACCCAGGACGAGCAGAAGGCCAAGCTGGAGCTCGTGGCCGACACCGCCGCGAAGGTCTGGGGCTGAGCAGGCGAGGACCGCGTGGATGACCGACACAAACATCGCACCCACCCCATCCGCTCCTGCGGTCTCTTGACCCAATTCAACGCCATCGTAGCGCTGCCGGACCAGCTACGGCACGACGGTGCGGGCAGGCCGTCCAGCCTGCGTTATCTGGTAACTTGGTACTATGGTACCAATTGAGCGAGTGCAGACCGGGCTGCGGATCGAGCGCAACACGCTGAAGGTTCTCAAGGGGCTGGCCGAGTACCTCGACCTGTCCCTCGGCGACCTGGTCGAGGGCATCGTGTTGCACGCCTTCGAGGGCAAGGCGCCCTTCGGTCCGCCTACCCTCGACAAGATCGACCAGCTCAAGGCGGTCTACGGGCTCACCCTGACCGCCGCCGACGCGCACAAGCTGGAGGAGCGCCCATGAGCGGAACGCGGCGCCGGCTCACCGGCCGCATCCAGGTCGCCCTGCCACCCGGGGAAGCCTTCCGGCTGTTCACCCCGCGCGGCGAGCGGGACTGGGCACACGGGTGGGACCCGCGCTTTCCGTCCCCGGCCGTTGACGACACCGAGCCGGGCACCGTCTTCGAGACCAGCGCCCACGGGCAGCACACCATCTGGCTCGTCACCGGCCGGGAAGCGGGCAAGCGCATCTCCTACGCCCGGGTGACTCCCGGGGACCGGGCCGGCACCGTGTCGGTCACCATCAGCCCCGCCGGCCAGCACAGCGAGGTCGAGGTCACTTACGAGCTGACCGCGTTCACCGGCACCGCCGAGCGGCACCTCACCGAATTCGCCGACGGTTACCCCGCCTACCTGCAGTCCTGGCAAGACGCCATCGCCGCCTTGCTCCGCAACGCCGGCGCCGATGCCGATGCCCACCGCGGGACGGTCCGGGGCGACGGTTAGCCCGCCGTAGGGTCAATCAAGGACTCCACGGCCCCGCGTTCCCCTTGGGTCCACGGCAGTGGAAGCTGTTCTGCTCGCCCGGTGTCAGTAGAGGCCGACGATGTTGCCGTCGTCGTCGAGGTCGATGCTGATCGCGGCGGGCTTGCTCGCCAGGCCGGGCATGGTGCGCATGTCGCCGCAGATCGGGTAGACGAAGCCGGCGCCGACGCTCGCCCGGACCTCGCGGACGGGGAGGCGGAAGCCGGTGGGGGCGCCCTTGAGGTTGGCGTCGTGGCTCAGGCTGTACTGGGTCTTGGCGATGCAGACCGGGAGGCTGCCGAAGCCGTTCTTCTCGTAGCCGTCGAGCTGCTTGCTGGCCAGCGGGGTGTAGTCCACGCCGTCGGCGCCGTAGACCTTGGTCGCGACGGCCTCGATTTTCTCCCGCAGCGTCGCCCCGCTCGGGTACAGGTGATGGAAGCTGTTCGGCTTGCTCGCCACCTCGGCGACCGCCTCGGCGATCTCGGCGGCACCGCGGCCGCCGTCTGCGAAGTGGGTGCCGACCGCGGACCGCACCCCCATGGACGCGGCGAGCTCGTGGATGACGTCGCGCTCCGAGGCGAAGTCCGACGGCATCGCGTTGATCGCCACGACCGGCTCGACGCCGTGCGCGCGGATGTTCTCCAGCTGCTTGCGCAGGTTCGCCGCGCCGATGGCGACGTCCTCGGGGTTCTCCTTGAGCATGTCCTCGGGAAGCGGACGCCCGGCCACCACCTTGTACTTGCCTGAGTGGCTCTTCAGCGCGCGCACCGTCGCGACCACCACGGCGGCGTCCGGCTTGAGGCCGGAGACGCGGCACTTGATGTTGAAGAACCGCTCGGCGCCCATGTCGGCGCCGAAGCCCGCCTCGGTGACGAGGAAGTCGCCGGTGTGGATGCCGATGAGGTCGGCGACCACGCTGGAGTTGCCGTGCGCGATGTTGCCGAACGGGCCGGCGTGCACGAACACCGGGGTGTTCTCCAGCGTCTGCAGCAGGTTCGGCTTGAGCGCCTCGCGCATCATCACCGCGGCGGCGCCGGCCGCCTTCAGCTGCTCGGCGGTGACGGGCTCGCCCGCCTTGGTGTAGCCGACGACGATGCGTCCCAGGCGTTCTCTCAGGTCTTTGAGGCTCTTAGACAGCGCAAGAACCGCCATCACCTCGCTCGCCGCGGTGATGTCGAAGCCCGCCTGCCTCGGGACGCCGTCTCCCGCCGCGCCAAGGCCGATCACGATGTTGCGCAGCGCCCGGTCGTTGATGTCGATCACCCGCTTCCAGGTGATCTGGTTCAGGTCAAGGCCAAACGGGTTGCCGCCGTAAAGGCTGTTGTCCACCATCGCGGCGATCTGGTTGTGCGCGGCGGTGACCGCGTGCATGTCCCCGGTCAGGTGCAGGTTCAGCAGTTCGAACGGGACCGCCTGCGAGTAGCCGCCGCCCGCCGCACCGCCCTTGATGCCGAACGTAGGGCCCATCGATGCCTGCCGGATAGCGATGGTTGCCTTCTTGCCGATATGACGGAAGGCCATGCCGAGCCCGATCGTGGTGGTGGTCTTGCCCTCGCCGAGGGGGGTCGGGGTGATGGCGGTGACGACGACGTACTTGGCCTGCGGGCGGTCCTGCAGTTCCTCGATGGCCTTGAGGTCGATCTTCGCGACGTGCTCGCCGTGCTGCTCGATGAGCCAGGGCGGTATGCCGACGTCCTCGGCGATTTCGGTGATTGGCTTGAGGGTTGCCTGCCGGGATATTTCCAGCGCGGTTGGCATGGCCATGTCGGGTAACCTCCGGCCCCAGTGACGGCTGTCCTTCCGCGATTGTGGCTCCGGGCCGCGCGCCGATCCCATCGGTGCAACGACAAAAAAGCGTGTTGGAAATGTCATTCCTAACACACAATTGGCAGGCGTTTCCCACGTGATGGGATCGCCTCGGTTACTCAGCGGGGCTGGGATTGGGCGAGTTCGATGAGCTGGTGCAGGTCGCGGGCCTGGCCGTCAGGGCCGCGAGCGCCGGGATGAGCAGCGGGATGTAGCGCGTAACGGGCAGCGCGTCTTGCCGATAGTCTTGGCGACGGCCACGGTTGGGTCACCGGAAAGGGGAGGCAAGCTGATGTCGTACCACCTCACATACCTCGAGGCGGTCGTCACCGGTCTCGTTCAGGGCGTGACCGAGCTCTTCCCGATCTCCAGCCTGGGGCATAACGTGCTCCTCCCGGCGCTGGTCGGCGGCAACTGGGCGAGCACGCTCAACGTGTCCGCGCCGGGCTCGCCGTACCTGGCGTTCATCGTGGGGCTGCACGTGGCGACGGCGATCGGGATGATCGCCTACTTCTGGCGGGACTGGCTGCGGATCGTGCGCGGGTTCCTGTCGTCGCTGCGGCGGCGGCAGGTCACCACGCCGGACCAGCGGCTGGCCTGGATGATCATCCTGGGCACGATCCCGGTGGGCATCGTGGGCCTGGCGCTGCAGAAGGTGTTCACGCACGTGTTCGCCAAGCCGGAGCTCGCGGCGGCCTTCCTCGCGGTTAACGGGGTCATCCTGCTGCTCAGCGAGCGGATGCGGCGGGCGCGGGACGCCGCGCGGGGCGCGGCGACGGTTGCCGCGCCGTATGTTCCCCCGCGCGGGCCGGTTCCAGGGCGGCCGGCGGGCTGGCCCGGACCCGGGCCTGAAGGGTACGCGCAGCAGCCGTGGCAACAGCAGCAGCAAGGGCCAGGCCCCCGGCACGGGCAGGATGGCGACTGGGCCGACGGGCGGGGCGGTAACGGCCGGCCGGGCAATGGCCAGGAGTACGGGCGACAGCAGCCGCGGCCCGGCGGGCAGCCGCCTTACGGGGGGCAGCCGCCGTACGGGGGGCAGCCGCCTTACCAGCAGCCGGACCAGTACGGACGGGTGCCGGGCAGGCACGCGGCCGGGCGGGCGCCCGACGCGCCGCCCGCGGCCGCGGGCAGCGCGGTTGCCGATCCGGCGGTGGCCGCGGACCGGCGGCTGTCCACCATGAGCTACAAGCAGGCGATGATCGTGGGCGCCGCGCAGATCCTCGCCCTGCTGCCCGGCATCAGCCGGGACGGCATGGTCACCGTGACCGGGATGTGGCGCGGGCTGCGCCGCGAGGACGCGGTCCGGTTCTCCTTCCTGCTGTCGGCGCCGGTGATCCTCGCCGCGGGCGTCCTGAAGGTGCCCGACCTGACCGGGCCGATGACGAAGGGCATGCACGGGCCGATCATTGTCGGATCGCTGATCGCCGGCGTCTCCGCCTTCCTGTCCATCCGCTTCCTGACGAAGTACTTCAGCGAGGACAAGTCGCTGAACCCGTTCGGCATCTACTGCCTGGTCGCCGGCCTCGGGTCGCTTGCTTACCTGATCATCAAGTAATCCTGGTCACAGCGAAACCGCGGTCCTACGATGAGTCGCAGCAGCGTCTCTTCGTAGAGCGAAGGCGATCGCATGGGCCGTCAGATTCCCCCGCCGGAGCAGGCCGACTCCTGGGGCGAGTTTCACGCGCGGCTCGAGCTTGAACTGGACAGTCGCGGTGACCTGCTGGTGCCGCTGTGGCAGGCCGTCGCCGGGGCACTGTTCGGCATGACGCTTATCTGCTGCTCCTACGCGTTCACCGACCGGCACTGGTGGCTGTGGGTCAGCTGGCTCACGTCGTTCGCCGTCGTGCTGATGATGGCCTCAAGGGCGGTGCGGCGGGCCGACGGCAGGCGGGCCCGCGACATCGAGCTCGCCAGGCTCCAGGATGCCTGGCAGGATCACCTGGACCGCAGCACCTCGGCCCGCTGAGCGCTCTCCTCAACGTCAGGTCAGTCACCGTGACCGTTAGCCGGGGACACCGTTTATCCGGGAGATACCGTGGCGGAGACCGCCGCGGTGTCCGGCGGCAGCGGGTTCTGCTCGGTGATCCAGGCGTCGATCCGCGCCCACCAGTCGTAAAGCCAGGTGACCTGGGCGTCGCGGCTGACCGAGCGCGGGACGCTGGCCGCGGGCACACGCCACCAGCGGGCGCGCACCTCCATGTCGGTGAGCAGGCTGCGCCAGACGTCGCGCATGCTGACCAGCCGGTCGAGGCCGGTGTGGGCGACGAAGACCACGTCCGCCTGCGGGCAGGCCGCGATCGCGGCGAGCGCGCCGCCGGCCCGCGGCGGTAGCACGTTGGGCATCGCCGCCGCACGTTCCGCGAGATCGGGACGCCCGGCCCGGCGGAGCCGGCCGGCGGCCCGGTGCCAGCGCAGCGGCGTCCAGTTGCCGCCCTCGGGGAAGATGACCAGGGCACTGGCCGGCGTCATGCCGGCCGCGAGGCGCCGGATCTGCTCGGTGTGCTGCCTGGATCCCGCGACCTTCCCCGCGTGCGCCGCGCGGCGCAGGAACGCGTTGGGCAGGCCGTTGGCCAGGATGTCCACGGTCGGGTCGAGTTGCAGCGTCGCCTTCATGACCACGCGGGGACGGCGCTCGCACACGCTGAGCAGGTGGTGGATGAGCAGCAGCGAGTCGCCCGGCCCGGCATGGCGGCTCAGCACGATGAGCGGGCGGTCGCTGCGCGGGACCGTGGGCTGCGGGCCAGCCACCGTCACGCTCAGCCCGCACGTCCGGCCGGCCACGCGGTACACCAGGTCGAGGAACCGCCGCATGATCCCGTACTGCCGGGCCTGGTATGGCTCGGTGTCCAGCCGCCCGCCGAACCCGCTGACCAGCCACAGGCAGAGAAAGACGGTCAGCGCCGCGATCTCGCCGGTCGACCAGGCGAGCCCGAGGATGATCACCCGCAGCAGCCTCGACCGGCGGGGCCGGCCTGGGCGGGTCCGCCGCTTGAGCTGGTTGAAGGCGACGGACATGAGCGCGACCGGCAGGGTCAGCGCGGCCATGGCGCCGGCGATCAGCACCACGAGCGGCACCAGGAGGAGTCGGCGGATCGGCGTCGGCGGTAGCATCGGCGGCTCCTGGCGGACGGTGGAGGGTCAGCGGCGGCCGGCCGCCTGGGCCAGGTAGCCGGCCGACGCCGCGTAGGAACGTTCGATGCTGTTTCTTACCTGATTCTTGCCCCTGTAACGGAACTGGCGCAGACCGGGCGGCTGCCGCTCGCCGCCGGTGGGCAGCACGTGGACCTGGACGCCTGGCGGCAGCGCCGACATCTCCTCGTGGAATCGGTGCCTGCGGGCGATCTCGAACGCGACGAGGCCCACCTCCCATGGCCTGGTCGGGACGGGAAGCGGGCTCTCGATCCGGCCGACGTGCAGCACGTAGACGACGCTCGCGCCGAGCGCGACCGCGCGGCCGACCGGGATCGAGTCGACGAGTCCGCCGTCGAAGTAGTGCCTCATCCCGATCTGGACCGGGGGCAGCAGGCCGGGCACGGCGCACGACGCCATGACGGCCTCGATCAGCGGGCCGCTGCTGAACCAGCGGGCCGTCGCGTCCTCGATGCAGGCGGCGACGCAGTGAAACGGCAGCTGGAGGTCGCTGAACGCGCTTACCCCTGATGGCAGCGTGTCGGCGAGGAGCCTGCGCAGCGGCTCGATCGCGTGCAGGTGGGTGCCGGAGCGCGCTAGCCGGATCGCCCGGCCAAGAACGTTCTCGCTGAAGACCGCGCCGAGGGACTCACCGCACCACAGGCCGTCGAGCCGCTCCGCTGCCCGGTCCGGGTCGGCGGCGACGAAGGCGCCGTTCACCGCGCCGATGGAGGTGCCGACGATGAGGTCGGGCCTGACCCCGGCTTGGGACAGCGCGCGCAGCATGCCGACCTCGTGCGCGCCGAGCAGCCCTCCGCCGCCGAGTACGAATGCAGTCGTCATCTACCTCAGGCTATCCGCCGGCGTGGGCGACGCCGACGATCACCTGCCCCACATGAAGCGGAACGGAGCGTACTTCACCCGTGTCGGGGTGCCAGTCGCGGGCGGCCACCACGCCGGGCGGCACCAGGGGCAGCGGGCCGAAGAAGCCGACGATCTCCTCGGCCGTGTGGTTGTACGCCTGGGCCACGCTGCCGGAGTACGCGCTGAGGTAGGCCTCAGCGCGGGGACCGTCGCCGCGGCTGACGGAAAGCACGAGGTAGCTGCCCGGCGCCAGGGCCGTGGCGTAGGCCGCGACCAGGGCGCGCGCCTCGTCGGCGGTGAACAAGTGCAGCAGGCAGCCCATCACCAGGCAGACGGGCGCCGACACGTCGATGCCCCCCGACACGGCCTTGATGACCCCGGCGGCGTCGCGGGCGTCGCCCCACACCACCGTCACCCCGTCGTTGCCGTGCTCGGCGAACGCCCTCAGGTGCGCGAGCGCGACCGGGTCGTTGTCGACGTACGCCACCTGGGCGCCGGGGCGGACGGCCTGGGCGGTCTCGTGCGTGGCCGGCTCGGTGGGCATCCCGCAGCCGAGATCGATGAACTGGCGGATCCCCTGATCCGCGGCCCAGTCGACCGCCCGGGCGAGGAACCGCCGGTTCGCCTGCACGAGGTCGCGCACTCCGGGGTAGATCGCTACGAGCTCCTCCCCGATTTCCCGGTCGGCGGCGAGATGGTCCTTGCCGCCGAGCAGGTAGTCGTAGACCCGGGCGATGGACGGCGTATGCGGATCGAACCCGTGCACCCGCATCATGTTACGGAACGCAAGTGCATACGGCTAGTGACCGATGGGTAACGTCCCGGCATTCTCGGACAGGTCGGCGATGAGCTGGCCGGTCACCGACTCCTCATAGACGGCCTGGCCGTGCGCCGCCATCGTCTCCCCGAGGACCGCATCCCACGGGGTCGGCTGCCGGGTCCCGGCAAGAGCCACCGAAGCGGCACCCTGCTTGACGGCGGTCTCATAGTCGGCGGCGGCGAGGCGCCACGGGCGGGCACCATGCCTGGCCATGATCCCGACGGCGATGGCGATGCCAGGCCAGTCGAAGTCGCCGTGGTAGCTAAGCTCGCCGTGCGCGCCGGTGACGGCCTTCGCCAGCCGGTGGAAGGCGGTCGAGGGCCGGCCCTCGGTGCAGATGAGCGGGCGCGCGCCCGCGCCGAGCTCGGCCGCGGCCCGGCGCAGCACGCCCGCGTTCTCGCAGACGTGCACCAGTTGCCCCGGCGCGACGGCGACCGGCAGCGTGACGAGCTGGTGAAGCGTGACATAGAACGGCGTGCCGTGCGCCTTCGCCGAGGTCAGCCACTCACCGAGCGGGCTGCCGCCGGCGGTGAGGTTAAGCACGAGGACCCGGCTGGCCAGGTCGTCGACGATGATCCCGGTGCGGTCCCACAGGTCACGGCGCTCCTCGGTCGTCTTGGGCCGCTCCGCGCCAAGCCGGAAGGCAAGCGCGCGGAGCACCAGCGTGCCGAGCGTGGTGCCGTGGCCGAGGGCCTTGGTGTCGCCGGTGATCGTCGCCGACAGCTCGGCCAGCTGGGCGGGCGCCGCCTTGAGCTCGATCCGCTGCTCGACCCACTCAAGCACGCGGGCGGCCAGCCGCAGCTGGCGGGCCTCGTCGGAGTTGACCAGCCTGGTCAGCGTGCCGTCCGCGGCGAGCTCCGCGAGCCACGCCTGATACCAGCCCCGGGAGCTGAGGAAGGATTTTTCCGCCGCGCTGATGGCGGCGTCGCGTCCGTCGACCAGCCGCTGCCGTTCCGCCGGGCGGTCCCTAAGCGGCGGCCCGATGCGCTCGAGCAGTTGGATAAGGCCGAGGCCGGCCGCCTCGCGGACGGCCTGGTCGACGTCGGTGAGGCGCACCGCAAGCACGCCGACGCCCTCGGGACGGTACTGGCCGGTGATCCCGATGATCGCACGGCGTTCCCGGTCGTCGGGGGTCTTGACGGTGACCATGCGGCTGAGGTCCCCGCTGGTTTGCTCAAGCGACCGGCGGGCCGCGTCGAGCAGGCGCTGGTACTCGGGCCCGGCGAACCGGGTCACGCCTTCGGCGCCGCCGGGCTCCCCGGAGGCGTCCCGCACGTCTGCTTCCTGTTGCGGCATCCGGTGGACCTCGTCTCCGGTGCGATGGCTGCTGACAGTGCACTCTACAGAAGCCGGCACGCAGCGCTGCGCTTCCGCCACGGAACGTGTGCCTGCTCCGCTGAACCGCCGAGCCGTCCAGCCCGTTTGCCAATGATGAGGGCACCCGTTTGCCAATGGCGGCAGCCCCGGGACAGCCGAGCCACGACACGAGCCACGACACGAGCCACGAGCCACGACAGATGACCGATTGCCCAGGCGGGTGACGGATGCGAATCGACCAGCCGGAACCCGGCGACCCAAGCGCGCCGCCGGCGCCCGACGCGCCACGCGCGCCCGGCGCGGAGCGGCGGCCCGCGGCGGAACGGCCGGGACCGACCGAGGCCGCGGCCGAGCGCCGGCCGGGGCGTGACACCGAAGCGGTCCCGGACCGCCCGGCGCGGCGCGAGACCGAAGCGGTCCCCGAGCGCTCGCCGCGGCGCGAGACCGAAGCGGTCCCCGAGCGCCCGGCGCGGCGCGAGACCGAAGCGGTCCCCGAGCGCCCGGCGCGGCGCGAGACCGGGCCGGCCGCCGAGGCCGCCGGCCGGCCGGAGGCGCGGGAACCCGTCAGCAGGGCGGACCAGATCGCCGCGCACCTGCGGTACCGGGAAACCGTGAGCGTCACGCTGCAGGCCGCGGCCGACCGCGCCGCATGGGCGCAGGCGCGA
>Ga0181525_10004580_pt1 | contig 10576 bp, 12 predicted proteins | sample PEATcosm2014_Bin_48_FD_121100 | JGI IMG/M metagenome (GOLD analysis project Ga0181525, IMG submission 121100) | Peatland microbial communities from MTU Mesocosm Facility, Houghton, MI, USA - PEATcosm2014_Bin06_10_metaG | ecosystem: Environmental > Terrestrial > Soil > Wetlands > Peat | place...
AAACTGTTAACAAAATTGCGGGCGTGGTTCAATGGTAGAACGTGGGCTTCCCAAGCCTGAAACGAGGGTTCGATTCCCTTCGCCCGCTCCATTCAGCTTCAACAACTTGCACAGTTGTGCAGGAAGAGTGCAGGAGCATTGAAGAATTTTCAAATTAATTTTTGCCCAAATGCTGCGTTTCTTTTCCTCGGAACGGAAAGCTGCGACAGTTGCTTTGAGTGCCACTGCGCTGGTTTGGCGTCGGGCATTTTCTTTTGGAAGAAGATTGCGAAATTTATTTTTGGCGGGTGGCAGCCCTGGCAATCCGCCGCAGCATTCCGCCAAAGATTAGTTCGTGGAGCGGATAGACCGCATACCAATAGGCCAGTCCCAAAAATCCCGCCGGGTCAAAACTGGCGGTCTGGCGGATCTCCGATCCGTTTCCACACGCGACCACTTCAAATTCCAGCCACGCGCGTCCCGGCAATTTCATTTCGGCCGCCAGCCGCAGACGCCGGTCAGGTTCCAGCGCTTCAACCCGCCAGCAATCCACCACGTCCCCGGTCTGGAGTTTTTCAGGATCACGGCGCGAGCGGCGCATTCCCACGCCGCCGGCCAGCAAATCCAGCCAGCCGCGCAGACGCCAAAGCCAGTTGGCGTAATACCAGCCGTTCGCGCCTCCAATCCGGCGGATGGGTTCAAAGGCCGTTGCGGGTGGAACATCCACGCGCACGCGGCGCGAATCAATCAGGCGATTGCCAAATCGCGTCCCTCCCCATTGTCGAGATGCGCCGCCCGACGACAACGCATCGGACCAGCGCGTCGCCGCCAGTTCTTTGTCTTCATTGCGCAACGCGCTGGCAATCGCTTCGCGAACGCCCATGGGACGAATGACAAAAGCCTTCAATGCGGAATCGTCGCACACCACGGTTGGATTGCGAATGCTGTCAATGAGCTTGCGCCCGATGCGTGCATAGAGAGGTGTCACGAGGCCGAGCCACAGGCTGGATAATCGCGGCGTCAACAGCGGGACGCGAATCATCAGCCGTCGCAAACCGCGTTGCCGCGCATATTCACGCATCAAATCACCGTAAGAAACTCGGTCAGGACCGCCGATTTCAAAAATTTGATTTTCCCGTCCGCTTAAATCACACGCGGCGATGAGATATTGCAGCAGGTCATTGATGGCCAGCGGCTGCGCGGGAACAGCCACCCATTTTGGCGCAATCATCACTGGCAGACGTTCGACCAGCGCACGAATCATTTCAAAGGACAAGCTGCCGGAACCGATGATGATCGAAGCGCGAAACTCGATGACGGGAACGCCGGTGGAACGCAGAATGTTTCCCACCTCCTGACGGCTGCGCAAGTGCGACGAGAGTTCGCTGCCGGCGCCGAGGCCGCCGAGATAAATGATTCTTTGAACCCCCGCATCCCGCGCCGCTTCCGCAAAATTGCGCGCGGCCAGACGATCCGTTTCCTCGAAATCGTTCGCCGCCATTGAATGCACCAAATAATAAGCTGTCTCTATGCCGCGCATGGCCGGCGCAAGACTGTCCCGATCCAATACGTCGCCCGCCACTATTTCGGTTCCCGGCGCGACTTTGGGTAAAAGAAATTCCGGGCGGCGCGCGAGGCAACGAACCGCCATGCCACGCCGCTGCAGTTCGACGAGCAATCGCCCGCCGACGTAACCGCTGGCACCCGTCAACAATACGCGATTAAGTTCTGGATGACTCATGGTGTCGCGATGGCGATGAAGAATGGATTCGGAAAGTGCGGCGAAAAATTTGAACGATGCGTGCCGGATAGCATGGCAATGTGTTCACGATCCGATAAAGCTACGCGATTAGTGGGAATTTTCTCATGGGGTAAAACCCTACTGTGCATTGAGGTGGCTTCATCCGCTCCACTCAACTTCAACAACTTACAAAATTGTGAAGGAAAGCGCGGGAGAATTGGTAACTTTCAATTTTTTGCCTTAAAATGGCGGCAAATTTGCGCCCAACAAAGGGCAAAATTATCGAAGTCAAAATTCCGCGTAGTTTTTATTTCGCCGCTTCGAGAAGAATTTGAACAGCGCGGGCAGGCAAACCGGCGGTGACCGGACGTTTGGGTTCAGTGAAATTATTGGAGGTATCTGGTTGTTGCAAGTTTTGAGAGAGACGGCTTCCCCCGTTTTGAAGATTACGCCAGTCAACGAAATCCGTCCAAAACACGACGCCCTGAACGCGTGGGAATCCTTTTATCTGAAACCATTCGCGCGCTACCGAATAGGAAATGCCTGCAAGAACGGCAAACTCCTTGATATTGAGCGCTTGATCCAGACGGCGTTTTTCCAGAACGTCTGCAAGCTTGATACCGCAAAGTTGTTTGTCGTGTGCCATTGTCGAACTCGCCAGCGACCCATCCTTGAAAAATACAAATGGGGTGAACACCCCATAGCAGACGCACTTTTGCCCCGTTTATTATTATCTCTTCGCAGTGCTCCGACAAATGAATTTTTGAAAATGCCCTGAAGCTTTATTTGTGAAAATCCAGAAAACGGCCTATAAAAATAATTGAAAATGAGAACTGGAGAATGGAACAAAGTTGAGCAGTCAGTCCGACAGCGAAAACACTTTTGCCAAGACCGAGCATGAACGGCGGCGACATCCCTGTATTCCACCCCTTCTCGCCGGAAACAGCGAGCATCTCGCACCTTTTCATCCTCGTCCTCATCGTCTGCGGTGTAATTCTGGCGATTGTCGTCGGCATGATTGGATACGGCCTGATTTTTTTCCGGCACAAGCCAGATTCGGCAGATCCTTCCCCTCATTTTGGCAATCGGAAATTGGAAATCACCTGGACCGTCGGACCGATATTGATCATCGTTTGTCTCTTCGCTCTCACGGTGCGCGGGATGCGAGAGTCTGATCCCGCCGCGAACCGCACGCCTGACCTCATCGTGATCGGCCATCAATGGTGGTGGGAAGTGCGTTATCCTCAAACCGGCGTGGTGACCGCGAATGAAATCCACATTCCCGTCGGTCGGCAATGGCTCGTCCGTCTGGAATCGGCGGACGTGATTCACGATTTTTGGGTGCCGGCCTTGGCGCGCAAAATGCAGATGATTCCCGGCCAGACGAATCACATCTGGCTGGAAGCCAACGCGCCGGGAACATACGCCGGCACCTGCGCGGAGTATTGCGGCGCGGGGCATTCTTGGATGCTTTTTTCCGTCATCGCGGAATCGCCGACGGAATTTGACGCATGGCTACGCGGACAGGAAAATCCTGCCGCCATTTCAGCCGTGGATTCAGTTCAGAGCGGTTTGAAAATTTTCCAGACGATGACGTGCATCAATTGTCATTCCATTCGCGGGGTTTCCGTTGCCGCCAACGCCGCGCCAGATTTGACACATCTGGCCGACCGCGAAATCTTGGGCGCAGGCGTATTATCCAACACAGAAACAAATCTGTTCCGCTGGCTGAAAAATCCACAGGACTTCAAGCCGGGCTGCTTTATGCCCAATCTGAAATTGACGGACGCGCAGGCGGGCACGCTGACGAGCTATTTGGAGACCCTCAAATGAGCGAAGCCGCTTCAACTTTCGTGGCGATTGAAACGCCCGCAGCCGCCAGCGCACCGCGCGGACTTTTCAGTTGGGTTGCCACGGTGGATCACAAGCGCATCGGCATTCTTTATCTGCTGACCACGCTCGTCTTTTTTGTGATAGGCGGTGTTGAGGCGTTGCTCATTCGCATTCAACTTGCGCGTCCGAATAACACATTTCTTTCGCCGGACGCATTCGATCAGATTTTCACCATGCACGGCACTACCATGATTTTTCTGGTGGTGATGCCGACGCTCATCGGGCTGGCGAATTATCTCGTGCCGCTGATGATCGGCGCGCGCGACATGGCCTTTCCGCGACTGAACGCGTTGAGCTTCTGGCTCCTGCCGTGCGGGGGTTTGCTGCTGCATTTTAGTCTGCTCGCAGGCGGCGCTCCCGCCGTCGGCTGGTTTAGTTACGCGCCGTTAAGTGAAACGCCGTATGCCACAACATCCGGCGTGGATTACTGGACGCTGTCGCTTTTGATTCTCGGCATCGGCTCGGTCGCGGCGTCAATCAACTTGATCGCCACGATTTTGACGCAACGCGCTCCGGGATTGACCATCCGCCGCCTGCCATTGTTCGTCTGGATGGTTTTTGTCAACTCGTTCCTTGTCATCTTGGCGCTCCCGGCGTTAAACGCGGCGATTGTGATGCTGTTCATTGATCGTCACCTCGGCACGCATTTTTTTGCGCCGGCGAATGGCGGTTCAGCAGTGCTTTGGCAGCACTTCTTTTGGTCGTTCGGCCATCCCGAAGTTTATATCATGGCGTTGCCCGCCTTCGGCATTATTTCTGAAGTAGTTCCCGTGTTCGCGCGGCGGCCGATCTTTGGTTATGAATTTGTCGCGGCTTCCACGGTCGCCATCGCCCTCTTAAGTTTCGGTGTCTGGGCGCATCACATGTTTGCCGTCGGCCTCGGTCATCCGATGGATTTATTTTTCGCCGCGACGAGCATGATGATCGCCGTGCCGACCGGCATAAAAGTTTTCGCCTGGAGCGCGACGATGTGGGGCGGGGCGATTCGCCTGACGACCGCCATGCTTTTTGCCGTGGCATTTTTAATCCAGTTTACCATTGGCGGATTGAGCGGAATCACTTTCGCAGTTGTTCCAATTGATTGGCAGGTGACCGGCACTTATTATTTGGTGGCGCATTTTCATTATGTGCTTTTCGGCGGCACGTTCTTCGCGGTTTTTGCAGGGCTTTATTATTGGTTTCCAAAAATCACCGGACGGATGCTGTCCGAACGGCTGGGCAAGCTCAATTTCTGGATGGCGCTGATCGGCTTCAACACCGCGTTTTTCGTGCAACATTTTCTCGGTTTGATGGGAATGGCGCGGCGGATTTATACTTATCCCGATCTGCCGGGTTGGGGTTTGCTGAATATGATTTCCACCGTCGGTGCGTTTTTGCTCGGCGCATCGGTGCTGGTCTTGTTATGGAATATTATTGTAAGCCTGCGTCACGGCAAACCGGCGGGCGACAATCCGTGGCAGGCGTGGACGCTCGAATGGGCCACGACCTCGCCGCCGCCCGCGCAGAATTTTGACCGCGTGCCGCCCATCCGCAGTCGGCGACCGTTGTGGGATTTGGCGCATCCAGAAAATCCCGATCCAATCGTCGGCGGCATCGCCGCGCGCGATGGATTTGTTCTGGAAAAAAACCGCGTGGGCATCGTCAGCTTTCTGATTACCGAAAGTGTTTTCTTTCTCATGCTCATTTTGGCCTATCTCTATTACAACACTCACGACATGAACGGGCCGACGCCCGCGACCATGTTGAATCCGCAAAGAACCGGGATTTACACATTGTGCCTCCTGGCAAGCAGCTTCACGATCTGGCTCGCGGTGAAAAAATTGGAGCGCAAAAAGCATTCCGCGTTTCGCTGGCTGCTGACGCTTACAATCTTGCTCGGAACCGTTTTCATTATTGGCCAGGGTCGGGAATATCTGCGCATCTTCCACTCCGGTGTCATGGTCAATTCCAATTTATTCGCGACCACATTTTTTACCCTGACCGGCTTCCACGGCCTGCATGTCTGCGTCGGCGTGATCGCGTTGCTGATTCTAATGGGACTCTCTCTGGCCGGAGATTTCAAGCAAGGACGCATCGAGGCGGTAAAATCTATCGGGCTTTACTGGCACTTTGTGGATGCCGTCTGGCTCGTGGTTTTTTCGGTGATTTATTTAAGGCTGCTTTTATGACCACGCGACAATTTTTAATTTCCGCCTGGAATTGGAATCCGTGGGTCATCGCCATTTGTGTCATCACGATTTTAATTTACAGCGCACAGCAGCGTTTTCATTTCACTCGAAAAATCGGCTGGCTGTTGGCGGGACTGGCCGTGTTCTTTCTCACCCTGGCTTCGCCGATTGACGCCCTGGCGAACGGATATTTGTTCAGCGCGCACATGTTGCAACATCTGCTGCTCCTGTTGATCGTGCCGCCGCTGATTTTATTAAGCCTGTCGCCGGCGCCCGTCCCGGACAGTTTTCAAAACGGACGCTGGAAATGGTTGAACTGGATTTTGCGTCATCCATTGGCCAATTGGTTTTTGGGCGTCGGCGGGATGTGGCTGTGGCACGCGCCCATGCTTTGCAATGCCGCCGTGTCGAACGTGTGGATTCATCGTCTGCAATATGTCTCGCTGCTTTTGATGGGCTTTGCCTTTTGGTGGCCAATCATCGGCCCTTGGCACAAGCAGCGAATCTCACCGCTGGCGGGAATTATTTATCTGTTCAGCGCGTGTGTCGGTTGCACCATTTTGGGAATCATCATCACGTTTTCGCCGGTGGAAGTTTGCTCCATTTATCTTCACCCGGTTGATCGGCTCGGCATTCTGTCGCTGATTCAAAATCAATGGGGGCTGACGCCCGCCAAAGACCAGCAACTGGGAGGCCTATTGATGTGGGTTCCCGCGTGCCTGATTTATTTCTGCGGAATTTTTGGGCTGTTCGCCCGTTGGCATGGTGAGACTGGCGACAAAGAAATTATTGCTGAATCGCAATCAACCAAAACCATCATGGAAAAACCCTATGTCCACTGAAACTTCAAAACCTGCGCCGCCGGAATCGCATCCGGGATGGACTGTCCTGCCGCCGGAAAAACCGCCGGAGCCGGGTGTTTGGCCCGTGACCATGGCACTGGGAATTACTTTTTTGGTGTGGGGACTGGTCACTTCCCTGATAATCACCGGCGTCGGCGTCGCGTTATTCGCCGTCGCGCTGGCCGGATGGATTCGAGATATTCGTCATGAAAGAAACCAACGCTGAAAATAATTCAACCGGCTGCCCAGCTTCACCGGCGGAACTTTCGCGGAGAAAATTTCTCGCGCGCTTGAGTCTCACCGTTGGTGGAGTCGGCGCGTTGATTCTGGCGGTGCCGACGGTTGGTTTTATTCTCGCGCCATTTTTTGAACGTCGAAAAGAAGTCTGGCGTTCGGTTGGAAAAGTCGAATCCTTCAAAATCGGCGAAACGACGGCGGTGCAATATGAAGACGCTTCGCCGTTGCCGTGGGCGGGCGTGACGGCGCGCAGCGCGGCGTGGCTGCGCCGCGTAAACGCCAACACCTTCATCGCCTTTTCCATCAATTGCACACATCTCGGTTGTCCGGTCCGCTGGCTTGCCAAAGCCAATTTATTTATGTGTCCGTGTCACGGTGGAGTTTATTACGAAGATGGAACCGTCGCCGCCGGGCCGCCGCCGTTGCCCTTGCCGCGCTATCCCGTGCGCGTGAAAGATGGCGACGTGCAGATTCAAACCGCGCCCATTCCCATCACCAAATAACTGATGTTGAAAAAAATTTACCATCGTGTCCTGGATTGGGTGGACGACCGCACCGGTCTTCCCGAAATGATCGGTAAGACGGCGCGGCATCTCGTGCCGCCGGACGCCAAATGGTGGTATGTCTTCGGCAGCGCCACGCTGTGCGCCTTCATGGTTCAGGTGATTACCGGCATTGCGCTGGCATTTTCTTACATTCCTTCGGCCAGCGAAGCCTACTCGACGCTTCACTTCATCAGCGATCAAGCGCCGTTCGGACATTTTCTGCGCGGCCTGCATTACTACGGCGCGTCGGCGATGGTTTTGATGGTCGGCCTGCACATGGCGCAGGTTTTTTTGGCCGGCTCCTACAAATTTCCCCGCGAACTGAACTGGGCGACCGGCGTGCTGCTTTTGGGATTCACCTTGGTCATGGGTTTTACCGGCCAACTCTTGCGAGGAGATCAAAACGCTGTTTGGACCGTGGTCGTCGCGGCGGAACAAGCCGGACGCACACCGTTCATCGGCCAATGGCTCGCGCATTTTATTTTGGGTGGCGACACGGTCGGTGGCGCGACCCTCACTCGCTTTTTTGCGATTCACGTTTTTATCATGCCCGGCTTTATTTTTGCTTTTGTCGGGCTGCACCTCTGGCTCGTCCTGCGCCACGGCATTTCCGAGCCGCCCAAGGCCGGCAAACCAGTTGATCCCAGAACCTATCGTGCGGAATACAAGGAAATGATTGAACAAAAAGGAAAACCATTCTGGCCTGACTCGGCCTGGCGCGATGTGGTCTTTTGCGTCGTAATGATCATGGTCATCGCCGCGCTGGCGTTGATTTATGGCGCGCCACAATTGGGAAAACCGCCCGACCCCAGCATCACTACGGCCAGCCCACGGCCCGACTGGTATTTGATGTGGTATTTTGCCGTGCTCGCCCTGATGCCACACGGAACGGAACAGTATTTCTTGGTTTTCGGCCCGCTGCTCGTGGGAATTATTTTAATCGCGCTGCCGTTTGTTTTCAATCGCGGCGAACGCAGCCCTTGGCGGCGTCCATGGGCTATCGCCGTCGTATTGATGACCGGGGTGATGATCGCGACGTTGTGGGTGGCGGGCGTGAAATCGCCGTGGTCGCCCAACTTCAATGCGCCGCCATTGTCACCGTCCGTTGTGGGCGCGACCAATGGTCCGGTCTTCATCGGCGCACAATTGTTTCACGACAAAGGCTGTTTGAACTGCCATTTGATCGCGGATGACGGCGGTCGCCGTGGACCGGATTTAACCGCCGTCGCCGACCGCTTGTCGAAAAACCAGATGATTTTGAAAATCGCCAATGGCGGCGTGAACATGCCCGCCTATGCCGCAATTCTCACACCAGCAGAAATGGACGCGCTCGTGGCGTTTTTGCAATCGCGTAAAATCCAACGTCCCTGATTCTCGAATGCTCACCTTCGTCGGCGATTTAGGAAAGAGCAAAGCAGTCTTCGGAAACGGAGGTCGCTTTCTTAATCACGCGAATTTTCAAGGGGCTGGCGAACGGCTTACCTTCTCCGTGGGGTGAAGACCTTATAGGCAGCGTGCAGCGCAGTGTTATCTTCAACTCTTAGTGAACAACAAACATCAAACAAAAAAATAAACAATATGCAAACATTACAAGATGAAAAGGCCGCCAAGTTGGCGCGCCATGGTAAAAACAAGGAGACTTGCGCCGGTGATAAAACAGTGGGCTTTGATGGTGCAGGCCAGCCGCAGAAAGCCGACGCTAACGTCCGCATGGGCCGCGAAGTTTCAAGTAAAAAAGCATCCGGTTGTGATTCTGAAAAAGATACTCAATGCCCGGACAAGAAAGAGGAACTCCGTGAGGACCGGGCGAGTTCTTTAGTTTGACGGACATCCGTTAAAAATTTGTCTTTTGGGTGGCCGTTTTTTGGCCACCCAAAACAGATGAGCCGTGCTAGGCGCATCATTTCTGGTTTCGATCTTCAAAAATCCAGTTTTGGTCTTTGATTTGATGAGGTGCGATGCCCCTTTTGTGTTCCGTGACAGACAATCCCGGCGCGGGAATTTTCAAGGGGATGGCGAACGGTTCTCGTTCTCCATGGGGAGAAGACCCCATAGGCCACCGGGCAGCAAAATGTTATTTTAACGCCATGAATATATTATTACTCGTGGTTGTCCTGCTTCTACTATTCGGCGGCGGCGGATTTTACTTTGGTGGTCCCGTCATCGGCGGCAGCGGGCTTGGCCTGATTTTGCTGATCTGCCTTGTCATCTATTTCATGGGCGGATTTCGCGGCTCAAAAAATTAAAAAAATTATGAAAAGCAAATCATTGATTCTTGCGGCTCTGGCCGGTGCAATCCTGGCGACCGGGTGCAAACAATCAAATACCGCAGATGAAAATACGACCGGCGACACCAACGTCACGTCAACGGCTGAAAATATCAAGAATGGTGTCACCAATGCCTGGGAAAAAACGGAAGAAGTCACCACCAACGCCTTGGCGGACGTGAAGGAAGGAACGACCAATGCCTGGGCAAATACAAAATACGCGGCTACGAACGCTTGGACCAATATCAAGGAATCACTTGGTTCAACTGAAGATTACACTTACGACAAGAAAGATGCATTTGTGACTGGCGCTCAGGCGGACTTGAATGCGCTGGATCAGAAGATACAAGCCCTCTCTGGCAACGCGGATGCCAGCCTGCATGACAAACGCGCCGCGCTCGATCAGAAATTGACTGATGTAAAAAATGCCACGCAAGACAATTGGAATGATGCGAAGACCGCTTTCGAAAATTCCTACGCCGACGTGAAGAATTCCGTCAAGCAGGAATGGACTGGCTCGGTGACTAATTCAATGACCAGTAGTTCCATGATGAATTGAGTTCTTAATTCCCAAAAAAAGTTCCGACGTTTGAACGCCGTCAAACAGAAATAGAAACAAAACTAAAAATCTATGAACAATCTCAAAATCAAAGGTGATCGCAATATCATAACAGGCAAATTAAAACAGGCGGGGGCAAAGCTTACGGACGACACGCTTTTAGATGTCAAAGGCAAGTCCCAGGAATTATTGGGCCGGGTTCAGAAAGAAGCCGGCGAAATTCATGCAGCCGTCAAAAAATCCCACTCCGGTCGCTGCGAATAAATAAATTGCCCAAACTAGGCAAGGAACTCCATGCCTCAAGGCGATAAATCCAGTTACACTGACAAACAAAAGCGTCAGGCC
>Ga0181525_10004581_pt1 | contig 10574 bp, 7 predicted proteins | sample PEATcosm2014_Bin_48_FD_121100 | JGI IMG/M metagenome (GOLD analysis project Ga0181525, IMG submission 121100) | Peatland microbial communities from MTU Mesocosm Facility, Houghton, MI, USA - PEATcosm2014_Bin06_10_metaG | ecosystem: Environmental > Terrestrial > Soil > Wetlands > Peat | place...
CCTGCGCGGGAACCGGATCGGCGGAGACGCCGAGTATCTCCGTACCGGCTTTGCCGAATGCGCTCTTGAGTCGGGAGAAGTCGATTGCCTCTTTGGTGCAGCCTGGCGTGTCCGCACGCGGGTAGAAATAAAGCGCGAGCTTTTTTCCCGCAAAGTCGGCGAGCGAAACAGTCCCGCCGCCGTCGCGCGGGAGGGTGAAAGCGGGTGCTTTGCTGCCGGGTTTAAGCTCGCGGGACATGTGCCTTCCTTTCGACGTTTTCAGAGCTTCATTGTCACGGTGACAATACGCGCATGCGTGGATGGGGTCGATGATTGCGGGCCTCGGTGAGGCTCTCGCAGGCTGGTGTGGCGGGTGCGAAGTCCCTAAACTGCGCCAATTGCACGCCGGTAGGACGGTTCGCGCCAAAACCATCTGGACTCACAGTCGCCACGGACGAGGGGACGCCCGAGGGGCATGACGAACCGGCATAGGCAGCGCGCGGCGCGTCCGCGGTGGAGGTCGATCGTTCCCCTGCGTCGGCCGGCACGCTTGGCCGCAACTGAAGGCATTCACCGATCGGGCGGTTTGCCCCGCGCCTTGCGTGGTGGGATGTTCATGGCGCGATACGGACGCTTGATCCGGCGCAGCGCAATCGGCATCGGCATCTTCGGCGCGCTCGTGGCCTTGGGCTGTCTTGCCTTGTTGTGGCGGCTTTCCGCCGGCCCCATTCAGCTCAATATCGTCACGCCGTGGCTGGTATCGGCCATTGAAGAAAACTTCGGCGCCAACCGTCACGTCGAGGTCGGGGGCACGCAGATCGAGCGCACCGGCAACGGCGCCGCGGTGCGGATGCGCGACATCGTCGTGCGCGATGCCGACGGCACCGTGGTGGCGAGCGCACCGAAAGCGGAAGTCCACGTCTCCGGCATGAGCCTTCTCAGCGGCCACATGCGCGCCGAAAGCCTTAACTTGGTCGGCGCCGAAATGGCCGTGCGCATCGAGCAGGATGGTGGTGTCACCGTGTTTGCCGGAGCGGACAAACATCCGATCGCAACCGCGGCCGTGCCGGCCACTGCCGCCGCCGCTTTGTTACGGTCCTCACAGCGGCAAGCGAGTGCGCAGTCCGCCACGGCCCCCGCGGCGCGTTCGGGTTCCGCATCAGCGGCGCCGCCCGCAGACGCCCAGCAGGCCGTGCACCGCGCCCGCGACGTCTTCGCCGCGCTCCTCTCCTGGATCGACGGCATCGGCGAGACCGGACTCGACGGTCACGACTTGCGCGAGCTCGGTCTCAAGGACGGCAATCTGACCGTCGACGACGTACGCACCGGCAAGCGCTGGACGTTCAAGGACATCAGCCTCAGCGTCGAGCGCAAACATAGCGGCGTCGAAGTGACCGTGGGCTCGAACAATCCCGCCGGACCCTGGGCGCTGACCGCGGCATTGACGCCGACCGGGCAGGGCTCGCGGAAGATTGAGCTTGAAGCCCGCCGCGTTTCGGCAAGCGATCTGCTTTTGGCGTCGCGCCTGGACGCCGGCGATCTGCAGATCGACCTGCCGCTGTCGGCGAGCTTGAGCGGCGAAATCGGTCCCGACGGATTGCCGCAAACTCTTACCGGCCGTATCGTCGCCGATGCTGGCTCGATTGGCGACGCCAGCGACGCTGACAGCCGCATCGGCATCGAGCGCGCCGAGTTCAAGCTGCAATGGGACGTCGACCACCGCGTCCTCTCGGTGCCGTTCCAGATTTTATCGGGCGGTAACCGCATCACGCTGCTGGGGCAGGTCGAGGCGCCGGCCGAGGCGGGCGGCATCTGGCAGTTCAAGGTCGGCGGCGGCACGGTGGTGCTCAACACCTCCGCCCCGGCGAGCGAGCCGCTGGTGCTCAACCGCATCGCCCTGAGCGGCCGCTATGATGCGGGCAAGCAGCGTCTCGTTGTTGACGAGGGCGATATCGGCAATAGCGGCGTTGGCGTCGCCATGTCCGGCAGCATGGATTTTACCGCGGCCGGCGGTGCTCACCTCACCGCCGGTATTGCCGGGACGCGCATGCCGGCCGACGCGCTCAAACGGTTGTGGCCGGTCTTCGTCGCGCCGAAAGTGCGCGACTGGTTCGACGAGCATCTCATCAGCGGCACCGTCGAGCGCATCATCATCGCAGTGAACTCGCCGGTGGAAAATCTCAAAGACAGCGGACCGCCGGTGCCGGACGACGGATTATTGATCGACGCGCTGGCGACCGGTTGCGTCATCCGCCCGGTGACCGGATTGCCGGCGTTGCGCGACGCCGATCTCAACGTGCATGTCGCCGGTCGCGACGCTGTCGTCTCGCTCGGCAAAGGGACGGCCGATTTGCCTTCGGGCCGCAAGCTCGTCCTGTCGTCCGGTGTATTCGAGGTACCCGACACGGCGCCGAAGGCGCCGCCGGCACGTGTGCACTTCAAGCTCGAAGGGCCGATCCCGGCGGCGGCCGAGCTTTTGCGCATGGATCGGCTACGCGAACTTTCGGATGCGCCATTCGATCCGGCGACGATCCGCGGAAACTTAAGCGCGCAAGTGACCATGGGAATGCCAATCAAGGCCGATCTGCCGCCGGGATCGACCAACTACGGGATAACCGTCGAGGCGACGAATTTCACCGCCGATCACATGATCATGGGACAAAAGGTCGATGCGGCGTTAGTGAAGGCGACCGCCACGCCGCAAGGCTTCCAGCTCAAGGGTGACGTCCGCATCGGCGGTTCACCGGCCACCCTCGAATACCACAAGACGCACGGCGAACCCGATGCTGAAGTCCGCATCCAGGGCGTGCTCGATGAAGCGGCGCGCAACAATCTCGGCTTCGACATGGGCGAGACGGTGAGCGGCGCGATTCCAATCCGCCTGGCCGGCCACGTCGCCGCCTCGTCCGACCGTGAAGGCCGCTTCGCAGTCGAGGCCGATCTGACGCCGGCGCAGATCGAGGGACTTTTGCCCGGCTGGGCGAAGCCGTCGGGCAAACCGGCGCGCGCGACGTTTACGCTTTCGACCAAGCCGCAATCGGTGCGCATCGACGATCTCCTGATCGAGGGCGCCGGCGGCGGCGTCAAAGGCGCGATCGAATTCGACGGTTCGGGCGAAGTGCAATCGGCGAATTTCCCGGCCTATGGTTTCTCCGACGGGGATCGTGCCAGTCTGCGGATCGAGCGTAGCGCCGAAGGTGCGCTGCGCGTCATCATGCGCGGCGAGGTCTATGACGGCCGCGTTTTCGTCAAAAGCGCGGCGGGCGGCGCGGCGGCTAATCCGAACGCCAAGCACCGCGTTCCCGATCTCGACCTCGACATGAAGCTCGGCGCTGTCGTCGGCTTCAACGGCGAGGCGCTGCGCGGCGTCGATCTGAAAATGTCGCGGCGCGCCGGTGAAGTCCGTAGCTTTGGCCTTACCGCCAAGATCGGCCGCGACGCTACGCTCACCGGCGATCTGCGCGGACGGCCGGGCGGACGGCAGATCGTCTATCTCGAGAGCAGGGACGCGGGCGCTTTCTTCCGGTTCACCGACATCTATTCGCGCATGACCGGCGGGCAGATGGCCATCGCGATGGAGGCGCCGCTACCCGACAATACCGCGCAGCAGGGCATCCTGAGCGTCCGCAACTTCGCGGTTCACGACGAAACCCAGCTCGAGCGCGCGGTGACCAGCGGAGCGCAGCCGCGCCGTACCGGCAACGCCATCGATTTCTCTGGCATGCGGCTCGAATTCACGCGCATGCCCGGGCGCATCGGTTTGCGCGACGGCGTCGTGCGCGGCCCGATCCTCGGCGGCACCATCGACGGCGTGGTCGATTACGCGCGTGACGACCTCCATCTGCGCGGCACGCTGGTTCCGCTCTACGGACCCAACAATCTGCTCGGGCAGATTCCCCTGGTCGGCCTGTTCATGGGCGGCGACAAGGAAGGCCTGTTCGGCATCACCTACGAAGTGGTCGGCCGCCCGAGCAATCCGGTGATGCGCGTCAATCCGATATCGGCGCTGGCGCCGGGATTGCTGCGCAAGGTGTTCGAGTTCCCGGCCAACGGCGATACCGGCGCGGTGGACGTCCCGCGCGAGGGACGCACGCAATGACGATGCTCACACCAGCTTGAGCAGAACGTGCCGCTTGCGGCCGAACGAAAGCTTCACCACGCCGTCCCCCATGACGTCCTGCTCTCGGATCACGGCCTGGTCGCTGGTGACGCGAACGTCGTTGATCATGAGGGCGTTGTTGGCGATGGCGCGCCGTGCTTCGCCGTTTGAGGTGGCGAGCCCGGCCTTGACGAAAGCGGTGAGCACGCCGAGTCCGGCGGCAAATTCGGCGCGCGGCAATTCAACCGTCGGCAGACTGGCGCCGAGACCGCCTTCCTCGAAGGTGGTGCGCGCCGATTCTTCCAGGCCTTTGGCAACCGTGGAATCGTAGACCTGCGAGGTCACGGCCGTGGCGAGAATCTTTTTCGCCTCGTTGATCTCCGCGCCCTTGAGCGAAGCCAGCTGCTCGATTTCATCCAGCGGCAGCGTCGTGAACAGCTTGAGAAAACGCGGCACGTCGGCGTCTTCGGTATTCCGCCAGTATTGCCAAAAATCGTACGGGCTCGTCATTCTCGGGTCGAGCCACACCGCGCCGGAAGCGGTCTTGCCCATCTTGGCGCCCGAGGACGTGGTGATCAGCGGCGAGGTGAGCGCAAACAGCTGCGCGTTGCGCAGCCGGCGGCCGAGATCGATGCCGTTGATGATGTTGCCCCATTGATCGGAGCCTCCCATTTGCAGCACGCAGCCGTAACGCTTGTGAAGCTCGACGAAATCGTACGCCTGTAGCACCATGTAATTGAATTCGAGAAACGACAATTCCTGCTGGCGATCCAGTCGCAACTTCACCGAATCGAAAGCGAGCATGCGGTTGATCGAGAAGTGGCGGCCCACGTCGCGCAGGAAATCGATGTAATTGAGCGTGTTGAGCCAGTCGGCGTTGTTAGCCATGACGGCGTTGCCACCGGCACTTTCGAATTTCAAGAATTTGTCGAAGATCGCGCGGATGCCTTTGAGGTTCTCGTTAATAGCGTCGTCGGTCAAGAGCCGCCGGCTTTCGTCTTTGCCTGAAGGGTCGCCGACCCGTGTGGTGCCGCCACCCATCAGCGCGATCGGCCGGTGGCCGGTTTGCTGCAGCCAGTAGAGCAACATGATCGGCAGCAGCGAGCCGACATGCAGCGACGCCGCGGTGCAGTCGAACCCGATATAAGCGGTGATCGTTTTTGAACGCGCCAGCGCGTCCAGCGCCTCGGGCTCGGAGACCTGGTGGATGAACCCCCGCTCTGCCAGCACGTTGAGAAAGTCGGACTTATAGGTGCTCATCGTGTTCCGCGTTGGCATATTCTGCCGCTCGCCGCCGTGGCGGCGCTGGTGTAACAGGTCCGCTGACCGATTCACAACTGAAGAACGCCGCCATGCCAACCGCTCCGCCTCCGCGATCTTCGCCGTCAGCGTCGCCAGTTCTGGCGATCGGGCTGATGAGCGGCACGTCGCAGGACGGCGTCGACGTCGCCTTGATCGAGACCGATGGCGAGGTCATCACCCGGTTCGGCCCCACCGCGTATCGGACCTATTCGAAGAAAGAGCGTGCGCAATTGCGCAGCGCCACGGCGGCGGCGGCCAATGTCAGCGCGCGCACGGCGCGGCCGCGCGTGATCGCCGCGGTCGAGGCACGGGTGACGGAGGCGCATGCGGAAGCGGTGGAAACCTTCCTCGCCGCCAACGGCATCGCGCCCGGCGAGGTGACCGTCGTCGGCTTCCACGGACAGACATTGCTGCACCGTCCCGAGCGTGGCCTGACTTTGCAGATCGGCGACGGCCGCGTACTTGCAGCGCGGCTCGGCATTCCCGTAGTTTACGATTTTCGCGCCGCCGACGTCGCCGCGGGCGGGGAGGGCGCGCCGCTCGCGCCGCTGTTCCACCGCGCACTGGTGCGCGGTCTCGACACCGACCCGCCGGTTGTCGTGCTCAATGTCGGCGGCGTGTCTAACATCACCTATATCGACGGCGACGATCTGATCGCGTGCGATACCGGACCCGGCAACGCGCTGATCGACGATTTCCTGCGGCTGCGCACAGGCGCTCTCCTCGACACCGACGGTCAAATGGCGGCGGCCGGCAAGGCCGACGAGGACGCCATCGCTCGCGCGCTGGCGCATCCGTTTTTTGCCAAGCCGCCGCCGAAATCGCTCGACCGCAACGACTTTCGCGGCTGGATCGGCGAGACTTTGGACAATCGCAGCGTCGAGGACGGCGCGGCGACGCTGACCGCGCTCACCGCGGCGTCGGTCGCCCGCATCGTGCCGCTGTTGCCGCGCGCGCCGAAGACCTGGATCGTCGCCGGAGGCGGGGCGCGCAATCCGACGCTCATGCGCATGCTCGCCGCGCGGCTTGCTCCGGCAAAAGTCGAAAGCGGGCACGCCGCCGGCTGGTCGGTCGACTCGCTCGAGGCGCAGGCCTTCGCGTATCTGGCGGTGCGCAGCCTGCACGGTCTGCCATTGAGCCTGCCGACCACGACCGGCGTGTCGCGTCCGCTCACCGGCGGCATTCTGGTGCGGCCGTAATCGAGGTCAGGCTTTCACGCCGCGCGCTGGCGAACTCTCTGCCGCACGCGCAGAGTCAGCCGGCCCCGCAACGTCGCCTGAAATTTTCCGTTACCGTAAGGACGAACCATGCCGCGCGCTTGCAAGCGGCGGGCTTGATCGCGGGTGAGCCCATCGGGACGTAGTCCAGAGGCGACATCGGTCAACGCATGAAGGTCGCCGCGCTCGAGACCCTTGCTGGTCCAGATCCGGGCGTCGAACTTGGTCATCATCTGGAAGATAATGGCCAGAAGCACAAAACCGCCTGCCAGATAAATGTATTCCATCGGCATCGTGGCTAGCCCCCCGGACAGCCCATCGGAGCATTTATCCACAGGTCGACGATTCAATGCAACCGTGTAACCGTAACTGCCTTTTTCGCCAAGCGCCGGTGGTTCACACTTACCTCTCCCCGCGAGCATTTCCCACGCGCGGGGAAGAGGTTAAGGGGTGGCAGGCGTTTTCATCTCATCCCTTATCTACTGCCCACAGCGCTTGTGGCGACCCCCGCCGCTACGCGCCGGGGGAGAGGGGAAGTCTGGGCGCTTGCGAACTCGTTCCGTGCTCCCCAGCGCTTGCTCCGTTTCCCCTCTCCCTGCGGCAGTGCAGTGCACGTAGCAGACCGGAACCCTCAGCCTCGGGGTGACAGCGCGGGCAGCAGTGCCCGGGCCCGCGGCACGATCAGGATTTGTAGGTGCGGCGATACATTTCGCGCAGATGCGCTTCGACGGTGGTCGGCGGATATTTCGGTTGCTCCCCCGGCTTGAGGCAAGTCGGGATGCATTCGACCAAGTGGTCGTAATTGCCGACATAGAAGAACGGGATCGAATAGCGCTCGCGGCCGGATGTGTTCACCACGCGATGGATCGTCGAGCGGTAGCGGTCGTTGGTCCAGCGCGCGATCATGTCGCCGAGATTGACGACGAAAGTGCCGGGCTGCGGATCGGCATGGATCCAGCCGCCGCAGGATTGGTCCGAGACTTGAAGGCCGCCGATCTCGCTTTGCCGCAGCAGCGTCAAGCCGCCGAAATCGGTGTGCGCGCCGGCGCCCTTCTGGCCGGTATCGGCATTCGCAGGCTGCGGCGGATAATGCAAGAGCCGCAAGGTCGCCATCGGCTCGGTGCAGAATTTTTCGAAATAATGCTCCGGAAGATCGAGCGACAGCGCCATGCCGCGCATCAGCCGCTCGCCGAGCCCGAGCATCGCGGCGAAATAGTCCTGCATGGCTTTGCGGAACTCCGGCAGCTGCGCCGGCCATTGGTTGGGGCCGTGGTTGAATTTCTTCGCCACGACGCGCGGATCGTCGGCGGCGTGCTCGGGACCGGCATAGAAGCCTTCTTTCAGATCCGCCGGCGCGCCAGGTTCGAGCGTCTGACCTTTGAGCGGTTCATAGCCGCGGTTGGCGATGGAATGCGCCTTGTCGACCGCCGCCTTCTCGATCACGGGCAGCGCGAAGAACCGCTCGGCTTCCGCAAACACCGCCTGCACCAGAGCATCGGCGATGCCGTGATTGCGGATGTAGAAAAACCCCTTGTCGAGGCAGGCGTCGCGCAATTGCGCGGCGACGGCGCGGCGCGCGGCAGCGTCGCTGCTCCACAATCCGCCGATATCGATGATCGGCAGGCTGGCGGCGGAAACCCGGACGGCTTCGAGCGCGGCGGCGGGCATGGCGGCCTCCTGTGCGGCTTTCGATTTCGCTTCACCGTGCCCGAAGGTGCGCTTTCGCGAAAGCAGAGAATATCGGCCATGGTGATGCCGGAATGGGCACCGCTTGTGTCCCCGTCACTTTCCCCTCCCCATGTCTGCGCTGCTATGCTGGAACGGCTCAAATTCAGGGGCATTCCATGTCGAGAATTGCAGCATTGCTTGTTGTCGCCGTGAGCCTGGCGGGTTGCGATGTGTTCAGTACGCTGATCGACGGGTGGAAATACGCCAAGGCCGTAGAATCCGATCTACAGGCATCGGTCGGGATGAAACCGGCCGTCGGCTTTCAGTGGACGAATGGACGGCTTGTATCGGTGACGGTGACGTTTCCGCGCATCGATGATAAAAAATCGTTGCCTGAGTTAGCGGCGACTGTGCGCCGTGCGGTGGCAAGTCACTTCAGGCAAACGCCGAACGACATCGTTCTGGGGTTCTCGCTGGGAAAATCGAACCCGGCCACCACGGCGCAATTGGGTGAGGATAAACGATGAAGGTCATCGTCCGATGGATTCACGCCGCGCTGTTGCGCCGGTCGCCTTTGCCGCCGAGGCGCTTGTCGAGATAGCCGCCGATCGAACTCATCAGCGCCTCGATCTTGCCGTCGAAGAAATGGTTGGCGCCGGGCACCACCTTCTGCTCGATGACAATGCCCTTTTGCGTCTTGAGCTTCTCCACGAGATTGGTGACGTCGCGCGGCGGCACCACCGCGTCCTTGTCGCCGTGGATGATCAGCCCGGAGGACGGGCAGGGGGCGAGGAAGGAAAAATCGTAGAGATTGGCCGGCGGCGCGATCGAGATGAAGCCTTCGATCTCCGGACGCCGCATCAGAAGCTGCATGCCGATCCAAGAGCCGAAGGAGAAGCCCGCGATCCAGCAGCTTCGCGCTTCGGGATTGACCGTCTGCGCCCAGTCGAGAGCTGCCGCTGCATCGGAAAGTTCGCCGACGCCGTGATCGAAGCCGCCCTGGCTTCTGCCCACGCCGCGGAAGTTGAAGCGCAGCGCGGAAAAGTTCCGGTGTACGAACGCGTAATAGAGCTGGTAGACGATCTGATGATTCATCGTGCCGCCGAATTGCGGATGCGGGTGCAGCACAATGCCGATCGGCGCGTTCTTCTGCCGCGCCGGATGATAGCGGCCTTCGATGCGGCCGGCCGGCCCGGTGAAGATGACTTCAGGCATAAAGCAAACCTCGATTTAGCGAGCCACGCGGCCCGAATCCCGGGCGCTTGACGACCCCATCGGGCGCACGTAAGTGTTTAAAACCATTTCAGATTTTGAACTGGCGATGTGCGTGCGACCGGCGAAAACGCCTAAGGTCGCTGCTTCTAGCACAGGCCGGGGGACGAAAAGCAAGCATAACCGGCATGACGGAACGAGCTTATTTCGATTGGAACGCCACGGCGCCTTTGCGGCCGGAGGCTGCGTGCGCCATGCAGGAAGCGTTGGCGCTTCCGGGCAATCCGTCGTCGGTGCACGCCGAAGGCCGTGCTGCGCGGCATCTGATCGAGCACGCGCGTGAGGATGTGGCTCGTCTTGTTGGCGTGCGGCCGGCCAACGTGACCTTCACCTCGAGCGGCACCGAAGCCAACATGCTGGCGCTGTCGCCCGCCATCGAGACTGCCGCCGAGAAAAGGCCGCGCGACAAGCTGCTGATCTCGGCGATCGAGCATTCATCCGTACGCGCCGGCGGTCGGTTTGCGCGCGAAGCCATCGCCGATATCGCCGCGGACGCGGACGGGCGCGTCGATCTCACGGCGCTGGCGGACGCCTTGTCGCGGACATCGCGGCCGCTCGTCTCGATCATGCTCGCCAACAACGAAACCGGCGTGGTGCAGCCGATCGCCGAGGCGGCGGCGCTGGTGCATGCCGCGAACGGTCTTCTGCATGTGGACGCCGTGCAGGCGGCGGGCCGCATCGCCGGCGATATGACGGCGCTCGGCGCCGATCTCTTGACGCTATCCGGCCACAAGATCGGCGGAGGGAAGGGCACAGGCGCGCTCGTCCGGGCGAACGAGGCCATTCATTTTGCCGATCCGCTCATCCGCGGCGGTGGCCAGGAGCGCGGCATGCGTGCCGGCACGGAAAATGTCGCCGGGATCGCCGCCTTCGGCGCGGCCGCCCTGGCCGCGCACCGGCAACTTGCGACAGAAGCCGCTCACATGCTGGCGTTGCGGACGGAACTCGAGGAAGGGCTGCGCGCCATCTCCCCGCAGGCGGTGATTTTCGGCGCAGCGGCCGAACGCCTGCCCAACACCACCCTGTTTGCGCTCGAA
>Ga0181525_10004582_pt1 | contig 10573 bp, 6 predicted proteins | sample PEATcosm2014_Bin_48_FD_121100 | JGI IMG/M metagenome (GOLD analysis project Ga0181525, IMG submission 121100) | Peatland microbial communities from MTU Mesocosm Facility, Houghton, MI, USA - PEATcosm2014_Bin06_10_metaG | ecosystem: Environmental > Terrestrial > Soil > Wetlands > Peat | place...
CGTTTCTCTTCGATGAACCGAGTACATAAACAACGTAAGCCCGGCGTCCTCTCGGCACTCGCTGCGAACCTGGAACGTGCGATGACGCCCCTTTTCGATCTCCTGTTCTCATCGAGTTTCGGAGGGCTGCTCCTCGCCGAGTTGCGACTGTTACTCAAGGGTGCGAACTTTTGGTGGTATGCCGTCGCGCTGGGCCTGTGGATCTGGACGCTGTTTGCGCCGGGCGGGATGCAGTCGATGGCCCTGGGAATGGCCTGGGTCTGGCCGATTCTCATCTTTTCGCAGTTGGGAACGCGCGAGTCGCACTATCAAACCGAGCAGTTCGTCTACCCAACGCTGCATCCGCTGCGGCGCCAATTCGCCGCGCAACTGTGCGCGGGCATTACCCTGGCGCTGGCGCTCGGAAGCGGCGCGATCTTCCACGACCTGGCAAGCGGCAATACCGGCGCAATCCTCGGCGTACTAACGGGCGCGTTCTTTATTCCGACGCTGGCGCTCGCATGTGGAGCGCTGTCGGGCACGACGCGCGTATTCGAGGTTCTCTATCTGTTGCTCTGGTATATCGGAACGATGAACGCGACGCCGCTGGACTATACGAAGACGGCATATGCGACGGCCTTCGGTGCCGTCACGCTGGCGCTTGCGGGCGCCGCTTTCTATGCGCGCCGCGCGCGCCTAGCCACCGCATAGCATCACGCAAGCGATTCGAGCTGGGCCAACGCCCGCTCCCAGTCGGCCATGCGCTGCGCGCTTCGCGACACGACGTCGGCCCGTTCGGCCTCGAGCGCCTTGACGCGAGCACGATCCTCGTAGGTCTCGACCAGCTCGAAAAGCGCGTCGATCTCGTTCTTTCGCGCGTCGAGCTCCGACATCTCACGTTCGATTCGCGCGATCTGCGTTTCGAGTTGCGAGCGCACCTTCAGCGGCGTCTTGCGGGACGACTTCGTGCGCTCACCGGGCGCGGCTTGGCGCTCGATGGCCGCGCGTTCGCGTTCGCGCGCGAGGGCCTCAAAGGCATCGTAGCCGCCTTCGACGATTCCCCAGGCGCCGCCGTCGATCCATAACACGCGATCGCAGAGCGCTGAGAGCAGATAACGATCGTGGGAAACGATGAGAATCGCGCCCTCGTAGTCGCCCAGCACCGATTCGAGGGCTTCGCGGCTGTCGATGTCCAGATCGTTCGTGGGTTCGTCGAGCAACAGGACGTCGGCCGCTTGAGCCATCAGCGCTGCAAGCATAATCCGGCGTCGCTCGCCTCCGGAAAATGCGCGTACCGGTTTATCGGCCGCCTCCCCGCTGATACGCATACGGCCCAACAAATTGCGCGCGCGTTCATCGGAGATATCCGACGCCGCGCGCACGGATTCGACGGCGCTTGCCTCGCGATCAAGCTGCTCGTGTGAGTTCTGCGCGAAGTACGCGACCTGCGATGCGGGGTTCAGACGCACCGTCCCGCCATCCGCCTCAAGTTCGCCGCTCACGATCTTGAGCAACGTTGATTTACCCGAACCATTGGGACCGACGATTGCCAGGCGTTCGCCACGAAGCACGTCGACGTCGAGATCTTCAAAGAGCGGATGCGCATAGGCCTTGGAAAGCCCGCGCACTTCCAGCGCAAAGGCGTTCGAAGCCCGGCGCGTGGACTCGAGCTTCACGGCAATTCTTGCCGCCGGCGCCACGGGCGCATCGGCTAACAGATTGGCTTCGACGCGCTCGAGTTGCTTTTCGCGGCTGCGAACCTGACTGTAGTCCGACGACGTATGGGTCGCGCGAAGGCCGGCGATGGTCGCCCGGCGTTTCGCGCGTTCCGCAACGAACGTCTCGTACGCGCGGCGCTCTTCCGCGTGACGTAAGGCGCGCTCTTCGACGAACGCCGTGTACGCGTTTTTAGCGGGCGGGTATACGTGGAGCTTCCCCGCCTCGATCTCCCAGATCCGCGTCGCCACACGATCCAAGAAGTACCGGTCGTGCGACACGATCAGGTATGCGCGTTTATCGGAGGCGATGTACGATTCAAGCCAGCGGACGGTTTCAATATCGAGGTGGTTGGTCGGTTCGTCGAAAATGCAGTAGTCCGGATCGTCGATGAGCACGTGGGCGAGCGCGGCTTTCGCGCGCTGACCGCCCGAAAACTCGCGCAGCGGACGGGCGAAGGCCTCTTCGCGAAACCCGAAAGCGGCAAGCATAATCCGCAGCGTTTTGTTGCGTAAGCCGTACTCATCGTGGGATGCGCGGGCCAGCGCCGCATCGATGAGCTCCTGCAACGTCGCCTCCGTTTCGTCGGCAACGCTCTGCGCGAGATAGGCAAAGCTAGCGTCGCGCGCTCGAACCACGGCTCCGCCAAACGGCTTGTCGACGCCGGCAAGCAGGCGTAGCAGCGACGACTTTCCGGCACCGTTCGGCCCGACCAAACCGATGCGTTCGCCGTCCTGCAACACACCGCTGAGTCCGGAAAAGATCTCGCGCGCGCCATAGTGGCATTCGAGATCGGAAAACCGTAGAAGCTCCACTGGCTACTTTGACTGTGTGATTTGAATCGTCTCGAAATCGATCGTGAACAGGCCCCTGCTCGCGTGGCCTATCGCGGCGTTGGTGAGGACGTAGGTCTGACCTCTTGGCGTCCGAATCTCGATCTTGCCGAGCACCGCGTTTCTCGAAGCGAGTTGAGCGACGCTCTGCTCCGCACTGCGCGAGCAGAATTTCACTTCCATCGAGCCGCGGGCACGGTGCCCTGAACTTGCCCTCGAGGTCTGCAGATGCTCCATCGACAAGGGCACGGTCCCGGTCTCGCGCGAGGTGAACGTATCCCCGTTGCACGCCGTCGCGGCACTGGCCGGAACAGCCGACAAGGCAAACGCGAGAATGAGCACCGCGACGACGGAGGCAGCTTCGAGCGTCGCTTTTTTTCGGCGAGCGAGAAAGAAGGCCGCTCCGACCAAGACCATCACGATGTTGGCGCCGACAACCTTGATCACTGCCAGGGCGGGACTGGGGTCGTCGGGTGCGGGAAATGCGCTAAGGATCATCGCTCCCGTTACCGTACACGTGCCGACGATACCCGCGATCACGATGAGGAGTTTGCGCTCCGACAGTTTGATCCCCGAAGCAAACATCAGAATAAATGGTACCATCGTCGCGAGGATCATCGCACTGACGAGAACGTCATACGCACCCTTTACCGACGTCCCGCTCTGGCCGAGCACGACGAGCACCGCCGCAACGGCGCCCTGGACGAGCAGCGACACCACCGGCGAATGCCAACGCGGGTGCAACCAGCCGAAACTCGCGGGCAAATAATGATCGATCCCCGCAACAAAGGGCAGCCGTGCGTTGGCCCCCATCCACGCCGTGAGACTCCCGAGGCAGCTCACGGTGATAAGAGTGGCAGCCACCGGGACGAGGTAGGGACCGCCAAAACGTCCGGCGGCAATTTCGATCCCCTGCATGACGCCATAGAGCGAGTCGGTTTTTTCCGGCGAGATCAGAGCGAACAACCCAAGCGTCCCGAGCACGTAAATCGCCACAATCGCCGGTGCGGCAATCGCAAGGCCAAGGGGAATGGAGCGCTTGGGATCGCGCACTTCCTCGGCCATGAACGGCAAGGCCTCCGGTCCCGTAAACGCAAGCGCGATGACGGACAGAAAAATCAGTTCCTTCAAATCGAACGTTGGGCGCAACGACATCGCCGTAAGCGGCGTCGCGAATCCGTACTTTGCCCAGCCGATCGCCCCGAGCGCGAGCAGCAACAGAATCACCAACGTTCGGCAAATCGCGGCCACGTTGACGAGCCACTTGCCGACTTCCAAGCCCAAAACGTTGAGTCCGGTGCCCACGAGCACGCCGAGCAGCGCAAACGCGATGAAATAGGCAGGCGAGCCGCCTTGCGTACCCGATCCGCCGACGATATACAGCGCGCTGCCCGCCGTGAAATACAGCAGGGCAGGGAGGTACGCCACCACGCTGCACCAGTACGTCCACGCGGTGATAAAGCCGGGAAAGGCACCGAAGGCGCGCGTGCTCCACACGTACATGCCGCCCTCGCGCGGATACTTTGCCGAGAGATACACGACCACGATGCATAGCGGCACGAACATCACGAGACATCCGAAACCCCAAGCAAAAAGCGACGAGGGACCGGCAGCCGCGGAAGCCCCGATCCACTGGAGGTTGGCAGCGGCGATGATAAAGAACAACGCCACGTCGGCCAGACCCATGCTGCGCTGAAGCTGAGACTTCATACCGCGTGCAACCGTTGTTCGATCAGCGTGCGCAATGCCGCTAGTTCCTCTGCCACGGATTGGCGTGCGGCTTCTTGCCGCAGCGCGAGCGTGTCCAGCGCCGAAGCAACGCCGTGCGCGAGCGCGAGCAATGCCTCCGATTCGTCCGGCGCGTAGCCCTCGCCGTCCCGCTTCTCTCCGCAGACGAGCGCGCCGATGAGCGCGCCACGAGAAACCATCGGAAATGCAAAATCGCCACGCAGCGCGGAATTTTGGTGCTCGTGAAGGTCGATGGGGCGGTGCCAAGCGCGGAGTGCGACGATCCCGGGATCGTTCTCACTCACCGTTCCATACTTGCCGGACTCATCGAGGAGCAAAATCGTCGCCCTATCGGCACCGGTATGATCGAGCACTTCCTCGCATGCGCGCTGCAACAAGATCGAGCGATCGGTAATGTATGCCGCCTCGTGCGCAAACCTGCGCAACGCCGCTTCGTCTTCGTGTCGCTTGTGGAAAAAGACGCGATCGACGAAGCGGTCGGCATATTTGTGGATGTACCGCAACGAGAGGCCGAGCGCGAGGGCAACCGCGAGACCAACGATGCCGCTGGTCGCGTGCGTAGCGTCGGCCAGCCACGTGCTTGCCGCCCACTCGATCGCAACGAAGGTACCGATGACGATCGTCGATACGATAGCGAACACGGCTGCGCGATTCAACACGAAGCCGATATCCATGAGGCGGCGATTGAGCGCGGCGTACGTTAGTACGACGGGAACGACAAAAGTGAACACGTTCAGGGCGAATGCAAAACCGTACTGCGTGATTGCATACGATGGAAGCAGGTCTTGAGCAAACGACGTCAGGATTTCGAGGCCGAGAAACCCGCCCAACGGAGCAAGAGTCCAGATTGCGCGTTGCCGATCGACGCCGCGCGACGCCAGGATCGCGAGCACGCTGCACGCGAGTGCCGAAACGACGGCCGCCGCATACGGTACGTCCCAGGCGGGCGAATAGAACAGGGCCACGGGATCGACGACGAGCGTCGCAGCCCCGGCGACCTGCGCCGCGCCGATCCCCACAGAAATCGTCACCAGCGCGTAGCACAGCCAGGTGACGGCGCGGCGTCCGCGCGAGAGCGGCCGCCCGAATGTCCCTGCATACGCGGCCCACAACGCTATGACAATGGGGCCGATGACGAAGCCGCTGATACCGGTCGCCACATACATCCACGCGAACGGGGCGGCGACGGTCGTCGGCGAAATCTCACCTAAGGCGAAGACCGCCAGCACCGACGCGAGCAGCATGTTCCCCGGGACGAACGCGCGGCGATAGACGATCAGCATCGCAAAGAGGACGATCCAGAGCGCGCCAATATCGCCAAGCCAGATGTCCCACCGCCGCGTTCCGACCGGTCTCGGAGTCACGACGAGGTGCAGCTGCGCTCCTCCCCGGCGAACCAGAAGCGGGATTGGCGTCCCGCTCATCGGCTGCCAGAGCATGCCGAAGCGCTGCACTAGCGTGTTCGCTCGAACGTCGACGCGGTCGCCGGCGCGCAGGCCCGCCACATCGGAGGCGCTTCCCGGGTCGATATCGAGCACGGCGAGCTGATATGGCGCCGCCGCATCGGCCGCAAATTGCGCTCCCCAAAGCCCGTACCATGACGGCGCGCCGCCGGCGCCGGTCACATCCAAAACCGTCGCGAACGCGCACAATGCAACGAGCGCGCAAAACACGAGGAGCCAGGATCTGAGCGCGGCCGGTTTCATAGCGGGCTTTTAGTCAGCGCGGCGAGCCGAGACCTTCATTCGGTCTTTTTCGCGGGAGCGTCGTACCAATTGGCCGGGCGAACGACCTTGAGGTCCGGCGAGTCCGCAACGTAGGCCGGCGTCATGATCTGGACGTTAAATTCATTGAAGGCATCGAGCACGTTGCGATTGAGGGCGCTCTGCACCGCGAACCACACGGCCCCCGGCGCTAGATGCACCACGAGTTCGTACGTGACGTCGAACGAATTGAGCGATAGCGTTAAGACTTCCGGAGCTGGATCGGCTGCCAGGCCGCCGGTGCGGGTTGCGGCAAGTTGCATCATCGCTTCAACTTGGCGCCACGGCGTGTCGTACCCGATGCCTACCCTCGAAGTGACGACCGAGCCTTTCGGCGGATCGGCGTCGAAATTCGTGATCTGTTGCCCGAGGACGTTGGCGTTTGCGAGCGTTATTATCTGATCGAGTCGCGTGCGAAAACGCGTCGTGAGAAGTCCGAGCTTGATTACCTCGCCATCGACATCGCCGACCTTCACGCGATCCCCCGGTTCGAACGCCCCGATATACGTCAGCATGATGCCGGCGAGCGCGTTGGCGACGAGCGCCGACGAGCCGAGCGAAACCAACACGCCCACGAAGATCGAGATGCCCTGGAACGCCGGCGACTTCGAGCCCGGAATGTACGGGAAGGCGATAAGCAGCGCGAGGATCACGACGGCAACGGCAAGCAGCCACTGGGTCGTCGACGCCCACTGCGGCTTGAAGCCCGCAATGGTAATCGTCCCCGCAGCAACGCGATCGGACAAAAAGCGCAGGATGCGCACGACGTAGTACGCGACGACAAAAACGATCGCAACGAACAGCAGCCCCGGAAGTTGCTTCAGAAACGATTGTCCGAAATTGACGAGAAACGCGGCCAGCGCGCTCGATGTCGCGTCGGCGAGCGGTCGAGTACTTGGAAACAGTGACAGTCCGATTTGAAGGCCCGCGTAAAGCACGGCGAGCGAGAGCACGAGACGCGTTATGCCTAGCAGTGCGTCCATCAGGGCTACCAGGTGATATTCCTCGAGAAAAGCGACGAGCTGCGATCGCCCTTCGGTGCGCTTCTGCACAGCATCGCGGAGGCGGCGCGAGAGCGACCCCTGGATTCTTCCGAACGTTACGAGCGCCAGCACCACGATTGCGAGCGTGAGCAGCGTCAGCGCAAGGCGAGATATACGCTGCGACAGACTATGATCGTCGCGATACTGCGAAACGCCACTCGTAAATGCGGACGCCCATTGCGCGCCAAGTTCTTCTTGGGTCTCGTGCTCGGCCTCGGCGTCTCCGGCATAGACGGATGCCACGAGCTGCTTCCCGTATGTGATATCGACGGTAGGGCCCGAGGGAGTAGCAGCGAACCCGGTCGGCACGGGCGGCGCGTCGGCGATCTGTACCAGCAGCGTGGAAATGCGACGCGCCCGATCTTCCGCCGTGAGGGTCTTAAAGCCCCAATGAATCTCGATGACCGGGTGGCGATCGAGTTCCACGATCGCAGTCGGTGCCGGCGTCGGCGATGCCGCCGTGCAAAGAAAGACGAGCGATGCCAGAAGAGCGCGGCGCACGGTTGTCATTGCGCGCTCATCCAATTTCTATTGCTTTGCCATGGCGATGCGCATCTCGCTCGCGTGATCGACGACGTGCTCGCCGCCTACATCCACGATCACGCGATGGATCTCGCCGGTGAAACGGAACGGGGCGGCGTAGTCCGTCGTGACCGCCGAACCGGTATCGGCACCGACCAGCATCGCGCCGCCTTGAGCCAAGCGGTTCGGCGACGTAACCGGAAGCTTGCCGTCGCCGACCGGCTTTCCGTCAACGAGCAGCTGGACCGTTCCGGGGGAGCCTTTGCCCTTGCTGAAATCCGGCTTGCCCGTCGGCGTAAACTCCGTACTCAAGAAATGACGGCCCGTGGGCACCTTGCTCGTCGATCTTACGGTGTAGAGCTCGAGCGCTAGGTAATTGAAGACGAAGCACAGCGTGCCGTCCTTGACGTAAAACGAGATTCCGCCATCGTTTGCACCCATACTCAACAGCACGCCTTCGGCACCCGCATGGGGTATGGTTACGTCGGCTGTGATGCTGTAGTGACGGTTGAGGATCCTCGGCGCGGCCGCCGCCGGAATCGACTGCGTGTTGGGAAATAATTCGTAACGCGAGCGATCGACCGCGATCTGCGGCCGCTCTTCACGGATCCGCTGAAGGCCGCGACCGTCAACCGGAAAGACGTTGTACTTTCCGGCCTCGGCATACCACATCCCGATCATCGCAATGAGACGAGCTTTCTCTTGATCGGCAAGGTTCTTCGTCTCGGCCGGATCGTTGCCGACGTCATACAGCTCCCAGCCTTTTTCGTCGAGTTCCGTTAGCATGTCGTAACTGATCGGGTCCCCGAACTTGCGGCCGGACTCTACGAAGGATGCGCCGGGCCACGGGCACACGGCGCGCCATCCCTCGTGATAAATCGAGCGGTGCCCGAGCATTTCGAAATACTGCGTCGTATGCACGTTCGGAGCGTCCGCCGCGTTGAAGGTCGGCACCAGGCTCACGCCTTCGATCGGGGCTTGCGTTACCCCGCGAATGCTGTGCGGTTGTTCGAGGCCAAGCGCATCGAGCACCGTGGGCACCATGTCGATGATGTGCGTGAATTGGGCACGGATCTCGCCCTTTGCCTTGACGCCTTTGGGCCAATGTACGATGAACGGATCGCTAATGCCGCCGCGATACGTCTCGCGCTTCCAACGCCGGAACGGCGTGTTCCCTGCGAACGTCCATCCCCACGGGAAATGGTTGAACGTCGTCGGACCGCCGATCTCGTCGATATGCTTGAGATTGCCCTCGATCGTGTCGGGCACGTTGTTGAAAAAACGACACTCGTTAACCGATCCGTGCGGTCCGCCCTCGGCACTCGACCCATTATCGGAGATCAACATGATCAACGTGTTGTCGAACTCGCCCAAATCTTTCAGAAACTGGATCAGCTCGCCAATATAGTGATCGGTGTGCGTAAGGAAGCCGGCAAATACTTCCATCATGCGCGCGTATAGACGGCGCTCGTCGGCCGGAAGCGAATCCCAATCCTGCACGTCCGGATCGTGGCGCGATAACGTCGCGTCTTTGCGGATGAGGCCGAGCTGCTTCTGCTTCTCGAAGACCTCCTTGCGGTATGCCTCCCAACCTTTGTCGAACTTGCCTTTGTACTTGTCGGCCCACTCTTTGGGAACGTGATGCGGCGAATGCATCGCACCCAGCGCGAAGTACATGAAGAATGGCTTGTTCGGCGCAATCTGCTTTGCATCCGCGATCATAGCTTCGGCTTTTTCAACGAGGTCGGGCGTTAGGTGGTAGCCCTCCTCCGGTGTCTTCTCCGGCTCGGTTTGCGAATTGTCGCGCACGAGATCCGGATAGTATTGGTTGGTGTCTCCGCCGAGATAGCCGTAGTAGCGTTCGAACCCGCGCCCGAGAGCGGCCACCAGTCGTACGGGCCGGCCGCCGTCATCGTCTCCTCTGGAGCCAAATGCCATTTGCCGACCGCATACGTGTTGTAGCCGTTAAGGCGCAACATCTCCGAGATGTATCCGTTCTCAAATGGGATGTACCCATCGGAACCCGGATAGCCGGTGGAACCGTTCGTCAGGCACGCAAGATGGTTCGAGTGATGGTTGCGACCCGTGATGATGCACGAACGAGACGGCGAACAGAGCGCGGTCGTGTGCATGTTGCTGTAGCGAAGGCCATTTGCAGCGAGCGCATCGATGTTCGGCGTGGCGATCGGACTGCCGTAGCACCCGAGGTGACCGAATCCCATGTCGTCGAGCACGATGAAGAGGACGTTGGGCGCAGCTTCCTTGGCTCGATTGGGCTGCGGCCAAGCGGGTTCGGAGACGTCGACGGTGCGACCAATCACACCGGGGAACTTCGTTCCCGGCTTGTACTCTTTAATCGACATCAGCCGTCCTTTACTGCGAGGTTAGCGAGAGGTTGGAGGAGTCGATTGAGTAGTTGCCCGCGCTGACGAGGTCGTTGGGGAAGGCGCAAATCAAACTGTCACTTGGGCCGTAGATAACGACGAGGTCCGGGGGCCCGCACTGCGTTTGCGTCAGGTGATAGTTCGAGAGGAGCGTCGCCCCCGGGCTATTCGGCTGAATTTGATATGACGTGTACGTGCGACTGTTCGCCACGATCGTCCCGTAGATGATCGCCGACGTCGCGCCGATCGCCATCGCGCCCCAAAAACCACCGCCGTAATATCCGTATGCGGGAGCCCACGCAACGCCGTGGTTCCAACCCCAGGCCGGCCCACCGTGGTACACGGGATTCACGACGACCGTGCGATTCCCGCCATTGATATTGACGTTATTCCGGTTGCCGCTGTTGATGTTATTCCCGTTGCCGCGATTGCCGCTGTTGTTGCCGTTGCCGTGATTGCCGTTGTTGTTATTACCGTTGTTTGGACGGTTTGTGTTATTACCGTTGTTCGGGCGGTTCGTGTTGTTGTTGCCGTTGTTCGGACGGTTCGCGTTGTTGCCGTTGTTCGGACGGTTCGCGTTGTTA
>Ga0181525_10004585_pt1 | contig 10563 bp, 16 predicted proteins | sample PEATcosm2014_Bin_48_FD_121100 | JGI IMG/M metagenome (GOLD analysis project Ga0181525, IMG submission 121100) | Peatland microbial communities from MTU Mesocosm Facility, Houghton, MI, USA - PEATcosm2014_Bin06_10_metaG | ecosystem: Environmental > Terrestrial > Soil > Wetlands > Peat | place...
GAAGGGCACGACGCTCGCCTCGTGGTGGCTCGCTTTCTCCCACCTCAACGCAGGCGAGCCGCGCATTCAGCTCCCTCTGGCCGGTAACTCGACGAGGTCGGCTTTCATTCCGCTTCGGAAGCCGGAGCGGATTAGGTCACGAGGAAGGGTTTCTCGATGGGTGGCGCAGCGGGCAGGCCGCTGGGCGGCTGCCACGTGCCGGAGTAGAGCGTCGCGTAGTCCGCAGGCATCGAGCGCATGGTCAGCCCCAGGACGGCGTTGAACGCCGTCATCGGCGCAAACCGCCGGTTGAAGCGAAAGACGAATTCATTCAGGTGGGCGGGCAGGTGCTTGGAGTCGAGAGGCCGGCGTCGGGCCTGGAGCCACGCCTCCAGGCTGACGAAGCACATGGCAATCATCGACGCAGGCGGGCGTACATGGTCGACCACGGCCCCAGCGACCACGTGATCGCGGATGAAGCGTTTGCGAGCAGCGGCCCGGCCGTTGGCCGCCGCTTCGAGGCAGAGACGTCCCGCGTGGCGATGCGATGGGGCCTCGTTGGGCATCGCCCCGCGGACCTCAACCGCGCCGAAGACGCGCGCGCCCTTGCGCCGCCGACCGTCCTTGGTCCCGGCGAGCACGATGGTTTCCCCGAATTGCACGGGCTCGACGGAGCCGAGCGGCTCGCGCTCCGGCAGAAGCATGCCATGCCGGAGCTTCTGGAGCAGCGTGTAGGCTGTCTCGTAGCGCGTCAGGCCGAGTTCCTTCTGGAGCTGCAGGACGGGCACGATCGGGGTCTGTGCGACCAGGATGTACGCAGCCCAGAACCATGTTGTCAGCTCGGAGTGCGTCGAACGCATGACGGTGTCGGCCGTCAGGCTGATGTCCGCGCGGCACGCGCTGCACTTGAGGACGCCCGGCTTCTTGATGCGCCAGGGGGGATCGGTCGCAGCGCACTTGGGGCATGAGAACCCATCGGGCCACCGGAGCTTCTCCAGGTAGTCCGCGCACGCCTCGTCGGTCGGAAAGAGCTTCTGAAACTGGGCGAGCGTTTCGGGAAAGCCGCGGGGGGCGGCCGCGGCGCTCACGATGAGACCTCCTGCGAAAGGTTCTCGAAGGTCTCGACGTCGATCTCGACCTCGTCGAACGGCGTCGGCTCCTCCAGCTCCAGCTCGTCGATCGACATCTCCCACTCGCCCATCCAGTCGGCGTACGCCTGGCCGGCGTCGTTCTCCTGCCACTTCTCGCTGCGCTCGTCGTAGAAGCACTCCTGGTCGCCATGAATCTCCTCCACGAACGCGTTGACCAGGGTGATGGCCTCGTTGACGGCCGTGACCTTCGGAGCGAGGTCGCCATGCAGCTTCGACACCTCCTCGTTGAAGTGGATGATGGCCTGGTTCAGGTCATCGCGGGCCGTCGTGAGCTGCACCAGCAGCTCTTCGTGGCGTTCTTGCTGCTTCTTGCTGAGCCTCTTCATCGGTCGTTCACTTTCACGTAGATGACGTTGCTGACCTGGGGGAAGACGGCGAGCGAGCCGTCGAGGCTGCGCACTTCGAGCACGGGGCCCGTCGAGGCCGGCCGGAGTCCGACTTCGATGGCCGTGCGGGCCAAACGGAAACGCACGCGCGAGTCGGGCGGAAGGCCGCGTTCGTCGAGGCCGTCATTGATGGTGATGTTGGTCTTGTCCGGCGAGGATGCCGAGAGGGCCTTGGCCTTCCAGTGCTCCACCTCCCCCGTCAGGCGTTCGATGCGCTGGCGGGCCCAACGCGGCAGGGTCGTGATGTCCTCCTTGGTGCGCCCGACGATCTGCTTTGCGGCCATGGCTAGTACCCTCTCTCGGGTCGCGTGAACCAGGCTGGATCTCCGTTGTGGTACTCGTGGCCGCGCGCCCAGGTAGGGGCGACGAGCGCTGCTCGTGTCCCGCCGCGGGAGAGGACGGCAGCGCAACCAAGTCGGTGCGCGGTCGCCTCGGCGCTCCAGGCCGCGTCGTCCTCGGGCGGGGGAAAGGGCCGGTCGGCGACGGCCTCGCCGCAGTGCTGACACTCGACCGTATCGAGCGTCGGGGTCAGGTGGGTACGGTGGGAGCGAGACTCATTCATGGGCGTGACTCCTTGGGTCAGAGAGGGATGATTCCGCAAGAGCAGAAGGTGGAAGTGCAGCGCGGCTGACCGCACTGGAGGCATCGGTCCCGCCCGTTGTGGCCGATGGGGCCCCAGGGTCGGCCAACGCGCGCTGCCGTCCCTCTCCGCGTGGCGGAGGCGAACCTCATCGGCCAGGTGGACCGACATGCAGTGCTCGCAGAGATTCCTGGCGTTCCCCCAGAAACGATGGTCCCAGTCCAGTTGGATGGCGCGTGGGTTCAACGGATCGTCATCGTTGAGGCGCGTGGCCAGGTGGGTTCTGGGGGAGCGTGACTCATTCATGGGCGTGACCTCTTGGGTCAGAGAGGAATGATTCCGCAAGAGCAGAAGGTGGAAGAGCAGCGCGGCTGACCGCACTGGAGGCATCTGCCCGCCCGTTGTGGCCGGTGCTCAGGGCGATCGAGACGGTCACGCGAGTGCCTTCGCCCAGATGTCGAGCCCGTTGACGAGCTTGTCGACCGCCTCGTCAGGGGTATCGCCGTCGGCGTGGATCGGCGTCGCCTTCTTACGCGAGCCTTTCAGTTTGACGATGACGGTGACAGTCCACCCGAAACCAGAGAAACGGAAGCTAGAAGGGTTGATCCCAACTCGCTCCAAGGCAGCATGAGCGTCGACGGCAGCGTCGACACGGTTGAGAAGCGAGAGTAACTCTTCGCTCATGACGCACCCCCTATCTTCTTCTCGCGTGAGGCCATCTGCCGGATCTCGTCCCAGGTGAAGGCCATGGCCCGCTTCCGATCGAGGGCCCAGTCCATCCCGGGCAGCAGCTCGATCTGTCCGGCCTTGACCATGTCCGGGAGCATGTAGTCGTACAGCTGCACAGGCACCTCGCTTGGGCCCGTCTCGACCTTCCGAGAGCTGTGGTTGAGCCCCCCGTAGCCGCTGAACAGCTGGCCGTCGACAACCTCCGACGCAATGCGGGTGAGGACCCAGTAGGGCATCGGGCACCTGTAGCCACCGACGAACACCAGCCGGAGCGCGTAGCGCCCGGGCTTGGTTACGTGCTTCTCCCAGTCGGCCGCGTAGTACCCCGGGCAACGGACCTGCTCGCGGGGCGCCTTCTCGATCCAGTGATCAATGGTGACTGTGACGTCCATCGTCCGACCCTCCAGGGCGGCCCCGAAGCCGCCTCACCACCCAGAACGTAGCGCCGTTTCAGGTGGCGTCAACCGTATAAAACTGCTCGCGGCGCTCCCAGCGCCAAGTTCGTGTGGGATCCAACCCGTTGCTGGCCCCAAGAAGGGTGGTCGCAAACGGATGCAGGTGCTCTGGATGGCCAGCCGACGGCCGGTTGCGCTACGCTGGCGGGACACATGAGTACGTTCTGGAACGTGGTCCTCATCGTTGCGGCTTCGGCCGTCGCCGTGGGCGGCATCTTCGGCGAGGGGTACGACAAGGGGGAGTTCGCCTCGACCAGCTGGTGGCGGGTCTGGAAATACGTGACTCTGCGCGGATGGGTCATGCTGACGTTGACGGTCGTGGTCGTCACGGCCAGCGTCTGGAAGTACGAGCACGACTTCGCGGACGCCAAGACCAAGGACGAACGGTTCGCGACGGAGCGCGCGGAGTGGAAGAAGACGGCTAACGATCGGGCGAAAGAGACGCAGGCGAAGCTGGACGACCTGGGCCATGAGAACGCGGGCCTCAAGACCGGGCTGGAGAGGCAGCAGCAGGACTTCGCGCAGCGGATGGGCGCGCTCAAGGAGCAGAACGAGGGGCTTGCCAGCCAGTCCGTGACCCTGCGTCGCAAGCTGGAGGACCTGAAGAAGGATTCCGAGAGCATGGTCCTGGCGACCGCCATGGCCGGGAGCACGACCTCGGCAAGCGTGCTCAAGGCGCGCGACGATCTGCAGAATGCGATCGAGTCGAGCGCCGACGTGCTCCATCAGTCGGTCATGCAGTACAACGACGCGCTCTTTCATCTGGTGAGCGACATGCACGACAAGGACGTGGTGCCCATGCACACCGCGCTCGATGGGCGCGGCCGCTCGGTGGACGATCTGCCGACCCTGAAGAACGTCCGGGACGAGTGCGCGAGCCCGGCGGAAATCGAGGCGCTGTTCGGCAGTCCTGCAGCCAAGGGTCTCTGCCCCGCCTGCATCTGCGCGGCACCCTCCCCGATACCGCCTGTCACGGCCACCCCGTCGGCGTCAGTCGCGTCTCCGAAGCCGGGTCCGTCGGGATCCAACTAAGCTGACGTTCGTTGCTCTCGTGCTTCTCGATGGAGCAGCACGGCATGGCCGGATCGGGCAGGTAGCGTCTCTTCCGTCCCAGCGCGCATCATCGTGCCCACGAGGGACTCAACCTACCCTCGACTCACGGCATCCCGCGCACCTACCATGGCCAGGGCATGCCTCGCCCATCCGGGCGTACGCTCGCCGAACGCGCTCCCTCAGCAGGGTCACCGTCGCGCTGCGGTCCGCCTTCGCCTCTCCAGCCTGCCACGCCTCGAAGATGCTGAGCAGGATAGCCAGCTCGCTCCGGGTGAAGCGAAGCGACGCGCGCGGTGCGTTGCCCGACCTCAGCTCACGAGCGATGAGGCGTGCGATGCTCTGCGCGTTGCCGGTCCGTTGTGTCTTCTTCGCAGCCATTGACTTCTCCGCAATCGGACTTGCGCGCATCGTTGCATCGACCAGCACGCCTACCCTCGCCTAGCTTTCTGTAGCTCCACGTTCCAGCAATTCTGGCAGCGCCGTCGCGGGTTGTCCTTGGTCTGTTTCTGCTCGTCGGGATCGTCGGACGGGTCCAGCAAGAACACCTCGACGACCATGCCGCACGACGATCGAGCGTCCCTGTCGGTTGACCCCGTACGCTGAAAGAAGTGAGCGCGAGTCGTCCCACGCATGGCGCTGCTCACGTACCACTGGTCCGGAAAAGAAGAAACAGGAGAAGCCCCAGGAGCGCAACGCACGGCGCGATCACGATCGCCCGCTTGGTCCGTCGAGGCAGCCCGAACGAAGGAACGGACGCGTCCGAGTCCACGGGCATCGACTCCGAGCGGCGGCTGCTCGGAGCCGACGTGCTCGTGCGCGCAAGCGGCTCGTTGAGGATGGCGGGAGCGGGTGTGGGCGTCGTGCCCTCTGCGGTTTCCGCAGCCTCCTTCCATGGGTCGACGGCCGACGACGTGTCCACATGGTCGTTGACCTCTGTGGCGGACGTCTGGACTCCTGTGATGGGGTCGAAGGTCGCGGCGACCGTCCGCACGTCCCACGGCTTGGCACCTTGACCTTGTGGTACGCCGCAGTCCGTGCAGCACTTGTGGAGTGGGTTCTGGAGCGAGCCGCAGTGCTTGCACTTCCAGTCGACGCCCGCCTTGGCGAGCGCCTCCTTGTCTCCAAGGAGCGCATCGCGCAGCGACACATGGGTCGGCATGTACTCGCGATCCAGATCGTCCTTCGGGTGGCCGCAGTTGCGGCAGTGCCGCTGAAGGCCGCGATTGAGCTTCTGCTTGCAGAAGCGGCAGTCCCACAGCATCTCGATCTCGAACTCGGGCATCGCGCTCACTTCGTTATACGCGCGGTCGAACGGCGCGCAAGAGGATGGACAATGCGCTGACCGGCTGCTACTTTCTGAGCGGCTTCGTGGACTGGGCCGACGTGGAAGCCTGGTATCCGGCCTGAGCGGGCGGAGCAGGGTCGCGCGCTCGCGCGTTGACCACTTGACCACTTGACCGAGGGACGAACGGTGATGGACGTGATCGACGACAGCGGCAATGTGCACAGGATGACGACGACGACGGAAGGCTTCACCGTGCTCGTCGAGCGACTGACGGATCTGGCGGCCGTGCCGCCCGACGTGATGCCGCCCGACGTGGTCGTAAAAAGTGTTCGCGTCACGAGTCCTCTCAAGAGCATTCCCGAGGTCGCCGAGGACCCAGCGTGGCCCCATCGCATGGTGGAGGTCTTTGTGTCGATGGTCGTCTCCGCTGGACAGGTTCCATTCGGTCCCAACATGAGCATCAATGGCACGGACGGCGTCTTCGGATCACGCGCCCGCTGGGAGATGGTCAAGCGCATGGCCGACTGTGCGTGGAACGAGTGGGAGGCAAACTTCTCTCCGCGCAGGTGGGGCCTCTGGAACACCGATCAGAAGTGCTGGGTCAGCGAGGACGACGGTCACTTCGGGACGCGGGCCCCGAAGCGTTTTCGTTCGAGTGATGAGGCCGCGACCTTCGCGGAGGGCCGCGACCATCTTGTGCCCAAGGAGTTCACGGCCACGTGACGCATACCGAGCCCATGCCCGAGACCTCGGGGGAGTTCACGACGTCGAAGCTGTCCAAGCGCCCGTGTCCCCAATGCGGAGGACCGGTTCACGTAGAGCTGTGGGAGTCGTCCTGTGGGGGCTATGAGGACGAGAAGTACACGTGCACGACGTGCCACCACACGTGGTGGGTGGACGGTCCGGACGCGTGAAGGGAACAGAAAGCGATGGAAAACGAACACGGTGACCCTCAAGACGCCAAGTCGGTCGAGTCACTCCTCACGGAGACCCTCGACGCGGTCCGCGCCCTTCATCCTGCCTACGCGGTGCATGTCGAGATCGTGTGTGATGAGGGCGGCCCCAGCCAGCTGTCCCTGTCGACCTGTGGGACTCTGGTGTGCAGGGTCAATGGTTCGACACTTCGGGAAGTCTTCGAGGGCGCGCATCGCGACATGACGGGTCGATGCCGGGCGATCTGGCAGCGGGTCGATCCGGTGGTGCGCAAGATTGAGGAGCAGCGGACATGAGCGCCGAGAACAAGCCACCCGTCCCGGCGCAAGCTCCTGTTCCGAAGCCCGGCGTTCCGGCCACTGCGCCCAAGCCGGGTGCTCCGGCTCCGGCTGCGGCCGCGAAGCCTGCCGTGGGACCCCTACCGGCCAAGCCCGGGGGGACGGCGCCTCCGGCCAAACCCGCCCATGCCCCCGCCACCACCGCCAAGCCGGCATCCGCTGCCGTGCCCAAGCCCCCCCCCGGCGATGGCCCGGTCCTGGAGGAGCCCCAGCATCCCTTCGAGGAATTTCTGGCGGCGCGGTTTGCCGATCTGGTCACGAGCGTGGTCAACGAGGGCACACGCCTCAAGGTGCCTCCGATCACGCAGATCAAGGTCCTGGTCAACATGCTCGTCGTCCGGGTGGCGGCGTTCGGGGTGCGCGCGTCGGTGAGCCGTGCGGACATCCTCAAGGTGCTCGATCACTTCTGGGGGCTGCAGCCGAAGCCTCCCGGTGCTGTGCCGCCCAAGCCGCAGCCAACGCCTCCTGGCAAGTGAGCCCGCTGGAGCGGGCGACCGCCGTCTGTGCGCTGCTGGGCGGGTACCGCTTTTCCTACACGAATGAAGCAGAGCTTCAGCAGGGGATCGAACGTGTGCTCGTCGCATCGGGCCACGCCTTTCGGCGCGAGAAGCACATTTCACGCAAGAACCGCCCCGACTTCCTCTTGGAGGACGGTGTGGCGGTTGAGGTGAAGATCGAAGGCTCTCTCACCGCGGTCCTTCGACAGCTCTCGCGCTACGCGGAGCAGGAGAGCATCTCAGCGATCGTGTTCGTCACGACGCGCGCGGTCCAGGCCATGCGCATCCCCAAAGAGTTCTGTGCTAAGCCCGTGCGCGTCGTGCTTCTGGCGGGAGTCCTCGGGTGAAGAAGACGTACGGCAAGATCGACTTCGAGGGCAAGCGCTGGCAGATCACGTGCGACGCCCAGGTCTCGCTCCGGTTCAAGAGGCTCTTCGCACGGGTCAGTGTCACGAGCTACGGCACTCACACCCTCAGCGACACGACGGACATCGCCTACGATCTGGAGTGGTTTCTCCAGCGCTACCCGATGACGTTGACCGCGCGCGCGAAGTCGCACATGCGGGCGCGGTCGGACGAGTACCGCGAGCAAGCCTCGATCGTCCAGAAGCTCCTCTCCGGTCGCCAGCGGCCGAAGGAGCTGCAGCTGGCGTTGCCGCTTCGCGAGTACCAGCTCGTGGCCGTGACCATGGCGCGCACCGTGAAAGGTCTGCTGCTCGCCGACGACGTCGGCCTCGGCAAGTCGGCGGTGGGCATCGGGCTCATCTCACACGTGGACGCTCGTCCTGCACTGGTCGTGACGCTCACGCACCTGCCGACCCAGTGGCAGGAGGAGCTGGCGAAGTTCGCGCCCGATCTGAAGGTGCACATCCTGAAGAAGGGGACGCCGTACGATTTGACGGTCGGAAAGCGGGGCGCAGTCGAGCCGATGCCGGACGTCATCATCTCGAACTATCTGAAGCTGGCCGGTTGGGCCGAGACGTTGAGGACATTCGGCCTTCGGACGGTCGTTTTCGACGAAGCACAGGAGCTACGCCGCCGCGGCAGCCAGAAGTACGCAGCAGCCAAGCACGTGTCGGCCGACGCGACCTACCGTCTGCAGCTGACCGCGACCCCCATATACAACCAGGGCGACGAGATCCACTCGGTCGTGGACGTCATCCGCCCGGATGCCCTGGGCAGCCGCGACGAGTTTCTCCGCGAGCGGTGCCGCGATCCGGACCGAAACGGCAACGCGATGATCGTCGATCCCAAGGCGTTCGGGGAGTACATGCGCGAGCAGGGATTGATGCTGCGCCGGACGCGCATCGAGGTCGGTCGCGAGCTGCCGAAGCTTACCCGTGTGCCGCATCACGTGGACGCGCAGCTCGGCGCGCTGCACGAGGTGAGCGCCGCGTGCCGCGAGCTGTCGCTCTACATTCTCGGGCAGGGTCAGAAACCGGAGCATCTCCTGAAGCATCCGGTTGCCGAGACCGACCTCGGCGCGGATGCGCCCAGCGGCCGCGACACCGGGCACTTCCTGGCGAGCCAGGAGCTGTCCTGGCGTCTTCGGCAGGCGACGGGTCTTGCCAAGGCGACGTTTATCGCCGACTTCGTGCGGCTACTGGTCGAGCAGGGGGAACGCGTGGTGCTCTACGGGTGGCACAGGGAGGTCTACCGGATCTGGATGGAGCGGATGGAGAATCTCCACCCCGTCCTCTACACGGGTAGCGAGAGCCCACGCGAGAAGGATCGAGCCAAGGAGAGCTTCCTCAGCGGTCGGTCCTGTGTCCTCGTCATGTCGCTGCGCTCCGGGGCCGGTCTGGACGGCCTTCAGAACGTCAGCCGTACCGTGGTGTTCGGGGAACTCGATTGGGCCTACGGCGTCCACGAGCAGGCCGAAGGTCGCGTGCATCGCGATGGGCAGAAGGATCCGGTCGTGGCCTACTACCCCACGGCGAGCGTCGGATCCGATCCGGTGATCATGGACGCCCTCGGGATCAAGCGCGGCCAGCTGGAGGGCCTGCGCGATCCCAACATGGACCTCGTGCAGAAGCTCCAGGTCGACTCGGACCGGATCAAGCGGCTCGCCGAGGCCTACCTGCAGCAGCACGTGGAGTGACCCGGCGCTTGCGGCGCCACGGGGAGGCGCCCATGGCCTGACCGATCAGCTCATCGACGAGGTCACCCAGAAAAACACCGCGGATCGCGGCTTGGACCTTCAGCCAGGAAACCAAGGGGCGTCGCAGCTTGATGCTGGCCCACTTCGGCGCTTCGTCCTTCTTGCGAGGCATGGTGAGAAGGATAGAATAGTAGAATAGTCGCATGACTAGGGCAACCGCGGTCGCTGGAGGCTGGTTCGCGTGAGCGGCCGAGCCTGGATGAACGGAGAAGGATCCGCGCGCCGGATCGGCTCGTTCGCGGAGGACGAGGAACTGAAGCGCGAACCGCGGCGCGCCTACTGCCTGGCCGGCGAGATGGGCGAGGTCACCGCGGACGGGAACCCGCAAGGTTACTACTGGAGGCTTGCCGCCTACGCATACGAGTGGAGATGCACCCGACTGGAGCGACAGAACCGGTGGCTTCGGGGCGCGCTGGTGGTGGGACTGGGAGCGATCGTCGCGTTCGTCATCTGGGATCAGCTGTGAGGTCGGGCATGAGCAAGCTGGAGGAAGAGATCCGGGCCCTAATACTCCGAAGCGATCGGCATCCGGTCGGAACGCACGACAAGGACGAGTACGGCATCCCGTCCTGCACGCAGCTCATCGCCGAGCTGACGAACGCTCTGGCCCGGGACCGCGCCATCCTGGCCCTCGGCTTCTTCGGAGCGCTACGGCGGGCCGAAGTCGCGGCGCTCGACGTCGCGGACTTGGAGTTCACCGACGAGGGGCTCATCCTGCACATCCGCAAGAGCAAGACGGGCTACGGCCGTTGGACCGGCAACAGCTCCACGTACGCCTTCGCCGTGTGGGAGGAGCACGACGAGCAGCAGATTGCGGTAGACGGTGGACGCGCGCTGCGGGAATCGCTCGCGCGTCTCTCGTCGGTTGTCACTGAACTAGACGGAGTGGAGAAGCCGAAGGGTACGCGGCGGCGTCAAGAAAAGCGACGCTAACCTGCGCGCTGGGGCGGAAAAGAGGAAGGCGATGGTGACTTGTCAGGCATGGTGTGAGGATGACGACGGCTACGCCATCCAGA
>Ga0181525_10004587_pt1 | contig 10561 bp, 10 predicted proteins | sample PEATcosm2014_Bin_48_FD_121100 | JGI IMG/M metagenome (GOLD analysis project Ga0181525, IMG submission 121100) | Peatland microbial communities from MTU Mesocosm Facility, Houghton, MI, USA - PEATcosm2014_Bin06_10_metaG | ecosystem: Environmental > Terrestrial > Soil > Wetlands > Peat | place...
CGCTCGCGGCGGCGGGTTTCGGTCTGGTACTGCATAATGCCGACCTTGCGGCGCTGGCCGCAGGGCTTCTGATACTCAGCCTGGCGCGTCCCGCGCCCGCAGCAGAATAAGCACAAGGCCGAGAAGCCCGGCACAGAACCAGACCGCTTGCCAATTTGCGAAACCTTCGTTGAAAGCGATGTAGCCGGACGCCACCGCCAACACGGCGGCAGCCAGCGTTTCGGCGGCGGAGCGCGGCCCGGCCGACCGCTTAGTCGAGACCGTCAGTACCAGGAACGGCACGACGGCTGCGGAAAGCGGCGCAAAGACAAAATCGCGGTAGCGCGGGTCGAACACCAAACCGAGCGCCGCTTCGACCGCAAGCAAAGTGAGCGCGATCAAGACGCCGCCCAGCGCCCAATCCAGCGCGCAGCGGCGACCGCCGCCGCCCAGCAGCGTGGCGAAGGCCGGCGGCGCCCGGCCGACGGCGGCGGCGACGGCGCAAACGATCGGCGCCGCCACCGCGACCGCCGCCAACGCCAGGGAGCGCAGCCAGCTTCCGGTGTTGAAACTTTCAACCGGGACGGTCTCGACGGTCCAGCCAAACAGAACGGCGGGCAGAAATGCCACGGCGGCGATCCTGGACCATAGCGCGGGCGCAAAGCCTATTCTGACGCCGGCTGCGAACGCTGAGGCGAACGTCAGGGCCGCGAGCGCGATACCGGCAAGCGCCTGCGTCAGCCAATCCGGGTGATCGGACACCACGCCGCCAAGCGTGAAATATGGCCCGCCGGTGGCGCGGTCGAAAATGCCCCAGTAGCGGCCGGCCGCGCCTTCCAACGCGCGTTTCCACGGCTGGTCGAACGCCTCGATGATATTGACCCGAAAATTCTCCCGCTGTGCCAGCGCCAACGTTTCGCCAATCGCACGGGCCTGGTTCGACGGCGACGGTAACGCGCCGCCGCGCATGCGGCCGGCGCGCGGCCAGCCGAACTCGCCGATGACGATATCCTTGCCCGGAAGCGCGGCTGCGACCCGGCTGCGAATGGCGTCGACATGAGCGGCTGCGTCAGCCGCCGGTATTGGAAAATCCTCCCAATAGGGGAGGATGTGGATGGTGATGAAATCGACCGCGTTTTGCACATCGGGATAACGCAGCCAAAACTCCCAAACGTCGGCATAGGTGACCGGCTCCGGCACCTGCGTCTTGATCTGATGGATGTAGGCGATGAGATCAGGCGCCGAAATATCGCCGCGCAACAGCACTTCATTGCCGACCACCACGGCGCTGATGACGTCGGGATATTCCTTGGCGAATTTGATGGTGGCCTCGATCTGGCGGCGGGTCGTCTCCGCGCTATTGGAGACCCACGCGCCGTACAACACCTTCATCCCGTAACGCCGCGCGCTCTGCAGAACGTAGTCCTGCACATCGTCGACCGAATAGGTGCGCACGCAATTGGCGTAGCGCGACAATAAAGCCAGGTCCTCATCGATCTGAGACGCCGGCACCACGGTCCCCTCCACCAGCGGGTTCTGGCCGCCGCGGAAGGGCGCATAGGAAACACAGTAAAGCTTTTGACCTGGGGGCAATGCCGACGGCGGCACGGCAACGGGCGAGCCGAGCCACCACCACGCCACACCGATCGCGAGCGCCGTAAGCGCAAAATGCGCCAACGCGACAGCGATGGATTTTCCTATTGCCGAGCCCGCCATCCTTTCCGATTAACCTTGGAACCAGCCGATGCCAAGCGCGCCGCCCGTCCGCGCTACGTGCGCTGGACAAACGGACGCAGTTGGGGTGTTGTCTTGTTGGCACTTTCCGGTAGGGGCGCCCTAACAGCGGCCTGATCCGGTGGCCACTAAGGCGACCAAACCTCGGCCGAGAAACGATCCGGAAACGTCCATTATCGCTCCACGGCAACCCGCCCCATCAAGCGAACCATACCCCAACCATGTCCCATCGAGTGCTTAGCGTTGCCGCTGGATTGTGTCTTGCCGTCTGGCTCGCCGCCGCCCCGAGCGGCGCGGTTATCCCTTCCGCTCTGGCCCAGAATACCGACGCAAAACCCGCCGAAACGCCGCCGGCGGCTGGCCCGGACACCGCCAAGGAGCCGCAGAAAGTCGACGAATTCGCCGAAGCCCAGCGCGTGCTCAATGGACCTGCCGGCAATCCGGAATGCGTTTGGCTCGGCCGCCGGGTCGTCAGCCTGCTGTGGCGCGACGATCTCGACACCGCCTTTCGCCATCTCGACCTCTATGATCGCTTCGGCTGCCCCAGCGGGCACATTCAGGCGACGTTCCGTTGCCTGATTTTACATGCCAACATGATCGATCCGAAGGCGGCCGACAGCCTGAACGCGCGGGTGCATGCGTGCTGGATCAACCCGCTGCTGCAACCCTCGCCGGCGCCGGCCGCCGCCGTACCGAGCCCGACGACGACCCGCTAGCCCGCTATCTTGCGCGACAATTATCCGATCGCGCGAACGAAACAGTGCCGCTCGCAACTTGTTGTCTTGATATTGCCACTACTCGGCGCTAGTCTGCTAGTTGCCGCTCGCAAGGTTGCCTCATCCTTACGACCTTCATCGAACCTTGGGGACAGGTTCGGGCCCGTGTCGTTCCGCCCCCGCGTGGTTAGAAGTCGATGCGCACCGTCGCTGCCGTGCTCACGCTCGTTGCGTGCGTGCATGCCGGTATGTGGGCCCTGCTGAGACCGGAAGCCAAGGCACCGGACTTCACCGGTCAGCTAGCCAGCGTTTCCTACGCGCCTTTCGTCAACTCAAAGCATCCCGATTACGGCGATCGTCCGACCGAAGAGCAAATCCGCGCCGACCTCAAGGCGATTGCTCCCTATACCCGCGCCATTCGGCTCTATTCGTCGACCGGAGGCGCCGAACTGGTGCCCCCGATCGCCGCCGAATTCGGCCTGAAAGTCACTCTTGGGGCCTGGATCGATAAGAACCAGGATCGCAACGAGCGCGAAATTCGCTCCGCGCTCGATCTCGCCCGCCACAACACCAACGTCAATGCCATCGTGGTCGGCAACGAGACCCTGTTGCGCACCGACATGAACGTCGATGAGCTCATCAAGATCATCCAACGGGTCAAGCGCTCAAGCCCGGTTCCGGTCACCACCGGCGATATCTGGAGCGCTTGGATCGATCATCCGGAACTGGCTTCGTCGGTCGATTTCATCGCCGCGCATATCTTGCCCTATTGGGGCGGCACCAACGCCCAGAACGCGGTCGATAGCAGCATCGAAATCTACGATAAGCTGCGCAAAATGTTTCCCGGCAAGCGCATCGTGATTGCCGAATTCGGCTGGCCGAGCGCCGGATATAATTTCCACGGTGCCGAGCCGGGCCGCATGGAACAGGCCGAGTTGGTGCGCGATTTCGTCACCCGCGCCGAGGCCTATGGCATCGACTACAACATCGTCGAAGCCATCGATCAGCCCTGGAAAACCATGGAGGGCGGCGTCGGTCCTTATTGGGGATTATTCGATGCCTCGCACCAGCCCAAATTCGCCTGGAGCGGACCGATCACCGACCCCGATTACATCAAGGGTGCCGGTCTCGCGGTGGCGCTGGGGCTGCTGCTGTCATTGCCCATCCTCGCCATCGCCGGTGTGACATTTACGCAGGCCCTGATGCTGACCACCTCCGCGAACCTGGTCGGGGCCTGGTTTGCCGCCATCGTCGCATTTTGGAAGGGCCATTACTTCGTGCCGGGAGCGGCCTTTGCGCTCGGGCTCGGAATTATCCTTTTGGTGCCCTTGGTCGCCATTGCGCTATCGCGCCTCGACGAGATCGCGGCCATCGCCTTCGGCCGAGCGCCGCGCCGGCTCGCCGGCGCGCCGCCGCTGGTGCCGGAGGTTTTCGCGCCAAAGGTGTCGCTCCATATCCCGGCCTGCTGCGAGCCGCCGGAAATGCTGGTCGCCACGCTCGATGCCATCGCCCGTCTCGACTATCCCAACCTCGAATGCGTGCTGGTGATCAACAATACGCCCGATCCGGCCTTGTGGCGTCCGGTCGAGGAGCATTGCCTTGCACTCGGCGAACGCTTCAAATTCGTCCGCGTCGACAGCCTCGCCGGTTACAAAGCCGGCGCGCTGCGGCTTGCCCTCGAACACACCGCGCCGGACGCGGAAATCATAGGCAGCATTGACGCCGATTACGTGGTCGGTGCGGATTGGCTGAAGGATCTGGTGCCGCTGTTCGCCGATCCCCGTGTCGGCTTCGTGCAATCGCCGCAGGACCACCGCGACGGCGATCACTCGCTGATGCATTACGCCATGAACGCCGAATATGCCGGTTTCTTCGACATCGGCATGGTGCAGCGAAACGAAGTCAACGCCATTATCATGCATGGCACGATGTGCCTCATTCGGCGCGCGGCGCTGCAGGACGCCGGCGGCTGGTCGAGCGAAACCATCGTCGAGGACACCGATCTCGGCCTCACCATGCTGCAGCACGGCTGGATCGCGCATTACACCAATCGCCGCTATGGCCATGGACTGCTGCCGGACACGTTCGATGCCTATAAGCGGCAGCGCCACCGCTGGGCCTTTGGCGGCTTTCAACTGCTGCGCAAGCATTGGCGCCAGTTATTGCCGGGGGCGCCGGGCCTGACCCGCGAGCAAAAGCGCGAATACGGCATCGGCTGGCTTAATTGGCTAGGTTCGGACTCCATCGGCGTCGTGGTCGCGCTGTTGAACATTCTTTGGGTGCCGGTGGTGGCCTTTGCCAATATCGCGGTGCCGGATCGCATTCTCACCATTCCGATCCTGGCCGCCTTCACGGTCTCGGTTGCCCATTTTGCGGCGCTCTACCGGCTGCGCGTGCGGGCCTCGGCCGGCCAATTGCTCGGCGCGGTGTGCGCGGCCATGGCGATGCAATGGACGGTGGCGCGCGCGGTCGGAACCGGCGTCATCAAGGATCGTGTGCCGTTCCTGCGCACCGCCAAGGGCGGCCGGTCCCGCAAAGGCCCCGACTTCCCGGCGTTCTGGGAGGCCGTGATCGCGGCCCTTCTCCTCATCGGCGCCTCCACGCTCGTGGTCACCAACTACAAGCAGGTGCACGAGATCAATATTTTCGCCTTCGTTCTCGTGGTGCAAAGCTTGCCATTTTTGTCGGCTGTCGCCTTGGGGGCGCTCGAGGACACCCGATTCAACAGCTTTGCGTTTTGGCGCGGCGTCGAAGCCAGGCTGGCCGCGCTGTTGCCGCAACGGCAGGCCATGACCGAGGTGATGACCGAGGTGATGACCGAGGTGATGACCGAACCGCCGAAAGTGCCCGCCGACAACGTCGAAGCGGCGCAGTAATTATCATTCGGGGCGCCGCCGCCGCACGCGATCAGCCCTAGCCCTTAAGCGCGGTCTCCGCGAGGCGCACCCAATACGACGTGCCGATCGGGATGGTCTCGTCGTTAAAATCGTAAGCCGGGTGATGCAGCCCAGCGCTGTCGCCGTTGCCGACGAAGATGAAGGCGCCCGGCCGCTCCGCCAGCATGTAGGAAAAATCCTCAGCCCCCATCATCGGCGCGATGTCGGTGTCGACTTTGTCGCTGCCGGCGATCTCGCGCGCGACTTCAGCGGCAAAGTCGGTCTGCCGCTCGTGATTGACCAATACCGGGTAGCCGCGGTGATAGGTGATCTTGGCCGTGGCGCCGTAGAGCCGCGCGGTGCCGTCGACGACTTCGCTGATGCGCTGTTCCAAGAGGTCGCGCATTTCCGGCGTCAGGCTGCGCGCCGTGCCGCGCAGACGCGCGTGCTGCGGGATGACGTTGTCGGTATGGCCGGCCTGAAACATGCAAATCGACACCACCGCCGACTGCAGCGGATCGACATTGCGCGACACGATCGACTGCAGCGCCGTGATGATTTGGGCGCCGACCAGAATGGTGTCGACGGCCAGATGCGGCCGCGCCGCATGGCCCCCTTTGCCTTCGAGCGCGATCTCGATGTGGTCGGCCGCCGCCATGATGGCGCCGGGGCGAATGCCGAATTGGCCGACCGGGATGCCGGGATAATTATGCATGCCATAGACTTCCTCGATGCCGAAGCGGTCGATCAACCCGTCTTTGACCATCGCCAACCCGCCGGCGCCGCCCTCCTCCGCCGGCTGGAAAATCACCACCGCGGTACCAGCGAAATTGCGCGTCTCGGCGAGATATTTTGCCGCGCCGAGCAGCATGGCGGTGTGGCCGTCATGGCCGCAGGCGTGCATTTTGCCGGGCACGGTCGAGCGGTACGGCAGGCCGGTTTCCTCCTCGAGCGGCAGCGCATCCATATCGGCGCGCAGCCCGATCACCTTGGAACCGGGTTTGTGGCCGCGAATGACCCCGACCACCCCGGTTCGCCCGATGCCGGGAACGACGTCGTCGCAGCCAAAGCTCTTGAGCTTGTCGGCCACCGACGCCGCGGTGCGGTGCACGTCGTAAAGCAGTTCCGGATGGGCATGCAAATCCCGCCGCCACGCGGTGATCTCCCCGTGCAGGTCGGCGACGCGGTTGACGATGGGCATGGGAACTTCCTCGCTCGGCGGCTCGCCCGGCGGCACGGGCCAGTCTAGCAAAGCCCGCCCAAAAAAGCGCGGCAGCGAAAAAGTGCCCAAGGCCTAGTAAAGCCGGCCGGTATTCAGTAATTGATGCCCGTAAGCGAGCCCGTAGCTCAGTCGGTAGAGCACGTGACTTTTAATCACGGGGTCCGGGGTTCGAGCCCCCGCGGGCTCGCCAAACAAAGCCTGCGAGTTAGTACCTAGCCCTCACAAGAAAAGCTGTCTTCGGACCAAGCGTAGCCGAAACGAGCGGCCTATTGCATGAAATCGACGTTGCTGTCGCAAGTGACCCCGCCGCCAAGAACCCCTGTTGGCTCACATTGCGGACCGATATATTTGACGCCGCTGAACGCGATTACCACAAACGCCAGTCCGATCATAATACCTATGGTCTTCAAGATATTCAGCATGGCTAGCCTCCGTCGATTCTGGCTATATCCGGCACGGTCAGTAGGTCATGCCGCGGCAACCCGGGATGTGACCGCCGACACATTTTTTCTCATTAACGGCGCCTGTGGCCTGGTCTAAGCGAAGGCTCGGCGGCACATCGATTTCGATTCACAATCGCCCACTTAGCCATTATTTTGTTTTCCGCTGACGCACCGTTCGATGCCGATAACGGAGATGTTGCGATGAAGCTTTTCGCTGGTTTGCTAGCCGCCGGGATGATCGCCTGTAGCCCGGCCTGGGCGGACGATATCGATCTTTCGACCATGACATGTAAGCAATTTCTATCGGCCAAAGACGAAACGATTAAGCTCATTCTGACGTGGCTCGACGGCTACTACAAAGATCAGGACGACCCGCCGGTCATTGACACCGATCAGTTCGTCGACGACGCAAAAAAACTCGGCACCTATTGCGGGGAACATCCAGATCAGGGCCTGATCACCGCGGCAGACAAGGTCTTTACCGGCTGACGAGCGGCAACGTTCCGAAATTTGCCGAACCCACGAATGCCCTACGAATGGGGTGGCAGCCTGATCCCGAGCAATCAGGCAGCGACGGCTTGATCGCGCTTGGTGTCATGTTCTCCGCCAAAACTGTCAAACGCCTCGGCGAGAAGGCGCAACGCGACGGCGGGATCGTTGGCGGTGAGCACCCGGGCGCGGCTGGCCTTGAGTAGAGGCGCCGGCGCGCCCGCGATCGCGGCGGCGGCATCGAGCGTCCAGCCCAAATGCTTTCGCGCATGCCGCAGGCCGATATCGCGGCCGTGATAGGTGAGCATGTCGTCGAACAGCGCGCGCACCAGCGCGAGTTGCGCGATGAGCGTGGGCGGTGTTTCGCGCTGGCCGGTGGCAAGATATCGCGCGAGCTGGCCCAAAAACCACGGCCGGCCCTGCGCGCCGCGGCCGACCATGACGGCGTCGGCATGGGAGGCGGCGAGCGCCGCGTCGGCGTCAGCAAAACTTTGAATGTCGCCGTTGACGGCGACAGGGATCGACACCGCCGCTTTGACGGCGCGCACCGCCGCCCAGTCGGCGCGGCCGGTATAGAACTGGCAACGGGTGCGGCCGTGCACGGTGACAAGCCGCACGCCGGCCTCTTCGGCGCGCCGCGCAAGTTCGGCCGCGTTGCGCGAAACATCGTCCCAGCCAAGCCGCATTTTCAGCGTCACCGGCACGGCCACGGCGCCGACCACGGCCTCGATCAGAGTCAGCGCATGATCGGGATCGCGCATCAGCGCCGAGCCCGACGCGCCGTTGGTCACGTTCTTGGCCGGGCAGCCCATATTGATGTCGATAATCGCGGCGCCGGAGTTTTCGGCGATTCGCGCTCCTTCCGCCATCCAGCGCGCTTCGCAGCCGGCCAGTTGCACGACGTGCAGTCCGCCGCCATGGCTTTCGGCGCGCTGCTGTGCGAGGCGGTTGCCTTCGGCCAGCGCCGCGCAGGCCGTCATCTCCGAAATGACCAAGCCCGCGCCCTGCCCCGCGACCTGGCGCCGGAACGGCGCATCGGTAATGCCGGACATCGGCGCCAACAGCACCGGGTTTCGCAGCGAGATGGGGCCGATGGAAATGTTTCGCATAATCGTTCTTTTGCAGCAGCCGCCCGCTATTTGCAAACACCGTTGCGCTTCATCGGCAGTAGCGCATCGACGGCCTGCTGGAAGCTTGGAAAATGGCCGACTTGGACGCCGCCCATCCAGCCCGGGTGATCGCGCACCACGGTGCAAACATAGGTCGCGTTGTTCTGCACGATCGACCACCATGTCGCCGCCGCGACGCTCGGCGTGGTCGCCATCAAGACTGCAATTGAGGTGCGATTCGCAAATATTACGAGATGGCGGAACATAGTTCTGGACCCTGAGTGACCGACAGTTTCTGCTCCAGTTCCAGAACGGGAACTTCGCTACACGTTAGTTTGAAGCAACGGAACGTTCGGCGCTCGCGGCGGTTTTCCCAGAGCACATCGGGGGAGCACAAACAAGGAGTAAACAAAAATGCGTATTAAGATTTTAGGCGTCGCGGTGTTGGCGCTCGGAACGGCCCTGGCTGCGGCTCCGGCGTTTGCGCAGTCCGGCACTCCCGTCGACTCTTCGCATCCCGCCGAGCAAGTGGGTACGCCGGGCTATTCCGCCACCGGCTCCATCGTCAGCGTCCCGCGGCAGAGCCGCACCCGGTCTGACATGGCACATAAGCAGTCACCCTCGGCCTATTATGGCCGAAACCCGAACGATGGCGGAAGGATCCAGTAGTTCGACAAAGCAACACCGGGCCAGCCGCGGATAGGCTGGTCCGGCACTCGGCGCCGGTTTGTCAAGGTGCTGTACGACATCGCGTAAACAAGTTTGAAAAGTTCATCCGCCAAAGTTATAAATTCGCCGCCGAACCATTGGAACATTGAAAGCAAACGATATGGCGGACCATGACGGTCAAAACGGCAGCCAGCGCGGTCCGTTGGTGGCGCTCGGCGTTGTCGTTTTCCTGTTTGTAATTGGATGGCTGCTGGCCAATGAACTGCACAGTTCGGGACAATTAGGCGATTGTCTTTTATCCGGGCGGACGAATTGCGCCCCGATCGAAACGCCAAGCCGGTAAAATGCCGCGTGCCCTTACGTGAGGTTCCGAAGGTCTGCAATCGAGGTCTTGAAATCGAAATCTTGCAATCCTTGTTGAGCCAATCCTTGTTGAGCAACGGGCGCCACGGCGCTCCCTGCGCACTGGCATGGGCGACCATAACGCGCAATAATGAGCCTGGGCTGGTGTTGGTACTATTACCGTTGAACCGTCACAGGAGGATCACATGCGACAAAGATTGGATCGTCGATCGGTGTTAGGCTATGGGGTAGCCGGCGCCGCCAGTGCCGTCTTATTGGGCACCAGCTCATCGAGCTACGCGGCCACGACAATGTTCAAGGCCGATCTCAAAAGTTCCAGCGAAGTACCGCCGAACGCAACGACCGGGACCGGCACGGTCACCGCGACGTTTGACCCGGCGACCAAGATGTTGACCTGGAACGGCACCTATTCCGGGCTCAGCGGCGACCCGACGGCGGCCCATTTCCACGGCCCCGCCGAGGTCGGCAAGAATGCCGGCGTCGCGATATTCATTTCGACAAAAGGGACGCCCTTCACCAGCCCATTCAGCGGCTCGGCGACATTGACCGATGCGCAGGCCTCCGACCTGATGGCCGGTCTGTGGTACACCAATATTCATACCGCTGCGAACCCCGGTGGCGAAGTGCGCGGTCAAGTCATGAAGTCGTAAATCGCTTTGGCTCGTTGCGTCGTTGCCTTCGCGAGGTCCTCTCAACCGCCGGCTCCAAATTTTTGGGCTGGCGGTTTCGCTTTGTAAGCCGTCGCTTTCGAAAGTGCAGAAGCCCCATTTATTGTTTGGCGATGTGGGCGGTCTCGATGACCTTGTTCCATTTGTCGATATCGGCGCGCATCTGCGCGTCCATCGCAGCCGGCGACGACCCCTTGGCGTCGATGCCGAGATCGAGCGCGCGCCGTTTCAAATCGGGGTCGGCCAGGACGTCGCGCAAGGCGGCGTTTAACTTGTCGATGATCGGCTGCGGC